>Ga0187867_10004413_pt1 | contig 10897 bp, 10 predicted proteins | sample June2016WEW_13_1_FD_132976 | JGI IMG/M metagenome (GOLD analysis project Ga0187867, IMG submission 132976) | Peatland microbial communities from SPRUCE experiment site at the Marcell Experimental Forest, Minnesota, USA - June2016WEW_13_10 | ecosystem: Environmental > Terrestrial > Soil >... | reverse complement strand
CAGCCGCTTGCCTTCCCACTTATCGGCCAGCACTTCGATGCGGCCCTTCTTATCGGTGCGGGTGACGCGGCGCGCGTGCGTTTCGCAGGTATACAGGCGCCCCTGCGCGTCGAAGGCATTGCCGGCTGCGCCATTGGAGGCTTCGCGGTACGGTTCGGGGGATCCATCCGGCGTGATCTTCAAGATCCTGCCGCTGGGGATATCGCTGAACAGCAGGTAGCCATCACGCGACCAAGCGGGGCCTTCTGTGTATAGAAAGCCGTGCGCGATCTTTTCGACTTGCAGGGCGGGGACGTCCTGGGCGGGGAGGGGCAACACCAGGACGCAGCAACCAAGCGTCGACAGGAGTGTCGACGCGGCACGCTGAGAGCGTGCGCCACAAGTCATCGCGGGTTGCCCTTGCCCACTACCACCAGTTCGTTGTTGACCTGCTTGACGCCGGGGACCTTGCGCGCGAGTTTCGCGGCCTTCAGCTTCTGCTCGTCGTATTCCACTTTGCCCTTCAAAGTGACGACGCCGTCCTTGACTTCGACCTCCATAGCGCCGCCCTTGACCACCTGGTCGTCGGCCAGCTTGCGCCTGACCAGGTCGTAGAGCTGATCGTCGGAATAATGTTTCTCCGCCGCCCAAACGCCTGCGGCGAGAAGGAAAATCACGAGTAAGGAAATTAACGTTTTAATTTTCATCTACTCCGGCCATTGTACGCCAGTCGAGAGCCGCCAGGAAGGCCGGCTTCTCGCGCCAATTGGGCTGCACCTTGATGTGCAGATCGAGAAAGACATGGCGGCCGAACAGACGCTCCATCTCGCGGCGCGCCAGGGTCCCGATATTCTTCAGCATGGCGCCGCCCGCGCCAATGATAATGCCCTTCTGGCCGCCCCGCTCGACGTAGACGGTGGCGTAGATGCGGATCAGTTTCGGGGTATCTTCCCAGGAGTCCACCGCGACAGCCACGGAGTGGGGCACTTCTTCGCGCGTCGCTTGCAGGATTTTTTCGCGGATCAGCTCGGCGGCGAGGAAACGATCGGGCTGGTCGGTGATATGGTCCGGCGGAAAGTAGGCCGGGCCTTCGGGGAGCCGCTCGATAATAAACTGCCGCAACTGGTCGACGCCGTCGCCGGAGCGCGCCGATATCGGAATGCAGGCGGCGAATTCGTGCAGCGCGCGATACTGTTCGATCAGGGGCAGCAGGGCGCCTTTATCTTTGTGGAGCAGGTCGACCTTGTTCAGCAGCAGCAGGGTGGGAGTATCCGCCTTGCGGATGAGGTCCACGGCGCGGCGGTCCTCATCGCCGAACTTGCGTGAGACGTCCACGACCAGCAGCAGCAGATCGCGCTCGCCGAGAGCGGCGCGTACCGTGTCCATCATGCGCTTGTTGAGCAGCGAATCGGCTTTGTGGATGCCCGGTGTGTCCAGGAATACGATTTGGGCCTCGGGGAGGGTGAGCACGCCCTGGATGGATGTGCGGGTGGTTTGGGGCTTGTTGGCGACGATGGCGATCTTGGCCCCGATGAGCTGGTTCAGCAGCGTGGACTTGCCGGCGTTGGGGCGGCCCAAAATAGAGACGAAACCGGATTTCATAATAAGAGCCACGACGTGGCGCAGGCACTCGTGCCTGCCGCGACCGCACTCGTGCGGTCGCCTGGCGCGGGTTTCTGGCGCCAGAGAGGTTCCCGACGGGGCCGCCCGTTGCTCATGGCGCCACCGGCTGGGAGCGGCGTACCCGCACCTGGGCCACGCGCAATTCGTCGCTGGCCAGAATATCGATATGGATGCCTTCGCGCTCGACGGATTCGCCGGGATGCGGCACGCGCCCCAGCCATTCGGTGACCAACCCGCCGACGGTGGTGGATTCAAGATCCTCCTCCGGGTGGAACTCCAGCAGATCGGCCAGGCGGGCCACATCGAAGCTGCCGGAAACAATGAAGCCGCCCTGGCCATCCTCTTGCACGTCGGAATCGGGCTCGTGCTCGTCGCGGATTTCGCCCAGGATGACTTCCACCAGATCTTCCATGCTGGCGAGGCCGGCGGTGTTGCCGTACTCGTCGATCACGATGACCATGTGGGTGTTGTCCTGTTGCATCTCGCGCATCAGGTCGTTGACCGGCTTGGTCTCGGGCACGAATCGGATGGGGCGGATCAACTCGCGGACGGTGCGGTTGGCGCGCTGGTCCTCATCCAGCTCGAACATGTCGCGCACGTGTACGAAGCCGATGATCTGGTCGATGGTGCCTTCGTAGACCGGGATGCGCGAGTACTGCTCGTTGATAACCAGTTGGCGCAGCTCTTCGAGTGTGGCGTCCGCCGAGATGGCCACGATATTGGGTCGCGGCGTCATCACCTCGCGGACTACTTTGTCGCCGAACTCGACCACCGACTGGATCAACTTGCGATCCTCCTCTTCGATGAGGCCTTCTTCAGTGCCGGCGGAGATCAGGGCATCGATATTTTCGGCCTGCGTGGGAGGCTCCTCGTCGCCGCTGGTGTTGTCGGCGATTTCGACCAGGGACTGGAAGAAGGCCAGTACCGCGACGAAGGGTTTGGCCAGCAGGCCCACCGCGCGGACCACGGGCACCAGCGGAACCAGCCACTGCGCATCGGTACGGCGATAGAGCACTTGCGGCAGCACGTAAGCCATCACGATCATGGTGAGCCAGGAGGAGAAGGCGGTTTCCAAGACTTCGGGCCAATTCCACGCCTGGCCGTCGGCGAAGATGAGGAAATAGAGCACGCCGAGCAGAAGAATGGTGGTGTGTTTGACCAGGGTGAAAGAGCCAGCGCCGTCTTCGGTGGGGAACCCGATCTTATCTTCGAGGGATTCCTTGAAGAATTTGATGGCGGGGAGATCGCGCGTGCGCAGGCGGAGGCTTTCCAGGTAGAGCAATTGGACGAAGGTGACCAAGCCCAGCAGGAGGGATAGGGCGACGATCGGGATGAGTATGGCCAAGGTCATGTGGGGCAGGCTCCTAGCCTGCGGCGGCCTCCCAGGCCGCCTGACCGTTCAATCAAAGCCGTCGGCAACCCCATCTGCTTCCGCCAGCGGGATTCGGCACGTTTCATTCTGCCGCGGTCCGTTTCGTGATTCATGCCCAGCAGGTGGAGCAGGCCGTGTAGCATCAGGATACGGATTTCATCTTCAAGAGAGTGCCCGAAGGCGGCTGCCTGCCTCCGCGCGCGCGCGGTGGATATAGCGATTTCTCCGAGAGTTGCGGAAGATGGCGGGGCAGGGAATGAGAGCACGTCTGTGGGGTAGTCTTTGCCCAGGAAGACGCGATTGAGACGGCGGAGATGGGCGTCGCCGGTGATCAGGCAGGTGAACGGCCGGTCCCGGGCGACCTCGCCGCGCAGAATCCGGGCGAAACGTTCCAGGTGGCGGCGGTTCAGTTCCGCCGGAGCCCGGCGGAACAAAACTATATGGTCGTCTGAGGCAGACATGGATCGGGAGCCGCTTCGGCGGGCGGTTCGGTCAGTTTCAAGCTAAGCTGGCGGCCCGCGCCCACCGCTTCGTTATAGCGCTCGTAGGCCTTCACGATGCGCTGCACCAGGTTGTGGCGGACGACATCGCGCTCGTCGAATTGCACCATGCTGATGCCTTCGACACCGCGCAGCACCTCGATTGCGTCGATCAGCCCGCTCCGTTTTCCGGGCGGAAGATCGATCTGGGTGATATCGCCGTTTACCACCATTTTGGAGTTGAAGCCCGTGCGCGTCAGCACCATCTTCATCTGTTCGGTGGTGCTGTTCTGAGCTTCGTCGAGGATGATGAAACTGTCGTTCAAAGTGCGGCCGCGCATGAAGGCGATGGGGGCGACCTCGATAGTGTTGCGCTCAAGCAATTTGTCGACCTTCTCGGATTCCATCATGTCGAATAGCGCATCGTAGAGCGGACGCAGATACGGATCGACCTTCTCCTGCAAAGTGCCGGGGAGGAAGCCCAGGCGTTCGCCGGCTTCGACCGCGGGGCGCGTAAGAATAATGCGCGAGACGCGCTTCGAGAGCAGCGCGGAGACTGCCATGGCCACGGCCAGATAGGTTTTGCCCGTGCCGGCGGGACCCACGCCCAGGACCAGGTCGTTTCGTTCGATGGCTTCCAGATAGCGCCGCTGGTTTACGGTTTTGGGCGCCAGAATCTTCTTGCCGAAATTGCGCTGGCGGCCGCTTTGAACCAGTGCGCGGAAACTCACCTCGGGATCTTCGGTGACCACGCGAAGATAGCTGTTCAGGTCGCCGTTATTGAAGACGTGCCCCTCGCGCACCAGCGCCACATAGTCTTCGAGAATGGTTTCGGCGCGCGAAACCGCGTCGGCTTCGCCTTCGATTTCGAGCAGATTATCGATGAGTTGGGTGTTTACTTTGAGTCCCGATTCGATCAACCGGATGTTTTCATCGCGGGTGCCAAACAGGCTTTCGACGCCTCGGCTGATTTGCACGCTGGATTTCATTTAGTTGGTGTGTGGATACCTCCAAGAGCTGCGAAACGCAAACAGGGGATAACGACCGGTCATTCGCGGCCGGTTGGTAAACAGGGATGTCCGCGGTGCGGGGTGGTCAAAAACCATCCTCTGCCAGTATACCATGCCGGACGGCGGCGCTCGTTACGGCTTCTTGGGCGGCGGCGGCGCCCCGCGCAGAATGATCTTTACCGCTTGGTCCCCGTTGTCGCCGGACACCCACTTGACGGTCACCTTCTGCTTCAACTTGGGCTTGCCACCCAGCGGCTGCACGACGGTCTCGGCGGTAATCGTAAAGCTGCGGACCGTGGCTTTGCCCAACACCGTGCGCGTCAGGGTAATGCTGCCTTCGGTCAGGGCCGTCACGACTCCGGCAAAGAACTGGTCCGCCGGCTGCTGCGTGGCGGGCGGCGGCGGGTCCTGGCTGCGGAGAGGATTAGAGCCGGCCAAGGCCAGGAACACACTGATCGCAACGCACCAAAGGATCCGCACACTCCTTAGATTAAGGAAACGGAATGAAGGCTGGGTAAACTTCGGATTAAAGTTCATTCATCCCTGCGCGGCCAAACTGTGGTCCCACTCCAGCTTCGATGGGCGCGGCCTCCAGCGGCGCAGGCTCAGCTACGGAGCCGGGCAGCGAAACGGTGAAGCGGGTGCCTTTCCCGGGCGTGCTATCGACCTGAATCGTGCCGCCATGGGCCTTCGCGATCCAAGCCACGAAGCTGAGCCCGAGTCCCAGCCCCGGCTCCGGATTGCTACAGCTTTCCTGTGTGGGTACACGGTAGAAGCGCTCGAAAATGTGCGGGATGTGATCCGCGGGGATGCCGCATCCGGTGTCTTCAACTTCAAGGGAAATCGCCTCCGGCGAGCTGCGCAAGGCGACGTGTACGCGGCCCCCCGCGGGCGTGAACTTCAGCGCGTTCGAGAGCAAGTTGGAGAGCATCCGCTCTATCTGCACGCGATCCACCTCGGCGGCGCACTCCGCCGGCAGATCGGCGGAAAGCTCGACGCGGGCGCCCTCGGCCGGTATCTGAAACTGCTCCACGATGTCGCGCACAACGGCGGCTAGATCCAGCCGGGCCTTCTGCAACGCGAGTTGGCCGGATTCGGCTTGCGAAAGCAGCAGCAACGCCCGCACAATTTGCGAAAGCCGTTCGATATCTTGCAGGGAATTCAGCGTGGCGTCGCGATACTGCTCGACCGTCTTGGCGGTGAACAGCGCCACCTCCAGTTGGCCGCGAATGGCAGTAATAGGAGTGCGCAATTCGTGCGAAACATCCGTGGAGAACTGGCGGATTTGCTGGAAGGAGCTTTCCAGCCGCTCGATCATACGGTTAAAGGTAAGGATGAGGTAATCTAGTTCATCTCCAGCGGCGCGCGTAGAGATACGCAAGCTTAAATTGGAGCCGGTGATACGTTGCGCGGTTTGCGCCACCTGCATGACCGGCATCAGCACGCGCCCGGTGAGGAACCATCCCAGAAGGCAGCCGCAAAGGAGGGAAAACGGGATCAGCCCAGCGTACATCCAGGTGTAGCGCTTCAAAATTTTTTCGCCCTCATCCATGGGGCGGCCGACCGCCACGTAGAAGGGGCTGTGGTGTTTGTCGTCGAAAACCACGCCGCCCCGGATCAAATACGGGATGCCATGCGGGCTCAAGCTGCGCTTCCAGACGGGCTGTCCGCTCTTGATCGCCGCCTCGATTTCCTTGGGCTGTTCGATACCGATGGACTGGTAGATGGTGGAAACCTCCATCACCACGCCCTTGGCGTCGGTCAGCAGGTAGACGCGGCGTAAACGCTCAACGGCGAAGTCTTCGTCGGGATCGACCTTGTCGTACTCCCACGTGGCGCACCAGTCTCCCACGCAGCCTGGCGGCGCATGTCCATGCTTGGGAGCTTTTTCGACGTGCAGGTAGCCCTTCATGGCGGCCCACTCCTGCTCCAGCAGATCGTGCGCTTCGGAGTTCAGGGTGTAGGCCAGGCGCTCGCGGAAAAGTGCGGCGGTGCCTACCAGCAGCAGCGCGAACAGCAGCGCATATCCGGCCGTGAGGCGGAAGCGCAGGCCGCGCGTGAAATGCCGTTTGGCGGACACCCTACACCTGCCGCTCCGCCGGCTGGTCGGCGGGTTTCTCGGCGGCCTTATCCGGCGCCTCGATCATGTAGCCGATGCCGCGCACGGTTTGGATCAGCTTCTGCGCGAAACGGTCGTCGATCTTGCTGCGCAGATGCCGGATATAAACATCCACGATGTTGGTCAGGCCATCGTAGTCCATATCCCAGACGTGCTCCACGATCATGGTGCGGCTCAGCGGGCGGCCTTTGTTGCGCATCATGTATTCGAGGATGCCGAATTCCTTGGGCGCCAGGTCGATGGGTTCCGCGGCGCGGGTAACTTTGCGGCGGATGCAATCCAGCGTGAGATCGGCCACCTGCAGGCGCTCGGGAGCCGGCTGGCCGCGCCGCAGCAGGGCGCGCACACGGGCCAGCAGCTCGACGAATGCGAAGGGTTTGACCAGGTAATCGTCGGCGCCCTGCTCCAAACCGCGGACGCGATCCTCCAAAGCCCCGCGCGCGCTCAGGATCAGAACCGGCGGTCCGGCCTTGCGGTTGCGGATTTTTTCCAGCACCTGGAGGCCGTCCATATCGGGCAGCATGATATCCAGGATTACCAGGTCGTAGTCGGTGGCATGCACGAACTCCAGGGCTGTGCCGCCATTGGGGGAGGCATCCACGGCGTACCCGGCGCCTTGCAGGCCGCGGCACAGGAAATCCGCTATCCGTTTTTCGTCTTCCACTACCAGGAGCCGCACGACACTAGCTTAGCGCAGCCAGCCGCCGTGGGGAAACGCCCCTACGGGCGCGTCTCGGTGCCAGTCGCATCGATTTCGTAAAGCCCGCCCTCCGCTAACTATGGTGGACTTGTTCGGTTAACCTCCGCAATGCTAATTGGTTAACAGAGGAAAATTGTATGGCCCGTTGGCGTAGTTTGTTTGCGGTTCTGGTGTTGCTGCCCGGTCTGGCCGCGGCCGCCGATCGCGCGATGTTGGATCTCATCATGCCCGACGCGCGCGTAGTCATGGAAATCAACCTGGACCGCATCGCCGCATCGCCTCTCGGCCAAGCCATGTCCACGCAATTGAAAGCGAGACTGGCCAGCCTGCAGGTTACCTGGCAGGATCCCCAGACCGGACTCGGCGGCCTCGACTGGAGCCACTACGCGCAGGATGTCGTCTTGGCCGGCGGGCCACCCGACGGGCCTGGCAAGGCATCTCCCACACTGGCCATCGTGCGGGGTCTGCTCGATCCCGCCCTGATCGAGTCGCTCGACGCCTTCCGCGGCGCCAAGGCCAACTACATGGGCGTACCTATTCTCTCCTCTGGCGCCGGCAATGCGGTGGTCGCCTTCTTGGATGGCTCGATCTCCGTCATCGGGCAATCGGCGGACGTGAAGGCCGCGATTCGCCGCCGCGGTCAGAATATCCCTCCATCGCCCGTGCTGGCCGAGGGCCTGGCTCGCTTCGAAGGGCAGTATGACGCGTGGATGGTGTCGGCCGGGTCGCTGGCGGCGCCACCCAAATCCCCTGGCGTTCCATCCATGAAGTGGCTGGAACGCGTGGATTCGTTTACCGGTGGCGTGCGCTTCAGCCCGGACTTCGAGCTTTCCGCCGAAATGAATATGCGGACTGAAAAGGATGTGGTCGACATGGCCGACGGGCTACGCTGGTTCGCCGGTGTCTTGCAGACGCAGGAGAGCACCGCACTTAGCCTCGAAGATATGAACTTCAAGGTGGAGGGAAGGCGCTTGTCGCTCGCCTTGGAGGTGCCCGAGCAGGAGATCCGCGCCGCTTTGCAGCGCCGCCAGGCCGGCCAGCCCGCGCGGCAGGTGCGCACTGCGGGCGGGCGGCCCCCGGACATTACCAGCGGCTTGCCCGAACCGCCGTCGGGTACCATCCGCGTGCAGTCGTCGCCCGCGGATATGGGCACCGTGCTGGTGCCGATAAAGAATCAATAGTCGCCAGAAGATCGGCGCAAGGTATCTCTCCTAAGAGCGGGTAAGAGCGGGGCCGGGGGGCCCCGCAGCCTGCCCCACTGAAAACAAAGCCGGCGCCGGGCGATATGATGGCCGCATATGAAAACGACCATCGGTTGTCTCGTCGCACTCATGCTCCGCTCGGCGGCCGCGCTCGCCGCCACACCCGCCCTGATTCCGCAGCCTGTCTCGGTCGAGATGCAGCCGGGCGCGTTCCGCCTGCATGCGCGCGTCGCCATCGTGGCTCCTCCCGGAGTTCCCGAAGCGCGCCAGGTTGCCGGCTATCTGGCCGGCGCCATCGCCGCGCCCACAGGCTGGCAGTTGAAGGTATCCGAATCGACTTATCCTCTGCTCCGCCACAACGCCATCGTGCTGGGTCTGAGCGGACAGCCTCCCGCGCCCGCGCACCCGGAGGGCTACGAGCTGGTGGTCTCGCCCCGCGGCATCCGCATCCAGTCCGCCACGCCGGCGGGCCTGTTCTACGGCGTCCAGACGCTGCTGCAACTGCTTCCGCCGGAGATCGAAAGCCGCACGCGCCGCGACGCCGGCTGGTCCGTGCCCTGCGTTCACATTGTGGACTACCCGCGCTTCGCTTGGCGCGGCCTGATGCTGGACGTGAGCCGTCACTTCTTCAGCAAGGAGTTCGTCGAGCAATATATCGATCGCATGTCCCGCTACAAGATGAATGTCTTCCACTGGCACCTGACCGACGACAACGGCTGGCGCATCGAGATCAAGGGCCTCCCGCAACTGACGCAAGTGGGCGCGTGGCGCGTACCCCGTCTGGCGGCGTGGGGCGCCCGCGAAGCGCCGCGCGAAGGCGAAGCCGCCACCGATGGCGGATTCTATACCCAGGACGACATCCGCGAAGTCGTGGCCTACGCGCGCCAGCGCTTCGTGACCGTAGTGCCGGAAATCGAGATGCCCGGCCATTCGCTGGCGGCCCTGGCGGCCTATCCAGAGCTGTCCTGCACCGGGGGGCCGTTTCAAGTGAACCCCGGCTCGCATTTCTACACCAAGGTGGACAACGCTTTCTGCCCCGGCAACGAAAAAACATTCGAGTTCATCGACAAGGTTTTCACCGAGGTGGCGCCGTTGTTCCCTTCCGAATACGTGCACATCGGCGGCGACGAGTGTTTCAAGGGCTTCTGGAAGACCTGCGCGAAGTGCCAGCGGCGCATGGCCGACGAGCACTTGGCGAATGTCGAGGAGTTGCAGAGTTACCTGGTCCGACGCGCCGAAAAGATCCTGGAATCCAAGGGTAAGAAACTGATCGGGTGGGATGAGATTCTGGAAGGCGGCCTGGCGCCCAACGCGGCCGTGATGTCCTGGCGCGGGATGGATGGTGGCATCGCGGCCGCTAAGGCAAACCACACCGTGGTCATGACGCCCACCAGTTTCGCTTATCTGGATTACTACCAGGGCGACCCGTCGCTCGAACCGAGCACTTTCGCGCGCCTGCTGCTGAGCACCTGCTATCGTTTCGAGCCAACCCCCGAAGGAGTGGACCCCAAATACATTCTGGGCGGCCAAGGCAACCTGTGGACGGAGTCGGTGCCCACCCCGAGGCACGCGGAGTATATGACGTGGCCGCGCGCTTTCGCACTGGCCGAAGTTTTCTGGTCGCCCAAGGCCAGCCGCAATTGGGACGATTTTTCGAAGCGCGTCGAATCGCAATTCGACCGGCTGGATGCCGCGCAGGTAAACTATGCGCGCACGATGTACGATGTCGCGCTGGCTCCGGTGCGGGATGCCGCCGGAAAGCCCGCCGTCCGCATGACTACGGAGTTGAGCGGCTGCGACATTTACTACACTTTCGATGGGACGAACCCGGATCCATTCACGCCAAAGTACGCGGGTGATCCCGTGCCTATCCCCGGCGATGCCTCGGTGGTGAAGGCCATAGCCTGGCGCGCCGGACATCCTTCAGGCCGAATGCTGACTTTGACCGTGAAAGACCTGATGGCGCGCCAGAGCTGGTAGGACTGTTGCACATTTGCCGCGGCAGTTCTCGTGGCGCACGCCCCTGGCGTGCCGTGTCGGCACTCCTGCCGACACCGGCGAGCGCAGCTCGCCTGGGACAGGCCTCCGGCCTCTCCCGCCCCCATTCACAGCCCCAAAAAAAATTCCGCGCCCAACTCCCCAAACCCTCCCCTAGCATATAAGCGGAAGGACCGGGCCATCCACGCCCGCTAATACAATCATGGAAAAAACGAACGGATCCCGCACTCCCACCGAGGCCCAGATCCAAGCCAACCGTGAGAACGCCAAAAAATCGACCGGCCCGCGCACCGCCGAAGGTAAGGCTGCATCTAGCCGCAATCGGCTCCTCCACGGCCTGCGCGCCAACCAACACCTCCTGCTCGACGAGGATCCCGAGGATTTCCTCAGCCTCCTCAACGACCTCTACGACCGT
>Ga0187867_10004412_pt1 | contig 10897 bp, 13 predicted proteins | sample June2016WEW_13_1_FD_132976 | JGI IMG/M metagenome (GOLD analysis project Ga0187867, IMG submission 132976) | Peatland microbial communities from SPRUCE experiment site at the Marcell Experimental Forest, Minnesota, USA - June2016WEW_13_10 | ecosystem: Environmental > Terrestrial > Soil >... | reverse complement strand
GCCGCCTTGTCACATGCACCGCAGTACGATCCGCAGCTGGCATCGGCTTCGGGTTGACGCGAATGGAATGCCAGGCCCGGGTTTCGTAAGAGGGTTTGGCCAGGCAGGCCCAGTGGCAGGCCCGGTGGCAGGCCCAGTACGTAAGGCTTCGTTACGGAAGGTTTCGTCATGCTCAGACGGCTGATTGGGCCGGGCGTACCCAACCATTTGCGCTGCCCAGAATGACCTCCGGAGAACGTTTCGCACTCGGGAGCATCGCGCTGGGCTGCCTGGTACTCGGGCTGAAAAGCCTCGCCTGGTGGCTGACCGGCAGTGCCGCGCTCTACTCCGATGCACTTGAAAGTATTGTCAATGTTGCGGCCAGTGCCGTCGCTTTGGTGGCGTTGCGGTTCGCCGCCCGGCCGGCCGACGCCAACCATCCGTATGGCCACGACAAGGCAGAATTCTTTTCTGCGGTCATCGAAGGCGTCATGATCGTCATTGCCGCGCTCTCGATCTTTGGCCAGGCATGGCAGGCGTGGCAGGCGCCGCGGACGTTCAGTCTGGCGGGCCAGGGCATCGCCCTCAGTGTCGCCGCTACCGTGATCAACGCTGTCTGGGCCTGGGTTTTGATCCGCGCCGGCAAACGGTTGCGGTCGGCGACGCTCAATGCTGACGGGCGGCATTTGGTTTCGGACGTGGTGACCGCGTGCGGCGTGGTGGCGGGGTTTGCGCTGACCATTCTATCCGGGCAACAAAAGCTCGATGCGCTGGTCGCCGCGGCAACCGGGGTTTACGTGCTGTGGTCCGGCGCCTCGCTGATCCGCGGCTCGGTCGGCGGGTTGATGGACATGGCACCGGACGATGCGGTGCTTCGCCGCATCAATGAGCTAATCGCAGAACACGGCACTGGCTCGATCGAGGTGCATGACCTGCGCGCTCGCCAGGCCGGGCGGCTGACGTTTCTGGATTTTCACCTGGTCGTACCGGGGTCTATGTCGGTCCGCGAGTCGCATGATATTTGTGACCGGATTGAAACTGCGCTCAAAACGGAGATGGATCATCTTGCCATCACGATCCATGTCGAACCGGAAGACAAGGCTGAGCTGCACCGCGCGAGTTAGCACATTCACGCGGAGGTTCTGGCGGGTTGTCGAGGGCGCCGTCCTTCCGCCCCTACGGGGAGCGCCCAAACTCTCGGAACTTCGCCTCTCAGACCTCGTTGATTGTTGTCGTACTGGCGGCGCCGCTGATGTGATATTGTTGCTGAGACGTTCCTCAAGGAAACCGACGTGAAAAACCTGCAAACCACAATTGATACCTTGCTAAAGCTGCTCACGGAATTCGGCCTTGCCGTCGCGGCGATACTTACCAGGCTGGAATTGTGGCTGCGCGAGGAACTCCAGCATCTGGGCGTGCCGCATACGGTTCAGACGCCGATCCTTCTTGCCGTGGCGGTATTGCTGATCCTGGGATCGCTACGGCTATTCGGGGGCTTGATCCGCGTCGCGGCAGTGCTGATCCTGGTGCTGATCGCCATCCACATTCTGATGCCCGTCATCCAGGGCTGACCGGCCCGCGCACCGGGCGAAGCGCGGCAGGCGATGTGCGGAAGGGAACGCCGACGAGTTCGGATCTGTGATGGGGAGCACTGTTATCGGTTCCAATTGGAATCGGCACAGCGTTAGCAATGCTTGTTACCCAACGCAAATAGGATGCGGGGAGCCGGGCCCGCGATGGCGAACATTCCAGGTGAACCAAACCAGAATATCCGCGGATTGAGGCTTTCGTGATTAACCCACACCACCTTGCTCAATACCTTATCGTAGCCGTTATCAACACCGTCATAGTCGGTACAACAAAAGTCGTTCTCGTTACGATACAAAACTCATTGGCACAGGTGATGTCGACAGTTGGCATCGGGAGTATAGGCCTGGTATAAGATGTTCCCCGGAACCTGCTCTTTCTGCTTAGTCAGCTCACAATCCTGGTTGGGTCGGTGCTGATGACAGGTATTTTTCGGCCTGCTTTAGCTACATGGAGGAAAGTCGCTCATTTCGACAGATTCAAGGCTTCGGCGGACGCCGCAACCGCTGCTCCACAAAGCGGCGCAACTCCCGTTGCAACCAATTCTTCCTCGCTGCAACGTTCTTGAGTTTCGCAAGACACAGTGTGAGCGGTTCGTTTCAGCCGATGCCACATAATGCTCCGGCAGTTAAATCGCATCCGGTGCGGGCCTCCCGGTCGTGGCGCCAAGGTCCGCTTCCCCTCCCGGGCGGTCTGTTCGACTGAGATTGCCCGGACTGTGGCCGCTGGTCAGTACCGTACCTGATCGGGAGCTACTCTAAGCGACGCGGGAATCAACGGCTAAACCGATCGTGCAGGGACGCCACCCGGTGTCACACCGGCAACGTCACGATCGCCTTCAGTCCACCCTCAGGCCGGTTCTTCAGCACAACGTCACCACCATGCGCCCGCAACATGTTCCGCGCGATCGGCAACCCAAGCCCCACACCGCCGGTTTCCCGATTGCGACTTTGCTCCAGGCGATGAAACGGCTCAAACACCCGGTCGATTTCTTCCGGCGGAATGCCCGGACCATCGTCCTCGATCGTGACCGAAACCGTCCCGTCCTGCGGCGGCACCATGGTTACCCTCGCTGACCCGCCATAACTCTCGGCATTTGCAACGAGGTTGGCCAACGCGCGTTTCAGCGCCACCGGCCGAACCCACACCGTCTGATGCGGCGGCCCGTAATAGGTCAGACGCTCGGCCGAGTCCGGATGGGCATCACTCGTCTCATCCAGGATGGTTCGCAGCAACTCGACCAGATCGACCGAAGAGACTGGCTCATTCGCCCGCGCGTCACGGCCGAAGGCAAGCGTCGCCGACACCATTGTCTCCAGTTCGTCCAGATCGGACAGCACCTTGGTGCGCAACTCATCATCATCGATGAACTCGGCGCGCAGTTTCAGCCGCGTGATCGGCGTCCGCAGATCGTGGCCGATCGCCGTCAGCATCTCGGTCCGATCGCTGACGAAACGGCGAATGCGCGCCGCCATGGTGTTGAACGCGACGGCGGCGACCGCGGTTTCGGTCGGCCCATTCTCCGGCAGCGGCGGCGCATTGACGTCGCGGCCCAGAGCCTCCGCGGCCTCGGCCAGCACCCGCACCGGTTCGGTCAAGCGGCGCACCGCCCACAATGTCAGACCGGCGGCGGCTAGCGTCATGAACAGAAACGCCGCGAGGAAGGTCGGCGAATGCCACGGCCGGATCGGTTCGGGCGTGGCATCGATGTCGAGCCAGCCACCATCCGGCATATGAAACACGTAGAGAATATGGCCCGTGCCGAATCCACCATAAAGCTTCAGCTCCGTCCAACGGAGTTTGGGATCGCCAAGCACGCCCCAGTTCACGCCGATACGGAACAGGCCTTGTGCGCCGCGGGGCAGCTCGGGCAGCAGCGTTTCCACCGGTCCGTCGGTCAGACGCACGGTAAAATTCGGCGGAATACGTTGCTCGGCCAGCACCGCGGCGCGCCGATCCGGCGGGGTCGACGCGATCAACCGGTAAATCGGCATGATGCGAAACCCGAGATTGCGCGCCTGCGCAAGACGTTGGACGTCAATCCGGTCGAGCGTATGCATCGTCAGACCGGCGATCTGCACCAGCGCCAGGCCGACCAGCACCACCGCCGCCGTTCGCGCGGCGAGACTTTTCGGCCACAGCCGAACCATCACGCCCGGTCGACCGTCGCTGCCAGAACGTAACCGCCACCCCGGACGGTCTTGATCAATTGTGCGTTGCGCCCGTCATCCTCGAGCTTTCGCCGCAGCCGAGACACCGCGACATCGATCGCCCGATCGAACGGGCCCGCCTGGCGGCCGCGCAGCAGATCGAGCAGCATGTCGCGGGTCAGCACCCGATTGGCACGCTCGACCAACGCCAGCAGCAGGTCATATTCGCCACCGGTCAGCGGCACTTCGACCGCATCGGGATTGAGCAGGCGACGGCGGGTTGGCTCCAGCGTCCAGCCGCCGAACCGGAAGCCGCGGCTGGAGACCTCGGTGCGGCTTTGCGGGGTGTCGCCGGCCCGCCGCAACACCGCCCGGATGCGCGCGAGCAATTCCCGCGGGTTGAACGGTTTGGCCAAATAATCATCGGCGCCGAGCTCCAGGCCGATGATGCGGTCCGTCTCCTCCCCCATCGCCGTCAGCATGACGATGGGAACGTCGGACTGGCTGCGTAGCCAGCGGGCGAGGTCGAGACCGGATTCGCCGGGCAGCATGAGGTCGAGCACCACCAATTGGTAGTGCCCGTTGGCCCAGGCGCGGCGTGCATCTTTGCCGTCGCGCACGGCGGTAACGCGAATTTGTTGCTTTTCCAGAAACCGCGCGAGCAGATCGCGGATTTCACGATCATCGTCGATGACGAGGACATGCGGGAGCGATTCCATGGATTGTAACATAGCGGCCCCGACCGCGCCGGGAAACGGCGGTTGCAATTCTTTGCAATTCGTCGCGCCAGCCTGGCTGACTTTTGACCATTCGATCGTGACATTACCCGCGCCCAGTGGACACCCTGGCCTGGAGATCAACATGAACAAATCCGTTGTCACTGCCGCTGTTGCGGCGTTCGTTCTTGGCGCCGCCACGACCGGCGTTATTCTTGCCAGTGCGCAACCGGCCCCGCCGCCTGGCGCTCCACCCGCCGCAGACGGTGGCCCGATGGCGCGTGGACCCTGGATGGGACCCCGCGGGCCCATGGGCGGAGGCATGGGACCGGGTCACTGGGCGATGCGTATGGGCGAGCATCACGCCCATCGAATGGAAATGATGCGCACCTTTGCGCTTATCCACCGAGCTGATGACCGCAAACTCACCCCGCCCGACGTGCAGAAAATCGTCGAGGCATTCCTACTGTGGAACGGCAACCACACCTGGAAAGTGCTCGACGTGAAACCTGAGGGCGACGTCATCGGGTTCGATCTCGCCACGGGTCAAGGTTCGGTGATCGCCCACTTCACGATGGATCCGAAGACGGCGCATCTGACACGGGTGAGCTAACCGTCGTCGCGCGCCACTCTGCTTCGTCGTCGCCGGGCTCGACTCCATGCGCGCCGAACGCCACACAGTGAATTAGCGTCGCCGACGTCGCGGCATTTGCCTCATCGTCATCCCCCGGGTTGTCCGGGGCACCTGATCCAGCACGGTGGCGCGTCATCCCCCGGACAAGCCGGGGGATGACGTGGGTTGCGGGGCCACTGAGCGTCAGGTCCTGCCCGACCATGGCGGAGGCGGGTGCCGGCGGCGATTGCCGGTTCCGTCAGCCGACGATCGGCTCTATCACGACGCCGTGGCCTTTCCTCATCCGCCTGCTGCCGCCGAGCGCGCCCTTACAGCGCTGGTCCGCGAGCATCCTGACCTCGCATCGATCCTGGAACGCGCCGGACCGTTGCCCTGGCGCACGCGCACACCAGGATTCCCGGGCCTGCTGCAGGCAATCGTCGCCCAGATGATCAGCAATCAGGCCGCCGCCGCCATCTGGGGCCGGCTGCGCGCGTTGCCCGGCGTGCTGGAGCCGGAAGGTTTGCTTGCATTGCCGGATGACGATCTGCGCGGCGCCGGGTTGTCACGCCCGAAGGTCGCGCATGCCCGCATTCTGGCGGAGGCGTTCCGCACCGGCTCGCTCAGTGCCGCTGCCCTGGAAGTCATGGACAATGCCGAGGCAATCGCTGCGATCGCTGCGGTCAAGGGGTTGGGGACCTGGACGGCGGAAATCTATCTGCTGTTTGCGTTGCAGCGGCTGGATGTGTTTCCGGCAGGGGATATCGCGCTGGCAGCGGCGGCAGCCGAGCTAAAGGGGCTCGCCGTCCGGCCTGACCCCAGGACGTTGCGCACCCTGGCGGAAGCGTGGCAGCCGGCACGCTCGCTCGCCGCACGGTTGCTGTGGCATCATTGGCGGTATCTGACGGGACGGCCCGCACTCGACGATTTCCCGGTGTGATCGGCGGCTCGGTAAGGGATTGTTCATAATCCCGGCGCAGCATACCGGAATGGAAAAGCCTAACGCGACCCTGATCCAATCGCTGAAGCCGGCCAGCTTTCAGGAGCGTGGCGTGGCCGTTCCATTCACGACACCGGCGCTGGCTGGCGCCCGGATCCGTCCGGCCGATCGAACTGGTACGGAATTTGTCGTGCCCAATCCCTCGGGCGGACGTGGCGTCTACATTTTGACCTGGACCGGAGTCAAACAATTATGCCGGCCGACGGTGCACGACACGTTGTTGCACCAACGCGTTTCCCGGCTCCCGGTGATGAGCCCCGCCGGCGTGCGAGCCACGGCACGGCAGCTTGCAGCCGAAGGGCTCGCCGGCAAGGAAGCCACGCTGGCCGCCGCCGCTTCAGTTGTGCTGGAACGGAAAGAACTGGTTCTGGTGAACTTCCTCATGCTTGTCACACTGATGGAACAAGTGGAGCCGGCCGGCCTTAGGATCAGTGCCGACACCGAGCATACGCCGGAAATCGACCGCCGCGCGCAACGCATTGTGGCCCATGTCGCGCCAGCGGTGGGCCGCACTCCGACGCAGATCGGCGAAGACCTGGAGGCGTTGAGCACGCTGTTCGTTCCCGTCGGCCTGCGGGCCGAAACGCCGCCGGCGCGACTGCCCAAACTGATGACACGGCTGACGGCAACGGCGGACGGACTGGCCGCCTGGGCCGAGCAGTTCAAGGACGACAGCCGCGCCAACCTGGCGTCATCGCTCAGCCGCTCGGCGCTGGTTACCACGACCGCCGCGGCGACGGCCCACAATGCCGCGCTGGACCTGACCGACAACATGATGGGCCTGTTGCTCATCTGGGCTGGCAACCCGACCGAGGTCATCAAACAGACCAGCCGCCCGGAATGGATTCTCGACGGTTGGGAGCGCTTCTGCTTGTTGTGGGAGACGGCGACCACGATCAGCACGCAAAGCGCGGCCTTGCTGGAGATGGCACAATTGGTGCCGATGCTGCCGAAGGAAGGGACCACATTCGGCCAGGAACGGTCGGAACTCGAGAAGCTGGAACCGGGACTGCGGAACGCGCAGCTCAACGTCAGTTGGCGGGGCGGTGGCGCCTTGCAGGGGCTGATTGCGCGGAACGAAAAGCTCCAGGGTTTGATCGCATAGGAGAGGGTCATGGCCGCGCCGCTCACCCGTTCCTCCAACCCGGCCATCAGGGAAGTCTCGCGTGGCCTGGCCGAGGCGCGGGACGCACAAATCCTGAAAGTCGTCGCGATGGTCGACGCTATGCCCAATCGTGGGGCAGCGGATCAACTGATTGCACCGCTGCGCGGGCGGCTGGCCCAGTTGCGGCCGCCTCGGCCGTTGCGGTTCGCGCGGCTGTTGTTTTTGCCGCTGGACCCACTGATCGTGAGTGCGGCGCGCTGGCGGGTGGAACAGCCCACCATACCGCGCAGTGCCATTCCGTCGATCGCTGCTTCGGTCGCGACGGATTTGGGTGCCGTCGGGCGGAAGGTCGCGGCAATGATCGAGGGCCGCACGACGCAAGACCTCGAGGTGGTCGCTACGGCCGGCGCTGAGCTGTGGCTGGCTGCCGCCCAATTGTTGGCTGATGCGAAGCAACCGGCGGACTGGGAGACGACGGGTCTGGGCGCGCAACTGCTGAAGCCGTTGGCGCGGCGGATTGCCGCTTTGCTGTTTCAGGCGGAGCGGCTGCACCGCTGGACAAGCGATGCGGCGCAAGGTCTGGCTCCGCCAGAGGCTCACCAGGTGCAAGCCATGCTGGAGAACGCAATCCGGCGCGATCCCGACGCGCAGCCGATGATCATTGCCTTGCTGCTGGCACGGATCCCGGAAGTTGCGCCGGTGCTTTTGCGGGTTGCCACGGCTCTGGGCCAGCGCGGCGGTACGGTGATGCGGCATGCCGGCGATCAGGCAGCGGACATGCTGCTGAAGCAACTGGAGGTGCCTGGCGGTACCGAAGCCCACCTTGGCGGTCATGACCTCGCTGAGGCGGGCGTGACGGTGCGGCGACTGACCTCGCTACTGGGCGCCTTGCAGGACGAGGCATTGTCGCCGGACCGGCGGGATCGATTGGTTGAGGTGCGGGAGCGGATCAAGGCCGGCTGCCAGGCGCTGTTTACCGAACGCCTGGCGACCGATTTACTGGATCCGTTGCGCGCCTGCACGCTGGAATCCGGGCGGGAAGCGGGATGGGAGCTGGAAACCGCCGCCCGCGGGTTGCGCGCGCTGGAGACCGAGGCGCGGCGGGCCGGCGGCGACAAGACCTATGATGTGTTGCTGGGGCGGGCCGCGGATGCGGTGCGTGAGATCACCGAGAATGGTGGGCTCGAGCGCGTCGGCGGATTGCGGCTGATGGAAATCGTGGCGGGCCCCGAGGTGGCCTTGGCGCTGTTTGGCGAAGAGGCCTGATGCGGTACTGGGCCGCGGGCCTTGAGCAAGCAGTCGTTACCGCGTTAGGATGCCGCCGGCCCGCGTCCCGTTCGTCTAGAGGCCCAGGACTGCGCCCTCTCACGGCGCCAACAGGGGTTCGAATCCCCTACGGGACGCCAATACTCAGTCTCCGAACAATTTCAATCGCTTGGAGCCGGTTTTTCCGAGCGATTGCACCAAGGTTTTGCACCAATGTCTGGCGCCGATTTCCCTTGCCAGCCAAGTCAATCGTTGCTAATAAACTGAACGATCGTTCGTTAATCACCTGTAGCCTCTGTCCATAGGAGCTTAGATTTGGCCGTCACAATCACCATTCCCGTCGTTCTGGGTGCTCGGAAAGAGAAGTTCCTGCTCGGCCTCTGCATGGGGCTCTGTCCGAGCCGGGCAGCAGTCGCAGCCGGATTTACGGCCCAGTATGCGCCGAAACTCATCAAAGACGTGGCCGTGGCCGGGGCCATACGTGAGTGCGCGGCCAATCTCAATCGGACCGTCAGCAAGATCGAGGGGGGCCGCAGGAATGCTACGGCCGATTAACGACAGGCGCGGCGAGCAACGGTTCACGCCCAGGGAAATGCTCGGGCTGCACCGTGACATCGCCGCCGTCGAGCATGATTGCGGCGGCGGCAATTGCAAATGCCGAGCTTCACGTCCGCGCAGCTTGAGCACAACCAGATCGTCGCCACCGTCGAGTTCTGCCCAGGAATTGGGAGATCGTTGCCATGTCGAATGAAATAGCAGTCGTCTCCACGCCAAGTCAGCAACAGGTTGCCACGCAGCCGTCGCGTAGCCTCGCCTCGCGGATGTTCCCCAACTCCGGCCACAAGGATGTGGAGGCGCCAGCGAAAAGTGCCGCCACGCCAGCCCAGGTTGCCGAATGGCGGGCGACAATCGCCGCGAGCGAGGCCAGAGACCGGGCAGAGTGCGCCGCAAGGCTGCCAGCGGGCGCCATCGAGGATGGCCAAAAGATGTTCGCCGCGTTCGCCACGCCCTCATTGAAACAATGGGTGCAAGAGAACGGATTGCAGTCGCCCCTGCATGTCATGGACTTCCTGGCGAGGGCGTGGCGCCACCTATCCGCCGTCGAACGTGAACGCGACCAGCTACAGCGAGAAGTAGCTGCACTCAAACAAGGAAAACGGTAATCATGACAATGGACTTTCAGCCCGATGTGGCTGCCCCACCCGATCCCAGAGACGGCTTGCGCGCCGCCGCTCGCAGTGACACGCCCATCCGTGACGAGATCACCGCGCTGTCGGATAAGGTGGACGCTATCCTCGCCCGGCTCGACGTAGTGACTGCGCCCGCCGCATCGAGCGGCACCATAGTCCCCGGTCGCACCATCGCCGACCTGACAGCCAGCGAACGGCACATTGCCGCCTGTGAGAAGGCCGCCATGGAGGACCGGGCGCGCCGATGGGCCGATGACAACCCAGGGAAGACGCAGCCCGCAGCCCCCGCACCAGAGCCGTTGCCGCCTAACACGGTGAACATAGACGGTCTGACGAGACATGTTGGCGGAGCCAAAGCAGGCGAGCCGTTCTTTGCTGACGGCGATAATAGAACCCGCGAGGTCCGACAGGCAGAACAACGCGAGCAGTTCAAGACCCGCGAGAAGGCAGAAGAGGCGCAGCGCAATGCGGGTCTACCGAGCACGCACTTTAGGGACCACACGATGCTGGTTCGTGACCGCAAGACGGGCAAAGTGGACCCAGAGTTCCTGCCGGCGACCTTTCACACGCCCGACCCTAAATACCCAGAAGCGGTCAACCCCGTCGAGCGGCCCACGGCAGTATCCGCGCCGTCAGTGCTGCCACCGCACGCCGAGGAAGTGTTTGCCGGTCAAGAACCCGGGGCGACGACTTCGGAGGACCTGGAAGTGTTGAGGTTGAGGCAGCCCGACCCGGTCATCCCCGCTGGCGTGGCAATCCCCGTCGAGCGGCCGAACCGTGATGACAGCGGCGACGTGCCAGAGCGGCCCTTGTCGCTGCAAGAGCAACTGGAAAGGCTCCGCGCATGACCAACGTCTATCAGCACGGCTTGGCCGATCCGCCCCGCAACCCCGAGGCAGTAGAAGCCGAGGCGCTGCGGAACATCATCGACTGTGCAATCCGGGAACGGGACGCGGACCAGATCATGCTCTGGTATCGCGCGTGGCTTCAGCAACAGCAGAAAGGTTGACCCATGGCAATTCACGAACCTGAAGGAACGCTTGAAAGCACAGCCGCGTGGAACGCCCTCGTTGAGCAACACCGGCTGGAAGCCCTGGCCGAGCGAGAGGAGGTCGCCACTCGACCACACGGCTACGGCTATCGCAGCCCCCAAGCAGAGGCGCGGGAAGCTGCGGTCCTCGCTGCCCTGGTCGAGTGCTACGGCAGCATCCACCACCCAGAGGCGGTCACCGCTCTGCGGCAATACCGCGCAAACACCAACTGAAAGCAGACACAAAATGACAATGACAGT
>Ga0187867_10004411_pt1 | contig 10898 bp, 6 predicted proteins | sample June2016WEW_13_1_FD_132976 | JGI IMG/M metagenome (GOLD analysis project Ga0187867, IMG submission 132976) | Peatland microbial communities from SPRUCE experiment site at the Marcell Experimental Forest, Minnesota, USA - June2016WEW_13_10 | ecosystem: Environmental > Terrestrial > Soil >... | reverse complement strand
TTCCCTTTGCATTCGACTACGGACTCCGGTTTCCCGGTGCTCATGTGTTCACGGTATGCCAGGGTCAGGGGCTCTATCCCGAGTTCTTCAACATTGACCGGACGAAGGACCCTCTTTTCTTCCCTTACGATCAGCACCGATTGGCGGTAGGCTACGATCTCACTCTTATGATTTATTATCAACTCAACGCCGCTTTTCCCTATTTTCTGCGTTTTCAGGAAATTGGATATTTCATCCAGCTCGATGTCCATTGCCCAGACGCCTGACAGTTTACCGGCCTTATCAAAAACAGGGTATGAAGAGGTAATTGCAGGCTTCCGGTTTCTAAATAGGATATAGGTATCGGTCCAGAAGTTTGCCCCTGTCGTCTTTGCTCCCACGTACCAGGGGCGCGTCCTGGGATCGTAATCTATGTGGTTGGACTCTTGAACCCCCGTCACTTTAAGTAAAGGATCGCGAATTATAAAAGAATCCGTCGGCGGAGAGGCCGTCGCTTTAATGATTCGGGTTTCCAAATTTCCATTGGACTGTCTCCACGCGCGTATATAGTCCCCCCGCTCATTTGCGAGATAAAACATCGATACTTGAGGATAAGATTTCAAAACCCCGAGTGTGTACATTTCCATCTGGTTGAAATCATCGCAGGAAATGGCGCCGAGCTGGGCAAGTCTCGCACTCATTTCGACGGCTGTGGACGCCGGCAGGAAATAATTGCGTGTTTTTTCAATGACTGTCCTGGCAGTTTGCTCTATCAGATCGTCTCCGAGGTCCGAAACGATGGCTTTGTTCTGATAATAGCCAACAACGATGATAGGCAGCGCCGCAGTCACAAGCAAACAGACAAAAGCGGTCACTATTGCGGCGTAAAAGCTTACGCCTTTGATCTTGGACCTCCTTTGAGAAAATTGCTCTACCGGTACCGGCATTCGTTACTCTTTCATGCAGGAGACGCTAAAGCATTAATCGCGAAGAACGCCAAAGGTAAACGTTTACTCCTCTGGTGATCGGAATTTCTTTCAACTATCTTGAATCCAAAAATGCCAGTGAGCAGAATCCGTAAATTCCTCAATCCCTCAGTTCGCTTTCCTGCAAATACAGGCCAAATTCAGGGAATACTGTGGCGGATGGCTGAAATTACAATTGGTACATTCACCAGCGCTTAATGTTCGGGACTGAGGCAGCTCACGGCTCAGTGGCTTTTTTCTGTTCACTGCTCACTGTTCACTGCTCACTGATCACTGATCACTGATCACTGAGCATTACCAATTCTAGAATTCCGGGGGCCGCTAAGCCGTGCTACAGTGGCCCGTGGTCACAAGACACTTGACAAAACTACGGCTAAGCAGTACATTCTATGAATGATGACTCTTTCGAATGGGACGACACTAAGGCTGTCGAGAACTACGCCACTCATGGCGTCAGATTTGAGACGGCGCGGGATGTGTTCAAAGACGCCTTTGCCGTCGATTGGCTCGATGAGCGCGTGCCGTATGGCGAAGATCGATATGCCATTATCGGCATGGTGTAGAGCCGCCTGTTGTATGTCGCCTACACCATGAGAAATGAAAAGATTCGCATTATTTCGGCCCGAGGAGCCGAGCCCTATGAAAAACGCCGGTACCACGAAGAAAACGCCTGCTAAGCGCGATTGGAAACGCTTCGACGCCATGACTGAAGCGCAACGCCACGCCGCCGCGTTGAGCGACCCCGACGCGCAACCCGTTACGTCTGACAATGAAAAGCGCATGAAGCGCACGCCGCAGGTGACGGTCATTCGGCGTGCGCTTGGCCTTAGCCAGGAAGGGTTTGCAGCGCGGTTTCATATTCCGCTTGGCACGCTGCGCGATTGGGAGCAAAAGCGCAAAGAGCCTGATGCGGCAGCACGTGCCTACCTTATGGTTATAGCCCGCAATCCTGAGGCAGTGAGCGACGCATTGCAGCCTCAACCCGAATAGAGGGCAGGGGGGCTTACGTGTCTACATCGAGCCTATGGGAAATGCATTGGGCCTTGAGGGCGCAGACGAATTCTTTGCGCGGGCGCACCAAGGTTTTCCCCTCCATGCCCGTGAGTAGATTCACCAGCGCTTAGTGTTCGGGACTCAGGCAGTTCACGGCTCAGTGGCTTTTTCCTGCTCACTGTTCACTGCTCACTGCTCACTGAGTAGCTTCAATTTGATGGGCAATGTTTCTTTTTCCCGCCATCACATTGCTTTTTCGGCCGTTCCTTTCTTTGTTAAGCGACGCAACGATACACTGCCTGTTCTCAGAGGCTTCTTTTGCCATTTCGTAGCTGGCAGGGTCCATTCCAATCAGTTCTCGAATCTCTTCGTCCAAAGGGATCTTTGAGTTTTCGGATTCAAAGAGCAAACTGGCTACGGTTATCTTGAAAGACTCATCCGGTATGCTCAGGGACCGGCAATCGACAATCAGTTCCAGCAGCCTGAAAAAGAAATCAGAATCATGTTCGACTTCCTGAAGCTCCCTGGAGTAATTCTGCACCTCTGTAAAAACCCTGCTTTTGAAACCGCCCCTTGTTTTCCCGGTGGATTCACTAAGCAGTATTTCCCAGATCCTTTCCCTGAAAGGATCTTTAACACGCAGACTCATTTCCATCTTTTCTCCGCCAATCTATATCGCTGCCCAAAACGAGCGCCCCATGAAGCTCAGGGCTCGATTCAGGCGCTAAACAGCCGCATCTTCTTCCTTGCGGCTCTTTGTCCCATTTTCTAAATTATCTCCATATTTATGCACAATTTCAAATATCTGCTTCAGCCTGTCGTCCACTTTTCGAAAAAGGCTGCCCTCCGGATAGGAGCCATCCTCCTGCTGATGTCCAGCGCTCTGTCCGGTGAGAATCTCGATTCCCTCTTCTATCGTGGTAACAGGCCAGATGTGAAAACTCCCGCTTTTTATCGCATCGATTACTTCCTGATCGAGCATGAGATTTCGCACGTTCTTTTTGGGAATCATGACTCCCTGGCTGCCCGTAAGTCCCTTATACTTACAGATGTCGAAGAACCCCTTGATCTTGTAGTTTACCCCGCCTATCGGCTGGATTTCCCCTTTCTGGCTGACCGATCCGGTTACGGCAATCCCCTGATATATCGGGACGCCGGATATGGCGCTCAAAAGAACGTAGAGTTCAGTGCTGGAGGCACTGTCGCCGTCGATCATCCCGTAGCTCTGCTCGAAAGAAAGAGTTGCGGTCAGAGCCAGGGGCTTGTTCTGGGCAAACCGCTCCCTGATGAAGCTGCTCAGGGTTAGAAGCCCCTTGGTATGGGTAGCGCCGCTCATTTTCGCCTCGCGGTCGATGGAAACGGTGCCTTCTCTTCCGACTGAAACGGTTGCAGTTATTCGGTTGGGCTGTCCAAAAACATGATCACCGGTCTGGAGAACGGAAAGGCCGTTTACCTGCCCAACCTTCGACCCGTCGGTCTCCACCCAGAAAATATCTTTCTTAATAACCTCTTTGATACGCTCCTCGTAGAGGCTCGCACGGTATTTTCTCTTCCTTATGGCCTCTTCGACATGGCTTTCGGCGATCAAAGCGGAGTTTCCCTGCCTGGCAAAAAAATCAGCCTCGTCTAGGAGGTCTCCAATATCTTCGAACTCAAGGGTGAGTTTTTCCTGGTCCCCGGTGCACTCCATCGCATATTCCAATGCTCTTGCCGCCCCCGAGCGGTCGAGATGAAGAAGGTCGTTCTCTGCGCAGTGGTGGGCGAGTGCCCGTGCGTACTCGAGAATGGCCTCGCTTTCGGCGTCCACCTGGCTGTCCATGTGGGCCTTCACCTTGAAGTGCCTTTGGAACCTGTCGTCGTTGGCATAGAGCAACTGATAAATCTGCGGGTCCCCGGTCAGTATGATCTTCAGATTAAGCGGAATCGGCTCGGGCTTGAGCGAGCGTGTGCCAAAGAAGCCAAAGAGGTCCCCGGCTTCTTCGATCTTGATTTCGCCGTCCCTCAGCGCCCTCTGCAAGGCTTCGTAGGAGATATTCGCCCTGAGCAGATCGATGGCTTTCACAATAAGGTAGCCGCCATTTGCCCGGTGCAGGGTGCCTGCTTTGAGCATCGTGTGATCGGTTATCAGGGCGCCGAACCAGGCCTGTTTTTCAATTGAACCAAAGACGTTGGAGTACGAGGGGTTGGACTCGATCACCACAGGGGCGCCTTCGGATTCGGAATTGTCTACCAGGACGTTGACTTCATACCTTCGAAAGGCAATTTCCTGGCCCGGGAGAGGAACTCCTGGCTGTTGTTGAGGCTGCATCTGGGTTTGGGCGGGGGCCTCAGGCTTTTTCCTGAAATCGTCGATGTTCTCCAAGATATCAACCTGAAGTTCGCCCAGGTATTCAACAACCCTGGGATCGTCCTCGAACTTTTCCAGGATTGTATCCATAAGCTGTCCAACTACGAAGAGCGCGACCTCCCGTTCGAGTTTCGAATGCAACTCCTTGAATTCGGCTTCAGCCTGCTGGACCTTCTTGATAGTCTCCTTCATCCTTAATTGAAGGCCCTCACTATCGGCGCGAATCCGCTCCATTTCCTCCGGGGCCAGTTTCTCCATCTCTTCCGGACTGATTGGCTGCCCGTCGGGTCCCGCGGGTATCATCGCCATCCCCATCTGCGAAAACTGGAGACTAAACCCTTTTTGCTTGCCCTCCTCCGCGAGTTCCTCCACGAACTGCTGCCTCCCTTTCTCAAAGGCTTGATGGATTTCCCTATCTTTTATCCCGAACTCGTGGCTCGTGAAGACTTCCGGAATTTTCTCCTGCAGGGTCTTAATGAGCTTTTCCATTTCACTTTTGAGATCCCTGCCCCTGCCCGCTCCCAGGCTTATAGCTTTCGGATTGTCCTTATTCTTGAAATTGTGGACATAACACCAGTCCGGAGGCTTTGGCTCCATCTTTGCCTGATGCTCGGTGAAGGTCTTGGCGATAAACGTCAGACCGGATTTCGGAGGACCGGCGATAAAAAGATTATAACCCTTCTTCTTAATTCCGACTCCGAACCGGATAGCGTCTATGGCCCGCTCCTGCCCCACTATCTTGAACTCATTGTCCTTCAGCGAAGCGGTGCTATCGAAAGGTAGAGAATCAGGGTCAATGCGCGAACGAAGTTGTTCGACTGAAAGCTCCGGATGTTGTCCTGTCATGTCCCTCCAACCCCCTGTCTAAAGAAAAAAGCATGCTGTAGATGCGGGCGCAGCTCCGCAAAATGATAAACTTCCCCCCCGTTGCCTCACGGCCGGAAAAAGACCTATGAGTGCGTACTGGTCTAAATCATAATAATGGCCGTGCCTACTTATGTCTATGGAACGAAGCTGTTGAAATGAGGGATATATACCTGGGAGTTGATTTTGTCCAATTTATGAATGGATTTTCAGGCCAGATGTTCAGTTGCTGCACAACGACGGAGATTTTGAACATATCGCCAGAGTGTTTGACCTTCGGCTTGTGCCCCACATTGTTCAGTAAGTGTAGGGCCGAATACCCGGCATCAGGTATCCGTGGGGTGAGGCGCTTACGCGGGCGGGTGCGCTTCCCGCTCCGTGGACATGATCAGCGACTCTTCCAGGGTGGGGGGTTGAACAAGAAGCTGTGAGATCGGACTCCATTGGGGTTTTGCAGTGAGGTCGACTCCCCTGTATATTACCGAAACCGGCCGGTCTGACGAAACGACGACTACAATCAGGTTCTCATGGTCGGCAGTAAACCTGAGGGCCGAATTGAACCTCGCTCCCCGCGCGCGGTTTTCGCCAGAAATCGATCTTCCGTCCAGCAGGCAGGCAAATCCGTGCAGGCGCAGGTCCGCCCCGATATGCAGCGCGCCGTCCACCTTCGAAAGGGATTTAGCCAGATCGAGCATGGTATCCGTTGTTAGATCGACCGGAGTTCCAAGCTGCTGGCCCGCGATTGCGATGGGGCTTTGGTTAAGATCGATTACGAGCGTGGCCCCATGCCTCTGCTCGCCCGCCCTGTTCACGATACTCGATACAATCTTTAAGAGAACATACTTCTTGTCAGCGTCAAGAGGTGACTCGAGCAGAAGTTCTTCAAGATGCACCAGGTTCGGCTTTCGGTTCGATGAATGATAGCTTCCATCCGCAAAGCTGCAGACCAGATTGCCGGAGAAACGAAGGAACCCGTGTCCACCGTGGAAATCCGCAGTTATGCGGCAGTCGGGCAAATTACCCTGCGCGACTCCAATTACATAGCGCCCATCCGAGACAAGCACTCTTTGCGAATTTTCGACCGCAAGGATAAGCTTGCGAACATGCTTGTAGTTAGTCAGTCTGAGCCTTTCGGGCTGGGGGAACCTCACCAGGAAAGGCACTTCAGGAATCATGGTCGGATCGATGAAAACCAGGGTCCCACGGGGCCAGGCGCCTTCTTCCCTGGTTTTGGAAATGCCCAGCACCGCGTCCAGAATCGGGTAGACCTCGATGCGGCTGTCCAAACCGAATTTAAGGTCCAGTCCATCGCGGATGTAATCCCTGACCGCGTGGGTCGCAAATTCCCGGATAACATAGGACGAGTTTCGCGTATAGAACCATTCCTCATTGGCCCAGTCATGCGCCAGGAGGCAAGCAGCGTGTTCCAGCCACCTCTCTGTCGGACCGGTCGAGCACATGGTCGGGTGTTCTTCGGTAAACCACATCTGGTAGGAGACGGATTTGGCCCTGGCGCCCCAGGATACAAGCCCTGCAAGGTCCAGCCCTTTTTCCGGGAAGACTTGCCCGAAAAGCCTCATCTGCGAGATATGGGAGTTATATTCCCTCCAGGCGCCGGACCTCAGGTAGATTTTTTCAAGAATTGTCTCCCAGCCCTCCAGGAGATTTTGAGGATCGTAGACGCGGGGCGGGTCCCCGGGCTTTTCGGTATAGATCAGCGCCGCGCGGCTTTGACCGGAAAAGTGTGACAAACCGTCGCAAAGCCCCTCATGGATGTGGAATATACTGAGGATTTGGGATGAGATCTCCATATTCTTCGTAGAATAAGTACAATTTTCGGCGGATTAATTCAAGCTTGAATGTATGCAGCGGAAAACTGATGCGACAAGAGCAGGTGAATGGGTAAATGGATGAGTGGGTGAACAGGTGAATGGGCTCCCTGCTCCCTGTTTTTGCTCCTGCTTTTTCTGTTCACTGCTCACTGCTCACTGTTCACTGCTCACTGTTCACTATTCACTATTCACTGCTTTCCCGAGCCGCACATCTCCCGCAATTTTCTATGCAGGATCTTCCCTGTCGGGGTCCTCGGCATTTCCTCCTGTTTGACAAATATGATGTGTTTGGGGCGTTTGAACCTCGCAAGGCTGGTCTTGCACCGCTCCTGTAATGCTTCGACAAGCTGGTCCTCTGCAAGGCCCGGCCGGGGAACCACCACGGCGACAACTTTTTCTCCCCATTTTTCGTCAGGCAGCCCGATGCAGGCACAGTCAAATACCCACTCGTGCCCCCCTATCACCTCTTCCACTTCACTGGGATAAACATTCTCTCCACCCGTTATTATCATGTTATCGCGTCGATCGACGATTTGGAAAAATCCGTCTTCATCTTTTCTGCCCATGTCCCCGGCCGAAAAGTACTCGCCCCGAAAAGAGTTCGCGGTTTTCTCGGGGAGCTTGTAGTATCCGTCGAATAACATCGGGCCACGGGAAAATATCTCCCCTATCGCGCCGACCGGGACCTCATTGCCTTTTTCATCGAGAATCTTGACGAGATCGGTACCGAGGCTTTCGCATCCGATCGATCCGAGCTTCCTCAACTGCTCTTCGGGCCTCAGCACGGTGACGGAGCCGGCTTCCGTAGACCCGTATGCCTCGTAGAGCTGCACATCAGGGAAAAAATCCATTATCTCCATCTTCATCTTTTGTCTTACGGGGGCCGAGGAGCAGAGCAGTTTCCGAATCGAACTGACGTCCCGGTTTCGCCCCTTCCCGGAAACACTCAGGATAAGGTTGTAGTGAGTCGGGATCAGCGAAATGAAAGTAATCTTTTCCCGCTCGATTATATCCAGTATCTCTTCGCCTTTGAAAGACAGTGCGGGATGAATGTAGACCGAGGCCCCCAGGTAGAGAAAAGTGAATGTGAAATAAACGGAGTTGATGTGGCACAACGGCATTACGTTCATGCAAATGTCATCTCTTGTAAAGCCAAAATCGACCGCATTGATTAAATAGAAGGCAACGTGGGATCCGTGTGATCGAAGCACCCCTTTTGGTTTGCCGGTCGTACCCGATGTATAGATGAGAATCCACGTATCCGAGGGCTTTACCTCGCAGGCCGGCTCCTGCGACGATCCCGCGTCAATGAGGGTTTCATATTCCCTGTAGCCGTCGGCGGGACCGCCGACGACAAAGCGGCCATGAGGCGGGATTTTACCCAATTCGGGCCCGATCTGATCGACGGTCTCCGTAAACTGTTCGTGTACAAAGATTGCAACCGAGTCGGAATTGTTTACGATATATTCGATCTCCCGGCCCACCAGGCGAAAGTTTATGGGTACGATAATGAGCCCCGTCTTGGCCGTCGCAAGATAGAGTTCCACGATTTCGATACTGTTTTCCAGCAGTACGGCAATCTTGTCCCCTTTCTTGAGCCCCAGGGCAAGAAGGCTGTCGGCCAGCCGGTTGACACGCTCGTTTGTCTGCCGATAGGTAAAGCTTCTATTTTGGTCCTTGATGGCCAAGGTATCCGGATATCTCTTCGCATTGACCTTAAAATTTTGACCCAGATTCATCCAGTGAGCCATGATCAACCTCTGTTTTGTACTTGAATATTATGCCTTCGACTCTTCGAGCTGCTCGATGAATGCCTCTATATTAGTTTTGGTCTGTTCATCCGAAATAAGTCTCAGGTCGTTGAGATCGCCATTTATTATCAAGGCGGGGATGCCGGTCTCGAGCTGCAGGCGCTGAGGCATCCCATAGCGGCAGTTTGAATTGTTGGGGCACGTTTTTGCATCATGATAGATGATGCCGCCGCACTTGAAAAAGTCCAGCTTCTCCCTGATGTATTGCTCCTTATATTCGTCAGACCTGACGATAAAGAGTTCCGTGTAGGCCCTTGCCATGCTTTCGAAGGCCTTAGCCGGGTCCAGTGCATTGAAAATCCAACTGCTGCAATAGGTCGAAGCGACCACTGCGGCGCCCAGGCCCGCAAACAGCTTGGAGTGCATGCTAAGACGTCCCCAGACAGGCATTCCCTCCCAGTAGATGCGATGCCGTTCACCGCCCTCTATTGCCCCCGCGCCCTGCTCGATGCGCTCGTTCAATTCTTCCAGGAGCAGCCGATACACATCGATTGCCGCCTGGCGCCCTCTGCCTACGACGGCTGGGCCCATAAGCGTGACGGAGTCGAAAAAGGTAAGGGGTGAAGGAGCTGCCGCCGCTGCCGCGAGGCATTTCTCCCAGAGGTCCGAGCATTGGCGGGCGAGGCTCACCGTATTCTTCAGCTCGTCCATGTCGAGTCCGCGCCCCGCGATCCGTTCAAGCGGTTCGACCATATTCTCCATTTGTGCTGCAATCGATAAGACATGCGCCTCAGTCACCTTTCCGACGTTTCGATGGGTTTCTATACCCAAAAGAGGCGCATGGAGCCTTTTGGCGTGCCAGGAAAACCAGTCCTGAACGTCACGGCACTGATTGGTGTTGTAGACCAGCACATCCGCCCGGGGAATCCGCTCAATTCCGGGAAAGGCTTTTGCCATGGGAGTCACCCCCTGGATGCAGGCCCCGATATCGGCAGTCAAATAGGAGCAAATCTCAGGTGAGTACCCGATGGCATTGGCTGAAGGAATAAGGTCAGCGGCCATCTTGCTGGCGCCCAGCATTGCGGAATGGGTTTCCGGAAAATAAGTTAGAAATCCCATGCTCCTCAGAATTTCAGCAGGCCCTACGCTCGTGCACCAGGCGATTTTCCGCTTTGCCGATTTGGATGCTTCATCGAGCTCGTAGTAGTAATCGGCCATGAATTTCCCGATATCTGCGGCGGTTTTGAGCCGCCTGACGACGACCTCTTTTACAGCCATGACAAACCCAGTTGTTAGTTGTTAGTTTTGAGGACTAAAAACTCAAAACTAAAAACACCAAACTCACCCCGCTGCCTCGATCGCATAAACGGCCGCCCCGATTGCGCCCGTTAACTGCGGGTGCTCCGCAACAAGGATCTTCCGCCCGATCTGCTCTTCGGTCATGGTGACGATGTATGGATTGTTAGCCACAACGCCGCCGGTCATGACCACGTCTTCGGAGAGCGAATCCATTTCGAGAATTCTCTGGATTACCGAAAAGAAAACTCCTTTGACAATGTCGGCGACCTTTTTCCCATTTCGAATATTTTCCAGCACCTCCGTAGCCGAAAAAACAGTACAGAAGCTGCCAAGCCTAACCATATCGGCCGATTGACTAGCCAGGGCATCCATGTCGTCCAGGGCGATGTCGAGCCGGGACGCCATCTCTTCTAGAAAAGCCCCGGTGCCAGCCGCACATTTCCGGTTCATCTTGAAGCCGGTACGGCGTCCTTCTGCGTCCAACTTGATAATTTTATTGTCCTGTCCTCCGATATCGATAATCGTAATAGCCTTTGGGAAATAGAGGTAGCATCCCCTGGCGTGGCACCCGATCTCAGTTTTCGTTTCCCTGGCGCAAACGACATTCGATCTGCCGTAACCCGTGGACACCGCGTATGCTATGTCAGCCTCCCCGCATCCGGCCATTTCGAGCGATTCTCTCAGGCAGTACGCGGCGGTTGCCGAGAAATCGACGCCGGATTTCTTTACGGCATATCCGACCAGGTTTCTGTCCCCGTCGAGCAGGGCCACCTTGGTTCGGGAAGCTCCGACATCAATGCCGGCGTAGGTTGCACCCATGCTGTTTTTTGGGCTGTTCACCATTCTT
>Ga0187867_10004405_pt1 | contig 10907 bp, 11 predicted proteins | sample June2016WEW_13_1_FD_132976 | JGI IMG/M metagenome (GOLD analysis project Ga0187867, IMG submission 132976) | Peatland microbial communities from SPRUCE experiment site at the Marcell Experimental Forest, Minnesota, USA - June2016WEW_13_10 | ecosystem: Environmental > Terrestrial > Soil >... | reverse complement strand
GCGGGGCCGGCGTTCGCGGCGGTGGATTTGCGAAATGCCGTCTGTCTCGTCAGCGGAGACAAGGTCGGGGATTCAAATCTAGTCGAAGTTTATGACGGGAAGGTCTACCACCTTTGCTGTCCGGACTGTCGTAAGGATTTCGAGAACGCCCCGGCCAAATTCGCCGCGGCGGTCGCGGGAAATCCGGGAAAATACGGAGTGAAGTGACGCGGGCGGTTACAAGAGCGTTGAAACGTTAGCTGATGTTCATCACTCGACGACAAACGGTTATCTTTTCGCGGCAGCGGGGGAAGGGACGGGATCGAGCCGGTGGAGGTCGTTGAGGAAATCGATGAGCATTCGCAGGCGGGCGTGGTCGCGGCGGTTGAAGGGAAAAACCAGGCGGGGCAGGTCGGCCAGGGCGGGCTCGTCGCTCTCGACGGGCAGGGCGGCGCTGGCGCGGAAGCTGCCGCCGTCGAGAAGATCGGAAAAACGGTCGGCGATCTGGCCGAGCTCGGATTTGCCCAGCGGATGGTGAAGGCGAAGGATCACGTCCTGTCGGGAATGGCGAATGCTGTGGTAGTTGGAATAAAAGTGCCTGATTTCGTTCACGGCCTCATCGATGTCGTTGGTGATTTTATAGAGGCATAAATCGGTTTCGTTGACGAGGCCGCGCGCGACGAGCTGGTTTTGCACGTAGACCTGCCATTGTTTCCAGTAGTCTCCGCCGGGGCTGTCGATGAAAACGATGGGCATGGGGGCGGATTTGCCGGTTTGAATGAGGGTGAGGACCTCGAATCCCTCGTCCATGGTTCCGAATCCGCCGGGGAATAGCGCGATGGCGTGTCCGAAGCGGACGAACATGAGCTTTCGGGTGAAGAAGTATTTGAAATTAACCAGTTTTTTGTCGTTGGCGATGATGGTGTTGGTTTTCTGCTCGAAGGGGAGGCGGATGGCCAGTCCGAAGCTGGGATCGGCGCCGGCGCCGCCGTGCCCCGCGGCCATGATGCCGCCGCCGGCGCCGGTGATCACCATCCATCCGGCTGCGGCCATTTTGCGGGCGAATTCGGCGGCCTGTTTGTAATCCTGATGCGCCTCCTCCGTCCGCGCGCTGCCGAAAATGCTCACCTTTCTCACGTCACGATAGGGCGCGAAGATCTTCAGGGCATATCGGAGTTCCTTGAAGGACTTATTGATGAGCTTGATGTCGCCGCGATTGGTTTGGTCTCGGAGGAGCTTCATGGCGTTTTCGATGATCTCGCCGACCATGTCGCCGTCGTCGATAGCGCGTAATTCGTCGATGAGCCGCGTGGCGGACTTCTGCACGTCGGCGAGTTGATCGCGGCTGAGGACCAGGGGTGGCTCGCTGGTTTCCTGGGATTCTTCGGCGTCGCCGCCCTGGTCCGATTGCTTCATCGCATCCGCCTCTGGGGAAATCCGTTGTGAACCCAGTATTATGCGTTTCGGCAGGTCATTGCCGCAAGGGGACGGCGCGCGAATTTGAAATCGCGGGCGTGCGGGCGAAATCATGAATGTCCGCCTTCTGGTCGCCCCCCTTATAGTCGCGGACGCAATTGCGTCCGGCATTCTTGGCGGAGTAGACGGCGTGGTCGGCGGCGGCAATCAACTCGTCGGGAGAGCCAAAACCCCCGCCCGGAGCGTCCGTTGCGACGCCCACGCTTGCCGTCACGCGGAAGGAATTGCCGGCAAAATCGAAGCACTCGGCCTGAATCGCGGCTCGAATGCTTTCGGCCGCTTCGATCGCGCGTTGGCAGTCGCATTTCTTGAGCACGACGACCATCTCTTCGCCGCCGTACCGGGCGGCGAGATCGCCGCTCTTGGCGTGAGATTGGAGAAGTTTTCCCAGTCGATCGAGGACTACGTCCCCGGCCTGGTGGCCGTGGGTGTCGTTGACGGCTTTGAATTTGTCGATGTCCACGAAGAGGAGGGAAAGAGGCTCCCCGGTGCGCTGGGACTCGGCGAAGGCGTCGGCCAGAAATGGGACCAGACCCGATCTGTTGGCCAGGCCGGTTAGTCCGTCGGTTGCAGCCTGTTTTTCGAGGTTTTTGTTTTCGCTGGCGAGTTGCTGGGAGCGCATCTGGGTCTGGAGAGTCAATTCGACGAGCATCTGCCGGGCCTCCTGCTCGATGTCGCCGTAGCTGCGGCCGGGCGAAATTCTGACGTCAAACAGATCGGCCAATTCCTTGGTTTGGGCGTCGATCAGCGCGAAGAGGGAGTTGATTTTAGCGGAATCGAATTGGAAGCGCGACTTCAATTCCCGAGTCGCCAGTTGAATGAGCCCGGTGCGTTTGGCGGAAAACGTCTGGCCGCACAGCACCCCGAGGTACACGATTTCGGTCAGTGGCCGAAATTGATGGCCGCGACCCGTGAGCTGGTGGTGTTGGCGGATCGGCTCGACGAGAGCCTGGGGGAATTTCCAGTGTTCGGCGAGCATTCCACCCACGTCGGCGTGGTCGAGGTTGAATTTTTGCCGCGAGAGGCGGATTAATTCGACTTGATCTCCCTGGGAAATTGCCAGTAACTCGTCATAAGGCTCGCCGATGGCTTGGTGCATGGCCAACGTGCCGATGTCGGAAAGCAGGCCGGCGAGAAAGGCCTCTTCGTGGGTGCCGCGTTTCAACGCCTTGTCGAGGGCTCGAGCGGCGACCGCGGAATAGAGGCTCTGCCGCCAAAACCGCAGATAATCGAATTTGGGATGTTTCTTGGCGTTGAGGCCGCCGACGAGCGAAAATCCCAACGCCAGCGTTTTGACGGTTTCCATTCCGAGAAGGACCAGCGCGTGATTGATGGTGCCTACGCGGTGGGGTAACCCGTAGAACGAACTGTTCACGGTCCTGATGACCTTGGCGGAAAGTGCGGGGTCGCTGGAAATGACCTTGGCAACGGCTTGGAGGCTGGCGGTTTCTTGTTTTGCCAACTCGAGAACACGAATGGCGATGACCGGCAGCGAGGGAAGCCGGGGCTCATTCTTGATCTTGTCCAATAATACCTGATTCATTATTTATTCTTCCGGTGCGTTAGGAACTTAAGTTACCTTGGCCAAAGAAGATCGGGCAACACGGCGGCACACTGAAATCGAATTTCCGTGAGAAAGTAACGAATAATGGCCATGGACGGTCAAGTCATTTATCGGGCGTTATGGATTGGTTACGCTTGACATCCGCGGCAGGATGCCCACAATCCCCGCTCCTCGGCGGAGGCGAAGCCTACCGCTAAACAGCGGAGTATTTGCACGATGTACGCAATAATCGACGCCGGCGGCCGGCAACATAAAGTCACCACGGGCGATGTCATCCGAATCGACAGCGAGGACCTCGATCAGAAGACGATCACGTTTGATCGCGTGCTGTTCGTGGGCGGCGAGGGCGAGCCGAAGATCGGAGCGCCGACGGTGGCGGGGGCGAGCGTTGTTGGAGACGTGTTGGGGGCGATCAAGGGCAAGAAAATCGACACCATCAAGTACAGGCGCCGCAAGGGGTATCACAAGAAGATCGGACATCGACAGACGCAACTGCACGTCAAGATCAGCGCGATTAACGTTTGAAATCTATTCGGGGTGCTGGTTTTCGGGCGTGGCATGGATCGGGGGCAGGCAATCGCCGCCGACGAGGTGGATGGAGTTTCTTCCCGATCGTTTTGCGCCGAACATGAGTTGCTGGTCGGCGGCCTGGATGAGATGGTTGACGTCCTGGGCGTCGTAGGGATAGACGGCCAGTCCGCCGCTGATGGTGAGGCAGCCTTTGCCGCCGGGGCCGAGGCCGGGGAAATCCTGGGTTGAGAGCAGATTTCGGAAGCGGTCGAGAATGTCCTGGGGTTCCTGGGGTGTGCGGTTGGTGGAGCCGGGGCGCGGCTCGCGCGGAGTGCGGGGGCCTTCCTTGTCCCAGAATACCACGGCGAATTCATCTCCGCTGATGCGCGAAACCAGATCGTGATCGCGGACGCAGCGCCGCATCAGGTTGGCGGTCTGCTTGAGGATCTCATCGCCGACGCCGTGGCCGTATTGATCGTTGTAACTCTTGAAATTATCGATGTCGAACAGGAAAAGCGTGACCAGGAATCGCTTGATGCGCGCCTTCTCGACGATCTTGGTGAGGAACTGGCGGAAATAGCGTCCGTTGGCCAGACCGGTGAGGTCGTCGGTGATGGCGAGGCGCTGCAAGCTCGCGTGGCGCTCGTAGAGGACGCGCAGCTTGGCGAGGTTCTTCGCCAAATCGGAAAGAAAAGCGGCGGCGGCGGCCTGGTCGTGATCGAGAGGAAGCGATAAATGCAGTGAGTCGGGAAATGGCTCGGGCTCGCTTCCCAGTCCGTTGCCGTTGACCGGATCGCACGGCCGATGGGTGACAACGACCAGATCGTCGGCAACCTGAGGAGCGGCGGCTGCGGCAGGGGTCAGAAATACGTTGAAATTCGCAGGCAGGATCGAGTTGATCCGCCGGATCATGGTTCCGATGGGGTCCTGGGGGGATTGCACCATGGCGTCCAACGCCAAGCTTGACAAAGGAATGCGGCTAAGGGGCGAGGATTTCTCGTCGCGCGGCGGGGCTGTGTGCGGCGAAACGGCATCCGGCGGGGTGGTTTCGACGGGCTTTTTTTCCCATCGTGGGCTTGGGCCGCCGAGCGTTTCCAGAAGTTCGCCGGGGGTGATGGGGGTGATGAGGTAATCGTCACAACCGAATTCCATCATTTTTTGCGAGAGCGGTTCGAGCGTGGGATGTCCGAAGAGGAGGAGCCGGCCATGGCCGCTGAGCTCGCGGAGGGTCCGCACGGCGGATTCCGGTCGGCGTTCCATCGGCTCGACGGAGGCCATGACAGTCGTGTAATGCTCGTTGGAAAGCTCGGCGATGCCGTCAAACAGGCTGGCGACGGACTTGACCTGAGCGTTGGGAAGTGCTTGGGTGACGGTGGAATACATCTGGCGATCAATGTCGCCGATGAGCAGCACTCGTTCCTGGGATGCCCGGACCATATCTGGTGCATATAGTATCCCGAAAACGGGGTTGGGTTGCGTTAACTGTCTAATATTTCGCCGATTTTTTGGTTTGTGAACGCCCACGGCGCCGCCGTGGGGATTCTCGGTGAGCAAAAATGCGGCTTATCCGGGGTTCGGACTGGGGGTTTCATGCAGCAGGGCGCGCAATTCCTCGGCGGTCAGGAGCGGGTCGGAACACTTTTCGCGCTGGGAAGCTGGGTCGGGGGAGTCCGTCGGGCCGTTTGGCATGTCCATTGCGGGGGCCGGGAAGCTCATTTCTGATACCGAAACTGGCAACCCGGGGGCAATCCGATGCAAGCCGTCATTGGCGAAAAGGCCGTCGGCGCCCTGTCGCACGGCTTCGGCGAGGGCGGCCTGTCGGCCATCGGTATCCGAGAGCCAGATGTCGATATGGGAGAATCGGCGCTTGATGCACGCGATGATGGGGAGTTCTTCACGGTAGAGGCTGTTAAGGCTGAGAACAATTGTGGAATAAAACAGCGGGCGCTTGCAGAGTTGGGCCATGGCCTCGTACGGTTCATCGACTTCGGTCGATAGATATCCGTGGCGATGGAGGGAAGCGGCGGGTCCGCCGCGGTACGCGGGCTGTCCGACGATCAATGCGCGGCCCTGGGGACGCGAGGTTTGCGGGCTGGGTTCGGACACGATTATCCCTTATTCGGCAATCCTCATCGGAGTGATAGATGGATTCCCACTGGTTGAATCATAGCTAGTATAACAGCGCTTTCACATCCTTGACACGCGCGCGTTGGATTCCTAGTCTAAATCGCTGGACCGGCTGACTCATACGCCGGTTCGCTTTTTATAACCAAATTGTGAAAGGAGGCGGACCATGTCCGCTTTGAAAGTCGGAATCAATGGTTTTGGCCGGATCGGCCGGCTGGTGTTTCAGGCGCTGTGTGATCAGGGCCTGCTGGGCAAGAAGATCGACGTGGTGGCGGTCGTTGATATCTCCACGGACGCGGAATATTTTGCCTATCAACTGAAATACGATTCGGTGCAGGAAAAATTCAACCATAAGGTGGAAACCCGCAAGAGCGACGCGAGCAAGGAAGACGCCGATACGCTGGTTGTCAACGGTTTTCCAGTGAAGTGCATCCTGGCGGCCAAGGAGCCGGCGCAATTGCCGTGGAAAGCGCTGGGCGTCGATTACGTGATCGAGTCGACGGGCTTGTTCAATGATTCGGAGAAGGCCAAGGGCCATCTGTCGGCGGGCGCCAAGCGGGTCATCATCACCGCGCCGGCCAAGGGCGAAGTCAAAACGTTGCTGATCGGCGTGAACGACAACGAATACGATCCGGCCAAGCACCTGATCGTCTCCAACGCATCGTGCACGACCAACTGCCTTGCCCCGCTGGTGCACGTGCTGCTGAAGGAAGGGATCGGAATCGAAACGGGATTGATGACCACGATTCACTCCTATACGGCGACGCAGAAACTGGTGGACGGCCCAAGCAAAAAGGACTGGCGCGGTGGACGGGCGGCGGCGATTAACATCATTCCCAGCAGCACCGGCGCGGCCAAGGCTGTCGGCGAAGTATTGCCGGCCATGAAGGGCAAGCTCACGGGCATGTCGTTCCGCGTGCCGACGGCGGATGTGTCGGTGGTGGATCTGACGTTCCGGTCGGTCCGCGACACGTCGATTGAAGAAATCGACGGACTTTTGAAAAAGGCCTCCACTTCATATTTGAAGGGCATTTTGGGCGTGACGGATGAAGAACTCGTTTCCACCGATTTCATCCACGATGCGCGCTCGTCGATCTACGACAGCCTGGCCACGCTGCAAAACAATCTCAAGGGCGAGAAGCGGTTCTTCAAGCTCGTGAGTTGGTACGACAACGAATGGGGCTTCAGCAACCGCGTTGTCGAATTGGTGCTGGGGATGGCGAAGAAGGAAGGATTGCTGAAGTAGAGTTCGTCTGGATTTGAGTTGTTGGTATTCGAAGCCCCGGGATGTACATCCGGGGCTTCTTGTTTTGATCAACGCCGCTGACATGTCGCGCAAAAGTGCGTTGAGCGCCCGCCGAGCACCATCCGCACAATTGGCTGGCCGCAGTTCGCGCAGGGTTTCCCTTCGCGATCGTAGACGCGGTGGACTTTCTGGAAATCGCCGGGCCGCCCATCGGCGTCGCGGTAGTCTCGAAGGGTGCTGCCGCGATGGCGGATGGCGCGGTTCAGGACGGATTTGATGCTTCGGCTCAGGCGGGCGATCTGAGGCATGGAAAGTTTGTTGGCCGGGATTCGGGGATCGATGCCTGCGCTGAACAGCGATTCGTCGGCATAAATGTTTCCCAATCCCGCGAGCATTTTCTGATCGAGCAGCGCGGTTTTGATGGCTCGTCGGGTCTTTGACAGACGCCGGGCAAGTTGTTTGGCGGTGATCTCCAGGGGTTCGGGGCCGAGACCGGTGTCGGGGCGGCCGTCGGTTCCGAGCCAGAAGACGCCGCCGAATCGGCGGGGATCGACGAAGCGAAGCTCGGCCTGTCCGATTTGCAGGATGAGGTGCGTGTGGGGCTGGACCGGCGCGTCGGGGCGGTCGATGGTCAGCCGCCCAGTCATGCCGAGATGGATGTAAAAGCGGGCGGCGTCCTCTAATTCGAAGACGATCTTTTTGCCGCGACGATGCAGGTGAACGATGGTGCGGCGTAGAATCTTTGAATCCAGAGCGATGTCCGGCGGCTGGACGATGTCCGCGCGGAGGATGCGCACGGCGTCGATTCGCCGTTTGACGATCCGCGGGCGCAGACTTCGCACGATTGTCTCAACTTCGGGCAGTTCAGGCATTTGAAACTTTCCAGGCCATCGGCGCGTCTATGGATTGTTCCCAGTTCTTGGGATAGAAACAACCGGCGATAGCGGCCAAGCATCACAAAAAGAGAGGTCGGGACCATGGAATCACAACTGGGCATCGTGGAAGGCCAGCCGCGCGACTTGGCGGGGGACGAACTGGCGGCCGTCGAAAAGCTCCAGAAGGGTTACCACGACATGAAGTCGGAACTGGCCAAGGTGATCGTCGGGCAGGAAGGGGTCATCGAGGAGCTTCTAATCGCGTTGTTTTGCCGGGGGCATGCGTTGTTGGTCGGCGTGCCGGGGTTGGCCAAGACGCTGTTGATTTCGACGTTGTCGCGCACGTTGGGATTGAGTTTCAGCCGCATTCAGTTCACGCCGGACCTGATGCCGTCGGACATCACCGGGACCGAGGTGATTGAAGAGGACAAGACGACCGGAGGGAGGCAGCTTCGGTTCGTGCGCGGGCCGGTCTTCGCCAACGTGATTTTGGCCGATGAGATCAACCGGACGCCGCCCAAGACGCAGGCGGCGTTGCTGGAAGCCATGCAGGAACACCAGGTGACGGCGGGCGGGAAGCAGCATCGCCTTCCGCAGCCGTTTTTTGTGTTGGCGACGCAAAACCCCATCGAGCAGGAGGGAACTTATCCGTTGCCGGAGGCCCAACTGGATCGGTTCATGTTCAACATCAACGTCGGATATCCAACGGAGGACGAGGAATTCCAGATCGTGCGTCTGACGACGATGTCGCGGAGCGTGGAGTTGAAGCACGTGCTGAGCGGGGAGGAAGTCTTGCAACTTCAGGAGATCGTGCGGAAGGTGCCGGTGGCGGATCACGTGATCCGATATGCGTTGCAATTCAGCCGGCTCACGCGGCGGACGGAAGGGGGGTGTCCGGATTTCGTGAACGAATTCGTCGGATGGGGCGCGGGGCCGCGGGCCAGCCAATACCTGATCCTGGCCGGCAAGGCGCGGGCTCTGCTCAAGGGCCGGTATCACGTCAGCACGGAGGACATCCGTCAAGTGGCGTTGCCGGTGCTGCGGCATCGGATCGTGACCAATTTCAACGCCGAGGCCGAGGGGATCAAGAGCGACGACCTCGTGCGACGGCTGCTGGAGCACATCCCGCGCCAACAATATGACGAACTGGACCGGACCGCGGCGCGAATGATGAAGGATGCGCCGGCGGCGTAATTGCACATGGGCGATATTTTTCAAAGGCAGTGGCTGACCGCCTCCCAATTGCGGTTGGTCGCCGACCGGCGTTTTGACGACGCGAATTATCTTCGCAGCAGCGGCCTGAACGCGAGGGCGAATGGAGTTTTCTATCTTGCCGGCTTCGTGGTCGAGTGCCTGCTCAAAGCGAGGCTCGCCGAACAATATCCAACGGTGGCTTCGCAACGAAATGCGGCGCAGCTTTCGAAATCCGATCGTGTCATCTGGGAAATGATTTTTCGTTCGCACGAATTGAACGACATGTTGGAAAAGCTACCCGATATCCGGAAAAAGATGGAAGCGGCAAGAACGCAAGGCGGTGCGGAGTCGATGGCAAATCTGAATCGGATTTGTGGTGCGTGGACGATTTTCGCGAGGTACTCTACGCACAGCCAGACCATGAAAAACGCATCGCACTTTTTGGATAGTGTGAAGGAGCTGACACCGTGGCTGAAATGAAATCGCCCCAGTTCATTAAGAAACTGCAACGCGCGCTTGCCGACAGGTTTGCCGGTTGCAAGTTCGACGTTGAACGTGTTTCGGGAACAAACCGCTATCGATTGGCGGTCGTCTGGCGCGGTTTTGCCAAATCGAATGTACTCAAGCGGCAGGATCAGGTCTGGCAGATTGCCGGGAAGGCTTTGGATGCGCCCGAGTTGTTGCGTATTTCCATGATCCTGACGCTCAGACCGGATGAACTTGAGGTGTCCGGTCGGGTGAATGGCCGCGGCAGAAGTAAAGCTTCCCGAACTTGACACCAAATGGATTCGGCGAATTAGGGACCCATGTCCGAACCCGCCCTCGATTATCGCCGTTATCTTGAGCCGCGCACGCTGGCGCGGATCGGGTCGCTGGACCTGCGCGCCCGGCTGATTGTCGAGGGGCTGATGGCGGGGATGCATCGCTCGCCGTATCACGGAATTTCCGTGGAATTCGCGCAGCATCGCCAATACGTGCCGGGAGACGATATCCGCCACGTCGATTGGAAGGTGTTCGCCAAGACCGACAAGGTTTATCTCAAGCAATACCTGGAAGAGACCAACCTGCATCTGATCTGCGTGGTGGATGCCAGCGAATCGATGGGCTACGGCTCGGTGGGGGAGGGCCAGGCGTCGTGGACCAAATACGATCACGCGACCGCGATCGCGGCGGCGCTGTCGTACCTGACGATCCGTCAACAGGATTCGGTGGGATTGGCGATCTTCGACAACGAGCTGCGGCGGTATTTCAAGCCCAGCAATTCGCCGGGCCAATGGAAGACGATCACGCACGAACTCTTGCTGGTTCCCAGGCTGAAGAAAACGGGGACGGGGCGGGTGCTGGACCAGCTTGCCGAAAAGCTGACCCATCGCAGCCTGGTGGTCGTGCTGAGCGATTTCTTCGACGACATGGATTCGGTGCGGCAGGGTTTGCGGCATCTTCGCTATCGCAAGCACGAGGTTATCGCGTTTCAGGTGCTGGACCCGATGGAACTGGAATTTCCCTTTCAGGATGTGACGTTGTTCAAGGGATTGGAGGAGATGGGCGAACTGCTGACCGAGCCGCAGAGTTTGCGGCAGGGATATCTGGCGGAGCTGTCGGCGTTCACGACCCAGTTGAAGAGGATGTGCCGCGGAGTGCACATTGATTTCACTCAGTTGAACAGCGGTCAGCCGCTGGACGTGGCGCTGAGCGGCTTCCTGGCGGTTCGGGCGGCGAGCATTCGTTGAGCACCGCAATGGTCATCATGTACGAACCGGCCCTGGCTTTCGCGTTGGTTTCCCCGCTGCTTTTCTGGGCGGGGGCGGGGCTGGTGTCGGTGCCGATCGTGATTCACATCCTCAATCGCCGCCGGTTCAAGGTGGTTCCATGGGCGGCGATGGAATTTTTGTTGCGGGCGATGAAGAAGAATCGGCGGCGGCTGAGGTTCGAGCAG
>Ga0187867_10004403_pt1 | contig 10912 bp, 12 predicted proteins | sample June2016WEW_13_1_FD_132976 | JGI IMG/M metagenome (GOLD analysis project Ga0187867, IMG submission 132976) | Peatland microbial communities from SPRUCE experiment site at the Marcell Experimental Forest, Minnesota, USA - June2016WEW_13_10 | ecosystem: Environmental > Terrestrial > Soil >... | reverse complement strand
TGCTCGTTTTATCTCGCCATCGAACACCCAAAATGGTATCAATACCCCCAGACCAAAACATGGGTCGCAAACGACCGGCTTACTCAGAACCCGCCGGTGTCTTTTTCCCGTGAGTCAACGGGAGTGAACGTGCGGGAATGCGCCGACGATGGCAGCGGAAATGGGCGACCGGATTTACCATGACGGGTCTGGACGTTTTCCCGGGGATTGGTTAGCTTGTGCCGGACATGAACTTGGAAGACCATCTGGGCGACATTCTACGCAAGGGCCGCGCCGCCCGCCTGGTGGAGGCCCCGGTCGCCGCCCGGGCCGCCGGCTTGAGCCTGGCCCAATGGAATGCGCTGGAGGAAACAGGCCAAGCGGCCGCGCCGGTGAATTTTGCCGCCCTCGGCCCCGCCCTCGGCCTGGATGGAGCGAAACTGGAACGCATCGCCAACGGCTGGCTGCCGGCAGCGCCCGACCTGGCGCTCTGGCGGGAGCTGCGCCAGATCACCACTACGGCCGAGGGCATGGCCGTCCATTGCTACCTGGCCTGGGACGAGGTGTCGCGCGAGGCGGCTTTGTTTGACACAGGGTGGGACGCCGCGCCGGCGCTGCAATTGATCCAGGAAAACGGCCTGGCTTTGCGCCATCTCTTCCTGACGCACCTCCACCAGGACCATGTCGGGGGCATGGCCGCGATCCGCGAAAAATTCCCCAAACTCCAGATCCACACCAATGCGCGCAGCGCCCCGCCGCAGCAGCGCAACCGCGCCAACGATTTCCTGCACCTGGGCAGCCTGCGCATCTCCCATCGCGACACCCCCGGCCACGCGGAGGAGGGTGTCACGTATATTATTGGCAACTGGCCGGACGACGCCCCGCATGTGGCCATGGTGGGGGACGCGATTTTTGCCGGCTCCATCGGCCGCGGCAACCAGTCCTGGGACCTGGCCCGCCAAAAGGTCCGCGAACAAATTCTATCCCTGCCCCCGGCGACGCTGCTGTGCCCCGGACACGGGCCGCTGACCACCGTCGGGGAGGAACGGGCCCACAACCCGTTTTTCTGAGCGGGGATTGAACTTTCCTTCTTTGGCCTTAGATTCCAGGAGCATGAGTGACGAGCAGCAATTGATGGAAAAAGTCTGGGCCGGCGGGCGCATTGGCCCGGCCGAGGCGCTCCGGCTTTTTCACCTGCCCCTGGAGGACTTGGGCGCGCTGGCCGACCGCCGCCGCCAGTTGGCCCAGGCCCGCGCCCACCAGGGCCAGGGCAACCAAATCGTGACCTACATCGTGGACCGCAACGTCAATTATACCAACGTCTGCAATGTCTATTGCAAATTCTGCGCCTTCTATCGCACCGAGAAGGACGCCGACGCCTACATCATCACGCGGGACGAAATGGACCGGAAAATCCAGGAGACCCTGGCGCTGGGGGGCACCCAGGTTCTGCTCCAGGGCGGCCACCATCCCAAACTTTCGCTCCAATGGTATCTGGATTTGCTCTCCCACATCAAAAAGAAGTTCCCGCAAATCAACATCCACGGCTTCAGCCCCAGCGAGTTCGTTCATTTCCGCGAAGTTTTCCAGTTGCCGCTCGAAGAAATCATTTCCCGGTTTGTCCAGGCGGGACTCGGCTCCATTCCCGGCGGCGGCGGCGAGATCTTGGTGGACCGCGTGCGCCGGCGGATTTCCCCGCTGAAAGCCATGAGCGACGATTGGCTCAGCGTCATGGACGCCGCGCATCGCCTCGGTCTGGCCTCCACCGCCACCATGATGTTTGGCCATGTGGAAACCGTGGAGGACCGCATTGAGCACCTGGAACGCGTCCGCGCGCAGCAAGACAAATCCAAAGGCTTCACCGCCTTCATCGCCTGGACCTTCCAGCCCGCCAACACCCGCCTCAAAGCCCCGCCCGCGGGAGCGCATGATTACTTGCGCACGCAGGCCCTGAGCCGCATTTATCTGGACAATGTCCCCAACATCCAAAGCTCCTGGGTCACCCAGGGGCTGGAGATCGGCCAGGTGGCCTTGAAATTCGGCGCCAACGATCTGGGCAGCATTATGATCGAGGAAAACGTCGTTTCCCAGGCCGGCGCCGCCTTTCGCATGAGCGTGGCCGACATGCGGCGGCTTATCTCAGACCTGGGCTACGAACCGCGCCAGCGCGATAATTGGTATCATCTCTTGAATTGACAGATCAGCCTCCTTAATCCCGCGGCCCTCTCGGCCCCAGCGACTCGGCCCCGGCAATCTCATTCGTTTCCCCGATCCGCGGTAGCACAAAAGGCAAATGCGCGCGGCGGCGCCAGTCGAAATACAGCCAAAGCATCCCCTCCGACTCGAGGGGCTTTCCGAAGTGAAACGCCACAGAGCGCGGCGCCCCTCTTGGGCTGACCTCCAGAATCTCCGCCACGAACGCCTTGTTCGTCACACGGGTCCCTGTTTCCCAGACCCTTTCGCCATAAAGGAAGTCGTTGATAGATTTGCAAGCGTAGCCCCAGTGAATTACTCCGACGTCCGGGCAGGCAAACAGGTCAGACCCTTTGGCCTTGAGGATCAGCGTCGAAACATCCGCTCGGCTCACCTCCAAAGGGGTGATGCCCGGCGCTAGAATTCGAATCGTTCTTGGCAGAGGCCGGCCACGATAGGCCCGATCAAACGGAACAAGTACGGAGACTGAGGTTGGATCGTTTATCACCACAACATCCCGCTCCCCCATCTCCGGCGAATACCCGAAAACACACATGCCCTCTGTTATCTTCGGAACGGATGGGCTTCCCAGCCCCAGGGCAATTCGAGCTCCCAGCGCCCCGGGCACGTGGGCGACCACCAGCCAAATCGCCACGCACCACGACAACGCCCGAAGCGGTCCGGGCATCGCCGCCCGCTCCTGCGGCGCGGCAAAGCCAGCCAGAAATGAAGCGATCACCCCAAAGGCCCCAACCGCGATAAACCCCAGGTTCTTGCTAAGCGGAGCCACGGTTGCCGCGGCCCCCAGGCCCAGCAGCATCGCCACAGCCCAGAATCGTGCCGTGGCGTCTCGGCGCACTACCGGCAGAAACGCCACCGCGCAAATCAGACTGAACCCGGCGAAGAACAGCGCCGCAATTATTTGCCACTTTGCGCTTAGCCCCATCGTCAATTCTGGCGGCAGACCCGTCAGTTGCCCGCCGAGCAGCTCGATTGCCCTGGGGACAAACTTTTCCAGGAACAACCACGGCGCGTAACCCGGGTCAATGTACCCGGGGAAATTCCTCACGCCAAAACCGCAGCCGACATAAACCGCGCGCCACCCCATCACTACCACGGCGGCGGGCAACAGACTGCTCAGGCGCGTTCTCCACCCGCCTGGCTCGAGCACCAGAGCGTAGGCCATCAGAAAGGCCAGTGTTGACGCCCCGCCCTCATCGGCCAGCAGCGAAAGCAGCAGGCACAAGGCGGAAAGCCACATCCACACCCTGGATTTGCCGGCTCGCCACCGCAGATGCGCGCGCATACATAGCAGCCCAAAAACAAGCGCTATGAAAAAGCCGCGGTTCGCCACGAACGCCACAGGGCAATAGGTGTTCTTGTCCAGCAACCACAGGCAGGCCGCCAGGCCCGCAACGCATACGCCCGCCTGCGTTTTCGGCGGGGCGCCGGACCCGGAAAGCTTCTCCCGGAGATCGCGGCTGCCGGCGGACGTCGCGATCTTCCGGTAAAGCGTTGCCGCCAGAAAAACGGCCGCGGCGTACCAGGCGATATTTTCCGCATGCATCAGCGCCGGCGAGTTGGGATACAGCCGGTAGTCCAGCCAGTGAGTCAGCGCCGTCACTGGCCGAAACAAGGCAGCCCTCCAGCCCTCCGACGCCCACCACGGCGCGATCCCGTAATCTCTGGCCCGCGTCGCGGTTTCCTTATCGCGGAGAAATCCAAAAAGATTGACGAGCACCGTGCCCAATTGGCCCGAATCCTTCGCCACAAATCCCGTGTCCAGGACGCGCGGCGGCAATTCAGCGCGCGGGAACTGATTCAGTCGCTGGATAAGGTCATCGCACAGCAGTCCCGCTCGCAAAGCGGGCAGCATAAAAATAATCGCGGCCAGCGCCAGCGCCAGGGGGAGCCGCCGACACTCCAAAAAACGCCGGGCCAGGGCCGTCATTCTTGTCATCTTGTTGTTCATCGCGCCAGGAACAGCTTGCCTCCTCCGAGGCCAGCTTGCCATTCGGTCCGGGCATGTCAACTCAAAAACGCCTTCCGGCAAGGGCCCATCTCGACACCACCATCAACGAAAAAAACTCAAGAGGGTCGCGACGCCTTGAGCGCCTTCATCAATTCGGGCAACACAACCCCCGCCGCCCCGGCCAGAGCGAATTCATTACGCGCTTGTCAAAAACCGCGTGCGCATAATGGCAACGGTCACTCCTTCACGTTCAGCGCGTATCCATGCGCGCCATAGACCACGCAGGAGGTTCCCCCATCGGTTTCGCGGAATTGCACGATCATCCATATTTCTGACACGGTGTTGTCCTCAGCACGGACCCAACTCGGAACCAGCGCCAGCGGGCCGAGTTTCGAGCGGCCGGTTCTTTCGATGCCGCCGATTTTCAATAGCTGCACTATTCCAGCCCGCTTAACCGCCTCGCGCAGAGATTCGTCAGACGTGTCGGCGGCAAGCGGAAAAAGCTGGCGGATGCGCGCAAAGTCATATTTAAAGTTGGCCTCCCATGCTTGCTGAAGAATTTTTTGACAAGCTTCTTCACGGGTCATCCCCTGCGCGGAAATCCCATACTTGGGATCGCTCACTGCCGGAAGGCTGGCTCCCGCATCCGGGATGGTTAATGCCGCGTTCGTAACGGAAATGCCCGAGGGAGGTTGGAAATCGAAGGTGCTGTCCGGCAAATCCTCAAAATAGATTATCTTCTCAAAATCAAATTTCGGCGTTCCTTCTCGCCTGGAATTTTCCCAGACTTTCATGCTGACGAGCAGCTTGGTCCGGACATCAAATTCCAGAAGATACGATTGCGGCCCGTTAAAGCTGTCGGAGCTGCAGGTGACGACGATTCGTTTCCGTCCTGTGGCCGGATCGTCGCCTTCAATCGCCTTATAATCTTTTACTTTGGAGAGCTGGGTCAGGAACTCTGGCCCGGGCCAGGGGTCCAAATCCAACGTGATGCCCGGCTCGACTTGCACCATCTTGTCGTCCTGGTCGTAGGTGTAGGTTTTGTTGTCCTTTGTCCAAACCGTTGCTACATCCCCCACTTTTGCCAGGGCGGCTTCGACAAAGTTGCCGGTCACCTCAGCCCTCGCCCAGAGTTCGAGCGGAGAGGTTTTGCCGTCCGCGGTGAAATCACCGGACATTTGAAGGCCTCTATATTTCTTGAGGGCTTCGACTGCCTGTTCCATGGCCCAGGCCGAAGGGGTCGAATGAATTAAAGCCAGCGCTGCCAACACTGCCAGCACCAGGGTGGTAGCGATGGTGTAACGGGTGGATTGTCTTTTCAGAATCAAAGCGAAGATTTGTCCGAGAGTGAGTTCTGGGCCGGCGGGCGCTGTGGCTGCCGGCGTCACCGCATTGCCAATTTCACGGTGAACGCGTTCGTCGAGTTTCGAACTGGCCGGCACGCGCATTTGCCGCAAGATTTGCGAAATATCCTGTGTCTTTTTCATAAGCTTAACTTTCCGTCCAAGAGTGTTTTCAGTTTGTCCAGGCCGTAGCGGTAACGGCCCTGGACCGTATTGGTTGAGACGCCTTGCATTCGGGCAATCGCCTGAAACCGCATCCTGCTGCACAACCGCAACACGACGGCTTCCCACTGTTCGTATGGCAATTCCGCCAACGCCCCGCCCACGCACCTGAATTCTTCTCCGAACATGGTCGCCAGATCGGGACGCTCGTTGTCCGGCGCGGCAGGTTCGGTGGCAGCGGCTTCGCCCGGAGTATGGTTCCGCTTCGACTTGTTTCGGTTGCGGGCCCGGTTGGCCACGCAGGTGGCCAAAAATCCTTTCAGACTGCCTGTCAGTCGGAACCGGCCACCGCACCGGATGAAGCCGACAAAGACGTCATGTACAACGTCTTCGGCTTCCCATTTGTCAATTAGGAGTGCTGCAGCCAGGGTGACCAGTTCGTGCTTATGCTGTTCATAAATCTCGCGCAGAGCATCCGTGTGACCACGGTTGAACCGCCAAACCAGATGCATTTCTCTTAGCATGTGCTGTTAGGATCGCTTCTCGATTTACCTGTCCATACTCACTTACTACAACAATTTGGCCAGCCATTTTAGTATTGGAAGAATTCCAACTGAATGCGAAGGGTGGACCTCTGCATCTCGAACGAGGCAACCCTGATTCATGATGTTGCTCGCTTTTCGTCCTGTTGGCCGAGCAGCCGAGGCAGCGGTCTGCAAAACCGTTCAGCCGGGTGCAACTCCCGGACGGGACTCCATTTCAAGAGGCGCGAAAGGCCTTGAGCGCCTTCACCAATTCGGGCAACACAACTCCCGCCACCCCAGCCAGAGCGAAGTGCGCCTGCGCCGTCAACGGCGTCGGCTGCGGATTGACCTCAACCACAGTCGCCCCGCTGCGCAACGCTTCCGATGGCAGCGCGGCCGCGGGATAAACAACCGTGGACGTGCCGATGGAGAAAAACACGTCGCAATGTCTGCTCGCGCTCGTGGCCTCTTCCATCTCCGCTTCCGGCATCGCCTCCTCGAACCAAACCACGTCGGGCCGCAACCAGCCGCCGCAGGCCGGGCATTTCGGCGGCACATCCCCCGTCTCCTTCCAACTCGAGACAATCGTGCCTTCCTCAGAGCATTTCGTGCGCATGATATTGCCGTGCAGTTCGATGACGCGCCGGCTTCCGGCGCGTTGGTGCAAACCATCCACGTTTTGCGTGACGAGATGGAATCGCGGAAAGCCCCTCTCCATTTCTGCCAGGGCAACGTGCGCTGGATTTGGCTTCGCGCCGGCGACCAGCTTCCTCCGCCACTCATACCATTCCCAAACCAGGCGCGGATCGCGTCGGAAAGCGCGCGGAGTGGCCAGCTCCTCGGCACTGAATTTCGCCCACAGCCCGGTCTGCGCGTCGCGAAATGTGGGGACGCCGCTTTCCGCCGATACGCCGGCGCCTGTGAGCACGGTCACGCTTTTGGCGCCGGCAAGCCGTTGCAGCAATTCAGCCGGAATCGTCATATTACCAAACATACGGTATGAGCCGGCAACGGGTCTGCCGGCAGTATTCCACATAGCCGGGCAGCGCGCCGCGAAGCATCTTCTCCTCATTAAGGAGGCGCCAGGCGATCATAGGAAGAATGAACGTTGAAACCGGCAAGGCAATGAACGAGCCGAGAGCCAATGGCGTGAAGACCGTCATCAGGGCGAAGCCCAGATACATGGGGTGGCGAACCAGTCCATAAGGTCCGCTCGTGATGACCGGCTGGCTGGCTTCCACCTGGATGACACTGGCTGCGAAACTGTTTGTTTTCACGACTTGGAAAAACAGGATGTGACCGCCCGCAATGAACAATAACGACAACAACTCCAGCCAGAATGGGACAGGTTTCAGAACGGTGCGGGACCACTGAAAGCGATGATCATATCCGGCCAGCACCAGCGACGACGCGCCCAACACTCTCCATATTACCATGATGAACTTTTGCGCGAATAGGGTCTCTTTCTTCAACAAGCGGCGTTCGAGCAGGGCAGGGTTGCGCCGGTAGAAATAAGCGCAAGTGCAGATCGTAGCAGTTAGATGAACGCCCAGGTAAGTCCAGGCCTGCCAGAACCGGGCCGAGCCGGCGGAGCCGAAAAGGCAGGCCGCCACCGCTCCATGGTTCCACAAGACGCTGCGGACCATTCGCGCGCTCAGATTCTTATTGACTAGAAATGTCTCCGGATTCAATTACCAGGCCAGCCTGCCACAGTCATGCGCCGGGAGCCAGCTTGGAATGTCATCCGGAGCGTTTTTCGCATAAAATGACGCCTAACGCGACTTGTTAGGCGTCATGTGCAAGCTATTCCTTGGTTCGGTCAGCTTCCCAATCTTGGGTGCCGAGTTTTCTGTCGCCCACCTCAACCTCCACTTTGCCCTTGATTGTGTCGCCACTGATTTTGCCGCTGTATGTGGTCGTAGTTGGCCCGGCTTTCTTTTGGACAACCGTTTGGAACGAAACCTCGTCGCCTTGACCCACACCGTTGGTGATAACTTCCGTACTGGTGCTCTTATTGACCGTGCCCGTCAAAGTCGCTCCCTGAAGTTTGAGAGTAAAGGTAATGTCCGGGGTTTTGCCGTCCGGGTTTGTGGGCGCTATCCATTTCCAAGTCCCGGTGATGTTGGCGGCTGTCGCCGCTGATGCTGCGCTACTCGGCTCTTTTGCTGGCGATGAAGCTGTGCCGGACGAGCCGTTCTGTTTGCCGCAACCTACTAAAAAAAGAGTGGCTGCCGTGACTATGTTGATGGTTTGTATTTTCACAAAGTGTAATGCCGCCTAACGTTCCAACAATGACTCCTGCGGCGACTCCTCGTATTCGGCCAGGCTCTTTGGCGTCAGCTTTTCCACGGAAGTGACTTTAATCCCCGGCAATTTGTTGAGTGCCGCCTTAAGCTGATCGGGATCGGAAGCCAGAAAAGAGCCTGCCAATTTGTCGCCTTGTTTCGTGGTTCTGAAATAGCCGATCTCCCCGTCTTGACCTGAATAAATAGGGATCCTGCCCAAAAACTCGCCCGGAGTTTTCGGCTTGAAATCACCGACCGCCTCGAATCTTACCGCCCACACACCCTGCGAGGCATCCAGATGGTTGGACTCAATCAAGGACTCCTGCGGCGACTTCTCGTATTCGGCCAGGCTCTTTGGCGTCAGCTTTTCCACGGAAGTGACTTTAATCCCCGGCAGCTTGTTGAGCGCCGCCTTGAGCTGATCGGGATCAGAAGCCAGAAAAGAGCCGGCCAATTTGTCGCCTTGTTTCGTCGTTCTGAAATAGCCGATCTCCCCGTCTTGACCTGAATAAATAGGGATCCTGCCCAAAAAATCGCCCGGAGTTTTCGGCTTGAAATCGCCGACCGCCTCGAATCTTACCGCCCACACACCTTTGGCGGCGTCAGGTTCGCCGCTTTCAGCCGCCGGGGGCTTTGCCTGATTCTGCGCGTCCGTCAATGTGACTAGCGCCAAGCCGGCCAAAAGCACAACGGCCAGCGCCCAGTTTCGGTCTCTCTTATGGAATTTCGCGATCATACGCATCCTTTCTTTTATTTGCTGTTTGTTTTCCAAAATACCGGCCAGATTCGGCCCCCAGGCAGATTGGCCAAATCCTTCCAGAAGCTTCACGATCGTCAGGCCGTAGGACTCGTTCTCTCCCGCCCGGGCGCGCGAGAGCGCCAGCGCGTCGCACGCCAGCTCCCGGTCCGCGCGCAGGCGGTGAAAGGCCAGCCAGACCAGCGGGTTGAACCAGTGAATGATCTGCAAACCCAGCGTCCCCCATCCGGTCACGATGTCCAGTCGCTTGATGTGCGCCAATTCATGCAGGAAGACATGGCGGAGTTCCTCGCGCGTGAAAGTGGACACCAGCCCTGTCGGTAAAAGCAAATGCGGACGCACAAAACCAAACAGCGCCGGGCTTTTCACCGCCTCCGTCTCGACCACCGTCACCGGCGTGGAAACGCACATGATCGCCTTGCAATCTTCCAGCAAACGCAGCGCCGGCTCGTCAATCAACGGTCGCAATCGTCCCACGCGGCGATGAAATTTGTATTGGCAGATCACCGCCAATCCCGCCAGAAACAAAGCGCCCGTGGCCCACACCCACCCCAGCCAGTGGGCGCCGGATGAAAGCAACGGGGCGCCCGCCCCTTGGGTAATCGAAATGGAATCGTCCGCCGTCTGGACGGGCGCCGCTTCCGGCTGCGCCGCGCCGGGCATTTTCAAAACATTGAAAAGGCTTGCTGGAGAAGGAATGGTCCACGGCAAGGCCAGGCGCAACAAAACCAGCAGCCATAGGGCGTAACGCCAGCGCGGTTTGAGACGCTCCCCCAAAAGCCATTGCGCCGCCAGCACCAGCACAATCAGAACCGATGCCTCACCCGACATTCTTGCCACGACGGGAAGATGGGAGAATATTGCATGCATAAATGCGGGTTAATCAGGGTTCTTGAGCAGACGCCGCAACTCGCGGATTTCATCGGCCGAGAGTTTGTCCCGCTGCACGAAGTGCGCGAGCATCGGTTTGAGCGACCCGCCGAACACGCGCTCCAGAAACGACTCGCTGGCGGCGTCCACACATGCCTCCCGCCGGAGCCGCGGACGATACACGTAGGCGCGCCCTTCTTTGCGGAAACCCAGAATGTTCTTTTTGACAAGCCGGTTCAGGAAGGCCTTGGCGGTGCGAGGATGCCAGGAGCCGTCGGCCTGCTGCAAGGCGGCGATGATCTCACCCGCGGTGCAGGGCGCCTGGGACCAGACCACCTTCATGACCTCCCACTCGGTTTCCGAAATGCGCGGCGCTTTTTTCATGGCGGCGTCGTAACGATTGCTTTTGTAATCCTTAAAAGATTACATTAGTAATCTCTGACGGTCAACGCAAATTGCGCGTCCTTTTTTGTCGTGTGGCGCGCCAAAAAACGGCTGCCCCACCCAATTAGAGCATTTTCATGAAAACTGTAGCCGCTAAAATGTTTGGATTTTGGGGGAGCGCGGGCGCCCTCGCCTGCCGTGTTCGGCGCCTCGCCGAACACAATCCTCATCAAGCCTCAGCTATAGTATTTCTTAAACCGCTCTAAAAATCGCAAAAACTGTCAAGCAACCGGCGGCCGGATGTGATAAACTTCTCGGCAAGATGAATGTTTCGGCAAAGCCGGCCACGCTGCGTTTCTACAAGGAGCGCCTCTTGTGCGTGCTGGTGCATATCCAACAGCACCTCGACGAACCGTTGGCTCTCGACGATCTCGCCAGGCTGG
>Ga0187867_10004402_pt1 | contig 10913 bp, 9 predicted proteins | sample June2016WEW_13_1_FD_132976 | JGI IMG/M metagenome (GOLD analysis project Ga0187867, IMG submission 132976) | Peatland microbial communities from SPRUCE experiment site at the Marcell Experimental Forest, Minnesota, USA - June2016WEW_13_10 | ecosystem: Environmental > Terrestrial > Soil >... | reverse complement strand
GACGTACATGCAGACCGGCAAGCTCGTCTTCACCGGCATCCCCATGCCGCCCGAATCGAACGAACGCCCCGCCTGGAAAGATACGATCAAGACCTATTCTGGCTACATCACACGTGTCATTGCGCGCTTCGATCTGCCCCCGGGAACCCAGGTCAACCCGGGAGATGAATTCCGTTATGTTTGGCACTGCCACGTTCTCGAGCACGAAGACAATGAAATGATGCGCCCGTATAAAATCGTCGGTTGAAAATGTGTTGTCATCCCGAAACGGCCACGCAGTCGAAGAATCCCTGCCCCTCACGTGCTCCCCGTGGCATCGAGCTGTTCTCCCATGTTCCTCTGTGTTAAAGGTTTCAGCCCACTCGAATCTCCCGCATCCCGCCGCGCATCCGTTATTCTAGTAACGAACTGATATGCCTACCCAGAAATCCAAGTCTTCCAACGGCGGCACTAGAGCTGCCGTTATTGAAACGTCAGCGAACTCCGAGCGCGAGCGCGTCTTCAGCGCCTTCCGCCAATGGGGATATCTCGAGGGTGACCTCGATCCGCTCGGTTTTCTGCGCCCTCGTCCGACCGTTGAACTGCAGATCGACAGCGAATACACCTCCGAAGCTCGCACCATCTACTCCTCGACCATTGGCGTCGAAATCAATCACATCTACGCCCCCGAACGCCGCCGCTGGATCTACGAGCAGATGGAATCTGAACCACAACAGGAAGACCAGCAGAGAATTCTCGACCTGCTCATCCGCGCCGACGTTTTTGAGCAGGTCATGCAGCAGCGCTATCTCGGCAGCAAGCGCTTCTCTCTCGAAGGCGTCACCGCGCTGATCCCGTTAGTCGACGAAATTCTCGACACCGGCTCCCGCCTCGGCGCCATCGAGCTCGTTATGGGCATGAGCCACCGCGGACGCCTCAACGTGATCGCTCATGTCGCTAAGCGATCTCCCGAAGAAATCTTTGCTGGATTTGAAGACGTTGACCCCCGCAGCGTACTTGGCTCCGGCGATGTGAAGTACCACATGGGCGCTACCGGCCAATACATCACCCGCAGCGGCGGCAAGGTTCACATCCATCTCGTTTCAAATCCCAGCCACCTCGAAGCCGTCGATCCCGTCACCGTTGGCCGCACTCGCGCCAAGCAAGACCGCACCGGCGAAGGCGGACGCGAAAAATATCTTCCACTGCTAGTTCACGGCGACGCTGCTTTTGCCGGACAAGGCATCCTCGCCGAAACCATGAACTACGCCGACCTTCCCGGCTACACCGTCGGCGGCACCATTCATGTGGTCGTCAACAACTTGCTCGGATTTACCACCAGCTATCTCGAGGAGCACTCCACGCGCTTCGCCGCCTGTATCGCGCGCCGCCAGTCGATCCCCATCTTCCACGTCAACGGCGAAGACGTGGATGCCGTCGTTCGCGTGGCCCGCCTCGCCACCGAATACCGCTATCGGTTCGGTACGGATGTGGTCATCGACCTCATCGGCTACCGCCGCCACGGTCACAGCGAGGTCGACGATCCTACCGTCACGCAGCCGCTGCTCTACAAGAAAATCAAAGAGCATCCACCGCTGTGGGAAATCTACGCCGATGATATCGGTGCGACGAATGCTCCCGCGCAGGCCGCCGCCATCAAAGCCGAGTTTGAAACTGCGCAAAAAGATGCCGGCAAGCTCACCAAGAAGCCCACATTACGAGACTTGCCTACCTATTGGGACAAATACTACGGCGGCCACCACAAGGCGGAGTTCGAAGTAGAAACGGGACTCTCGGGGGAAGAATTGGTGGAGCTCAGCTCTCATCTCACCACGTATCCCGAGGGCTTCCATATTCATCCGAAGGTGAAGAAGCTTCTGGACCAACGCGCCGAAATGGGCGCGGGCAAACGCGCCGTCGACTACGGCATGGCCGAAGCTCTTGCCTTCGCAAGCCTGGTAAAAGCCGGCATTCCAGTTCGACTATCCGGGCAGGACTCCCGCCGCGGCACTTTCAATCAGCGACACTCCGTTCTCATCGACATTGAGAACGAGAACGAATTCGTCCCGCTGGAAAACGTCGCATCCGGCCAAGCCCGTTGCGGAATCCATAACTCAACTCTCTCCGAGCCCGGCGTGCTCGGCTTCGAATACGGCTACAGCCGCGATTATCCTGAAGCGCTCGTCCTCTGGGAAGCGCAGTTCGGAGACTTCGTCAACGTCGCGCAAGCCATCATCGATCAATTCATCTCGGCCGGCGAAGCGAAATGGAGCTTGCTTTCCGGAATCGTCATGCTTCTCCCGCATGGCTATGAAGGCCAGGGACCGGAACATTCCAGCGCCCGCATTGAACGTTTTCTCCAACTCGCTGCGAAACACAACATCCAGATCGCGCAGCCTTCCAACGCCGCGCAATATTTTCACCTGCTCCGCCGTCAGGCCTTGCGTCACTGGCGGAAGCCGCTGGTCGTATTCACACCCAAGAGCATGCTTCGCCATCCCGGCGCCTCATCGCCGATTGCAGATTTCATTCGGAAAGATTTCCAGAGCATTCTCCCCGACACGGAAGTTGGCGAAGCCAACCGCATCCTGGTCTGCACCGGCAAAATCGGCCACGAACTCCAAGCCGAACGCAAGAAGAGAAAAGACAATTCCACCGCCATCGTGTTTCTCGAACAGCTCTATCCCTTCCCGGAAAAAGAACTCGTTGCCGAATTCGCCCGCCACGGCGAAACAGGAGACATCGTCTGGGTGCAAGAGGAACCCGCGAACATGGGAGCGCTTTTCAATATGCTCCCGCGCCTGCAGCGGATCGCCGGCGCCCGCCACGTGCTCTCGGTAAAGCGCTCCTCCAGCGCCAGCCCCGCCACCGGCAGCGCCAAAGCGCATGAGGTGGAACAGAAAACACTGCTGACCCTAGCCTTCACGACAAAGGGATAGGCAGCATCACCACAAATCATGTGGGGACCGCCGCCTCGACTGTCCAGCCAAGCGAAGCGAGCAGGCTGGGTTGCGCGTCGGTCGAAATGATTCTTGTGCACAAGATATCAATCGGAGGGAATCAGTCCGGAAAGTAAATGTAAGGATTGTCCAACATTTGTGAAGCATCAACCGGAAAGCAGTGACGCCCCCTTGGATGGGACCACGCGCTTGAACGCGGCGCCGCCTGGTTCTGCTCGCTAGCCAGCGCAAACGTCGCGCAGAGTTCGTACCGGCTCCCTTCCGTAACACGATACTCGTAAGCTACGCGAGTAATGGGATCGGCGAGGGCGGCATCCCGCAGTTCGTCGAGGTGCCCTGGTAGCCTCACGTTGGCGCTCCAGACGTTATGGATCTTGGCGCTTAACTGGTATAAATCCTGCACGCGTTTTCGATCTGCCCGCAGGGCTCGTTGGGTACTTGGCGTTCCGATATACAAGAATCCCGAGATCAACATAACCGCTGCAACTAAGCCACTGATCGCGGCCATCCATGTGTCCCCACCCAACCTGCCGTGAACCTCGGTGTCCTCGGATCGTCTGAGTCCCCCGAAGTAATAAGAGAAGACGCCCCCGGAGATCGCCAGCACGACAAACGCCTTGGCAAGAAATCGGGAAGTGATCTCGCCCCGCAACAAATACGTCAATGCCGCGATCAGATCGCCGATGAAGACGCACGCGGCGATAACCAGAGCCATGTACGTCAGCCACTTGCGCACCGGGGAGTTGCGTTTCTCTGGATGCCCTCTCTCATCGCGCAGCACCGTCCTCGAAACCAGCAGGTAAATCGGAAAGGCTACCAAGACCGACGCCATCGACGCGGCGGCACTGATCATGTCGTACCCTTGATAGTACGGACTCGAAAACAAGGTGTCCGCCAACCATCGGTCGATTAGCGTAAAAGCAAGCGCGCCCAACCCAATCGTCCACGTGCCCAGAGTCGAAAAAATCAGCAAGCAGAAGAACGCGTCTTTGGCGGCCGTCGCCGTGCCTCCACGGCGGGGAACCTCCATTCCGGTCACCCGTTCGTAGTGAGCGGCCAGCGCATCGTAAACTTCCTTTTCCGGCCATCCGCGAGCCGTCAAGATCCCTACCAGAGACTGCTCTGTGGCACCACCTGCCTTGGCGCGGTCTATGAATTCGTCAATGTTGGGACTAGTGGCCATGCGTAGCATCGTACGCTAGTGTTCCCCCTCTTAAGGGCACTTCTGATGGGACTGGGCATTTTCAGTTTCCGGCTGCCCCGTGTCTCGCGTTCTTTGCGAGACGTGGGTTTGGGATATAGGGCGGATGTTACTCTAATCCTCCGCGCCCAACTCCATGCCCCGCCGCCCCCAACCGCTCCGCGTCGCCATCGACACCGGTGGCACCTTCACTGACTGTGTGTGGAAAGACGCCACCGGGCGCTTGCGCATGTTGAAGGTTTTCTCGACTCCAACCGATCCCTCCCAAGCGATTGTCGAGGCCCTCCGAAAAATCGATCACGAAGGCGAGTTCGTGATTCTGCACGGCACCACCGTCGGTACCAACACTCTGCTCGAACGCACGGGCGCACGCACGGCACTCGTCACCACCGCGGGTTTTGAGGATGCAATCGAAATCGGACGCCAGGCCCGCCCCAAGCTCTACGACTTCTTCTTCGACCGCATCGAGCCGCTAGTACCCAAAGATCGCCGCTTCGGCATCGAAGAACGCACCGCCAGCGACGGCGAAATCCTGACCTCGCCTTCACCCACGGATTTGAAATCGCTAGCCTCGCGAGTAGCGGCGAAGCAGCCTCAGGCCATCGCCATCTCGCTACTCTTTTCTTTCTCAAACCCGAAGAACGAGTTAGCGATTGCGAAAGCTCTCAAGCCTCTCGGCGTTCCTATCTCCATCTCGCACCAGATTCTCCCTGAATTTCGCGAGTACGAGCGCACCTCGACCGTAGTCATCAACGCTTACCTCCAACCGGTGATGCGGAATTACCTGGAGAATCTTCAGCGGCGCGCAGAACAACTCTGTCGAGAGCGGCCTGTGGAATATCGTGTAGAGCGGAGTTTCAGCGCCGCGCAAAGCGTCCACAAAAATGTTAAGGCTTTAGCCCCGAAGGCAGTCGTCCGAATCTTCGTCATGCAATCCAGCGGAGGCATCACCGCACTCGCCTCCGCCGCTCGCGAGCCAGTCCGCACTGTTCTCTCCGGCCCCGCCGGAGGCGTAGTCGGCGCGGCCGCCAGCGCTCGCCGCAGCGGCTTCGAACGCATCATCGCCTTCGACATGGGAGGAACTTCAACCGACGTCTCGTTGGTCGAAGACGCCATCACCACCGCCAGCCACGCCGAAGTCGTTGGCCTTCCCATCGGCGTTCCCATGCTCGACATCCACACCGTCGGCGCCGGCGGGGGCTCGCTCGCCCGCTTCGACGCCGCCGGAGTTCTCCGCGTCGGTCCAGAATCCGCTGGCGCCGATCCCGGTCCCATCTGTTACGGTCGCGGCACGCAACCCACCGTCACGGACGCCAACCTTCTACTAGGCCGCCTGCAGCCCGCGCGCTTTCTCGGCGGCGACTTCACTCTCGATCTCGACCGCACCCGCCGCGTCACCGGAGAATGGCTGAAGCAGCAGGCAAGTCCGCTAACTCTTGAGAAGTTTGCCGCTGGCGTGGTCCGCGTGGTCAACGCCACCATGGAGAAAGCCATCCGCGTGGTCTCCATCGAGCGCGGCCGCGATCCCCGCGACTTCGCCCTAGTCGCCTTCGGCGGCGCTGGAGGCCTCCATGCCTGCGCCCTGGCCGAGGCCCTCTGCATCCCGCATGTGATCGTCCCCGCTCTGCCCGGCGCGCTCTCTGCTTTGGGTATTCTGGTCAGCGACGTCGTCAAGGATTATTCCCGCACAGTGTTGTGGCCTGTCACAGGCAAACTTCCAGCCGCGCAACTGGATCGTGAGTTCGCAGCCCTGCAGAAACAAGCCACGAAAGATTTTCACCAGGAAGCCTGGGAGGGAAGAGTGCACTATCGGGCGGGCGTGGACATCCGGTATCGCGGCCAGGGATTCGAGCTCACCCTGCCATTCACCAAGAATCTTCTGAAAGAATTCCAGCAAGAACACCAGCGCCGCTACGGCTACGCCCATCCCGCTCGCGAAGTAGAACTAGTTACCCTCCGTCTTCGCGCATTAGTGAAACCACCAAGGCTGAAAGCCACAAAGGGCCATGTGGGGACGGCCGCCCTCGGTCGTTCAAGCCGAGCAAAGTTCGGCGCACCTTGCACGATCCAAGCCCCAGTCTTCTTCGACGGCAAGAAACTTCACACCGCAATCTACTTACGCGAAGCCTTGCAGCCCGGCAAAAAATACTCCGGCCCCGCCATCATTACCGAATACAGCGCCACGACAGTCATCCCAGCGGATAAACGCTTCCATCTCGACCCCGCCGCCAACTTGATTGTTACAATCCGATGAAAAGCCGCATCCACACCTGAGAACTCGGTACTCGGTACTAGGTACTCGCAACTGCCTTGGTTACAATAAAGCGGTGAAACCAAGCATCTTCGTCGTCGAAGACGATCCCGATATTTCCCGCCTCGTTCGCCACCACCTGGAGAACGAAGGTTTTGCCGTGCGCGTCTATCCCAACGGCTCCAGCGTAATCGCTGACGCGGAGCGCCAGCGTCCTGCACTCTTCGTGCTCGACATCATGGTTCCCGGCAAAGACGGTCTCGAACTCTGCCGCACCGTCCGCCAGACTCAAGGCCTGGCCGCTGTACCGGTGATTTTCCTGACCGCCAAGAGTGGCGAGGCCGACCGCGTCCTCGGTCTCGAGACCGGAGCCGATGACTATATCGCCAAGCCTTTCAGCCCGCGCGAACTCGTCGCTCGCGTCAAGGCCGTGCTGCGCCGTTTTGAGCGTCCGCTTCCACCTAGCCCCCTTAAGGTCGGCGAGATCGAAATCGATCCTTCGGCCATGGTCCTCACCGTTCGCGGACAGACCGTCCCTACGACTGCCACCGAGTTCCGCCTGCTCGATTATTTCGCCCGCCATCTCGGCCGCGTCTTTTCTCGCGATCATTTGCTGGATTCTGTTTGGCGCGACACTTCTTACGTTACCCCGCGCTCCGTCGACGTTTACGTCCGCCGCATCCGCGAAAAAATCGAACCGGACCCTGAGAATCCGCGCTACCTTAAGACCGTGCGCGGCGCCGGCTACCGCTTCGAGGCTCCGAAGTGAGAAATGGGATTTTCCTGAAGCTGATGGCGGCCTTCCTGATCGTCATTCTGGCCGCCGCCGTATTGTTTGACCTTATGCTTGGCGGCGCCTGGGAGGCTTCGTTGCGCTCCGAAATTGAGCGCAACCTCATTCAAAAGACTCAACTTCTCGCTCACCGCGTGGAAACCGACCGTAGTGGCCACTCCCTCGCCGATATCGCCGCTCAGGAAGCACAAGCCGCCGGCGCACGCGTCACCATCGTCGATTCCGCAGGGAACGTGCTGGCCGATTCCGAGTCGATCCCCGCCAATATGGAGAACCACGCCACAAGTCCGGAGTTCGCCGCCGCTTTCTCCGGTCGCATTGGCACAGACCAGCGCCGCAGTGCCACCATTGGCATTCCGTTTCTATATGTCGCCGTGCCCGTGTCCGGTGGCGCCGTACGGCTGGCCTATCCGCTCTCCGACGTTGAGGCCGTTTCCGCTCAGGTTCGTCGTAGGCTGGAAATGGCCTCCGGCCTGGCATTTCTCTTTGCCCTAATCGTCGCCGCCATCGCTTCCAATTGGACCGCTCGCCGTCTCGGGCGCATCGTCGATGTCGCGGCTCGCATTGCCGATGGTGAGCTGCAAGCGCGTATCCTCGAAGCTTCCCAGGACGAAATCGGCCGTGTGGCCGGCGCCATCGACAAAACTGCCCGCCGCGTCGAGGAAAGTTTTGCGGCCGTCGTCTCCAGCCAGCGCCAACTGGAAACCCTGCTCAACAGCATGCAGGATGCCGTGATCGCCGTCAGCGACGATGGCCTCGTGCAGTGGGCCAACCGACCCATGAACCGCCTGGTTCCGCAAGGCACTCGGCTGCAGCAGCCAGTGGTCGAAACGATTCGCGATCCCGATTTCCTCGCCACCGTCAGGGAAGCTACCAGCACCCACGAAGTCAAAACCGCCCGCGCTACATCAATCGTTCCCGGCCGCACCTTCGACGTGACCGCTGCGCCTTTGCCCGGTGGAGGAGCGGTTGCCGTGCTCCGCGATCTAACTGAAACTGAACGCGTGGAAAAAACCCGCCGCGATTTTATTGCCAACGTTTCCCACGAACTGCGAACGCCTCTCACTTCGATTCAGGGCTACGCGGAAACCCTGCTCGACAGCGCTCCTGAGAACGGCGCGCCCACGCGCGAGTTTCTGGAAATCATTCGCAAGAATTCCGCCCGTATGTCCCGCCTTACCGAAGACCTGCTTACCCTAGCCCGCGTTGAATCGGGCGAAACTCGTTTCGATGTGGAGCCCGTATCCCCCGCTGAACTTCTCCACGACGCCGAGGAGAACTTTCGCGAAATTGCGCGCACTCACGGCATTGATCTTCGCATCCAAGACTCGCCCATCCCCGAACGTCTCCCGCCGGTTCTCGCCGACCGCGAAGCCATACATCAGGTCTTCTCGAACCTCATCGACAACGCCTTGAAATACGGCGCTTCCGGTGGTCGAATCGTCCTCGGCGCCCGCGCCGTTCCTCACGGCGTCGAATTCTGCGTTCAGGATTTCGGCGCCGGCATTGCTTCCGAGCACCTGCCGCGCCTGTTCGAACGCTTCTATCGCGTCGACAAAGCCCGCTCCCGTGAGTCCGGAGGTACCGGCCTTGGCCTCGCTATCGCCAAGCACATCATGCTCGCCCACGGTGGCTCCATCCGCGCCGAAAGCGAACTCGCCCACGGATCGACCTTTCTGTTTACCCTCCCCACCCCCTGAACCAAGGCAGTAGCGCTGGCGTCCCGTCGGCTCTCCGCAACCTCGGTGCTAAGATGGATTGCAAGCAGCTTCCTTCGGAGACGTTATGAAACGAATTGCCGCTTTCGTGCTTTTGGTCGCTTGCAGTGTTGCATGTTCGATACCGGTTTGCGCTGAGCGGGAAAATAGAAGTATCGGAGAAAACGGCATTGAGGCCCGAAAGGCAGCCAAGCACCAGCAAAAACTGGTAAAGAAGAATGCCAAGAAACAGCGGAAAGCCATGAAGAAAGCCCAGAAGGCGCAGCGCAAGGCAGCCAAGAACACCCGATATCGAACCAAATAGCTGCTACGTCTATGCGGCCGGATTTCGCTTTGTCCGGGCGGGGCGTGACGAAGGCCTACCTTAGCTCCGCCGCCAAGAAAATAACCAGGAAATTCACAGCCCCTTAACCCATCCTCGAAAAAGAAAGCCTATCCTTAGGCATTGACCTTCTCTTTATGGGTACGGCAAAATCAGAGGTAATCAGTTTGCACAGTTCCAGCCAGCGCCATAGGGATACCCTCATGAATACCGCCCGCATCGAAAGCCTGCCGCCCGAACCGGCTCATCACCACATCGTTCGCCGCACCATCGAGGCCTGTCATCTCGCCAAGGAAGCCGCCGGCGCCGCAGCTGAAGGCATCGCCACCGGCTCCGGCCCCTTACTGAGCTCTCTGCGCCTGCGCGAGCGTGAACTCGATACCCTCGACATGGAAATCGACAGCGCCGTCACCTCCGTCATCACCGAGGTCGAGCCCACCGAGGCCCGTGAGCTTCTCGCCTGCATGAAGTTCATGATCAGCCTCGAGCGCATCGGCGACTTGCTCCTCAGCTTTGCCAACAGCGCCCAGGCTGCCACCGGCCGCATCGACTCCGACGATACTCGCGATCTCACGCACATGGCCACCATCCTCGAAAAAATGCTCACCGACGTCGGCGACGCCTTTTCAGCCCGCGACGTAGGCAAAGCCGTCGACGTTCTTCGCTCTGACTCCGAAATCGATCGCCTGCGCAATCTCATCTTTCTCCGCCATATCGAGAATCCCGAAAACATCGCCCGCCAGGCCAGCCTTCAGATCATCTTCATGACCCAGTCTCTCGAGCGCGCCGGCGATCATGCCAAGAATCTCGCCGAAGAAGTCTGCCACTTCGTCAGCGGCCACACCGTCCGCCACGTCCTCAAAACCTACGACAAGCCCGTCGAACAAATGTTCATCGACTACCTCCGCCGCAAAGAAGGGCATTAGCTCGTGTGGGGCGGATACTCCTGTCCGTCTTTATCCAGGAGCGATCCGTTAAGAGCCCTACGCACCCTAACCCAAGGATTGGACCCTTTCAACTAGAGCAACCTGCATTCGGTGAGCGTCAATCCAGCCTGACTACCTCTTCTCCATATACTTTGCCACTACGGCAGCGCAAGCTTCGACAAAGACCTTTTCCGGTTCGGTGAACGTGCTCGTAAAATAGCTCTCGATATCAAGCTCCGCTGCGAGCTTATTCTTAACGAAGATGGGGACAACGATTTCACACTTCACCAGCGGCGATCCCGCAAGATATCGCGGGTCTTTGGAGACGTCATCCACTATTACGGTCCGCCCGCTGCTGGCCGCCGCCCCACAGAGCCCCGTATCGAGGGGGATGCGAGCATTGGGCGTAAAGCTGCCGGCGAAAGGTCCGACCAGCAGGATGCCCGGGTCCGCCGGGTCGACGAGATAAAATCCCGCCCAGTTGTAGCGCGTCATCTTTTCGTGGAGACGCTGGGAGATACGCTCCATCACGGACTTGTCCGTGGGAGCGTTTCGAGCAAAGTCCTGAAATTCTCGCAGAAGTTCCTCGTGCAGCGGCATCATCGGTTCGGCCTCGTGGTAAGAGTAGCAAGAATGTTCGCGTGGAATAAGCCCGTGTGGGGCGGACACTCCTGTCCGCCTCCCTCCGCCATCAGGTGAGCGACGTTTACGCAGCCCCGCTCACTTTAATCCATCGACTACGTAAAGATCGGACAGGAAGCGG
>Ga0187867_10004401_pt1 | contig 10915 bp, 7 predicted proteins | sample June2016WEW_13_1_FD_132976 | JGI IMG/M metagenome (GOLD analysis project Ga0187867, IMG submission 132976) | Peatland microbial communities from SPRUCE experiment site at the Marcell Experimental Forest, Minnesota, USA - June2016WEW_13_10 | ecosystem: Environmental > Terrestrial > Soil >... | reverse complement strand
CTCGACGCCCTCCGCGAGCAAATCCCCCAAATCGCAACCGAGTACTCGCGAAGAGTCGGCGTCATGCCGGATATCTTCGAAGGATCCTCCTCGGGCGCGATGGAATTTGGCGCCAGGAAATATACGTTCACCGCCAATGGCTGGCGCGCGGCCCAGGGATAAGACCTGGATCACGAATAGACAGACTCCATGCGGAATACAAACTCATGACCACCCCGACAACCTCCGCCTCCCCCCGCGTCCGCAAAGCCGTCATCCCCGCGGCGGGACTTGGCACACGGCATTTCCCCGCGTCCCACGCCGTGAAAAAAGAGCTCTTCCCCGTCGTCGGTCCCGACGGCATCGCCCGCGCGCTTTTGCACTATCATTTGCTGGAACTTGCCGCGGCGGGGATCGAGCAGATCTGCATCATCGTCCAACCCGGCGACGACAAGCCCATCCGCCAATACCTCGCCGGCCCCGGCGACGACTATCTCCAGCGCCTGGAGAAATTCCCCGCGCTCCTGGCCGAGGCCCGCCAGATGCGCGAACTGGCCGGCCGCGTTTGCTTTGCCGTGCAGCACGAGCAGCAAGGGTATGGCCACGCGGTCTATCAGACCAAGTCATTCGCCGCCGGCGAAATGGTCCTGCTTTGCCTGGGCGATCACCTGTTTCGCGGAAAGCCGGTTTCGCCGTATGTCGAACTGGCCGACGTGGCCAAGATTTCCGGCGCCAAATGCGTCTCCGCCGTCAACCGCATCGGGCCGGCGCAACTCAAAGGCTTCGGCGCCATCGCCGGCAAACGCCGCCCCGGCAACGCCCGCCTCATCGACGTCTCGCTCATCATCGAAAAGCCCGATGTCGCCACCGCCAGAAAATCGCTTCGCGTCGACGGGCTGGAAAACGACGTCTTCCTAGGTTGGTTCGGCATGCACCTGCTCGCCCCCGGCATCTACGACGTGCTGGAAAAGATGATCCGCGACAACGTCCGCGACAACAACGAATTTCAACTCACCAGGGCCCAGGAAATCCAGCGCCAGCGGGAAGGCTACCTGGCCCTGGAAATGCTCCACGCACAACGCTTCGACTTCGGCGAGCCGGATGATTTTGTGAAAAGCGTGCAGGAGTTCCGGCACGAGTGAATGCGCGAGTGTTTCGATCCTGAAGTGACCCCTACGCCGCATCCTCTTCCAACAGCGGCGGCGGAACAATCGTCGCCGACCCCGACGCTTGACCGTTCCCATTCAGCCCAAGTTCCTCCACCAGCTTGGCCGGAACCTCGGCCGTATTCTTGCACTTCGGATACCCGCTGCACCCCAGGAATTTTCCTCTTCGACCGGATCGGATCACCATCGGCTTGCCGCATTCGTCGCAGTCGATGTCGGTGGCGATGGGACCATTGTTGGGCGCCGCCGCCGGCGCGTTGCCCGTGAGCTGCGCCACCAGTTTCGCCGCCTTGTCACCCCCCTCGTTCAATTTTGGGATCAGCGCTTCCACCACTTTCAAATCCTCGCCCGTCATCTTGGCGACCTGCCGCGTCGCCCGGCATTTGGGAAATGCGCTGCAACCCAGGAACGGGCCGCGCTTGCTGTTCCGCAGGATCATCGGGCTTCCGCATTTCTCGCACTTCACCGGCGTCAGCACCTTCGCCTTCGGCGGCATCGGATTGCCCTGCTTATCGAGATTGACTATCGTTTCGCATTCGCGCGTGCCGTCCGGCTTCTTCAGCATGTACCCGCTGCATCCCAGGAATTCCCCGAACCGGCCCTTCATTTTCCGCATCTCCCGGCCGCAATTCGGGCATTTGAACTCGCTCTTCTCCTGCATCTTGGGTTTGCCCTGCTTGTCAACCGCCTTGATCCCATCGCATTCGGGATACCGCGTGCAACTGAGGAAGAATCCGTTCTTGCTGATGCGATACACCATCGGCGAGCCGCACTTTTCGCACGTGTACGGCGAAGGCGATCCGCCCGCATGCTCCAATTTGTCCAACGCCCCATCCACCGTCTTGTGGAACGGCCCGTAAAAATCCTTCAGCAGCTTGATCCAGTCCAGGTGCTGCTCCTCGATCTCGTCGAGCTTGCCCTCCATCCCGGCCGTGAATTGCACGTCCATGATCTCGGGAAACGCCTGGATCAGCTTGTCCGTCACGATCGAGCCCAGCATGGTCGCGTGGAACCGCCGGTTCACCTGCTCCACGTACTCCCGGTCCTGGATCGTCTGGATGATCGACGCGTATGTGCTCGGCCGGCCGATCCCCAGCCGTTCAAGCTCCTTCACCAGCGACGCCTCGCTGAACCGCGCCGGCGGCTGCGTGAAATGCTGCGTCGGGTCGATCTCGACCGCGACGACCGGCTTGCCTTCGGCCAGTTCCGGCAGGAGTTGGTCTTCGCTGCTGACGCCCGTCACGCGCATGAATCCGTCGAACACCAGCTTGCGCCCCGAACCGCGGAAGATCGCCTCGCCGGCGCTCGTCCCCGCGGAAATCGTCGCCGTCGTCGCGTCGAACTGCGCCTCCGACATCTGACAGGCCACGAACCGGTTCCAGATCAGTTGATACAGCCGCGAGTCGTCCGCCCCCAGCTTCGCGTGCGCCGCCTCCGGGGTAAACGTAAGCTCCGTCGGACGGATCGCCTCGTGCGCTTCCTGCGCCGATTTGTTGCTCGACGCGTAGACGTTCGCCTTCTCCGGCAAATATCGGTCGCCGAACGTCCGGCCGATGTACCCCCGCGCCATGGCCAGCGCGTCGGCCGATAAGTTCGTGCTGTCGGTTCGCATGTAGGTGATGTGTCCGCCTTCATACAGCGACTGCGCGATGCGCATCGTCCGCTGCGCCCCGAAGCTCAGCCGGCTGCTGGCCGCCTGTTGCAGCGTGCTGGTGATGAACGGCGCCGACGGCCTGCTGCTGACGCGCTTCTTCTCGATCGAGCGAACGACGAATGCCGGCGTTTTTTCGATCCGGCCGATGAATTTCGTCAAATTCGCCGCGGGTCCTTTCCCCAGCGGATCGGTGGTGTTCTGTTCCTCGGTGACGACAAATCCCAATGCCTCCACCGCCGTGCGCGCCGCCGCCTTGTTGCTCGCCTCGAATTTCTTGCCGCCCAACTCCACCAACTCCGCGGCGAACGCGGCATGCTCGCTCAGCCATTTGTCCCGCTCGGCCTTGGTCCGCGCGCCGTTGCCGGTGTTCAGCAGAAAGTCGGTCCACTGTTCCGCCAACCCGCGCGCCCGGATGGAATCGGGCGTGAAGATCGCGCCCAGTTTCCAGAACTCGCCGGGGATGAATTTGTCGATTTCCCGCTCCCGCTCCACCACCAGCCGCACCGCCACCGACTGCACCCGGCCCGCCGACAATCCCCGCGCCACCTTCCGCCACAACAGCGGGCTGATCTCGTAACCCACGATCCGGTCCAGGATGCGCCGCGCCTGCTGCGCGTTCACGCGGTCGATGTCGATCTGGTGCGGATTTTGAAATGCCTTCTGAATCTCGCTCTTGGTGATGGCATTGAAAATGACCCGGTACACCCGCTCGTCCGGAATCCCCAAGGCTTCCTTAAGATGCCAGGCGATCGCTTCACCCTCCCGGTCCAAGTCCGTCGCCAGGTAAACCTTGTCGCTTTCCTTCGCCAGCTTCTTCAACTCCCCGATTACCTTGCTTCGACTTTCCAGCACCTCGTAATCCGGCTGGAAGGTTTTCAGATCGACGCCCATCCCCTTTGACGGCAAATCGCGGACGTGCCCCATGCTGGCCCGAACGACGTATCCATCGCCGAGGAATTTATTGATCGTCTTGGCCTTCGCCGGCGACTCGACGATCACCAGATGTTTTCCGCTCTTGCGTGCCATGGCTTTACGTTTGCGGCGGCAGGGACCTCACTTCGGGCAACCCGTTGGCTCGTATCGACCGATATCCCGCAATTCTTCACGAAATTGCCCAGCCGAACTTCGGCCAAGGGCGGGGCAGTTTGCAAACCTAACAGCTACCTGTCAAGTCCGCTCCGCCCATACACCGCCGCCGAATTGATACGGGATTATCCGACGATAGTTCATTTTAGGCCCGACCGTATCTGCCCCGGGCCGACAATCCGATTTAATTTTAAGTCAATGATTTGCAAGATTTTAGGAGATTATTCATTCTCCTAAAGAAAACGCGGGGACGCACGGGATAAAACTGTTGATGAGTTCGCTTAAAAATATTTCTCACGGCTTTGGGCGATTCTGGTCTTCATCAGCCTGTCTGCGCCAAGTCCAGTGTTTCGCCGAACTTGGAAAATAACGTGGTTCGAAGCTGAATATGGTCGGTATGATCCAGCCTGGGATCATCGGCAAAAATTGCCTGTGCGTCTTCCTTGGCCAGTTGCAGCAAATCCAATTCGCTCGTCAGATCGGCGAGCTTGAACTCCGGCAATCCATGTTGCCGGATGCCGAAGAATTCTCCGGGGCCTCGCAGCCGCAAGTCCATCTCCGCGATCTCAAACCCGCTCGACGTATTGAGCATCGCGCTCAGCCGGGCCTCGGCGCCCGGCGTTGCCCCATCGGCCACCAGGATGCATTCCGACGAATACGAGCCCCGCCCGATCCGGCCACGCAACTGGTGCAACTGCGACAGCCCAAACCGGTCGGCGCCGTCGATCACCATCACCGTCGCGTTGGCCACGTCGATGCCCACCTCGATCACCGTCGTCGCCACCAGCACGTCGATCTTCCCCTCCCGGAAATCCGACATCGCCCGTTCCTTTTCCTCCGTCGTCATCTGCCCGTGCAGCGCGGCCAAGCGCAGGTCCTTCAGCGGCCCCGCGGCCAGCGTCCGCATCCGTCCAATCACGGATTTGGCGTCGTCGCCATCCTCCTGAATCTGCGGAAGCACGACGTACGCCTGTCGCCCGCCCCGCACCTGCTCGCAAACGAATTCCCACGCCTGCGCCGCCTGGCCAGGCCGAAGCCAGCGCGTCTTGATCGGTTTCCTTCCCGGCGGAAGCTCCTCGATCGCGCTGACGTCGAAATCCGCGAAATACGACAGCGCCAATGTCCGGGGGATCGGCGTTGCCGTCATCACCAGGTAATGCGGGCTGACTCCCTTGTCGCTGAGCGTCGCCCGTTGCCGAACCCCCAGCCGGTGCTGTTCATCGACGATCACCACGCCCAGATTGGCAAACTCGATCCCCTCCTGCAAAAGCGCCTGCGTGCCGACCGCCAGGTGGGTCTGTCCCTCGGCGAGGCGCGCGGCGACGGCGCCGCGGCTTTGCCGCCGCGTCCGCGACGTCACCAGGTCGATCGTCACCCGCGAACCGTGCAGCAAATTCCGCAGCGTCAAATAATGCTGCTCCGCCAACACCTCCGTCGGCGCCAGCAGTGCGGCCTGCATCTTGTTCGCGATCGCCGCCAACATCGCGTACACCGCCACCACCGTCTTTCCGCTTCCCACGTCACCCTGCAACAGCCGCTTCATCGGCCGGCCGCTCTTCAGATCCCGCACGATCTGCCAGACCGCGTTCTGCTGGCCGTTGGTCAACTCGAAAGGAAATCGCGCCCGAATCCGCCGGTCCAGCGTCTTGTCGATCCGCAGAATCGGGGCCGAAATCTTGCTCATCTTCATCAGATGGCTCGCCGCCAGACCAAGCTGCATCAGCATCAGCTCGTCATAAACCAATCTTCGCCGCGCGGAGATCGCCTGGCGGCGATCCGTCGGTTGATGGATCGCGCGATAGGCCTCCAACCGGCCCATCAGCTTCCGCCGCGACAATAATCCCGCCGAAAACCATTCACCCACCGCCCCCAGCGCCTCGTTCAGGTTCGCCGAAACGATTCGCTCGATCGTTTCGCTGGAAATCCTGGAATTCGCCGGATAGACCGCCCGGAACTTCGCATTCTCGACGGCTTTGGTTCCCGGCTCGACAATCTCCCATTTCGGATTGACCATCTGCGCGATCCCGTGAAAGAATTGCACCTTCCCCCGCACGCGCAGCAGCAAACCCGGATGAATCTGTCTCCGCAGATAAGCCCCATGAAAGAAAACCAGCGACAGCCGATGCACGCCTTCGGAAAGCGTAGCCTCGAACCTCGCCTTGCCGTGCCCGCCGGCAACGTAGTTGACGGCCGTGACTTCCCCGCGGGCGAGGCTGATCTCCCCCTCCCGCAGCCGGTCGATCGGCCGTTCCTCCGATTCGTACTGATAATCCCGCGGAAAATATTCGAGCAAATCCCCCAGCGTCGCCACCCCCAACCCCCGCAGCGCCTTGGCCCGAGCCGGGCCGATGTCCCGAAGGTCCTCAATGGGACGAGCTAACCCACCGGCCTTCCCTTCTTCCGCCACTAAATCAGGCATGGCCGCCATTCTAGCGCGGGGCGGGGGTTTGTCATTAGTCATTAGTCATTAGTCATTGGCCAGAATCTATCCCTCGAAGCGGATGCCCAATTCCTCCGGAATAATCGCCCGTGCTGGACGATGCAGGCTCGATGCATCGTATCCCATTGCGAATTCCATGGGCATGACGTAGTAGAGATCGGTAAACCCCCAAAACTGCGTCTGCCCCAAACCTTCGCCCGTCTCGGCGTTATAATACTCCCGCAGCACGGGATTTTTGACTACGGCCATCTCGAATAGGCGGCGGGACAGTTCCTTGGCGGCGTCGTTGAATCCGTAGCGAATCAACCCGTGAAAGATCATGTAATTGAACGGCGCCCACGTCGAGCCGCGCCAGTTGCATTCCCTGTTGTGCGAACCCTGGTAGTAATCCGGCTCGGTTTTGGCGTAGCTGGCGACGGGATACTTCAACCAGAATTCCTTTTCATTCAGCAGATGCTCATCGACGATGCGCTTGGCGCGCTCGGGCGTGGCTGCGCCCGCGAACAGCGGCGTGAACGCCCCGCCCGATTTCACCATCACCCGCTGGTTTTTCCGCTCGTTACGGTCGTAATAAAAGCCGTCGGTCTCGTCCCAAAATACGTCGTTAATGAGCTGCGACAATCGCCGCGATCGCTCGGCGAACGCGCGCACGTCTTCGGTCTCACCGAGCTTTTCCGCGATCACACCCATGGCGTCGAATTCGCGCACCAGATAACTCGCCAGATCCACCCCTTCGACCTCGAACGCCGCCAGTCGCCCGGCGCGGCTCCATTGGTTGTCGGTTCCGGCGGCGTCGGCGGAATTCCAAACCGGAAGGCCGTTATGGTCCGAGTCGTAGCTCATCCATTTGTCGAGATATTTCTTCAGCCGTTCATAGTAGTTGCCCGCCAGCCACCGGTAATCGTCGCCGTTCTGCTTGGCGCCCAGTACGACCAGTTGCGCCAGGAACGGTTTGAAGTGCTGGCGATCACGCTGCTTGACCAGGCTGCGGCTGATGTATCCGTCCGGCTGCTGGCGGTCCAAAAACAGCTTGAGGTTGGAAAAGCAGTATGGCCAGACGCCATAATACGAGAGATACAGATTCTCGAAATACAAATCCCAGTCATAAAATTCGTTGTAGGGATATCCGGTCAGGAGTTTCTCGCCGGAGCCGGGAAACGTTCGCAGCCCGCGGGTGCGGATGTCGGAATTGGTTTTCCGCAGACGGACTAGAAACTCAGTCCACGCCACGGGGCCGATCGACCTTTGCAGGGCTAATGTCGCCGCCGAAGGATGGGCCGATGGGGTGGAATCGGCAATTTGGCCGAAGCTCATCCGGCCCGTCGCGGCCACTGCGGCGAGTGATGCGCTGGTGCAAAGAAAATCACGGCGTGTGATCAACATACGCGCCTCCTAAGACATGGAGCCGAAGGAAAGAAACCAGACGAGCATTATTCCTCCGCCCATCCCTCGTCGCCGATCAGTTTCACGAATCGGCAGCCGCAGATGTCGTTGCTCACGAGCTTGTCGCCCAGGCGCTGGACTTCAACCAGCATCTGCTCGTCGGCCGGTCCGACCGGCAAAACGGCGATGCCGCCGTCGGCTAATTGGCTCTTCAATAATTTCTCGGGGACCGCCGGCGCGCCCGCCGCGATCAGAATCCTGTCGAACGGGGCGGCCTCCGGCCAGCCCTTGGTTCCGTCTCCAAATCGGAAATGCACGTTGCGAACGTCCAGCGCCAGCAGCTTTTCAAACGCCTCGTCCAACAGCGGTTTCACGCGTTCGATGGAATAAACCTCGCGCGCCAGCTTGCACAAAATGGCCGTTTGATAGCCGCTGCCGGTGCCGATCTCCAGGACCTTGCTCTGGTCCGTCACCTGGAGTCGCAGGGTCATCAGGGCCACCATGTACGGCTGAGAGATGGTCTGCCCATGCCCGATGGGGGCTGCCCGGTCGGCATAGGCGGCCTCCCTGGAATCGGCCAGAAAGAATTTCTCACGTGGCACCGCACGCATGGCCGCCAGCACCCGTTCGTTTGCGATGCCGCGCTCGATAATCTGCTGGCGGATCATTTTTTCCTGGAGTTCCTGCGGCGTCATTTCACCAACTTGACTCATGCTGATATTCTATCCCAACATGGCCGCCAAGCATAAGAGAGGCTCCACGCCGCCGATCGTGACGCTCACTTCCGACTTCGGCCTGTCCGATCCCTACGTGGCTTGCATGAAGGCCGCCATCCTCCGCCATTGCCCCGATGCGGTGTTGATCGACGTCACTCATAACGTTCCGCCGCAGGACATCCTTTGCGGCTCGATTTCGCTGGAACGGGCCATCGACGGATTTGGGCCCGGCGCCGTCCACCTGGCCGTCGTCGATCCCGGCGTCGGCGGTCCTCGCCGTATCCTCCTGGCACAAATCCGAGGAAGTTTCATCGTCTGCCCCGACAACGGGCTGATTACCTGGGCCTGGCATCGGCTGGGGCCGGGGATTGCCAGCGAACTCATCTGGCGCCCGGCGCGAAAAGCCGCCGACACGTTTCATGGCCGCGACATCATGGCACCCGTCGCCGGCATGCTGGCATCCGGCCAATCTCCCGACGGACTCGGCCGGAAAATCGATCGCCCCGTCCTTTTGGATATCGCGCCCGTTCGTCCCCCGGCCAAGTCCGGACGGATCATCCACATCGACCATTTTGGCAATGCCACCACCAACGTCGCCCGCGAATCCTTGCGGTCCATCCACAAGCTGAGCGTAAACGTCGGACGCAAGAAGCTTGGCCGGTTCAAGCGCACCTACGTTGATGCCGCGCCCGGAAGCCCACTGGCGTTGTTCGGCAGTTCCGGCCTGCTTGAAATCGCCGTGCGCGACGGCTCGGCCGCCAAACAGCTTGGCCTGCGCGTCGGCGATCCCGTCGTCATCAAGTGAGACAATAGGCCGCCTTACTGTTTTGCTGCGACTTGAACTTACAGCGCAACTAAGAGATAAACCGCGAAGGCGCGAAGAGCGCGAAGTTGCGCGAAGGAATATCAATTTGATCTCGCGCAACTTCGCGCTCTTCGCGCCTTCGCGGTAATCCAATCAGTAATGCCCGATGGACACGGACTCCCTTCGCCAACTCGACCGGCAGCACATCTGGCATCCGTTCACCCACATGCGGCAATGGCTGGCGGAAGATCAACTCGTCATCACTGATGCACAGGGGATGCACCTGATCGACAGCGACGGCAACCGTTATCTCGACGGCGTGTCCAGCCTATGGTGCAACGTCCACGGCCATCGCGTGCCTGAAATCGACAACGCCATCCGCGCACAACTCGATCGAGTCGCCCATACCACCATGCTCGGCCTGGCCAGCGAACCTGGAATCATCCTGGCCGATCGCCTGATGCGACTCGTTCCGTCCGGGCTGACAAAAATCTTCTACAGCGACGCCGGCGCCACCGCCAACGAAATTGCCTTCAAGCTGGCGGTTCAGTATTGGCATAACCTGGGCCGCGGGGAGAAAAACGAGTTCGTCGGCTTCGCGGCCGGGTATCACGGCGACACGGTCGGCGCGATGTCGGTGGGGCGGATGCCCGCGTTTCATCAACCCTATTTTCCCATGCTGTTCAAAGCCCATTTCGCGCCGTCGCCGTTTGTCTATCGGAGTCAAACCCCGGATCGGCCCGACGCGGTTGCCGGGGAGTGTTTGAGCAGGCTGGAGGAAATCCTGCGCGATCGGGCTGGGAAAATCGCCGCGGTCTGCATCGAGCCGGTCGTGCAGGGAGCGGGGGGGATCATCGTCCAGCCGGCCGGGTTTCTGGCCGGTGTCCAAAAGCTCTGCCGCCAATATGACGTGCTGCTCATCGCCGACGAAGTGGCCGTGGGCTTTGGCCGCACCGGCAAATTCTTCGCCTGCGAGCACGAAAACGTGTCGCCCGACCTGATGTGCGTCGGCAAGGGAATCTCCGGCGGGTATCTGCCGCTGGCCGCCACGTTCGCCACGCAACAAATCTTCGACGCCTTCCTCGGCGAGACTCGGGAGAACAAAACCTTCTTTCACGGCCACACCTACACCGGAAACCCCCTGGCCTGCGCCGCCGCCCTGGCATCCCTGGATTTATTCGAAAAAACCAGGCTGGTTGAATCCGTCCAACGAAAATCCGAACGGCTTACGCGGATGCTGGAGGAGCTTCGCCCGTTGCCACACGTCGGCGATATTCGGCTAAGAGGATTCATGATCGGCATCGAATTGGTGGCCGACAAGAAATCAAAAGAGCCGTTCGATCCGCGCCGGCGTGAAGGCGCGGCCGTCTGCTCGCGCATCCGAAAGCACGGCGTCATTCTCCGCCCCCTCGGCGACGTGATTGTCCTCATGCCGCCCCTGGCCATGGAGATCGAGGATTTGAACCGAATCGTCGCGGCGCTCGCTGAAGAGATTGCCAGGATCGCCTGCTGACTGAACATCCTTGAGACAGGATTACCGCGAAGCAGCGAAGAAGCGAAGTTACGCACAGCGCAGCCTTCGGCCGCAACCAAAAAAGACCACCGCGAAGGCGCGAAGAGCGCGAAGTTTCGCGAAGTAGAAGAATTGGATATCGCTGGAGTTACGCATCGCCGCGCAAAAATCTT
>Ga0187867_10004398_pt1 | contig 10922 bp, 9 predicted proteins | sample June2016WEW_13_1_FD_132976 | JGI IMG/M metagenome (GOLD analysis project Ga0187867, IMG submission 132976) | Peatland microbial communities from SPRUCE experiment site at the Marcell Experimental Forest, Minnesota, USA - June2016WEW_13_10 | ecosystem: Environmental > Terrestrial > Soil >... | reverse complement strand
TAGGCGATGCCCTCACCGTTGAACGGGTTGATGGCGCTGGCGGCGTCGCCGGCGGCGATCCAGTCGGGGCCGACGCGCGGAGCTACGGCGAGGCCCATCGGCAGGCGCCCACCGGTCGGGGTGCTACAGCAGGTGTCCGGGCCGAGGCACCACGAGGCCGGCGCCTGGGCGACGAAGGCCTCCATGAGCTTGGAGGTGTTCACGTGTCTCCAGCGCCCCTGGGTGGACAGCAGGCCCACCCCGACGTTCACGCGGCCGTCGCCGAGGGGGAAGATCCAGCCGTAGCCGGGCACGACCTTTCCCTCGGCGTCGCGGATGTCGAGAAACGAGTCGATGTAAGGCTCCGAGCTGCGCGGTGATCGGTAGTAGCCGCGAAGGGCCATGCCCTGGGGCCACTCGCGATTGCGCGCCGTGCCGAGGGCTCGGCCGAAACGGGACAGGGACCCGTCGGCCACGATCACGCACTTGGCGCTGACCTCGCTCGTGGTACCCCGTGCCCTGTCCGCGACGACGGCACCGCCCGCCCGCCCGGGGCCGGGTCCCCCGCCAGGCGACGAGGACGCCTGCGACAAGGGCGCCACCGCCTCGGCCCCCTGCCAGACGACGGCGCCCGCCTTCTCGGCACGGGTGGCGACGAGCTCGTCGAGATCGGCCCTCGTGATCACGTAGCCGTGCGCCGGCAGGCCCGGGCAGGTGGGCCAGTCCATGACGATGGCACGGCCGTAGGCGTTGGCGCGCAGGCCCCTGAAGCGGTGATGTGGTGCAAGCTCGTCCGCGAGACCCATCTCGTCGAGCTGGTGGACCGATCGCGGCGTGAGACCGTCGCCGCAGGTCTTCTCCCGGGGAAAGTGCTTTTTTTCGACGACGAGGACGTCGACGCCGGAGCAGGCCAGCCAGTAGGCGGCCGCGGCACCGGCCGGTCCGCCCCCCACCACGAGGACGTCGCAGCGCATGTTGCTCGGCCTCGGGGGCTGCAGCGCAGACGCGCCACTCTTCGCTGCAGTCATGCGAGCATGATAGGAGCGGAGCTCGGTGAGCGGTCTCGATGTGCTCGCCAGTAGCCTGCGTGCTAAAAACCGCCGAGGACATATGGGCAGCCTGGACAGCTATCTCCCAATCTTTTTCATGATCGTGCTCGGGATCGCCTTCGCGGGCTTGTCCTTTGCCGCCTCCAGACTGCTCGCGCCCCAGCGCCCGACCTCGGCCAAAGAGGCGCCGTACGAGTGCGGCATCGTGCCCGACCACGAGCCGGCGCGGCGCTTCCCCGTGCGCTTCTACCTGATCGCCATGATCTTCGTCGTGGTCGACATCGAGATCATCTTCATCTTCCCCTGGGCCGTGGTCTCAGACAACCTGGGACGCTTCGGCCTGGTGGAGATCCTGGTATTTGCCTTATCCGTCTTCGTCCCCCTCGTCTACCTAGTTGCCAACGGGGCCCTCGACTGGGGGCCGGTCAAACGCGTGCGGCCCGTGGAACCGCAGTCCGAACGGAACTCGTCTTCGACCGTACGGCGCATCGGGCCGTCGAGCGGCGAAGCCGCGTAGGGATCGGCACCGGCGTGGGACTAGAAGACCTCAGCCACAATTTTTTCACGGGCTCCCTTGAGGAGCTGGTGAAGTGGGCCCGCCGCTCGAGCGTATGGCCGGCGACCTTCGGCCTCGCGTGCTGCGCGATCGAGATGATGGCTGCCGGAGCGGCCGACTTCGATCTGGCCCGCTTCGGGATGGAAGTGTTCCGAGGCTCGCCGCGCCAGGCCGACCTCATGATCGTGGCGGGCCGGGTGTCCCAGAAGATGGCGCCCGTGCTCCGGCAGGTCTACGACCAGATGGTCGAGCCGAAATGGGTCATATCGATGGGCGTTTGTGCCTCGTCGGGAGGCATGTTTAACAACTACGCCATCGTGCAAGGCGTCGACCAGATCGTCCCGGTCGACGTCTACGCGCCGGGCTGCCCCCCGAACCCTCAGACGCTGATTCACGCGATTTTAACCTTGCACGAAAAGATCCGCCTTGGCGAGATCACCAAGCGGCGCCCGGGTGAGACCGGCGCCGGAATCGACCTCGCCTCCGAGCCGACCCCGCCCGGATGGGTCGCACCACCTACGGGAGTGCGCCTCGGGACGCCGCGGTGATGGCAAACGCCACGACGAGTGCCGCCGAGCTGGCGGGAGACGGTGTCCTGGCCGCGACGAGCACCCTCGGCCAAGAGGTGATTCATGTCGCCCGCGAGCGGTACCTCGAGGTGGTCGCGGCGCTTCGTGGGAGCGGCTTTGAGATGTGCGCCGACCTGTGTGCCGTCGACTACCTACGACACCTCGACAGGCCCCTTCCCGGCACCGTCACGCCCGAGCGCTTCGAGATAGTCGTCAACCTGCTCTCCCTCGAGCGCCACCAAAGGGTCCGAGTGAGAGTCCAGGTCCCTGAGGACGACCCGGTCGTCCCGACGCTGTTCCATCTCTACCCCGGCAGCGAGAACATGGAGCGGGAGGCTTTCGACCTTTACGGGCTTCGATTCGAAGGACATCCCGACCACACCCGGATCCTCATGCCCGACGACTGGGAGGGCCACCCGCTGCGAAAGGACTACTCGGTGGGCCGCGTGCCCGTGCAGTTCAAGGAAGCGCCAGGCCCGCGGTGAGCGACGAGAACCTCGTAGCGGAGACCTCCGAAGGCCCCCAGGAGCTGCAGGACCTGGACGAGACCAGCTCCGAGGAGCTGGCCATCGAGCAGGGCACCGCCGTGCGCCTGCCGGAAGGGCTCGTCTTCGACCCGGGCGACATCGACGTCGAGTTCGGCGCGGACGAGACGATGATCATCAACATGGGCCCGCAGCACCCCTCGACCCACGGGGTGCTGCGTATCATGATGGAGCTAGAGGGTGAGACGGTGCTGCGCTCCAAGCCCATCATCGGATACCTGCACACGGGCATGGAGAAGACGGGCGAGCAGCTCACCTACGTCCAGGGCGCCACGAACGTCACTCGCATGGACTACCTCTCGCCGCTGCACAACGAGCTCGTCTTCGCGCTGGCGGTGGAGGCGCTGTTGGGCATCGAGATCCCCCCGCGGGCGACTTGGATCCGGATGCTCATGACAGAGCTCAACCGCATCTCGTCACACGTGATGTGGATGGCCACCAACGGCATGGACCTCGCTTCGACCTCGATGATGATCTACGGGTTCCGAGACCGCGAGATGATCCTCACCTTCTTCGAGAAGACGACCGGCCTTCGCATGAACCACGACTACATCCGTCCCGGTGGCGTGGCGGCTGACCTGCCCGACGGCTGGGAGGACGACGTCATGGCGATCGTCGACACCATCCCGGGCCGGGTCGACGAGTACGACGACATGCTGACAGGCCAGCCGATCTTCAAACAGCGCACCGAAGGCGTCGGGCTCATTTCCCCCGAGCTCGCCATCGCCATGTCGGCCACGGGGCCGATCCTGCGGGCCTCGGGCGTCGCCTGGGACCTTCGCCGCGACATGCCCTATCTCGCCTACGACGAGGTCGATTTCGACGTCATCGTCGGCACGGTCGGCGACACCTACGACCGTTACGCGGTGCGACTCAACGAGATCCGCGAGTCGTGCAAGATCGTCCGCCAGTGCGTCGAGATGATGCCCCGTGGCGACTACCGCGCCCAGGACAAGAAGGTGACCCCGCCTCCGCGGGCGCGCATCGACGAGTCCATGGAGGCTCTCATCCACCACTTCAAGATCTTCACGAGGGGTTTCGAAGTCCCCGCGGGCGAGGTGTACACGGCCGTCGAGTCTCCCCGGGGCGAGCTCGGCTGCTATCTCGTCGCCGACGGCTCGGCCAAGCCGTACCGGATGCACATAAGGGGGCCGAGCTTCGTGAACCTGCAGAGCCTGCCCCCCCTGCTGCGCGGAGGACTGATCGCGGATGCCATAGCCGTCATCTCCTCTGTGGACCCGGTCATGGGCGAGGTGGACCGCTGATGGGACGCCTGTCTCCCGAGAACCGCTCCAGGGCCGAGGCGATCGTGGCTTTGTACCCGCGGCCACGTTCGGCCCTCATCCCGCTGTGCCATCTCGCGCAGGCCCAGGACGGCTGGCTCACCCGCGAGGCGATGGAGGAGATAGGCGAGCTCGTCGGCTGCACCCCGGCCGAGGTGCGCGGCACGGCGACGTTCTACGACATGCTGCATACCGAGCCCGTCGGACGGCACGTCCTGACCGTCTGCACGAACATCGCCTGCATGCTCGCCGGCGCCTATGAGGTGCTCGACCACGCCGAGGCCTCGCTCGGGATCTCGGTCGGCCAGACGACCGCCGACGGCGAGTTCACCCTGGAAGAGGCCGAGTGTCTGGCCGGTTGCGACCGGGCCCCGTGCGTGCAGGTCAACCATCGCTTCTTCGGGCCGCTCGACCCCGAGGGATTCGACGACCTTGTCGAGCAGCTGCGCGCGGGCCGCCTCGCCGACACGGTGCCGCCGCACGGGACCTTGAGCCGCGTCGAACGCAAGGTGGCGCTTCCCGCCCTCGCGGCCAAAGCTGCGGCGGCCGGATCGGCTCCGGGGGGCGCCAAAGGCCAGGGCGGCGCCAAGGGGCAACGCAGGGGACCGGTGCCGGCGTGATCACGGACGCGCCCCGGATCGTCACTGCTCGAGTGGGCCGGGAGGACTCGTTCTCCATCGAGACCTACCTGGCCACCGGAGGCTACGAGGGGTTGCGCAAGGCACTGTCGATGGCCCCTTCGGACGTGGCCGCCGAGGTCAACAAGGCGAGCCTGCTCGGGCGCGGAGGGGCCGGCTTCCCGGCGGGACGCAAGTGGTCGATGCTGCGCCAAGCCCCGACGCGCTATCTCGTCGTGAACGGTGACGAGAGCGAGCCGGCGACGTTCAAGGACCACATGCTGATAGAGAACGACCCGCACCAGATCATCGAGGGGACCGCCATCGCGGCCTACGCCACCGGGGCCGAGCAGGCCTTCATCTACTGCCGGGGAGAGTTCGCCCTCGGCCTGGAACGCCTGCAGCAGGCTTGCAACGAGGCGTACGCGCACGGGGCCCTCGGCGCAGACATCCTCGGCACCGGATATGCCCTCGACATCGTCATCCATCCCGGGGCGGGCGCCTACATCTGCGGTGAGGAGACGGCGCTTCTCGAGAGCCTCGAGGGAAAGCGCGGCTTCCCGCGGATCAAGCCTCCGTACTTTCCTGCCGCTGTCGGCCTTTACGGGGAGCCGACCGTCGTCAACAACGTCGAGACGGTCGCCAACCTGCCTTGGGTGATCACTAACGGGGCCGATGCCTTCACTGCCCTCGGTGCAGGGTCCTCTACGGGCACCCGGTTGTTCGCCCTCTCGGGGCGGGTCGTCCACCCGGGTTGGTTCGAGATCGAGATGTCGAAGACGACTTTCCGGGACCTCATCTACGATCCTTCGCTCGGTGGCGGCATATCCGGCGGCAGGGAGCTGCGCGCTTTCATCCCAGGAGGCGTCTCGGCGCCCTGGTTCGGTCCCGACCAGCTCGACCTCGGACTGGACCAGGACGCGGTGGGCAAGGCGGGCTCGATGCTCGGGTCCGGCTCGGTCGTGGTCATGGACTCAGACACCTGCCCGGTGCGGGCCGCTTGGCGCATCGCCCAGTTCTTCCACCGCGAATCCTGCGGCCAATGCACACCGTGCCGGGAGGGCAGTGGCTGGATCGAGAAGCTCATGTTCCGCCTCGAGCAGGGCCTCGGCCAGGAAAAGGACGTCGATCTCGTGCTCGACGCCTGCGACAACATCTCGCCGGGCCTTTCCTGGCCGCCGAAGCAGACCACGATATGCGTCCTCGGACCTTCCATCCCCTCCGCCATCGTCTCGGTGGCAAAGATGTTCCCTGACGAGCTGGCGCTGCACGTGAAAGAGGGCGCTTGCCCGTTCCCACCGGACGCGGTGCGTCGTGGCTGATCTCGTCGAAGCCCCCGCCGGCATTTCGATAACCGTCGACGGACGCGTCGTCACGGCGCAAAAGGGCGAGCTCATCATCGCCGCGGCGGAACGGGCCGGGGTCTTCATCCCCCGGTTTTGCTACCACCCCCGCATGAAGTCGGTCGGCATGTGCCGCATGTGCCTCGTGGAGGTTTCCGGCCCGAGAGGCCCGAGCCTGCAGCCGGCCTGCTTCGTGGAGGTGTCCGAGGGCCAGGAGGTCTTCACCGACACCCCGGCGGCGAAAAAAGCCCAAGAGGGCGTGATCGAGTACCTGCTCTTGAATCACCCGCTTGACTGCCCGGTCTGCGACAAGGGGGGCGAGTGCCCTCTCCAGGACCAGTCGGTGTCGCACGGCCCGGGCGAGAGCCGCTTCGAGGAGGAAAAACGGCACTGGGCCAAGCCCATCGAGATCGGTCCGCTCGTGCTGTTGGACCGCGAACGCTGCATTCAGTGCGCCCGCTGCACCCGTTTTGCCGAAGAGGTGGCGGGCGAGCCATTCATCGACTTCGCCGAACGCGGCGATCGCATCGAGGTCGCCATCTTCCCTGGCGACCCCTTCACGTCCTATTTCGCTGGCAACACCATCCAGATCTGCCCGGTGGGCGCGCTCACCTCGACCCCGTACCGGTTCAAGTCCCGTCCCTGGGACCTCGAGCAGGTCGAGACAACATGCACGACATGTGCCGTCGGCTGCCGAATGGTCGCCCAGTCATCGGCCGGCGCGCTCGTCCGGTTCCTCGGCGTGGACTCCGAGCCCGTGAACCAGAGCTGGCTGTGCGACCGGGGTCGTTTCGGCTACGAGGCGGTGGAGGTGCCCGAACGGCTTGGCCAGCCCCTCGTGCGTCGTGAGGGCGAGCTTGTCACCTCCACCTGGAACGAGGCGCTGAGCAAGGTCGTCGACGCTCTCACCGAGGCGCTCGCAGGCTCCGGTGCTCCCTCCGTGGGCGTGATCGGCGGGGCCAGATTGGCCAACGAGGACGCCTACGCCTGGGTGAGGCTCGCCAAGGGTGTCATGGGCACCGACAATTTTGACGCTCAGCTTGGCGACGGGCTGCCCGCCGAGCTCGTGGCGAGCCTGCCGCGGGCCACGATCGAACAGGCCGTGACGGCGAGTACCGTCATCGTCCTCGCGGGCGACCTGCGCGAGGAGTTGCCCGTCTTGCACCTGCGGCTGCGCCAGGCCGCGGCCAACGACGGTCTGCGCATCATCGACTGCTCGCCCGCTGCCTCTGGGCTGCGCGAGGTGGCGCAGTGGCTTCCCTACGGCCCGGGTGGTCCGGTCGAGCTCGCCCGCTCTCTCGTGGCCGAACTTGACGGTGAGGGCGTCGTCGTCATCCTCGGGCGCCCGTCGCTCGCCGAGCCGGCCGACCAGATCGCCGCCGCGGCGGGAGTGTTCGCCGCCGCCTGGCCGCAGGCCCGTTTTCTCCCGGCACTGCGGCGGGCGAATGTGCACGGGGCCATCGACCTCGGCTGTGCTCCAGGGCTTCTCCCGGGCAGAGTCTCGCCCGGCGAGGGGCGTGACTGGTTCGCCGCGCTGTGGGGCTCGGCGCCCGAGTCTCGCGGGCTCGACACCGCCGGGATGCTCGAGGCCGCGGCCAGCGGCGAGTTGAGCGCCCTTGTGCTGCTCGGCGCCGATCCGCTGTCGGACTTTCCCGACCGCGATCTCGCCACGCGGGCGCTCGAGCACGTCGAGTTCCTCGTGAGCGTCGAAACGGTCCCCAACGCCTCTTCGATGCTGGCCGACGTCGTGCTGCCTGCAGCCGGGCATTCCGAGCGCGCGGGCACGACGACGAACCTCGAAGGGCGCGTCTCTCGCCTGGCCGCCAAGGTCGTGCCTCCCGGTGTCGCCCGGGCCGACTGGGTGATCGCGACCGAGCTCGCCGACCGTCTCGGGACCGACCTAGGTTTTGAGTCGCTGGAAGGGATCTGGGCCGAGATCGAGCGTGTGGCGCCGGCGTACTCGGGTTGCACGGCCGCTGCCCTCGCCGCTCCGGCCGCGGCCGACGGCATCGTCATACCGTTGCAGGCCGCGCCTGTGGAGCTCATTGGGCGCCCGCGCAGGCTGGACCCGATCGCCACCCCAGGCATCGAGTCCGTCGAGGAGCAGGGTGCGCCGCTTGCCGCCGGGGCCGCCATGACTTCGGGTGTCGAGCCGCAGCCCGCCGGCGACGAGGAGGGCCACGAGGCCACAGAGCAAGACAGGGAGGAGACGGCCCCGTCGGTTGTGACGGCCAAGCCCAGTGCCGCCCAGGCTGGTCGACCGCCCGGCCTGCTGCGCTTCGACGCCGCCGCCTGGACGGCGCCGCCGCCGCCTCCGCCCGGCGAGGGCTCCTTCCGACTCGTCGTGCGACGTGGCCTTTACGACCAGGGCACCCTTGTCCAATCGGCCCGCTCGTTGGCGCCGCTTGCACCAGCTCAGCAGCTCTGCCTCGCAGGCGAGGCTTTGGACAAGCTCGGCGCCGCCCCCGGTGAGCAGGTCCGGGTGAGCTCGCCCCAGGGCGAGCTCGTGCTCTGTGCGAGCGCCGATGACCGTGTCCCGAGCGGAGTGGCCCTCGTTCAGTTCAACGCCGCCCCCATCTACGAGGCCAGTGCCTCCGCCCTCATCGGCCGCTCGAGCGGCGGGGTCGAGGTTCGGCTGGAAACGGTGAGCTGATGCCCGATCCGCTGTTCGTCAACGGGGTCGATCTCGGCGTTGTCGTCATCGCCGCCGTCAAGGTCATCGTCGTGTTCGGGGTGCTGCTCGTCGCGGTGATGATGATGATCTGGTTCGAGCGCAAGGTCATCTCCGACATGCAGAACCGGGTCGGGCCGAACCGGGCCGGCCCCTACGGCCTTTTCCAGACCCTGGCCGACGGGGTCAAGCTGTTCTTCAAAGAAGCCCTGTTGCCCGACCAGGCAGACCGTTTCGTCTTCAAGCTGGCCCCGTACCTGGCCTTGCTGCCGGCGCTTTTGATCTTCACCATCGTGCCCATCGGCGGAGTCGTGGCGATCGCCCATCACAGCGTCGAGCTGCAGGTGGCCGACCCTCCCATGGGCATCCTGCTCCTCTTGGCGCTGTCGTCGGTGTCGGTCTACGGCACGATGCTGGCCGGCTGGGCATCGGGCTCTAAGTACCCGCTCTTGGGCTCGATCCGCGCCTCGGCGCAGATGATCTCCTACGAAGCCGCCATGGGCCTCACGATCGCCACGGTTGTCGTCGTCACCCATTCGCTTTCGACACGGGCCATCGTGGACTCCCAGGCGCTGAGCTTTTTCCACTGGAACATCTTCCGCCTCGGCATCTTGCCCTTCCCGCTCTTCCTCGTGGCGGTCACGGCCGAGCTCAACCGGCCGCCCTTCGATCTCACCGAGGGGGAACAAGAGCTCGTGGGCGGGTTCAACACCGAGTACTCGTCGCTGGGTTTCGCCCTGTTCTACCTGGCCGAGTTCATGAACACGATCACGATGTCGGCCGTCATGGTGACGTTGTTCTTCGGTGGCCCCGACGGCCCCGGCTTCCACTTCGTCCGCTGGCTGTGGCCGATCTTGTGGTTCGTCGGCAAGACGGTGGTCTTCTTGTACGGCTATGTCTGGATCCGTGCCGCCCTCCCGAGGTTGCGCTACGACCAGCTCATGGGTCTCGGCTGGAAGGTCCTCATCCCCTTCTCGCTCGGATGGCTGCTCGTCGTGGCGGCCTTCAGGGTCGGCACGATCTGGGGCTTCGGCGTCTTCGTCGGCTGTGGCATCGCGGGCAGCGGCCTGTGGCAGGCCATCCGGGTCGCGAACGCGCGGCGCCAGGTGCAAGAGGAAAGCTCGCCCCGCTGGCGGCAGCAAAACCCCGCCGAGGCACACCTGCGGGCGGTCCCCGAGCCGGACGGAGGCGGGTAATGGCCGACAAAGCCCCAAAGAGGAGGTCGCTCGGGTTCTTCGGCGGCTTCGCCGTGACCTTGAAGCAGGTGGCCGAGCCACGGGTCACGACGCCCTATCCGGAGGAGAAGCTTCCCAAACCGCCCCGTTTTCACGGCCGTCACGTCCTTAACCGCTACGAGGACGGGATGGAAAAGTGCATCGGCTGCGAGCTGTGCGCGGCTGTGTGCCCCGCCGACTGCATCTATGTCCGCGGCCTCGACAACCCGCCCGACGCCCCAGTGTCGCCTGGGGAGCGCTACGGGTTTGTCTACGAGATCAACTACCTGCGCTGCATCCACTGCGACCTTTGCGTCGAGGCCTGCCCGACCGAGGCGATCACCGAGTCGAAGATGTTCGAGTTCTCCTTCACGAACCGCTCCGACGCCATCTACACAAAGCGCGAGCTCGTCGTCGACGACGACGGCATGCCCCGCCAACTCCCGTGGGAGGACTGGAGACCGGGTGAGGACGAGCACAGCTCGGGCTGGATGCGGGCGACGTCGCCTTCGGGCGCCGTCGAGTACGAGGGCGAACAGCAGTGGTCGGGCGAGCTCGGTTACGGAGTCCGCCCCGCCGAGGGCGGCCAGAGCGACAGCCGCAACGACGTCGCCACGGGGAACATCTCCATCCGCACCGTCGAACGGGACAAGATCTCGAGGCGTTTCGGGGGCAAGGTGCGCGGCACATGACAAACTTGCTCGCCGCCGCCACCATCCCTGACGCCATCACCTTTGCCGTGGCGGCCATGATCTGCGTCGTCGGTGCCCTGGGCGTGGTGCTGGCGCGCAACCCGGTCCACTCGGCCCTCATGCTCGTGATGACCCTGTTCGGCATCGCGGTCCTTTTCATCGAGGAGAACGCCCAGTTCCTCGCCGCCGTGCAGGTGATCGTCTACGCCGGGGCCATCGTCGTGCTCTTCCTCTTCGTCATCATGCTGCTCGGGGTCGACCGCAGCGAGGTGATAGCCAAAGAGCCCCTCCCCGGCCAGCGGCCGGTTGCCATATGTCTCGGGATCCTCGGCCTCCTCGAGGTCCTTCTCCTCGCCCACGGCAGCTGGCCCACAGGGGCGCGCTCTGTGAGCGGGGCCCTCGGC
>Ga0187867_10004397_pt1 | contig 10922 bp, 7 predicted proteins | sample June2016WEW_13_1_FD_132976 | JGI IMG/M metagenome (GOLD analysis project Ga0187867, IMG submission 132976) | Peatland microbial communities from SPRUCE experiment site at the Marcell Experimental Forest, Minnesota, USA - June2016WEW_13_10 | ecosystem: Environmental > Terrestrial > Soil >... | reverse complement strand
GACAGTTGATCGTCGAGGGCTTTTTCCAGTTCGGCGGTCATGGCGAGTTGCTGGGTTGTGGGCGCGGCGTCGGCGGTGTCGAGAGCGCTGATGATCGAGGTGAATCCGCTATTCAGGTGAGCGAGACTACGGCCTTCGGGCGTGGTCAGGAAGCGAGCTCCGTAGCCGCCTTCGGCGCCTGCGATGGCGGCGAGTTTGGCATCGACATCGGCGACGAGTTTGCCCAGTTCTTTTCGCTTCGAATCTTTTTCTTTAGCACTCTTTGCCTGGTCATTCTTTGGTTGATCATTCTTTCGTTGATCATTGAGCGACTTCAACTGCGATCGCAGGCTGCGCACTTGCTGGAGGGCTTCGAAATCGCGGTGGAGGTCGGCGGCGATTTTGCGGTCGAGATCGAAGTGCGCGAGCAAGTCTGTGCGCGATGTTTTGACGCGCGGATCCATGGAGACCTGGAGGGTGGTCGTATAGGTTGGCAGTTGGCCATGTTTTGCGTCCAGGTTCGACTCGATGGTCAGCTTGACTGTGTAAGTTGCGGGCATGACGAGGGCGCCCTGCGGGTAAAGGGTCGTGTCGTGGTAAATCGCCGAAATCGGAAAATCGCGCGAGAGCAGGTCGGGTGTGGGAAAGGTCAGATCCCAGACGAAGCGGTGCATACCGCTTGTGGTGGATAAGGTGCGCGAAGGGCGCACCCAATACATGGGCACGCTGAAGTCCTTGGGATCGACCGTTTCGGGCTTGTCGAGAGAGGAGAAGCGGCGGACGAGCCGATGATTTAGTTGGTCGGTAATTTCGATACTGATCGGCGAGGAGACGTCGTCTTTGAGCCAGTAGTCGATCATGGCTCCGTCGGGCGGATTCTGGCCGGCGGGCTCTTCGGGAGGGAGCGGAGTGTCGGGATTGTTGTTGCTGCGGACGCGATAGGTGAGCTGCGGGGCGAACAAATAGGCGGGAGCATCGGCGATATGCGGGTTTAGCTGGCGCAGGGGCGTGATGTTGTCGAGGATCCAGAAGGAACGGCCGTGAGTTCCGACGACGATGTCATCGTTATGGATGACGAGATCGCGAATGGAGGTGGGCGGCAGATTTTGTTGAAGCGATTGCCAATGATCGCCGTCGTCGAACGAGACGTAGACGGAGCGTTCGGTTCCGGCGAAGAGAAGGCGTTTGCGCCTGGGATCTTCGCGGACGGTGTTGACCGGTTCGTTGTCGGGCAGGCCGGTGACGATTCTCTGCCACGTCTTGCCGTCGTCATGGGTGCGATAGATATAAGGATGCAGGTCGTCGAGACGGAAACGATTGATGGCAGCGTAAACCGAATCCTTGTCGAAATGTGAGGCGTCGAGCTGGGCAACTTTGCTCCACGGAGTGAGGTCGGGCGGCGTGACGTTTTGCCAGTTTTTTCCGGCGTCTTGCGTGACGTGGATGAGGCCGTCGTCGGTGCCGATCCAGATCAGTTTCGCATCTTTGGGCGATGGCGCAATGGAATAGATCACTCCGCGATGCTTGGTCTTGGGATCGGCATCCGCGAAGGGTGGGAAAGTCGCGGGAATGCCGGGATCTTCACGCGTGAGGTCAGGGCTGATGGTTTGCCAGCTATTGCCGCCGTCTTTTGTTGCGAACAGTACGTTGGAGCCGAGATACAGGATGTGCGGATCAGCGGGAGAGAAGATCATGGGCGCGGTGCGATTGAAGCGATACTCGCCAGTGTGCAGGACGACGGGACCGATTTCGCGGGTCTGTCCGGTATTGCGATCGAAGACGGTGCCCTTGCCGCCGTAGATGAGGTTGGGATGAAGAGGATCAGGCGCGACGTAGCCGTATTCTTCGACGCCGAGAGTGGTCCAGTCGCGGAAAGTGATTTCGCCGAAGTCGCTGCGGCTGGCAGTGCCGACCGAACCGCTCTCCTGTTGCGCGCCGTAGACCCAGTAGGGAAATTGGTTGTCGGTGATGACGTGATAGAACTGCGCGGTGGGCTGGTTGTACCAGGAGCTCCAGGTCTGGCCACCGTTGACGCTGATGGTTGCTCCCTGATCGACGGCAAGGGCGATGATGTCGGGATTTTCAGGATTGATCCAGATGGTGTGATAGTCGTCGCCGCCGGGCGCGCCTTTGATGGCGGTGAAAGTTTTGCCGGCATCGGTGGATTTGTAGGTGGACGTGTTGGCGACGTAGATGACGTCTTTGTTGACGGGATCGACACGGAGGCAGCCGAAGTCGTCGCCGCGTTCCCAGACGCGGTCTTCATCATTGACTTGCTGCCAGGATTCGCCGGCGTCGTCGGAGCGATAGAGGCTGCCGTGTTTCCTGGTATTCACCCATGCGTACATGCGGTTGGGATCGCTCGGGGCGACTGTGGGGCCGATACGGCCGATGCCTTCGGCCTCGGCCGGCAATCCTTTAGTGAGTTGACGCCAGGTGTCGCCGCCGTCGGTTGATTTGTAGAGGCCGCTGCCGGGACCGTTGTAAGCGCCGCCGGTCGTCCAGGGCGGGCGACGCGAGGACCACATGCTGGCGACGATGATCTGAGGATTGCGGGGATCGAAGACGAGATCCATGCCTCCGACGTTTTCGTCTTTGTAGAGAACCTTCTGAAAAGTCTGACCGCCGTCGAGCGAGCGGAAGATGCCGCGCTCGGGATTGGGGCCGTAGGGATGTCCCTGAGCGGCGACAAAGAGGCGATTGGGATCTTTGGGATCGACGATGATGGAGGAGATTTGTTGGGCATCGCGAAGACCCAGGTGTTGCCAGGTATGTCCGGCATCGGTGGATTTGTAGATACCATCGCCGACGGAAAGATCGGGACGGCGGAGACCTTCGCCGCTGCCGACATAGATAATGTCGGGATTTGACGGAGCCACGGCGAGCGCGCCGATTGAGCCGGAGTGCTGGGCGTCGTCGGGCTGATCGTCGAAGATCGGATTCCAGGTGCGGCCGAAGTCGGTGGACTTCCAGACCCCTCCATTGTTGGGAGCCATGTAGAAGACGTTTTGATGGCCGGGGACGCCGGAGATGGCGACGGTGCGACCGCCGCGGAATGGGCCAATCATGCGCCAGTGGAGGTCCTGATAGAGGGACGGGTCATACTGCTGGGCGGCAACGGACGCTACTGTGCCGAGGAACACAAGAACAAGAAGAAGACGGACTGACGACAGGCGAAATCGCATGTTCAAGGGAGTGCTCCCACGAGCAAGTAAGGATAAACCAGACGACAGGGAAGCGCACAGAGTTGTGGCGCGGCCGATGCGTACTAGAACTGGCCCGATCCATGCAAGAAGTTCGATCGAGCTGTGCACCTGGAAAGATCTATGGGCGCTGGGCGAGATATCGCCGCAGGGCATTTTGCCATTGAGGGAACTGAATTTCGTAGTGGTGCAGGCTTGCGGGCGAGAGAACGGAATTGGGAGGGCGGCGGGCTGGGCGAGGAAACTCGGCAGTAGTCACGGGTTTAACGGCGGTTGGCAGTCCGGCAACTTCGAAAATTTCTTTTGCGAACTCGTACCAGGTACAGTCGCCGGAGTTGGTGGCGTGCACGATGCCTTGAGCGTTTTGGCGGCAAAGTTGTGTGAGAGCGATGGCGAGATCGGGAGTGAAGGTCGGCGATCCACGCTGATCGTTCACTACGGAAAGTTCGGGGCGGCTGAGGGCTAGCTTCAGAATGGTCGCGGGAAAACATTTGCCGCCGTGGCCAAAGAGCCATGAGGTGCGGACGATGCAGACGTCGGGGAGGATTTGAAGCAAACGCTCCTCAGCGCGGGCCTTGCTCTCACCGTATACGCTGACGGGATTTCGCGGATCGCTGGTTTCGTAGGGCGACTTTTTTGAGCCGTCGAAAACGTAGTCGGTGCTCAGGAACATGAGGCGCGATCCGGCTGCGCGGGCCGCGTTGGCGACGTTGACTGCGCCGTCGCAATTCACAGACAGGGCTAGATCACGATTGGACTCGCAACCGTCGACATCGGTATAGGCGGCGGAGAGGATGGTCCAATCAGGACTGGAGTTGCGGATTGCACGGTCAACTTGGGCCGGGGCACGGAGGTCTGCATCTTTGGAAGTAAGGGCGGTGAGTTGCGCGCCGGCCAAAGCCTGAACCAAGTCCTGGCCCAGCAATCCGGAGGCACCAAAGAGGGTTACGCGCATAGGAGCATTGTAGCTAAGTGATTCGCGGCGACATGGCACGGGGAAGGCGTTAACCACGAAGCGCAGCAATGGACAACAAAGGGAAATAGCTTAATACGCATCCGCAAGAAGATCTTTAGCCACGGAGAACACAGAACACCGGCTACTGCGGTCTGCTGGTAGAGGCTGGGTCAGTTTTTGATGGTTGGGAAGAGCGACCATGGTGGCGGAGAGCATGAAGAATCAGGGATCCGCTGATGCCGAAGCAGACGACCGCGCTGAACGCTACTAATTCGAGGGTAGAGCGCTTGACACGAAAGTAGTCGGCGAGTAGCGCTCCGGTGGCGCAGAGCAAGCCGAGGACATTCAACCACAGAGGCGATCGAACATTGAGGTCCTGGCGAAAACGGACCTGGAGCAGGAGCGCGGCTAGTCCGATGGCAGCAACAACAACGAGCGCGATCGGACTGAGGAAGGCGTTGGGGCCGGTGTAGATGACGACCAGCGCGAGAGCCAAAATGAGGAGGCCAGCCGCGATCACGGTCCAACGGCGTGCAACCCTGGAAGCAGAGGGTGTCACCGAGGGTTTTTCCGGCATTTCGCCCATGCAGTCATTGTAGCGCCGGCGCCAATGGTGGCAAGGGTCAGGCGCTGCCGGGCATCCATTCAGAGCGGCTTTTCTCACCATGGGACATCGCGTAGAGGACGAGCTCGACGCGGCTGGAAATACCGATCTTGTCGAAGATGCGCAACAAGTATTTCTTGATGGTGTGTTCACTGAGGCCCAACTCGCGGGCGACATCGCGATTGCTTAAGCCATCGGCGACGAGCGCAACGACTTGTTCTTCGCGTGGAGTGAGCAGCGACTTTCCGTTGGAATTGACCACGCGCAGGGTCGGGACGTCGCACAAGGCATCGAGCACGTAATCCATCTGTTGATTGTTGATCCAGATCTCTCCGTGAGCGACGCAGCGGATGCATTTGCAGAGCATGCGAAAAGGATCGTGTGTGAAGAGAAAAATTCCGCGGGCGCCGGCGCGCATCGTATTGATGACGAGCTCACGATCATCGCTCTCGGCCAGGAGCACGGGCGCGATTTTCGGGAAGGTGATGCGCAGCCAGCGGACGAGGCCCCAATCCGGCGATTGAGTACCGGGAATCAGGATGACGTCGGCACGATTGGCCTGCAAAAACTTGTGCAAGACCGCCGCTTGCAGAGCGACCGAGGAGACACGAAATTCTGGACGGCTTCGCAAAGCGCGTGTCAGAAGCTGGGTTTGGAGAGGTCCCGAATCAGCGACCAAGACTTGCACGAGCTCGTTCCTGGGAGATTTAGAAGCCGCTGAGGCTGATTTGTCGGAGCATCTTGGTTTCACGCCATCATGATGCGCCGAAAGCATGGAGGCAGATAGAGCCCGCATCACATGGAATTGGTGATGAATCCGCCTCGATGGCTACATTTGTAGGTCCACTCTGGTATACAGCGGTCTGGTTCGCAGTCTGCGACCCGACGGCAATGCTGGGAAGAAAAACAGCGTCCAGCAGTCTAACTGGCGGATTCATCACATTTCTTATGGTTAGACGAGACTCTCTACCGCAGTGGATAGCACTTTCCGAGTCTTGCTGATCTTCGGTGTCAAGGCTACCTTCGTGCAAACAGCTCAATCGCCCGAGCTGATAATTCGCCGGTTTGAGCATCGGTGAGAGCACGGAGATGAATGTACTGGAAAAGCACGCCGTTTTGGTGGTTGCGGGCTTGCTCAGCCTGCAGCTAACGGTGGTCACGCCCGCTCAGGAAACTGTTCCGTCCCAGGTTGAAATGCCGGGATCGTCTGCTCCGCTGTCCGGCAAGGTCGCGGCGGCGGAGAGCTCGCAGAGACCGGAGCGAAAGAGTGGGACGGGCGGTGTCACGAGCGGCGCGATTACACAGCCCGGTAGAGCGGGTGGCATGGGAGATCCTGCACTCGGAGGGGAACGCCACCCGCTTTACCGGCTTACGAAATCGGATGTTGTGGACGCAAATTTCACGTTCTCTCCAGACTTCAACCAGACGCTCACGGTGCAGCCGGATGGGTTCGTTGTACTGAAAGGCGCGGGCACGATCCTGGCGGAGGGGTTGACATTGCCACAGCTACAGCGGGCAGTATCGGACGCGTATCGCGGTTTTCTGCATCAACCTGAGATCACGGTGACGCTGAAGGATTTCGACAAGCCGTATTTTCTGGCTTCGGGTGAAGTGGCGAAGCCGGGCAAGTACGAACTGCGCGGGGACGTGACGGTGAACGAGGCGATTGCGATTGCCGGCGGGTTCACGCAACAGGCAAGGCATTCGCAGGTAGTGCTGTTTCGGCGGCTTTCGGAAGAGGTGGCGGAGACGCATGTGCTGGATGTGAAGAAAATGCTGGACTCGCGCAACTTGCGCGAAGACATGCACCTTCGGCCGGGTGATTTCATTTTTGTTCCGCAAAGCAGGGTTTCGAAGATTCGCAAGTTTGTTCCGACCAATTCGATGAGCTGGTACATGAATCCATTGACGTTCTAAGAAAAAGGAGCAGCAGCCCTCACCAATTTTGTAGCCCGAGCCGGGCGTCCCCCACGCCTGACGTGAAGCCTGCGACAGCAACTATGACGGCCGAAGCAACGGGAAATTTGTCTCTAACGTCTCCGACACCGCGGGACATTGCCGCCACCTTGTTTCGGCGGCCCCGACTCATGATCGGTTCGTTCGGTTTCGTGCTTCTCGGCACTGTACTTCTGCTGTTCTTTTCTGCCAGGTATGAATCGCACTTCAAGGTACTGCTCCGGCGAGGACGCTTTGACGCGGTTGTCTCGGCCCAGCCGACCAGCGTAATGGACTTTACCCGGCCTGAGATTACCGAGGAAGAACTGAATTCGGAAGTAGAACTGCTACGGGACGAGGATCTCTTGAAACAAGTGGTCGTCATGGCGGGCCTACTTCCAGCGGACACACCGGAATCTGAAAAGCAGCCCGAGATCGAGCGCGCAGTTCGCAAGCTGGCGCGACGGTTGGATGTGGAAGCGCTGAAGAAGTCCAACCTCATTCAGGTGAGTTACAAGGATACGAGTCCAAGCCGAGCCTCTTGCGTGCTGGCGGCGCTGGCGAGGGCCTACATGAACCGGCACACGAACCTGCAAAGGCCGTCCGGCGAAATTCAGTTTTTTGAGCAACAAACGGCAGAAAGCGAGAAGCGGCTGCATCGGTCCGAGGCGAAGCTGGTGGACTTCACCCGGAACAGGGGCGTCGCTTCCGCGGCGATGGAGCGCGATATCGCGCTGCAGAAACTGGGAGAAGCGGACGCGGCCTACCGGCAAATCGATCAGGACCGTGTCGAAACCGCACACACGATTGAGTCGCTGGGCGGGCAGCTGAAATCGTTCCCGTCCCGATCGGTCACGCTCAAGCGATGGGCCGACAATCCGGACCTTCTGGAAAAGCTGAAGGCGCACTTGCTGGACCTTCAGCTTCGGCGCACTGAGTTGCTGACTCGGTTTGAGCCGTCTTACCGGCTGGTGCTCGAGGTGGATCAGGAAATAGAACAGGCGCGAGCTTCGATTGCGGCGGAAGCTCTAACGCCGGTACGGGACGAAACCAGCGACAAGGATCCGAATTACGAGTGGGCGCGGATGGAGTTGGAAAAGGCCCAGGTGCGGTTGGAGGGCTTGCGGGCGCGGCAAGCGGATGCGCTGTCACAGGTTTCGACATTGCGTGCGATTGCAGAGAAGATGCAGGCGAACTCGGTGGACCAGCAGGATCTGATGCGCACCGCCAAGGCCGATGAAGACGCCTACCTGCTCTACCTGCATAAGCGAGAGGAGGCGCGCATTGGAGACGCGCTCGACCAGCAAAAAATTCTCAATGTAGCGATCGTTGAGCCTCCGGTGGCGCCGGCGCTGCCGAATCATTCGGTACTGGTTTACCTGCTAGTGGCGTTCGGAGTATCGACGGTGTTCAGTATCGGCATCGCGTTCATGACCGAATATTTTGATTCGACAATTCGGACGCCCGATGAGGCACACCGACTGCTGGAAGTGCCGGTTTTAGCATGGCTGCCGGCTTCAGAACATGGGGTGCTGAATCCGGTTGCTTCCGGGTTGCGCGGACCCAGGGTGGTCCAATGAGCACGTTCGGCGAACTCCTCAGGTACATGCCGGCGGTGGCGGCAGAAGAGGACGCGATCCCCATCGACGTCGGGAAATGTGCCAAAGCCGCAGAGACGCCAACGGTTTCGATCCGCGATGAGCAAATTCATACACTGGTCCAACAACTTTTCTTCCGGCATGAGGCGGGAGCGGTGCGGAATGTGGGATTTGCACCGGTCGAGGCGTCTCTATCGACGGCTTCGTTGTGCCTCGATGTTGTCAAAGCGCTGGCGGAAGAATGTTCGTACAACGTCGGACTCATCGATGCCAGCATTGACGGATCTTCGGTCCAGGATGAATTGGGGATCCAGTCTCCGAAGTATGAGCAAGTCGCGTGGCCGATCGGGCCACATCTGTGGCTGGTTCCGCGGCGAAGCTGGTGGCCGGAAGCGGAACGGCGGCAACCGGTGACCGACCAAAACCTGGACCGTCTCCGCGAGCTGATGACGGAATTCGATTTTTCAGTGGCTTGCTGCTCGCCCGTCTGCTGGATTACCGAAAGAATCGGGCTCAATTGCGACGGGCTGGTTCTGGTACTTACGGCCAATAAGACGCGGCGGCTAGTCGCCGCCCAGATCAAAGAGCGCATGGGAAAGATTCGGGTGGCGCTGCTCGGCACCATTCTCGCAGAACGCGTTTTTCCAGTACCGCAAGGGCTGTACCGGAGCTTATGACTGCCATGGGTCAATTGGGCGCGAATCATTGCTGGGAGGATAGCCCGTCGCAATATGCACGGATGATTCCCGGCGTTGCGGCGTCGACGACCCGAGCAAAGAGTGCGGGGAAAAGTTCAACCACGATTAACGAAGGGCGCGCGGCCTTGATCCGGCCGCAGATTCTAGGGCAAATTCTATTGCCGCATCCGATCGTGGACGCATTCACGCTGTATCTGCGAGTGGCGGCGGATCTGATCGTCCTCGCCACCTTGGGTGGCGCACAGGCGGTCTTGTTTCCCGGTTGGAGCATGACTCTGTTTCATTTGCCGCTTTTTGCCGTACTGGTAACGCTGTTGCGCTTCAGCGAGGGGGATTACAGAAGGACCTCGGACCAATTTTCGACCGAGATGATTTTCAGTCTGATGAGATGCGTTGCGTTGGCAAACGTCCTGATTTTTGTCACGGAACGAGGAGCGACGCACGTGCGGGCGATTCCCGTAACCTTTGTGAGCAGTCTGGCTGGGCTCTTATTGATTCGGGAATGGAGGCACCTGGCCGGGACAGGAAGGCATCGCGGTGCGGAATGCCGCAACGTTCTGATCGTGGGCGCTGGTCCAGCGGGACGTGCCGTGGCGCGCGGGCTGCGCAACGATCCGCTCGGCCGCACGACGGTGCAAGGGTTCGTCGATGACGATGCGCCTCTTTCTCCGAGCGTTCTGGGGCGAACGGAAGACTTGGACTGGCTTGCTCGTGCCGAATTCATCGATGAAGTCATTCTGGCGCTGCCAGGGTCGCCCGCGCAAACACGCCATGCCGCACAGGCCGCGCTGCGCAATCATCTCGACATTCGGGCTGTCCTCGAACTGCCGCATGGCTGCTGGCCGGACGCCGCCATCGATTACATCGGAGAGGTGCCGGTTGTGACGCTGCATCGCGAACCGGTACCGAACGCCGCGCTGTTCTCGAAGCGATTGCTCGATGTGATCGGCGCCATGATGGGCCTGGTGTTGACCGGGCCAGTCATGGGAATCGTTGCTCTGCTCATACGCCTGGAGTCGCCGGGGCCGGTGATCTATGCCGCAGAGCGCACCGGGGCCAAGGGCAGCCGTTTTCGCTGCTACAAGTTTCGTTCGATGGTGACAAACGCCGACCATCTGAAAGATGAACTGCGCGCAAAAAATCAGAGGGAAGGCCCCATCTTCAAGATCGTCGACGATCCGAGAATTACTCGCGTGGGTCGCTGGATCCGGCGCTACAGCCTCGACGAACTGCCTCAATTATGGAACGTGCTGCTGGGCGATATGAGCCTGGTGGGCCCGCGCCCGCACCCGGTGGATGAGGTCAATCATTATGAGCTTCACCATTATCGAAGGCTGGATGTGAAACCCGGCATAACGGGTTTGTGGCAGATTTCGGCACGACATTCGCCATCGTTTGAGCTGAATATGCACCTTGATCTCACGTACATCGAGAACTGGAGCTTGCGGCTGGATTTACGCATCCTCCTGAACACGGTTGGAGTTTTGTTCAGGCCGGAGGGGGCATGAGCCGGTCATGAGCAGCCGCGCTCTAGTGTGGGATCGTGAAAACAGCGCGCTCTGGCAGGGCGCGGGGTTGCTGCTGCGGCCACTCCACATCGTGTTGGCTTACCCCTCGCTGCTTTATGTCGCCGCGCTGACCGTTTTCCTGTTTCGGCCGCCGGATCTATTTTCGTTTTATGCGGATCGCATCGCCTTTGGCATTCTCGTCTCGTGCGTGGCACTCCGAGTCATGGCCTTGCGCCAGAAAGTCCCATTCTTTGCCGGACTCAGCCTGCCTATGCTTGGGCTGGTGGGGCTGGCGGTGGTGCGCGCGCTGCGCGAGCCTTTCGATCCGCAGGTCTGGAGCATTATTGCGAGCAAGTTCATCGTCCCGTTTACGTTGTTTCACATCGCAGTGGTGGTCTTTCGCGGGGCCGGGCAGCGGCGGCACTTCGAGATTTTTGTAGTG
>Ga0187867_10004395_pt1 | contig 10925 bp, 10 predicted proteins | sample June2016WEW_13_1_FD_132976 | JGI IMG/M metagenome (GOLD analysis project Ga0187867, IMG submission 132976) | Peatland microbial communities from SPRUCE experiment site at the Marcell Experimental Forest, Minnesota, USA - June2016WEW_13_10 | ecosystem: Environmental > Terrestrial > Soil >... | reverse complement strand
CTTCGAAGCGCTGAAGAAAGAAGACTACTCCGCCAAAACACTGAAAGCCTACAAAGACAAGATCGATCACAGCTACATCAAAAAAGAGCTTTGGAAAGTTCGCAATTTTCACCAGTCCTTCCGCAACGGCATGCTCGACGGGTTCATTCACAGCGGCCTGCAGCAAATCACCGGCGGCCGCGGCCTGATTGATCCCATGCGCGCTCATGCCGGCCACGAAGCCTACGGCAAAATTCACGGTCGGCCCGCGCCGGAGCGTTTCAAGGGCGATGGCAAACTCACCTTCGACCGCCTGACCGACGTCTACCATTCCGGCACGCGCCACGACGAAGACCAGCCCTGCCATCTGAAAGTCAGCGACCTGAACATCTGCGCCACGCGCTGCGCGGAAGAGTACGGCAATCCTTGCCAGTATTTTTGTCCCGCGGCGGTCTACGAAATGGCCAAAGAAGGCGACGCGTTGAAGCTGAAGATCAATGCCGCGAATTGCGTCCATTGCAAAACGTGCGACATCGCCGATCCCTACCAGATCATCAATTGGGTCGTCCCCGAAGGTGGCGGCGGTCCCAACTACGAAGGCATGTAATTTGCTTTCGCCCGCGGAGCGGCAAAACCTGTTTAGAAGGTCGCTTATTCGTTTAGTTTGGCCGTAATCCGTAAACGGTAAGCACTCCCGCGCCGCCAACATACACCTTGCCATTCGCCACGGTGGGCACGGTGAATTTCACAGCATTGCCAGCTTGATCGACGTTTCCCGCGGCTTGCGCGCTGTTAAACAACATGTTGTTCAGATTCGTCGCGTCGTAGGCGTACAGCACTGCGGCCACATTGAGGCCCCAACCACTATTGTCCAGCGCCCACACAATGCCGTTCGCGGTACCCGTGGCGGAAATCGGCGATGTCGGCCCGCTATATCCGAAGATCTTCGACGACTGGGAAGTTGGGGTCGTGGAGAGCAGCCCCGGGCTCTGCGCGGAATCAAATGTGAAGACGCGCAGCGGATCGCTGGTGAGGCTCCCGTTATCGTTCGCCGCGCCAAAGTAGACATTCCCGTTCCAAAACGTGGGTGAGCCCCAAATCCCGCCGGGGAGTGCGTTGTCAATTTCCTGCACCACGTTGTTGGAGGCCGCATTGAATTTGCCCAGCGAATCGCGATCCACCAGAAAGATTCGGCCGTCCTTGCCCGATTGCACCAGCAGGTGCGGGTGCAATCCACTGGAAAGGTCCGGCAGAATCATGGTGCCGCCGGAGCCGAGATCTGTGTCGTTAGCTTCCAGCGTCGCCTGGTTATCCGGCGCGAAGTAATCCAGAACCGGAAATGTTCCTCCAGCGGGCGGGCCAAGTTTCACTATACTGTCGCCGAAATTAGTGGCGCCATCCCAATCGCCGTTGCCGGTGGCAAAGTAAATATTCCCGCCGGCATCCGCTGCCGGCCCTCCTCCGGATATCCAAATGCCACCCAAAATGCCGTTGGGCGTATCATTCCACACTGCTTCCTGGCTCAAGGTCGTCGCGTTATAAGACATCACCCAGCCGTGATACTGTCCCAGGTCGCAGTGCGAAGCCCAGGAGATGATCACGTGCCCATTTTCCAGCAGCAGCGCGGGGCGTTCATTATTCAGTAGAGGATCGAAACTCACCATCCCGCCGACGCTTCCGCCTCCCGTCCCTGCCACCGTCGCCGCGATTTCCTGTGCCGCCACTCTTTCCGCGCCTGTGAGAATATTTACGGCATGCAGCCGCTGGTGGAAACTCGATCCATCACTCGCTTTGGTCTTCGTCACCACATAAAGTGTGCCACCCGCCGGATCAATAACCGGCGTGCCCACAATCCCAATGTCCGGCTGAAGATCACCGCAGGTTACATCCGATGATGACACGAAGGTTTCGCCCGCGGGCACAAGCGAAAGCGGGTTCCCCCACACGTTCGTGCACGAACTACTATCCGCATCAAAGGCATAGAGCGTGTCGTGCTGCGTGGCCGCAAACACCACATTGTGCATCGCCCCGCCGATGTTCAGCCCCGCCACCCACAGCGGTTGCGCGTAAATCGCCGCATCCACGGAACACGAGAACAGCTTTCCAAAGCTCGCCGACGAAACATTGGCGGTCGTCAGCGCATATTCCTTCAGATTCTGCCCACTGCGCGAGTTGTCGTTCAGATAAGTGAATACGCCCGTCAGGTCCGTGACGCCAAAGGTGACGTTTGCCATTCGCATATTGTCGCTGACACTCGAGGCAGTAACGGTGTATACGCCGGCGGTGGCCGGCGCCGTGTACGTCACCGGCGATCCGGATGCGCTGTTTGCGGCGGAAAAACTGCCGGCAGTGGCCGACCATTGAACGCCTTTTGCGGCCGGATCGTTGGTCACCGTTGCGGTCAGGCTAATCGCTTGTTGTACAACCAGGCCACCAGCTTTTGGCGAGACGCTCACCGCAATCTGCGGTGGAGGTGGCGTGGTGGTCATTCCACCGGCGCCACCGCATCCAACCGCTACCAGTAAAGTCGCGGCATACACAAAACCGAAACACATCGCAGGCAATAAGCCGGCTCCCACACCCCTCATTTGTCGCACTGGATCGCTCCCCCGTCAGCCCATCCCGGTTTTCTGTGCATCCGCCGGAATGGCAGCACACAGCATACCCGCTAATCCCTCGCGGTCAAGCGGAGCAGGCAAGTGGGGTTCTCAATAGTGATCGCCATTCTGATTCGGTTTATCCGGTTAACCGGGCTAGAAACACGTTCGATCTACAAAAAAGAATGAAACGGAAGCGGGGAGATGCGCACTAACCTGGGAAGGACAACGCAGGGTTCCTCTTGGCCGTACCTCCAGCCTCGCCGGAAGAGCCTCAAGAAGTTGACCTGGCCGAAATCAAAATTAGGAGGACAGCATGCCTGTGACAGAAAAGCACGAACACGCCTTGACTGAAAAGGCTTTGGAAACACTCACAACCTGGGGCAAAAATCCCGGCACGGATGGCGGAGAAAACATCAATTTCTCCGTGTCCCGTCAGGGCGCTCCCAGTGACGCCTTCTTGGCCTTTGGAGACTGCACGCCGTTCACACCCGTGGGCAATCGCGGCATTCTCAATGGCCAGCCTTCCGGATTCACGGGACAGCCCATGGTCTTCATCGACAATTTTGCCGGCGCCGTCCCCACTATCATCCAGCTTCCCATTACCTTTGCGTTCGACTTGAACACCGGCAAGGTCTCGCTCCACGGAGCGTTTCCCGGCTTGCCCGCAAATCTCCATTTCAATGTCGAGTTTCTGAAGGAGTTCGACGGCGCTGGCGGGAAGAACCTGGTTTTTTATTCCGACAAGACTTCTGACGACGCCGGGTACGTGATCGCCATGCAGCTTGTCGGCGCGTCTTAATCCGCCGCAGCCGCCAAAGCTAGGAACTCGGCGTCCATAGCTTGTGCCAGTAGGTCTTGACGCGATTCCACGTCGAGTCATCGGCTGGCTTTTGTGCAGCCCCATGTTTTTGGCTCGCAGGCGGCGCCGGAGGCGGCGTCGCTTGCGCAACCACCGGGTCGCCCTCTACTTTGCCCTGAAAAATCAGCGTTGGCCGCACGCGCACCCGCCTCACCAGCACAATCAGGCTGGGGTCATAGTCGGGTTGCACCTTGGCGTTTGCGTCATAGCGCAGCGGCGGCATGAACACCTGGTAGATTGGCTCCGGCTTCTCTTCGGGCGGGGCAGCCGCTGCTGGAGGCGGATCCGCTTTGCGCTGCTCTTCCGCCGCTTTCTTGACCTCTTCCGGCGTGGCCAGCACGCTCACCTCGGTCGCAGGCGGCGCCGGCTTGGCCACGATCTCTTCTTCACAGGCGCAACTGCCCGTTGCTGTGCGCAAGCTTTCGATCTGCCCATTGCTCAGCGAAACATCGCCGCTCTGTGGCACCAGCAAACTCTGCCCGGTCAACTGCTGCTCGATGCGCACCGCCCCTTTGTTCGCGCGGATGCACATCGTGCCCGCGGCATCCAAACCCACCAGCACATCCTCCGGTCCGCCACCAATCGAGATGGGGTGCGCTTGAATCTGCGGTGTGTACACCGACAGCGCCAGATCATTCTCCAGGTGCACATGAATCGTACCCGCATCCAGCGCCACGGTCAGCGCGCCGCCGGATTTCAGCACCGAAAAGTGCGCCGCCCCGCAGATGACGATATGACCGCCTTCCCCCAGTTCAATCCGTGCCTGTCCGGCCTTTACGCGCACGTCGCTGCCGCTGCGTAACACCGTCCGCACCTGCCCGTGGACCACTTCCACGCTCATTGGTCCTTCGATGGAGATCGAATCGCCCTCGATCGCTCCCACGGAATCGCCCAGCGGCGGCTTATCGTCCCGCGCGCCCAGCGTCGCCGCCAGTCCACCCCACACCAACACCCCAGCGCAGAGAATCAACCCGATTCTCCATGGCATCCCGTCCCGATGGGGGCTCTTCGGCAAAGCAATGCACTCCGGCGCGCGCAACCTCGCGGCAACCCTCTTATACTATAGGAAGATGGCAACTCCCGAAAACCGGCAGGACGAGGCGCCCGAGGCCGTCAGCGCGCACTATGACATTCGTCTGCCCAAGCTGCCTTGGCACCGCCGCATCCAAATCCCCATCATCGCAGCGCTTGTCTATAGCGTGATTCGCGCCCTCGGACCCACACTGCGCTATGAAATTCTGGGCATGCGCCAATCCGGCGCGCGCTGGGCCGCCAAGGAGCCCTGCATCTGGGCCTTCTGGCATCGCGTCATCATCCCGGTCGCCTGGTGGGCCCGCAACCGCGGCATCGTGGTGATGAACACTACGGCGTTTGACGGCCAGTGGACCCGCAAGGTTATCGAGTGGCTTGGCTTCGGCACCGCTCAGGGAAGCTCCTCACGCGGCGGGCTGCGGGGTTTGCAGGTGATGGCCCAGCGCATCGCCGAACGATGGGATTGCGCCTTCACCATTGATGGCCCGCGCGGGCCGCGCTACGTGGCCAAAGTCGGTCCGGTGCTGCTGGCGCGCATGACCGGCGCTCCTATTTTCGTTTTTCATTTCGGAGTGGACCGTGGCACAACGTTCCAAAAGACCTGGGATCTTTTCCTTCTACCCCACCTGTTCGCCCGCGCCGTGATGATCGGCAGTCCCCCGATTTATGTGCCGCAAGACGCCGACTCAGAGATGATCAAAGCCAAGCACGAAGAGATGCAGAAGGCTCTTGAACGCGTCCGTGACATCGCGGAAAACTGGTACACCATGACCGAAGACGAGCGCAACCGCTACCGCGCCGAACTCGGCCCTTAGGCATCACGAAACGCCCGGAATCCGCAGCGTGCTCAAGGCCGTCATCCTACGGGTGTAACTTCTCGTGTTTTGCCAGCATTCCGACGAATTTCTCGATTCGGCGGGCGCGCGTTTCGGCCTTTTTGGCAGTGTGTATCCGGAAGAGGACGGCGTAGCGGTTCTGACCGTCCAGGGTCGCGAAGAAGGCTTTGGCTTTGGCGTTTTTATCGAGCGCGGCCTGCAAGTCCTCAGGCACTTTGGCTTTTTTCTGGCCCTCGTAAGCGGCGGCCCAACGCCCGTCTTGCTTTGCCTGCTCCACCGCTGCTAATCCGGAGGGTTTCATGCGGCCACTCTTGATCAGCGCTGCAGCGGCTTCGCGATTGATCTTCGACCAGATGCTTCGCGGCCCGCGCGGAACGAATCTCTGCAGCCACGTTGTTTCGCTCTCCGATCGAATCTGTCCATCGATCCAGCCGTAACAAAGCGCGGCTTCGAGAGCTTCTTTGTGTGTTACGGAGCGGAGGCCGGAATCTTTCTTGGCAAATCGCATCCAGATCCCCGGGCACGAGGCATGATTCTTCGCCAGCCATTTCTCCCAGGTCCGCAATTCGTCAAACAGCAGCGTGAGCACATCCTCGGTTGGGGCAGCGTTGCGTTTCACGTGCTTTGCTCGGATGTCATCGAATCCTCAACTCAAAGTTAGTTGCCGTCGTGCTCGCCGAGCTTTACCGGCACGTCCATTTTCTTGGCACCACGATACAGCGTGACCGTCAGAGTATCTCCAGGACGTTTGCGGTTCAGAATCAAGTTGATGTCGATATCGTTGGTCACTTTCTGCCCGTCCAGCGCCACGATCACGTCGCCACCGATATAGATTTGGCGCATGCCTGCTTGGGCCACGCGATCGCCACCGTGGATTCCCGCGGCTGCCGCGGGACTGCCCTTTGACGTCGTCTCCACCAGCAGACCATCCTGCACAGGCAGGTCCAGCGCTTCCGCCAACCACCCGGCAACAGCCAGCGTCGTCACGCCAAGATACGCGCGTCGCACGCGACCCTCGGTAATCAAGTCGTTGGCGATTAGCTTCGCCGTGTTAATCGGAATGGCAAAGCCGATGCCCGCGGTCGTGCCGCTCGGTGTATAGATCGCGGAGTTGATGCCGATCACCTCTCCATGCGTATTGATCAGCGGCCCGCCGGAATTTCCCCGGTTGATGGAGGCGTCGGTCTGAATCGCCGCATCAATAAACGTCGTTTCGCTGGTCTGCACGGTGCGTCCCAGCGCGCTCACCACGCCCGTCGTCAGCGTGGATTGGAACCCGAACGGGTCGCCGATCGCCAGAACTTTCTGCCCCACCTGCAGCGCCGCGGAATCGCCCAGCATCAGCGCCACAAGCGGCTTGCCCTTGGGATCGATCTTCACCAGCGCCACGTCATTGCGCCGGTCCGCGCCAACAAACTTTCCCGGATAACGGCTCTGGTCGCCCAGGATCACTTCAATCGTCTGCGCTCCCGCAACCACGTGATAATTCGTCAGGATGTAGCCGCGCGGATCAATTACAAATCCCGACCCTGCGCCTTCCACCGGAACCGGATCCATGAAGAAGTCGTATTCCGTGGCCTTCGTCAAAATATTGGCAACCGCCGGCGAGGCCTGGCGGTAGATGCGGACATTGATAGCTTCGTCCTCGGTCAGCGTGCCACTCTTGCTGGGAACAGCTTTCTCGGTGAAGCTCGCCTGGGAGGCCAAGTGCCGCGCTTCCACCTTTTCCGCCTGCCGCGGCCCGTACCGCGACCCCACCCAATAAGCCCCCAGCACCAGTATCAACGCCACCAGAATCAGGCGTCCGTAGCTTGTCCTCGATCCGTGTGTCATCTGCGTATTGCCTCCGCCTTCCCTGCGAATCCAGTTTCTCTATCTTCTAGTATAGGAAAATTCCCGGTGTGCGGCGAACTCCGCCCGCGGTTTAGGAAGCTGCCGGTTTGCGAAGCTTCGCGGCCAGTGCCTGCACCTGTGCGCGCGTGGATTCCATTGTCCCGGAGCAATCGATTGTGCTTGTGGCCATGCACAGCTTTTCTTCCAGCGGAAGTTGCGCCGCGATGCGGCGCTTGGCGTCCTGCTCGTTCATCCCGCGCGCTCTCAGCCGCTCGAGTTGTTGTTCCGGTCTACACCACGCCACCACCAAACCGTCCAGATTGCTCACAAAGCCTGCTTCAATCAGCAGCGCCGCTTCCACAAAGGCGGCATCGCGCACGCCGCTTCGTTTCCACTCCTCGAACTGATGGAGCATGATTTGTTCAACCGGCGGGTGCAAGATCGCATTCAGCTTCTTCAGCTTTGCTGGATCCGCGAAAACAATCGCTCCCAGCTTTGCGCGGTCAATTCGCCCATCAGCCCCGGCCAGGTCCGCGCCAAATTCTTTCAGAATTTCCTCGCGCGCGGGCTGTCCCGGCTCCATCAGCTTGTGCGCCAGTGAATCCGCGTCCAGCACCGGGAAGCCCATCTCGCGCAACATTGCCGCCACCGCGCTCTTCCCGCTGGCAATTCCTCCAGTTAATCCAAATTTCAGCATAGACTCGAGCTCTCTCGTTTGACGCGAATGCGGCCCTTTCGTAAGGAATCCTTACAAGAATGCAATCACGCCGCTGCAAAATCCATTAACGCCCCGCAACCACGGTTTCCGGTATACGCCGCAGCCGCGCGGCTTTCACCGTGTTGCTCATCAGCATTGTGATGGTCATCGGTCCCACGCCGCCCGGCACTGGAGTCAGCGCCCCGGCAATCTGCAAAGCGTCTGGATGTACGTCGCCCAGCAGCACGTTCCCCTTCGCGCGGAATTTTTCCAGGCGCTCCGGGAAATTGTGCAACAGCCGCTCGGCCTCCGCCGGGTCGGTCACCTTGTTTGTGCCAACGTCAATGACCGTGGCGCCCGGACGTATCCAATCGGGCTGCACGAATCCGGCCTTGCCCATCGCCGCCACCACGATGTCTGCGCGGCGCACCACCTCTGGCAAATCGTGCGTTTTCGAGTGGCAAATCGTCACCGTGGCATTCGCATGCATCAGAAGAAGCGCCATGGGCTTGCCCACGATGTCGCTGCGGCCCAGCACCACCGCATTCGCACCCTCGAGCGGAATCTGGTAGCGCCGCAGAATCTCCATGCACCCGGCCGGCGTGCACGCCACCAGCCCCGGACGATTGCTCACCAGCTTGCCCAGGTTCACCGGATGGAATCCGTCCACGTCCTTCAGAGGGTCCACGGCTTCCAGAATGTTCTTCGCATCCACTTGCGCGGGCAAAGGCAATTGCACAAGGATGCCATCCACCTCGTAGTCGGTGTTTAGGTTGCGCACCAATTTCAGGAGTTGCTCCGTGGAAACCATTGCGGGCGGCGTGTGCAGCCAACTCGCCAGGCCCAGTTGTTCGCAAGCCGCGATTTTGCTTTTGACGTAGAGCTGTGACGCGGGATTCTCGCCCACCAGCACGGCGGCCAGCCCCGGCCGCACGCCATGCGCGGCGACTTTCGCGATGTCGCCTTTAATTTCCCCAAAAATCTCGTCGCGGATTTTCAGGCCATCCAGGATGCGTGCGGTCATCGGGTCTTCGCTTTCGATCAGGAGAACTGCAGGGAAATCATAGCATGCAGGTTACGGATTCGAGTGCGGTGGGGGAGCGTCAATGCCAGCGCGCGCTGGCGGCAACCAAACGAAATAATGCGTCCCCGGAATTGCGTGCCATCCTTCTGAGGAATTGGCCACCGCCGGGTTCCAGGTGACCACCGCTGCCGCGCCCAGCGAGGAGAACAGCTCGAAAATCTGGCACTTTCGTGCGTCATCGGCGGCAACAAATCGCGGCAGTTCCTTGTCGGGAATCTCGGCAATGATGCGAACGCCTGCCAGGTGCGCCCACGCGGCGCCGGACCCAGTGCCAAGCGTAGCGATGTGCGTTCCAGATGCAATGCCGAAACCCTGAAGTTGCTGCGCCATTTCCCAGTGCTCATCAGGCGCATTGCGAACCAGCAGCGTTACATCGTGTGTGACGCTCCACGCGATTGCCAGCGCAGGCGCCAGCGCGATGAGGAATGGAAGATGTCGCATGTTCCATGTGCCGGCCGATTCCTTGAACTGGATCTTGCCCAACACGGCCATCAGCAAAATAAGCGCGCAGGAATCCACGTAACGCGCCTCCGTATGCACCATCTCATACAACGCCAAAGTGGCAGCCGATGGCAAAACTACCAGCCACAATCCAGGTGCCAGGCGAACCCAGCGAAACGCCCTTTTCCAAAAGAACCAGATCGCGGCGAGCATCACCCATAGCACGCCGCTCTTCGAGAATATTCTCAGATACGCATTGGCGGCGCGGAACATCGTCCAAAGCTGATTCTTAAGGTCGAACGACGGGCGGATTCCCTCGTACCAATACGACGGGTCGTACCACGGTGGATATGTGCCCGGCACTGGCGCTGCAAATTCGTACACCGCGGGGTCTGAGAAAACCTTTCGCGTGGGATGCGCGGGAGTGCCGGTGCCCGCGGGTTCGCCCTGCCAATGCTCGGAAAGCGTTGCGCGATTGATGTATTCCGCGTAGGCGATGCGCCCCACGTCCCCGGCCGTGAGCCTGCCCTTTTGCGCCGAAAGCGCATGAATAAATGGAAACGCTAAGCACGCAAAGATAATGGCAGCCAGCAATGTCCGAAGCGCCGCCGGCCGAAACGGGATTCCAGCTCGTCGCCCTAGCACAAACGCGCTGAGCAAAAATACCGGGGCAAGGAAAAACATCGCGGTCTTCGCAAGATACGAAAGCCCTAGCAGCGCTCCCAAAACCAGGAAAACCGGCCAGGAACCCAGCCCGCGGCGGATTCGCAAGAGCAGCGCGGTGGCGAGTAAGGTCAGTAGCGCCACGCACAGGTCGGGAGTCATCAAGGACGGCCCCAGCCAGAACTCCGCCGCCCATACGAATAAAACGCAACCCCAAAGCCACACGGCACGCTCAGACTCATCCTCTGAATCCGCTACTAACGAGGACGCCCCACGCCGCGCCAGTATGAATTCCCCCAGAAACAAATCGAAGGCCGCGATCGTGCCGATGAACAGCAATAAATTCAGCAGATGCACCACGGCGAATTCAAATCGCGGCGGTGGCGAAACGATGCGGAATTCGAGACTCAACAGGAATGGGTACAAAGGACTCCAATAGCCGCTTACCAGATGCGCTAACCCCGACCGCGCCCCGGCCCACCCAAGCTCGATGTACGAAATACTGTCCGGCGCGCAATCATGCCGGTGCGCCCACGTCTGCAGCAGCCCAATCAATAGCGCCGCATTCCAGAACAGCAAGCGGTCTGACATTTTTGCTGTAGGCGCGGGCGATGGGTTCATTTTTGAGGCAAGGCGGCGCGGCAATGGCGTTCCACGAACTTGACGTCCCGCTCCCTGAAGAGGCTTCCGTGCAAGGCTACCTGATTCCCACGATTCGGTGATAGTGCAATTTCCACTTGGGGTGCAGGTACGCAAGCCATCGCATCGCGGAAGCTTCCGGGCCGCCTGTATATCCAAAGGGCGGGGGAAAACGATCGGGCCGGTTGGCAGAAGTCTCCGAGTGGCGGTGCGAAGCGCTGTCCCGTCGATCGCCCCGTCCATTTACCTACAGCGCGCCCTT
>Ga0187867_10004393_pt1 | contig 10927 bp, 12 predicted proteins | sample June2016WEW_13_1_FD_132976 | JGI IMG/M metagenome (GOLD analysis project Ga0187867, IMG submission 132976) | Peatland microbial communities from SPRUCE experiment site at the Marcell Experimental Forest, Minnesota, USA - June2016WEW_13_10 | ecosystem: Environmental > Terrestrial > Soil >... | reverse complement strand
GATGATATCCTCGGGCTTCTTGTAGTTGGTCAGCAGTTGGTCGATCAACTTCTTGTCGATTGCCATGGGGTCTCCTATTTTCTTCTTCCCATGGCCGTTTACACAGTTTTATTTACACCCTCATCGAGACCGCACCTCGCCGGCTCCTGGGAACGCCAATTTCTGGTACCCGATGACATTTCCGGCGCTTGAGAAGCTCGGTTAACACGCTTATTTTAAATTCTTGGAGCAACTCGGGTGCACTCATTTACTCACGAGGAAGGTTTGAGAACTGCCGTATTTTGCTCGCTTAGTGAAAAAGCTTTGGTTTTCCAAAATGGAAACAGATGGCATTCTGGCGGTCTCAATCTAGGCAAGAGGAAGACTTCGTCTGCGGTCTTTAGAGAGGCTGAGTCTCTGGGGCGGAGTTTTATCCTGGTACTTCTGTTTTTTCTGGTGGGTGTATATTCAGCATCCGCCCAGGGAGGTCCGCCTTATTACACCAATGATCCAGGCACACCCGGCCACCTCAATTGGGAGATCAATCTCGGCTACATGCCCTTTTTGTACAGTGATCAGTCTGTCTCCCACACTCCCGACGTGGACATCAATTTCGGCATCGGGGATCGCATTCAGCTCACTTATGAGAATGCATGGTTACGGGTCCAAAATCCATCTTCCGCGACCAAGTACGGCTTGGGCCAGTCCAATCCCGGAGTGAAATGGCGCTTTTACGATGGCGGCGACTCCGGCCTCAACGTCTCGGTTTTCCCCCAGCTCTTTCTCAACAACCCTAACGATGCGGTCCGCCGCGGGATCACTCCGCCCAGCGAGGCTTTTCTCCTGCCGTTCGAATTCTCAAGAAAAATCGGCCCGGTTGATGTTGATTACGAGATCGGATATCAATTCGTCCACAAAGGGCCGAATGGCCTGCTTACAGGGTTGGTGGTTGGCCGTGATTTCACTCCAAAGCTTGAAATTGACATGGAGTTGTACTACCAAGGCACCTTTCGCCCGTCGGAAAACCAACCCACGATTGATTTCGGCGCTCGTTATAAGATCCATCGTCCCGTCATCCTTCTCTTCATGGCGGGCCGAAGTCTCGAACCCAGGCGCAGCAATCAATCCTATTTCGTCGGTTATTTTGGCATTCAGTTCCTTCTGCCTCCTAAATTCTATAAGGCGGATTTGCCGGAAAGCACGGGCGAAAAGTGAATGGTGGGAGACTCGAGTCTTGAGGTACTGGGACTATTTCTGCCCTCTGGTGCCGCATCTAGGAAGCCTGCATGGTTCAAGCCCACGAACCGATTCACGGCCCGCGCGCCAAGTGAGGCAGGTGAACGTCATCCGGGACCCATGGCGAAACCCGAAAGGCATTCTCTTCTGTATGAATTGCACTAGAATAAGCTTGACTTTTCTTCACCTTGCTCGCGGGCAGCAGAGGCCGTAAAAACTGTGACCGACCAGAAAAACAAATCAGGCCTAGACGAGCAGACTTTCGCAAAGCTGCTGGAAGCTGCTTATGTACTGCAGGAACACAACCTCAAGAACAGCAAGATGGAAGTGAACACGGGATCGGATGGCGAGGAAGTGCGGAAGCAGGGGTTGGAAATGCGGCCGGCACCGGCGAAAGACGTCTCGCATGCGAACAGCGACTACACGCTGACTCTAGCCGAAATTGTCGAGGTCCAGAACCAGATTCAGATTCGCCATCTGGAGGCCGATCAGGCGATGGCACTGGTGGTCGAGAGAATCGCGCGAATCACAAGTGCCAGCGGGGCGGCGATCGGAATTATGGATGGCGAGACAATCCGGTACCGCGCCGGAGCGGGAGCTTCCGCGCTGCCCTCGGGAAGCGAACTACCAGTCGAAGACGCAATCTGCGCCAGGTGCGTGCGCACAGGTCAGGTATTGCGTACGCCCGACATTAGCAAGGAACCGTTGTTTTTCGATACCGAGCTGTGTCGCAAACGGGACATACAGTCGGTGGTGGCAGTGCCGATCTATCACGACGGCGACATTGTAGGAGCACTGGAACTTTATTTCGACAGATTGCATGGCTTCGCTGAACAGGACATCCACACGTGTCAACTGATGGCGGGGTTGATGACCGAGGCGATTGGTCGAAGTGCAGAAACCGCGTTAAAGAAATCCATGGACGCGGAGCGCTCCTCGATGTTGGCAGCGATCGAGCTGCTCAAGCCCAACCTTGTAGCTCTGGCGGAGGATTTTCCTTCCGAGAGTGCCGTTCACGAGGAGGCGGACGTTAGAAGCAAGACGGAAAGCTCTGTCTGCTGGAAGTGCGGAGACAAACTGGTAGAACAAGAGCAGTTTTGCGGCAATTGTGGGGCTCCGCGGGTGGGTGCCAACGATCCATCGAGTTTCCAGAGCAAGGTCGCGTCGGCGTGGCGTCTACAACAAACTGTCCGCCAAGAGCCAGCCTCTGTTTCTGATAAATCCGCGTTCCTGGAAAATAAGCCGCTTCAAGACGCCGCGGCTGCAAGCGCCGACGAAGATCGCGATCACATCGCGGAATTGTTTTCTTCACGCGCGTTGCGGGAAAATCCTGTCATGCCGCTGCCATCCCCGGATACGAGCGCGGAAGAAGAAGCGCATGGGTTGCAGTTATCCACCGTGCCGCACAACAATGTGGAGCAGGACAATGTGCCGCAGAGCGGGGTGCAGCAGAGTCTAGACGCCGACCACGAGACAGATTCCGTTGCGCTAACGACGCTGGAGAATGAAGACGCGATATCTCCGGCCTCGCGGATAACGTCGGAGAAACAAGACACAACGTGGAGTTCCGCCGCGAAAGCCAAAGACTTCCTGGAAGGGCTATCGGAGACGCGCTCTCCCAGCGCGTTTGTGCGTTTCTGGAGCGCACGGCGCGGTGATTTTTATCTCGCAATCGCAATCATTTTGGTGTTTGCCGTCATTCGATGGGGAATATTTTCCAGCGATCCAGCGGGCGCGACGGGCCGCGGGACCGCCCTTTCCGCGAGCGCAAACCGGCGTAAAATCGACGCGGACCTTTCCCTGTTCGACAAGGCCATGATCCATCTAGGTCTGGCGGAAGCCCCGGCGGTTCCGGATTACAAAGGAAATCCTGATACCCAAGTTTGGATTGATCCGCGCACAGCCTTATACTACTGCCCTGACTCCAGCCTTTACGGCAAGACTGCGAAAGGCAAGTTTGCCAGCCAGCGCGATGCCCAATTGGATCAGTTCGAACCGGCTTCGCGAAAAGCATGTGACTAAGTTAGCGTTCTGACACCATTTTCCACCGCCAGAATTGACAACCTTGTCCGCCGGGAGTGCAATCATACTGACCGCTCGTCTACTGGAGACTGAATAGTGGCGCAACCGACTGACGATCCCAAAGTTAGAATTTTGCCCGATTCGGAGCTGAATCCGCTGTTGAATCCCCTTCTGGTGACACACATGGGGCGGTGGGCGGAGGTATATTTCACCAGCCCGCCGGAGAAGCGCGCAGAAGCGGTTTCTGACCTGGTTCGAGAGCTTGCCAACAATTCTGTGCCTGCGGAAACTTCAAAGCGAAATAATGAGGAAGAGAGAAGGCATGGCACCTTGAAACATCAGCACGAGCAGGATGTTGAAAGACTGCGAGAGTGGAATGTAGAAAACCAGCGCGAGCCGGAGCAGAGTACCGCAGCACCGCTCCCAATCGAGGCAGCTCCCGCCTGCGGAACTTGCGGACATCGGAATTCGGCTGTCCAGAGATTTTGCGGAATGTGCGGCTCCCCGCTCGCCACGTCCGCTGAGCCCAGTCCGCAGCAACTTGCCGAAGCAGCCCAACTCTCTGCGGCCGGCTGGGTGCCACACGAAGCGGCGCTTCCAGGCGAAGTGACATCGTCCGGCGAGCCTGTTTCCGCTCGTGAGTCTTTTTCCCGAGAGGAGTCTTTCGCCCGCGATGAATCTATCTCGCGCGAGGAGATCGAGCTGGATTTGCGCAGCCGCGCACCGTTCTTCGCAAGACAAGAAAGTCCAGCGGAATTCGGCATGCTCTCCCAGTATCAGCCTGAGCCCGCTACCCACAGTTACAAAATCTATGTGGGAGCGATCGTGGCCATCCTACTAGCTGTACTGGTCTATATGACCTGGCGGAGCAACTCAGCCTTCTGGAGCAGCAGCACCGCCCCTGCAGCGCTCCCGCAAGCGGCGCCCACTCCGTCAGGCGAAGCGCAAGCAGGTCCGCCTGCAAGACCATCTGAGGCTGCGTCCGCTGAGCCGAATTCGGATAACCCCGTTACGACGACGAGAGCTTCGGCGGCTGCGCCGCCCCAGAATCCGCGGTCGCAGAACCACAGAAAGACCGCGACGAGAGCGGGAGAAAATAGTCAGAGAATGACAACCCGTCCTGCGGCCCAAATTGTACCCGTGGCTGCGAGCGCCGCCACCGGTGCCGGGCAAAACGGCTCCGAGGAACTGGCCATGGCGGAGAGATATTTAAGAGCCGACCCTGGCAGGAGTCGCGACAGCCAAGAAGCGGTTATCTGGTTGTGGAAGGCGGTCGCCAAACAAAACTTGACCGCAACCACGCTTCTCTCTGATCTGTACCTTCGGGGAGACGGAGTCACCAAGAATTGCGACCAAGCTCGTTTGCTGTTGGAGGCTGCAGCTCGAAAAGGCGGGACCGCTGCCGCAGAGCGGCTTCGTAACCTGCAAGCTTTCGGTTGCCAGTGAAATTAGGCAGGCAAGCGATGGAAGTGAAGGCGGAACACCCAAAGATGTTCCGCCTCCTGTTGTTTCGAGTTCAGGCGATTCCTGCGGGTAATCCCACACCTGGCCGGCGCGATTCGTACCACAGCGCCAACTCCACCCGGTTCCAGAGCCCAAGTTTGTCGTAGATCACGCGAAGATAATTCTTTACGACGTGTTCCGTGGTGCCGATAGCATGAGCCACGTCGCGGTTTTTCAGGCCCTGGGCGACAAGTTCGATGACACGGTGCTCTCGTTCACTCGGGATGCGATTTCCGTAGCGTTCCTGTGGGAACATGATTGCCTCCGATATAAGAGTGTCGCGAGTTTTACTCGCTTGATTCCATCTGTAATTCCGAAACGCAGAAAAAGTCGATTGAAATGGGCTTTTACGGTTCTTCGGGCCATCTTGAGTTGTTTGGCTATTTCGGCGTTGTCACAGCCTTGCAAAAGCAATTCCACGATTTCTTTTTCGCGCGGTCCTAGCCGAACGGACTGCTCGTTTATCACTTTCCTGCCCCCCTGGTCTAAATAGGTTCCTTGCCATTTGCAATACTGGCTTATTTCCAAATTTGGTAGCATCTACCGTGCCATTTTCTAGACTTGGGCCGCTGTGACCGAAGAACATGCATCCCCCCAAGGGTTTTACGGCACGAAAACGGCGAATTCACTGCTATTTCAGGCGCTGATGACGCCCCATCCCGGAGCTGCGGACGTCCCGCGTCCTCCAAAAAGCGTTGAAAAACACATCGTTAGCGAAGTTTCGTCGATTTAATCGAGCACTCTCCAGTTCAAGGATTCGAACATGAGCGATCCGCCCCAGGGTGGGCTGATGGCGCAGCCTTCCACAAAAAAAAATAGTTTGATGGAATGGAACGACGGGCTGGAGCCTACTCAGGTGAACACCCTAGGTGAAAACTACTGACACCCTAGGGATGACCCAGAAGAAATTACATCCATGGGTTGTGGAGGTGAAAAAGGCTGCGGGACAGCACGTTTGCAACCATAACTCGATTGCACCGTCTATTTCTCGACAAAAAGGGAAGCTATCACGCTGTTAAATCTACATTTGTCCGAGTGGCCAGCTTTCGCCTCATGCAGAATGCGAAGACTCGTTGCTGCGTGCGTAGTAAGTGGGCTCTCCCGGTTCCAGTTTGCGTCCCTCGCCATTGAAACGCCGAAGTTGGATGAGCCCGATCCTCTGGAGCCAATACTGCAGAGTAGTGCCGAGAACTCCGAAGCCATACTCCACGCTTCGGCGGAAGTTAATGGAGGATGCTTCTTTAAAATATTTCGTGGGGCAGGAAACTTCGCCGATACGGAATCCAAAATGTACGCACTGCGCCAGCATCTGGTTGTCGAACACGAAGTCGTCGGAATTCTCCAGCAAAGGCAAGGCAGTGAGAACCTTGCGACTGAAGGCTCGGTAACCGGTGTGATATTCGGAGAGTTTGACGCCCAGAAAGAGATTTTCAAACGCCGTGAGCAGCCGATTGAAAATGTATTTGTAGATGGGCATGCCACCGCGCAGTGCTGTTCCGCCGATAATGCGCGATCCCAGCACAACGTCATAAACACCGTAAGCCACCATGCTGGCCATGGCAGTGACCAGGAGCGGCGTGTACTGATAGTCGGGATGAAGCATGATCACCACATCAGCCCCGGCGGCGAGCGCTTCGCGATAGCAAGTCTGCTGGTTGCGTCCGTAACCGTAGTTGCGGTCATGCTGGAAGACACGCAGACCCAGGCGATTGGCCAGCGCGACTGTTCCATCGGAACTGTTGTCGTCAACCAGGATGCAGAGATCCACGAGGTCGGGCAGTTCGCCCGCGGTGGCCGCAAGCGTCTTCTCCGCGTTATAGGCGGGCATTACAACCGCAATGCGTTTGCCGTTAATCATTTTCTCGCAGCTTCAACGATTGACTAAGATGTTCGATGATACTTTCAATGATACCTGAGTGCGGATGTATCTCAATCACCGTTACGCCAGCGCTGTTCTGCCAGCAAGCCGATTATTAAGAACTTGCCGACTCGTTGGTTCCGCTGGTTGAAGCTCCGAAGGCACCGCACCGTGAGCGCATTCTTTGGCGGAAATTCTCGCGCTCCCCGGGCGTCCTGTGCTCCTGGCATTCCTCTGTTGACCGCCGCAATTTGGAGCGATCTGGGCCATGCCCGCGGCCCAGGTGTCCGAACAGAATCCGACAGAGAAGCAGCAATCCGATAGCCTGCCAGAAGGTAACCTGCCGCCATCCGAACAGAGTCGACAGCAGCCAATTCCACAGATGCGTCAGAAATTCTCCGCCATTAGCAACGAAAATCACGATCGCTGGAGGGACCAGAAAAAAGATTCATCTCTTCTTCAAATTGTGCTCCTCTTTCCTCGCAACCTCGTCGTGAATGCCCTGCAATCGCTGGTGCAGGAGAAGCGCCGCGTAGCGCTTTTGCAACAAGAAGGCATTGACGTTCGCACCGTTTTCGCCAAAACTCGCCGAAGCTGCGACCCTCCAGCTCTTGAGCTTCGAATACTTCGCGCTACTCCTCGGGAAGTTCGCCGAGCGCAAATTTCACTCTAGTCCATGAGGACAATCGCGATAATCACAACAGGGATCCGCATATTCCGGGCAGTTCGTGAATTGCTGTCACGGCTGGATCGTCGGCGGCGCAGCGGGAGACGCGCCAGCAGCGGGCTCCTGAGCCCCACCGCAATAGGGGCAGAACTTATCGCCGGGGTCTATGCCGCGTTGGCAATGGGGGCAGACAGGTTTCAGACGGTTGCGGCAACGGGGGCAGAAGCTGAAGCCCGGCTCGACCTCGGCGTTGCATTGCGGACAGCGGACGGTGAGCGGTTTGCGCAGGACGAAATAGAGGAGGATCCCCAGCCCGTTGGGGACAAAGATGGCAATCAGCGTCCAAAGCAGGCGGCTCATGCTGCGCCACCCCGCGTCCTGGTTGATGTAACCGATCAGCACGGCGTAGCAGCCGAGCACGGTTCCCGCGAGGACTCCCAGCAGGCACCGAATCGGAAGCCGAGGTGCGTGGGGATCCCTGCCCACGACGGTCACAAAGAGCACAGCTATCGTCAGGAAGACCAGGGTAAATAAGACGTAGGCCCAAGGTGCAAGGATGCGGATCTCGTCTTTGGATCGAGTGAAAATTTGATTTCTGATTGTCATCTAGGATCTCCTGATTCCGTACTTCGTTCGAGCAAGAAACTTGTTGTCGGTTCAATTAGCCCTTGTTCAATCAGCCATGGTAAGAACCGGTCTGATTTGCCAGATGCTTGTCCTTGGCCAGCAGCAAGATTCCACCCACCAGGGCTGGCACCACGCAGACGACCAGGAAAGCCACTTGCCAGACCGATGAAGGCCACTGTGCTCGGGCGCCTAACCATTCAAAGCCGCGCCACAGAACGAATGCGCTGAGTAGCGCGCAGAGGGTAACGGCCGTACAAGTGACCGAAACCAGCCACAGGCGTTCGCGATGGCGCTGCAGTTCCAGAGCACGGCGGCGCACGTTCATCTGCGTCGTCGAGACCAGGCTGCGCTCGGCGGCGATGGGGATTCCGCGCAACCCGTGAATCGTCTCCGCGGCGTTCTCGGCGAAGGCGCGGCACGAGGCACAGGCTTCCAGGTGTGCTGCCAGCCACGCATTCGACGACAGTTGCTCGGAAAGCCCATCGGCGACGGAAAACGCCTCGGGGCCGGCCAACGCAATCAGTTTCCGTGCCCGTTCATGTGTGTCGTTGGTCGGAGTGAGGTTCACAGCTGCGCTCCTTTTAACCACGGCTCGAGCGCGCTCAAACCGCGGTAGATTCTGGATTTCACAGTTCCCAAAGGCACGCGAGCCACGCTTGCGATCTCTTCGAGAGACATGCCCTCCTGAAATCGAAGCACCAGCACTTCCCGGTATTCCGCGGGGAGATGTTGCATGCCGGCCGCGATCTGCTCGCTTTGCTCGCGCCGCAGTGTCAGATCAAAGGCCGAAGCCCGCCCGGTGGCAGGCACGACGAAGGACGCGTCGTCGTTACTATTGTCACTCAATAAACCGTCGAGGCTGGCGGGCTGTTTGCGGCGCATATGATCGATTGCCAGGTTGCGCGCCACTGTGAAGAGCCAGGTGCTGAATGCGTACTTGTCGTTGAACTGGTGGCCGCGTTCGAGCACGCGGATCCAGGTCTCCTGGAAGAGGTCTTCGGCTAATTCGCGGCGTCCGGTCAAGTACACGAGATAGCGGAGAAGGCGATGCTGGTATTGCTCGATGAGGCGGTCGAGCAAGTCGGGATCTCGACGTCGAAGTCCACGCGCGATCCCGGTGCTCTCTTGTGCCATCGAGTTCTCGAAAAAGAAGGCAGCCGCGTTCATACTACTGATACATACGCAGGTGGGGGCAGAAAAGACGCAAGCGATCCAGAAGAGGGCCGCAGCGGGTTCTAAGCGAATGAAAGGAATTGGCCTCTCAGCATCGGCCGACGGATCACTTCCGCGTTGCTCCCGCATCGAACTGCTCGGAAGCAACTGTTCTGATCAGGCATTGGCGCTGATCGACGCGCCAATGAGCAGAAGGCGCGAAGCGGGCCTGCTAAGCGCAGCACAGATGGTGCGGGGCACAGGACTTGAACCTGCACGGCCTTGCGGCCACTGGCTCCTAAGGCCAGCGCGTCTGCCAGTTCCGCCAGCCCCGCTCAGCCTGCGATGTTATCACTTTGCCGCGGGCCTCGGTGTGGCCAGCAGCAAGGGCCCAGAGCTTCGCTCGATCCCTAATCAAGTTAAGTATTGATTGCCTTTTCTCGTATCGAACACCCCTATCTCGAAGAAATGATAATGAACTGCTGCCCGCAAACTTTCGGTGAAAGCATCGAGGACTCTCTCAGGCGAGCCAGAAGTATTGTATAAATTCGAATCTTAGAACCCAAAGTTAGTTGGCTAACATTATGGGTGAGGCAGCCAGTAGTCCAGCGGCGAGTTCCAGATCGTGCAAATCTTCGCGGCTGAAGTCCTGAGTAAATCGAGGATCCAGACCTTTCCGTGAGATCTGTAGGACTCCCAGAACGGTCGAATTGTGATCCAGGATCGGTACGGACATCAGCTTCTGAATGGGTGCCGGCGGTGCCGGAGACTCTTCTTCGAATCCCACCGGTTTGATCGTCTCGAAGATACTGGCGTGTTTTACGCGGGCGAAATTATTGAAGATTTCCGGCTTCTTACTTAAAGCAGTATGGGCAGCCACGGCTTTGCTGGAAATCGGAATCGCTCCCGTGGTACGCAGATGTTCGGGGAAAACAAACTTGAGCAGACCGCCTTCCAATCGCAGCAAGGCCACTTCGGCATACTGGACATGAAATATTTTGGCCAGAGCCATGCTGACCTCCAGAGGACTGGCGCCCTCCCCCAATACAGGTCCTAGAGGGAGAAGATTTTCAGGGAGAATCGTCTCTTCTTCGATGGCCGCGTCCTGAGGCTTATGGGTCATAGAAATGCTCGTGAATGCTACCTACGAATCCTATCTGGATTCGCATTTTCAACGCCAGATGACACCTGTAATGACATCCTACAACTCCTTTGGTTTGAGCAAAGTAGCTTCCGACCATGTCCTTTCGCGGCAGAGCGCCAAAGACTTTTTGCCACAAATATGCGGCAGATTGACAGTAATTGGCCAGCTGAACTGTGCGCAGCAAGCCGAACGCGGAAGGCCCCGCAAGGGTGAGGGGATTAGGGCTCTGCAGCTTCCCTTTCTGCCCTTAAAGTCATTACACTGCTTTCCTATGAGTGTTCCGCCACAACCCAATGTCAAGCTTACTAACGCCCCCGATTATCGGGAAACGTATGCCAACAGCGTTCAGATGCGAGTCAACGTTTGGGATTTCTTCCTGGTCTTCGGCACGGTGCAACAGCAGAGCGAAACTCAAGTGGAGATTCGTAACTTTCAAGGCATCTATCTCAGCCCGCAACAAGCCAAGGCGCTTCTGGGACTGCTGCAGCAAAACGTCTCCGGCTACGAAACGGCGTTCGGCGAAATCAAACTGGACCCGCGCATGAGTACCGGGGGGCAGGTGCACTAGAACTTCTACCTCTGCAACAAGTGCAGGAGGGAAGAGGGGAAACACCTGACTTGGAGCCCCACTAGAAGTCTTGAAGTAAAGAACTTGGTGCAAATGAGTCAAGTTTTATGCGGCTAAACGTGCGTGTTGGATCCAAGCCGTGACCTCCTGATCGAGTTTATCGAAGCTGCG
>Ga0187867_10004390_pt1 | contig 10929 bp, 4 predicted proteins | sample June2016WEW_13_1_FD_132976 | JGI IMG/M metagenome (GOLD analysis project Ga0187867, IMG submission 132976) | Peatland microbial communities from SPRUCE experiment site at the Marcell Experimental Forest, Minnesota, USA - June2016WEW_13_10 | ecosystem: Environmental > Terrestrial > Soil >... | reverse complement strand
CGCCGCGCCGTCGCCTGCAAACCCCGCCACTCCCGTGCCTGCAATGGTGTTGATGACGCCGGTCGAGGCCAACACCTCGCGGATGCGGTTGTTGTGCGTGTCCGCGATGTAGACGTTGTTGCTTGCGGCCACCGCGAGGCCGGTCGGCGAGTCCAGTTGCGCCGACGTGGCCGCGCCGCCATCGCCGCTGAAGCCCTGCGCGCCGGTGCCGGCAAAGGTGTTGATGACGCCCGAGGGAGAAACCACGCGCACCACATGATCGTTGGTGGCCGCAATATACAGGTTGCCCAGGCTGTCGTACGCCAGCCCGCCCGGCAGCGAGAGCGGCACCGTCGTCGCCTGCACACCGTTCACCGGGGCCTGCCCGGCTGCGCCAACCACCAGCAGCATCGCCGCAGCCGACAGAGCCAGCCCGCGCTTCGTCAACCTCGTCACCGCTCGCTCCCGAATTTCCATGCGCTCTGCTTTCCGTACACCAATTGCCCCGTTGCCTGCCTCGCCTTCAACAGCTAAAACAACGAAGGGTGAATAACCTCGTCAACTTTGCATCACTGACACACAAGCTGGATTGTGACTGCTTCATATGGAGTAGCTGGGTTTGAATTCTTATACGCAAGCGAGAGAATATCTCCAGCGGCAACCGAGAAGGTGTGCGTGGTGTCGCTCGCTGAAGCACTGTTGCCCTCGGGTGAAACACTTGCCGTCATACTGGTGGCTGAAGCGCTCGCGGGTCCACTGTTCGGACCGTGATATACGGTGACGGTGATTGTTGCCGACGCAGTGGAATAATAGTTATTGGCTGTCAGATACAGCGCCTTCACTGTGCAAGCATTGGGAACCACCATGAAATTGCCGCCTGCGCTTCCACCCAACGACGACGCTGTCGATGGACTTGTGCAGAATGGGGAACAAACAGTTGGGATGAGGTAGTAGTAGGTGTTCGCTGACTCACTGCCACTGTCCACGAACGAAAGCAGCGTAGAGAAGCCGGTTGTGCTTACGCCGCCCGTCGCTCCCGTTGCCCCGGTGGCGCCGGTTGCGCCGGCTGCACCGACATTGCCCATAGCGCCGGCAGCAGCAATCTGCTGCCAATAGGTGGTGTTGGAAGGGTCGTGGCCGGAGCTGGAGCTGCCGTTGATGTAGACATAGCTGGAGCCCTGATCGGCAGAAATGCACGCTCCCGAGGCCTGGCAGTAGACCGCCGTCCCATAACTGTACGTCGTGCTGGACGAGTAGTTCGCGACCGCGCCGATGGTGCCCGTCGCACCGGTCACGCCCGTTGCTCCTGTCGCTCCAGTTGCTCCGGTTGATCCGGTTGATCCGGTTGCTCCGGTACTTCCAGTCGCTCCCGCTGCACCCACATTTCCGGTCACGCCCGTGGCTCCCGTGGCCCCAGCTGCGCCGGTTGCGCCGGTTGCGCCCGCAACGCTAATCAGCCAGTCCGAGTGCGTGCCGCTTCCGGAAGTCGATGTGACATTAACCACCAGGGAAGTGCCCGAATAGGAAGTGATATTGCCAAAGAAACAGGCCGTTGGGGTGCCCGAACTGCATATGGTTGCGTAAGACAAGGCCCCTGCCGTATAGGCCAGGCCCGCTTGTGTGGTGAAGGTAGTGGACCCGGTCCCGATGGAATGCGACGTGGCTGAGGTCGCCGTATAACCCGATCCGGCTGCTCCAGTGCTACCCGTTGCTCCGGTGGCTCCGGTCAATCCGGTTCCAGTCGCGCCAGTTGCGCCTGTTGCTCCGGTTGCTCCCGTTGCGCCGGTGGCACCCGTTGCGCCGGTAGTGCCGCCGACCGAGACCAGGCGGAGCGAGGCGGTGTCCGCGTAATCAGGGACGCCATTATAGAAACTGATCGGGTAGTTGTTTGGATTGTAGAGAGTCACCGTCTGGCCCGCGGTGAGGCTGATAAGGCCAGAACCATGGTCCGTTGCATCATCCCCAAGGATGCCATAGGATGTTGTGACGAGTGTGCCGTTGACGGACAGGGCAACCGGGTAAGTTTGGGTACCGGCGTGGAAGTCGTAGCTGTACAGCCCCGTGTTTGCGACCGTGATCTCGCCGCTGGTGGAGTTAAAGCTGAAGCCGGAGCTGAATGCAACAGTGGAGGCTGAACCTGATCCGAAGACGGAGCCATAGCCACTGATGACGTAGCTATTTGTGGTGGTGCTGACCACGATATAGCTTGCGGTGGAGGATCCCGATGTGCCCGTGGTGGCGACCCAGTTGGAGGTGTCCGTGGGCAGGTCGCCGGCGGTGGTGGTGTTGATGGCCAGGTAAGTGCTGCTGTTATAAGAGACGACCGAACCCGCCGGATAGGCTACGCTTGCGGAATATGTGCCGCCGGCAAAGGGCCCCGTTGCGCCTGCTGCTCCGGTTGCGCCTGTCGCGCCCTGGATGCCCTGTGCTCCGGTTGCGCCGGTTACACCGGTCGCTCCGGTTGATCCGGTCACGCCCTGGATACCCTGAATTCCTTGCGCTCCGGTTGCGCCGGTTGCACCCTGTATGCCCTGTGCGCCTTGTGCTCCGGTCGCGCCCGTTGCACCCGTCAGACCTTGTATGCCCTGGATACCCTGTGCTCCTGTTGCTCCGGTCGCGCCGGTCGCGCCCTGCGAGGCCAGCGTAATGTCCAGCCACGCCAGATGCGCCGTCTCGTCATTTTCCTTCGAGTCGAACAAAACATTCGCCACCGTCGAGGTCAGCGCCAGGCCGTAGTTGCTGGCAGGCGTCGTCAGCCATCCCTGCACCAGCGAGGTCACATCGATGGAGAAAAAAGTTCCCGGCGTACTCGCCGTAAACGTCGCGAAGCTGCTGCCGATTGTGGGAGCAGTCGAGTAGGTCACGGTGGATTCCGTCCAGGACGAGGTCACCGGCGATACCGTCACCGATCCAGCCGTATTCACCCGGTTCACATACAGGCGAAGCACCGCCTTGGACACCTGCGCCGCCGTGGTTCCGGAAGGCAGCGCGGAGAGATCGAACTGCAGCAGCGATGTGCTGCCGTTACCCACGTAGAGGTTTGAAAGCGAGCCAAAGTTGGTTGTGGGGTGCGCCGAGTTCACGCTCGCGTCGCCGGTCAGGACGGCGTCGGTTGCGCGCGCTGCCTGGGTTGCGACAAGACCAAGGAGAACAACGACTGCAAGCTTCAGCGAGGTTGGCTTCATACGCTTTCTCTCCAAATGCCGCGAACGCGCCGGCACGGCGAGGCCCATACATCTAAAACGGGAACTGCAAGGTGGTAGCAACAGCATCCTGGGTAACTGAAACAAAATGACTTGGCCAAGGATTGTCTCAGATAAATTACACTAAGAATTGTTAAATCAACAACATAAATCAATTAATTGCAAAACGCCACAGTAATATTCCTGTAATCAATCACTTCCGTCGATACCCAGGACATTCGCCATCTGATGTTTTCCACAGCGGAGAAGATTCTAATCTTCGTCCGAAACGGGAAAGACCAGTGTCCGCTGGATGGAGAAGCTCGCCAGCGAGAGCAGCGTATCCACCACCAGCTTGGTGACGAAGACGTTCCAGCCCAGATAGCCAGTGAGCCCGCGAATGGCGCCGTACGACACCGCGGCCACGGCCAGCACCAGCAGGTAGTAGCGCAGCAGAGCGCGCGGCAGCGGCACGCCGGAGTGGAAGACGAATCGCCTGTTCAGCGCAAAGTTTGCCAGCGAGCTGAGCCGTCCCACGATGATGCCGGTCAGCACATTGTGGGTGAGCGCGAAGGCGATGCTGAAGCCGGCAAAGTCGATCCCGGAGGCCAGCAGCGACGAAGTAAAGAACCTCAGCAGCACAAAATAAATGCGCATCGAATCGCGGATGGGGTCGAAGTGTGAGGACCGGTTGCCGTCGAGATAGACCGTCTCGATCGGCGCCTCCAGCGGCCGTCTGCCGCCGCGGCAGAGGTGGGCCAGCACCGTCATCTCGTACTCGTACCGTTCGCCGTCCAGCAGAAGCAACTCCGCCAGCAGTTTGCGGGGAAACGCGCGCAGACCGGTCTGTGTATCGCCCAGTTTTGCCCCGGTCGCCAACTGGAATACCAGCCTCGTCAGTTGATTGCCGAACTTGCTGCGCAGTGGGACGTCCCGCGCAAACTGCCGCGTACCCAGCACCGCGCGTCCATGCGCCGCAGGCAACGCCCGCGCCACGCGCACAATGTCTGCCGCCGTGTGTTGCCCGTCGGCATCGGCCGTAACCAGTGCGGTAAACTCCGGCAGTTCATTCAGAAAATAATTGATGCCGGTCTTCAGGGCGCGGCCCTTGCCCAGATTGACCGCATGGCGCAGAAGGTGCACCCCCGAGATTTCTGCAGCCGCAGCGAATATCTCCGCGCAGGAAGCAGGCGAACCGTCGTCCACCACAATTACCGCGCCAAAGCCTGCCGCAACCAGCTCCTGCACCAGCGCCGCCAGGCGCATCTCCGGCGCCCGTGCTGGAATCAGCACGGCAACGCGACTCAGGCTGTCTGCTGGACTCATTCCATCGTTCTCCACACGCGCTGTTGCCGGTTCGCAATCCCGGCCTGCCGTGAATTTCATCAGACGTTACCTTATCGCATCGCGGCCTCCGGCTGTCTACCGGATTGCTACCGCCATCCCCCTTGGCTACACTGAGGCAGCAATTCATAAGGAGCTTCGCCGTCTTGAGAAACAAGCGCATTCTGCTGCTGGCCGTGCTGCTCGCCGTGTGCGGCGCGTACGCCAACTCGTTCCAGAACAGCTTTCACCTGGACGACTTCCACACCATCACGGACAATCCCGCCGTCCGCAGCCTGCGCAATGTGCCGCGCTTCTTCACCGACGCCACCACCTTCTCCGTCCTGCCCGCCAACCGCACCTATCGACCCATGGTCTCCACCACGCTGGCGCTGGACTACGCGCTGGGCCGTGGCTATAAGCCCTTCTGGTTCCACATCGGCACCTTCCTCTTCTTTCTTACGCTGATAGCCTTGCTCTGCGCGCTCTACCAACTGCTCTTCGATTCGGTCCGGCCTTCGCCGGCCAATGCGTGGCTTGCTCTCGTTGGCGCGGCCTGGTTCGGCCTGCATCCCGCCATCGCGGAGACGGTCAACTACGTCATCCAGCGCGGCGATCTCTACTGCACCCTGGGCTCGGTGGCCGCACTCTACGTCTATGCGCGCTATCCCGTGCGGCGCCGCACCGGCGTCTATCTTCTGCCGCTTATCTTTGCCCTGCTCAGCAAGCCGCCGGCCGCGGTCTTCCCTCTTCTGCTCATCGCGTACGTCTACTTCTTCGAGCATGAGTCGGAAGACCCGTTGCCGCGCCTGCGCGCCGCATTCATCGCCGCCATGCCCTCCCTCTTGCTGACTGCCGTGCTCCTGGGGCTGCAATCCGCCATGACGCCGAAGAGCTTCACCCCAACCATCCTCTCCGCGGCGGACTATCGCCTGACCCAGCCGTACGTCTGGCTGCGCTACTTCGCTGCCCTCTTTCTTCCTCTCCATCTCAACGTCGACACCGATCTCGCTCTGCTCTCCACGCTCAACCTACAGGCGGTTGCCGGTCTGCTCTTTCTCGCCGCGCTCGGGGTCGCCCTCTGGATCACAGCCCGCCGCCGCACACTCTACCCCATCGCCTTCGGCCTCATCTGGTTTGTCGTCACCCAGCTTCCCACCTCGCTCTACCCGCTCTCCGAGCCGGAGAACGACCACCGCATGTTCTTCTCCTTTGTTGGACTGGTTCTGGCCGTCGTGTGGGCGGGAGCGCAACTCTACGAACGATTTGTGCCGGAGGCCCGACGCGCGCAGCTTCGGCCCGTGCTCCTCGTCGCTGTTCTTCTCGTCCTCTCCGGCTACGCCTACGGCGTGCATCGGCGCAACGCGGTCTGGCACGATGAAGAATCGCTATGGCGCGACGATGTAATCAAGTCTCCGCACAATGGCCGCGGCCTGATGATCTACGGCCTGACGCAGATGAACAAGGGCGACTTCCCCACAGCGCTCGACTACTTCAATCGCGCCCTGCTATACACCCCCAACTATCCAACCCTGGAGATCAATCTTGGCGTGGTGAACGGCGTGATGGCCGATCTGGGCGACGCATCGCGCGCAGCCGAGGCCGAACGGCATTTTCTGCGCGCCATGTCGTTGGCGCCCACGGACGATGAGGCGCACGCATTTTATGCGCGTTGGCTCGCGGCGCATCATCGCGTCGCGGAAGCCGTCGCCCAGTGCCAGATCGCCATTGCACTCAATCCCCAGCGACCCATGCAGCGAGAGCTGCTCATCGATGCATACAACCAGGCCGGCGACAGCGAAGCAGCGCGCCAGGCTGCCTTCTCCGCGCTTGCCGCTGTGCCCCGCGATCCCGCGGCTTTGCAGCAGTTGGCCCATCCCGCTGTGCAGGATGCCGACTACTGGATTAATCTCTCGCTCGCGCAGTACCAGCGGAAGCAGTATCAGGCTTCCATCGATTCCGCGCGTCGCGCGCTTGACCTTAATCCCAAGCTGGCCACGGCATACAACAACATTGGAGCTGGCTACGCTGGGCTACTGCAGTGGAAGGACGCAGTCCGCAACGAACAGGAAGCCCTGCGCCTGGATCCCACCCTACAGATCGCCCGGAACAACCTGAAGCTCTACAGCCAGCAGGCTGCCGGAGTGCCTGCCGCGAAATCCGCGGCGGAGTATCTGAATGATTCGCTCGTCCTCAACCAGGCCGGCAGGTATCAGGAGAGCATCGCCGCGGCGCGTCATGCATTGCAGCTCGATCCCAGCATGGCGGAGGCGTGGAACAACATCGCCGCCGATGACGAATCGCTGCGCCGCTGGGACGATGCCATCGCCGCGGCCGGGAAGGCCATCGCACTGAAGCCTGACTTCCAACTGGCAAAGAACAACCTTGCCTGGGCCATCGCGCAGAAGAACCTCGGGGTCCGCTAGCCGATGCCATCGACGTCCGCCGCGAACTCTGCCTCCGCAACTACTGCTCCGCTGGATCGTCCCGCGCACAAGCCGGTCATCTACCTCCTGCTTGCGATCGTCCTCCTCGGCGCAGTTCTGCGCGCAACCTACTTCAACCCGGACCTCACTCGCACACCCGATGAGCGTACCTACACCCGTCAGGCCAATATGGTGCTGGACCAGGGCATTGCCGGTTTTCGCGTCCTCGGCCAGGAGCTCGCGCAGGACCCGGCAGCGGTATCCTGCTACCCGTCTCCGCTACGTGTTGGTTACATCGGCCTGCTTGCTTTTACCATGCGCCTGACCGGAGACACCACAGTACTGGCCGGCACATATCTCTCCTTCCTCTGCAGTCTGGCTGCACTATGCCTGATTGCCCTGGCTGGCTATCGCTATCTTTCGGACACTGTTGCTGTTGTCGCCACGCTCTTCTATGCGGTCTCGCCCCTCGATCTCACAACCTGCCGGCGCACCTGGGAGGAGTCGCTCATCGCGCTGCTCACTATCGCCATGCTGGCGCTCGCTGCCTATATCGCCCGCACCTCCTCCCCGCGACGCTGGATCGCGCTCGGTGGACTCGCGTCTGTCGGCCTTTTCGCATTCTCGGTAAAGGAGACCGCCGGCCTTGCTTTTCTGTTCTGCGCCGCCGGTCTTGTGCTGCACCTCTTGTTGCGGCGCGACCGCCGTGCAGCCCTTGCTACGGTTGCCTGTGTCGCTGCCGTTGTTCTGATTTACCTTGCTGTGCTCGGCTCAATCTTCGGCGGAGTGGCCCACTCCCTGCTGCTGATGCGCGAGTATATGCACTACTCCGGCATCGCACCGTACAGTCTGCAAACGAGTTCAGTCCCGGCAAGGTTCTTTCCCGAAGCCCTCTTTCGTATCAGCCCGCTGCTCTGCATCGCCGGACTGTGCGGTCTCTCCGCCGCACTCTATCGCATCTTCAGAGCACGCTCGCTGACATACGCGGGGCTTCCATTCGGCATCTCGATCCTCACGGTGATCCTGCTGCTGATCCAGGGTGCGACCCACCGTTACAACCTGCGTTACTCTGCTCCCATCTACGGCCCCCTATGCCTGCTCGCCGGGACCGGTGTCGACGCGATTCTGCGCGCCACGCTCCGGCTCCGTGCGCCGCTCGGCCGTATCACCGCATGGATACTCCTCGGCTCCGCTCTCTCAGTGAGCGCGCTGCGCGACTTCAACTTTGCCCGCGACCACCTGCTTCTGCCGGACGCCCAGGACCTTGCGCTGCAATATGTGCTTCCGCTTCCTCCAGCTCCGGCGCCGGCAGCATCCGGCATCGCATCCATGGAAGCTGCCGTGAAGGCAACTTCCAGCATCCAGGACCGCATCAACCTCTCGCTGGCATACATTAATGGCAACGCGCCGGGAAGCGCCGTTCCGGTGCTACAGTCGGTGGTCGCCGACGACCCCAACAACCTGATCGCATGGAACAATCTCTGTGTCGCCCATACCCTGCTACAGGAGTACAAGCCTGCCTTGGAGGAGTGCGGGCGCGCCGTGCAGATCGACCCGGCGTATCCGCTCAGCAGGAACAATCTGAAGTGGACGCAGGATGAGAACGACAAGGCGCTCCGCGCACTGGCCGCCATGGAGCAGGGTGCGCCGTCAACTCGGGATGCGAAGTTTTTTATGGACGAAGGACTCCAGTTTCTGCATACCGGCAGTTACGACCAGGCCATTCGGTCCTGGCAGCGGACGCTCGACCTGGAGCCGCGGAACGCCATTGCAGCCAATAATATCGGCACCGCCTACATGTTCAAGAAGCAACCGCGGACGGCGCTCCAGTGGTTTCAGCGTGCGCTCTCGATGGACCCAGCACTGCAACTCGCGAAAAATAATGCGGCCTGGGCAAACGATGAGATTGCAAAGCTGAAGTAATCCGTCGTCGCACGCCATGCATGGAATCCGTCTGCATGAATGACACCGGCGCGATTGCGGTCTCTTTGAATCGGTACCGATCGATGCCGCAACGACATGGTGCTGTCGCCGTTTCAATGGGGACGGCTGGCATAATCCCCCGAAGCGGGCAGCAGCAGCTTGTCAAGCGCAACCGTGTCACCGATCTTCCCGTAGCCCGCTTCGCGCTGCAGCAGGGATGCTGCCGCGTCGGCCGGAATCGGCCTGCTGAAGTAGTACCCTTGAATCTGATCGCACCGGTGTTGCCGCAGAAAGGACATCTGCGCTTCCTTCTCCACGCCTTCCGCCACCACCTTGAGATGAAGGTTGTGCGCCATGCTGATGATGGAGGCGGTGATGGCTGCGTCATCGCGGTCCGCAACACAATCCTGAACAAATGATTGGTCGATCTTCAGCTTGTCGATCGGATAGTGTTTTAAGTAACTGAGACAGGAATAGCCGGTCCCGAAATCATCAATCGATAGTTTCACCCCCATCGCCTTCAATTCACGGAGGACGGAGAGGGTCAGGTCTTCGTGGGAGAGCAGGAGGCTTTCGGTGATCTCCAACTCCATGTACTCAGCCGCCAGTCCGGTCTCCTGCAGCACGTTCTGAATGAGCCCGAGGAACCCACCCTGGCAAAACTGGATCGCGGAAACGTTGACGGCCACGGGAACTGCGCGCAGTCCTTCGTCCTGCCATCTGCGTGCCTGTGCGCATGCCGTTCGCAGCACCCATTCGCCGATGGGCAGGATCAGCCCGTTATTCTCGGCAATCGAGATGAATCGGCCCGGCAGGATCGGGCCAATCTCAGGTTGGTTCCAGCGAATCAGCGCTTCAAATCCGGTGATTCTTCCATATTCCATCTCCATCAGCGGCTGGTACACCAGGGAGAACTCTCCCCGTTCGATCGCCAGTCGCAGGTTACTGTCCATGGTCAACCGCTCCAGGGTCTGGGCATTCATCTCGTCGGTAAAGAACCGTACATTGCCGCGCCCCCCGTCTTTGGCGGCATACATGGCCACATCGGCGTTGTGGATCAGGGTTTCCCCGTCCTTGCCGTGCTCGGGGTATAAGCTCACGCCAATGCTGCATCCCACGTTGACCGTTCGTTCCTGGATGGTGAAGCTCGCGTTCATTGCTTCCATTACCCCGGCTGCGGCAATCGCCGCGTCGGCCTGGTCCTTCAGGTTGCTGAGTACGACGACGAACTCGTCCCCGCCGATCCTGGCCACGGTATTCGATTCCCGCGTGCATCCCTTCAGACGCTTGGCAACCTCCTGGAGCACAATGTCCCCGAACGAGTGTCCAAACGCGTCATTGATGGTTTTGAACCGGTCGAGCTCGATAAACAGAAGTGCGATCTTTTCGCGTCTCCGGCGCGCGCCGGCCATGGCAACTGTCAGGCGGTCCTTCAACAGGGCGCGTTGCGGCAACTCCGTAAGCGCATCGTAGAAAGCCAGGAACTCCACCCGTTCCTGGGCGGCTTTCTGCTCGGTGATGTCCTCCACCGTGCCTTCGCGATTCACAACCTTGCCCAATGCGTCGCGGATAACGCGCAGATTCACCCGCACCCACCTTCGAGTGCCGTCCTTGCAGTAGATCTCCAACTCAGCGCCATGCACCGCTCCTTGCTCCTCGGCCGCCTTGGCCAGCTTGGCCATCCCCTTGGGATCAACCAGCAGCTTCGCCCCCGAGCAGGAGATGGCCGCCAGCAACTCTGCTTCGCTAGCGTACCCATGCATGTTGGCCAGGGCACGGTTGACGCTGATAAACCGGCCCACGGCATCGGACTGAAAGATGCCTATGACGGCATTCTCAAAGATGCCGCGGTACTTCTCCTCGGCTTGCCTCACCGCGTCCTCGGCCTGCTTGCGCTCGGTGACATCGTATGCGGCCACTAAGTTGGCGTCGATCCCGTTAAAGACCATGTCATGGGAGACAATCTCCGCGCTTAGGATCGTGCCATTCTTCCTGCGATGTTTCCATATCCCCAGGTTCTGGATCGTGGGTTTTTCCCTTGCGACCTCTTGCAGCAGAGATGGGACATCTGTAGACGACCGTATGTCCAGCAGCCT
>Ga0187867_10004388_pt1 | contig 10934 bp, 8 predicted proteins | sample June2016WEW_13_1_FD_132976 | JGI IMG/M metagenome (GOLD analysis project Ga0187867, IMG submission 132976) | Peatland microbial communities from SPRUCE experiment site at the Marcell Experimental Forest, Minnesota, USA - June2016WEW_13_10 | ecosystem: Environmental > Terrestrial > Soil >... | reverse complement strand
GAAAGCCAGTTTTGGATGCGGGTGGTGCTGTTCCTTTCGACCATCCCGATCGCCATCGTGGCGAATGCCAGCCGCGTCACGCTTACGGGGGTACTGACTGAGTACAAGCCGGAATTAGCCGAGGGTTTCTTCCATACGGCGTCTGGGTGGGTGATTTTCATGGTGGCGCTGGGGATTATGATTGTACTGCACCAGGTGCTGAGCTGGGGATATAGGATGTCGCAAAGGCATAAGACATGATGAGCTGGCTACGCTATAAGTACGTCTGGATTCTTACTTTGATGCTGGTCGTTCAGGCCGCCCTGTTCTATAACGCATCGCGCGGCGAAAGAGTCCCCGCCAGTCCGCCGCTGGATCTATTTCCAGCGCAACTAGGGAACTGGCACGAAGCGCAGAACTATCCGGTGGAGCAGGAGATCAGGGATCAGCTCAAGGCCGACGACTTGCTGAACCGGGTGTACACGGACTCGGAATCGCGCGCAGGGGTGGCTCTGTTCGTGGCGTATTTCAAGACGCAGCGCACCGGCCAGTCGCCGCACTCGCCGAAGAACTGCCTGCCGGGAACGGGGTGGGAACCGGAGGCCACCGGGTTCGTGGACGTAGCTGTGGCAGGCCAGCCGCAGCCGGTCCGGATCAACCGTTTCGTAGTTTCGCACGGCGACGAGAAGAGCGTAGTGCTCTATTGGTATCAAAGCCAGCGCCGGGTCATCGCCACCGAGTTCTCGGCGAAATTCTGGCTGGTAATGGACTCCATCCGCTATCACCGCAGCGACACGGCGTTGGTGCGCGTGACAGTTCCTTTCGCCAACAACGGCCAGGACGCGGCCACACGGATGGGCGTGTCGTTCGTGCAGACGGTATTCCCGGTGCTGAAGGGTTACTTACCCGCCTAATTTGGGGGACGGGCCGGCAGGCCTGTCCTACTCGTGACGCAGAGCGGTAAGCGGATCTATTCTCGACGCGCGGCGCGACGGGATCCAACAGGCCAGGAAAGCGATGGCGGCTAGAAAGAGCGGCACCGCGGTGAAAGTTACTAAGTCGTGTGGGCGGACTCCATACAGGAAGCTGGCGGAGAACTTAGCCACCGCCCACGCAGCGGCCAGACCCAGCGCGAGGGCGATCAGCGTGAGTAACATGCCTTGCCGCACGACCAAACGCCGGACTTCGATGGCTTGCGCGCCCAGCGCCAGACGGATGCCGATTTCGCGCGTACGCCGGCTCACCGAGTAACTCATCACGCCGTACAGTCCGACCGCGGCTAGCAGCAGGCCGGTGACGCCGAAGACTCCGAACAATGCGCCGGCCAGGCGCGGCAGGAAGAGCGCGCTGCGCAGGTGCTCGTCCATGGTTTCCGCGTTAAAAACGGCGAGGGTGGGGTCGAGCGCATGAATCTCACGGCGAACGGCCCCAGCCAGGGCCGCGGGCTGGCCCGTCGCGCGCACCAGCACGGAGTATCCAAGGAAAGATGGGTCGCCGGCGATGCTCTGGTCGAGCGAGCGGAACAGAACGGGCCGCAGCTCCTCGCCGAGGGTGCGCGACTTGATGTTCTTGACTACGCCGACGATGGTGTAAGTCACGCCGCCGCCGGTCACGCGCCGGCCGATCGGGTTTTCGTTCTTGAACAGGCGTTGTACAAACGCTTCGGTGACGATGGCGACTTTGGGACCGGCGGGGTTCTCGTTGGCGAAATCGCGCCCGGCGACACGCGGAATGCCCAGCGTCTCGAAGTAGCCGGGGCCGGCCATGTAGAGCTCCACGATCGGAGCGGGGCCGCCGGAGTTGGACTGGCCTTGAACGCCAAACCCGTCGCTCCTGTTTCCGCCCGACAACGGCACGATGTCCGTACAAGCGGCCGAAGCGACACCGGGAAGAGCGGCCACGCGGCGGCGCAGCTCGGCAAGGAACTGCGTAGTGCGCGCTGCGGAGTATCCGTGTACCCGGGGATCGACGGACATCGACAGGATGCCGCGCGAACGAAAGCCGATGTCGATGTGGGAAGCGCTCTGGAGGCTGCACAGGAACAGGCCCGTCGCAGAGAGCAGCACCAGCGACATGGCGATCTGGGAAACCACCAGTACGTTGCGCAGCGTCCAGCGGCGTCCGGGCCGCGCCAGCACATCCTCGCTCTTGAGCGCGTTGGCTAAGATGGGACGCGCGGCCGCCCACGCGGGGACGATCCCGAACAACAGCCCGGTGCCGACGCTCAGGGCGAGGGTGTAGAGCAGGACTCGCCAATCGACGGTGACATTGAGGTCCAGCGGCACTGGCGCGGGCACGCGGAATGCCGAAAGGGCCTGGGTAGCCCAGAGCGACAGCAGCACACCGAGCAGGCCGCCCGCAAAAGCCAGCAGCGCGCTTTCGGTGAGCATCTGGCGCATCAGATGGCCGCGCGTCGCGCCCAGGGCGAGGCGCACCGCCATCTCGTGCTGGCGGCCGGAAGCCTGTGCCAAAAGCATGTTGGCCACGTTGGCGCAGGCGATGCCCAGGACCAGCAGCACCACTGTCGTGAGCGCGGCGAGGAACAGCACGACAGTGTTTCGATCGCGCGGGGGCAGCGAACCGGCGGGCTCGAAGCGGAAGCCGCCGTCCTTGTCGGTCTCGGGGTGGGTTTGGGCAAGACGCCGGGCGATGACGGCCAGTTCGGCGGCGGCCTGTGGGCGGGTGACGCCGGGCTGCAAGCGTGCGGCGGCCGCGATCCAGTGGTAATCGCGCGATTGATAGTTGCTGGTGTTGGGCAGCAACTGGTCGAGATTGCCCAGCGGGACCCAGAATTGGCAGTCGAGGATAAGATCCAGACCGCGGAAACCCGGCGGCGCGATGCCCACCACGGTGAAGGGCCGTCCCGATAACGTGATGGCTTTGCCCGCGATGGCCGGGTCGCCGCCGAAGCGGCGTTTCCAGAGCCCGTGTCCGAGGACAATCACGGGAAGGCGCTCTTCGCCGCCCACGAAGCCGCGGCCGAGCGTCATGGGAAGTTGCGCGACGTCGAAGAAGTCGGCTGTGGTGGCTTGGCCCCATACGCGCTCGGGCTCCCCTTGGCCACCGATGGAGGCGGGTAACAGTTCAAAAAAGCCGGTGACACCGGAGAACGCCTTGGTTTGCGCGCGGAGATCGGCGAAGACGGGCCACGAAAAGGCGTTGCAGCATTGGCCCTGGTGGGTAGTGTGGACCGTCATCAGAGTGCTGGGGCTGCCGACGGGCGCGGGACGCAGAACAAAGCGGCTGACCATCGAGAAGATGGTGGAGTTGGCGGCGATGCCGAGGCTGATGGAGACTATCGCGGCGGCCGCGAAGCCCGGCGATTTGGAAAGGCGGCGGAGTGCATAGGTCAGGTCTTGAGGCCAGATCGACATGGCGAATCCTCTGATTGGGTTCAAGCCTAATGACGAACGGCGGCGGCAATTATTAGAGGTTATTCGCGGACCACGGTAACGGAGCGCCACGCGGAAGCGCCGGATGCGTTGTATGCATTCACCATGATGGTGTTCGTGCCTTCCATCAAGGGGATGGCGGGGATGCTCCACTGCTGAGTGCCGCTGGCACTGCCGGATGCGCCGGTGGAATTGGACCAGGTTACGGATGTCACGCTGGCCGTCGCTGTGCCACCGAAGGCGATGGTAGCGGCGGATGTGGAGACAATGGTCATGGCGGGCAGAGTGATGGTCAGCGACGGGGGTCTGGAAGGCGGTGCCGTCACCGGCGGTGTTGTCACTGGGGGTGTCGCGGCTTGCCGGGTTACCATGATCGAGGCGGAGGTCGAGTCTCCCGTACTATCGGTCAGCAGAATCACAATCGTGTTTGCGCCCATGGCGAGCGGCACGCCGACGACGGACCAGGCGGCCGATCCGGCGGCGGGACCCGATCCGCCCTGATTGTCGCTCCAAACCACTTGCAGATTGCCGGTACCGCCGGTGGCCGTGCCGGAGACCGCGATGGACGCAGCCGTCGTGGTCACGCTGGCGCCAGCCGGATTGGCGATCGCCAGACTTAACGGCGCGGGCGCGGGGAGCGCAGGAGGCGGTGTCACCGGTGCAGTCACTGGCGGAGAGGTCACGGGTGGTGTGGGTGCGTCGGGGCTGCCGTACAGCGCCTGCACTCCGGCGATGTCGCCGCTTGAAAGCGCCTCACCAAAGCGGTAGTAAGGATACATGACGGTGTTCGGATCGTCGGTATGTCCCAGCCCGAGCGCATGCCCGGCCTCGTGCAGCGCCACGGTGTACAAATCGACATCCGTCCCGATGTGCCAGTCTTGATCCTCGTTCAGATGCATATTGCCGGCCAGCGGTTCAGGGTCCATGGGCGAGGGAAAGAACGTGTGCGCCAGCACTGGGCTGCCTGGCTCAAAGGGATAGCTGTCGCCGTGTAGGCCCTGCGCGAACATGACCGCGACGGTCTGGTCGGCGGTGGCGCCGGTTCCCGGAACAAACTGCACATTGGCATACTTGGCCCATTCCTGAAAGGCACGAACGATTTCCGATTCCGCGGCGGCCACGGGTAGTTTGGCGCTCATCTGCGTGAACACATACGCCAGTTGCACTACACCGGCTCCGGCGCCGCTCCAGCCGTTGCCTACCAGGACATATTGACCCACCGTTCCCGCGGTCATTTCGGTCCCGCGGCACGCCATCACGTGGTTGCCCTGGATCAGATCGCCGGAGGCCGGAAAGATATAAGCCACCTCGTCGAAGGCGGCGATCTGGGCGAGCACGGGCAACGTGGCGGTCACCAACATATGGTTTGGCAATAAGTCCGGATGGCTCAGGATTTGTACATTGGCATCCTGCAACAACTGCCGCGCGCGGCGCATGTGTACGTCGGGATGAAACTCGATCACTACCGCGGCCGGCCCGCCATTGGCGCCTCCCTGCGAGAGCAGCGGACTGATCTTGTCTTCGGCCAGCAGCGGCCCGGACCAATCGACCGCCAAGCCGGCGAACGAGATGGGCTGACCGACGGAAATGGTAAGGCCGCCGTCGGGGGCGGATCCCACCACCAGCGCTCCGCGGCGCTGCAACTCCAGCAAATCGTCCATGGTAGGCCCGGCGGAGAACTGCACCAACAGGTGTCCGGGACCCTGCCCGGCGGTTTGGAGGGCTTCCGCAGCGGGATATGTGGAGGCTGTGACATCGCGCGTTTTCAGGTGTATAGGTCCACTAGCGCGAACGGATGCGGCGGCCAACAAGGCGGCCAGAATAATGTAAATCGCTCGATGTTTCATGCGTGAACTCGCCTATATAACGGCGGTTTCCGGAAAAAACTTGAGGGAGCGCGAAGGCGGGCTTCGGGTGATAATGGCCTCTATGATCCTATGGCCCTTCCTGCTGATGGCGGCCGCCGCGCCGCCCGCCGATAAGGTCGTCTTCGACACCGACTGCGGCTTCTTCGGCGACGATGGCGCCGCGCTGGCGATGGTTCTGCGCAGTCCCGGCAAAGTGCAGGTGCAGGCCATCACGGCGGTCTCGGGCAATGTCTGGGCCGCCGAGAGCGCCGGATATCTCACGGAGATTCTGGCGTTGCTGGGCCATCCCGAAATAAAACCATACGTGGGTGCGCAAATGCCGCTGGTCCATACCGCGGATCTGGCCAAACTGGAAGGGCCGCTGGAGTTTCAGGGCGCGTTCGGCAACCCGGTCAAGCTGGCGCCGCCAGGACGGCCCGGGGCGATTGATGCCCTGGCTGCGGCCATCCGGCAGAACCCCGGCCAGATCACCATACTGGCGCTGGGACCCATGACCAATGTTGCCCTGCTGCTGCGCCTCGACCCGGATCTGGAAGGCAAGATCGAGCGCATCGTATTCATGGGCGGCAATGTACACGTGGCCGGCAATGCGTCGCCCGCGGCGGAGTTCAACTTCTGGTTCGACCCAGAGGCGGCGCAGGCCGTGTTGCGGTCGCGGATTCCGGAGAAGGTCATGTTCCCGCTGGATATTTGCAATCGCGCCGTGCTGACCAAGGCGCGCTTCGAGGAAATCGTCGCGACTAAGACGCCAGTTACGGAGCGGTACAAAGAAGACTACGGCTTGCGCTATCCCGGCTTCCTCAAGAATCCGGAGGCCACCGGATTTCTTTGGGACGAACTTGCCGCCGCGTGGCTGCTGGATACCGGGTTCGTGACTCGGTCGGAGACAGCGTGGCTGGATGTCGATACCCGTTTCGGCAAGACTTACGGCGCAACAGTTCCGTTGGACAGGAGGCTGGCTCCCGGGGCCACACCCGTCCGCGTGATGCTGGATTTGGATTACACACGGTTGTGGACGCTGTATAAGCGGTTATTGACCGCCAGGTAACGCCGTCCGCTTGTAGATTACCGTTAGATCTGTGCGGGCCACCTCTTGATACTGCGCCAGCCAGGGGAGCAGGTCCGCATATGCCGCGATTGCCAGCCGCGGATTGAAGGGACCCAGGCCGTCCATGATAAAAGTCGGATGGGTGCGCGCGAGTTCGGCGCGGCGTGCGTGGGTCAATTCGCTATCCACCGGCTGCGAGTCGGTGAGATGCCGGTCGGCGGGAACGCCGGTCAGCGGTTGGGAGTCGAGATACGGTGTGGCGGCGGCGAGACCCGTATAGACGTATAGCTCGGGACGAAAGCCCCATACGAACAGAGTGTCGCCGGGTGCGCTCCATTGGCGCGCGAGTTGGGCGGCGCGGCGGCTATCCTGGTCCATGCCGACGTCCACCCAGTGCGGCGGTTGGCCGGCGATCAGATCGCGCGCGAGCAGCGCATAGCGCGGGCCGAAACGCACAAACGGGACCAACAACAGCGCAGCCACGGCGACGGACCGGCGGCGGCCCAGCAGGGCGAGTCCGCGCGCGCCGGCCAGAGCGGCCAAGGGCAAAAGCTGAAAGTAATAGCGCGGGAAGAAGCGCCAGCCGGCGGCTACGGCGGCCAACGAGATGGCGGCCCAGGCGGCCCATCGCAGGCGATCCGCCTTGGGGTCGCGCCACCAGAACCACAGCGCGCCGATGGCGATGGCGGTGTGAAAGCCCAGCCAGTGTACGGTGCGCAACAAGCCGTTGGTCCAGGGATTCGCGACGAACGTAGCGGTCGCGTAGATCCGTCCCCATTTCCACACCTGCTCGTAATACGCGCCGAGCGCGCCTTGGCCCCACAGCAGAGCCAGCGCGAGCGCGTTGGGGATCGCAAACCCGGCCAGCAGCAGCGGCAGCGCGCGCAGGTTCCAAAGCGCGCAGGCGGCCAGCACGAAGACGCCTTTGGAATTGATCAGAAAGGCAATGCCGGCCAGCGTGCCGCTCCAGAAGGCGCGGCCGCGCCAAGCCAGCCAGACCGCGGCGATATGCGGCGCCAGCATCAGCAAATCGGCGGCCAGCGGCGTGACGGCCGAGGGGATATCGAAGACCAGATAGAAGGCCAGCAGTGCGGCCGTCCAGAAGGCCTCGCGGCGGCCCCAGAGGTCGCGGGCGAAGCGCCAAGCGATCCAGCAGGCCAGCAGCGCGTAAAGCGCTCCGGCCAGGCGCAAGGGGAAGCCGTCGCGCGCGCCCCAAGCCAGGTACGCCGCCGCCAGCAGCGGGGGTTTATCGAACCAGATATCGCGATAAAGGACCTTGCCATGCGCCATTTGGGCCGCGGCGGCCAGTGGCAGGGTTTCTTCGGCCCACAGGATATCGAGATGGCAGAGGCGCGCCCCTAGAATCAGCGCGAAGAGCGCCAGGAAGAAGAGCCGCGCGTTTTTCACGATTCCAAGCTATGGTACCTTGAACCGCCCGCCGATTGGGTCTATGATAGGCAAATAAAAGGCGAATAGTGGAGGATATCCAGGAACAACTCGCGATACTGCGGCGGCGTATCGCGCGCATCGACAAAAAGTGGACGGGCGATGGACCGCCGGCCCCCGCGCGGACCACGGATTTGTGGCCGGCGCGCTACTTCGTGGAGGAGCTGATCAGCGGACAGGTGGTCCAGACGGCGTTCGGCGAACACTTCGAAACCGAGAAGCTGTTCGAGCGGCATCGGCGGCACGGCAGCATGGATATCTCGAACCTGCACGAGCTCCCGCCGGACCTGCTGGATTCGCTGTCAGACGGCGCGATCGCGTCTTCGCCTCCCACCAAGTGGGCGTTCCTGGATACCGAGACCACGGGCCTGGCGGGCGGCACCGGCACGTATGCGTTTCTCATCGGAGTGGGCAACATCGAGCCGGCGGGTTTCCGCTTGCGGCAGTTCTTCATGCGCGACTACGGCGAAGAAGCCTCCCTGTTGCGGCGGCTCTCCGAGCACCTGGCGCAGTTCGACGTGCTGATCACTTACAATGGCAAGACCTACGATCAGCCGCTGCTGGAGACGCGGTTCCGCATGGCGCGCGCGCGGCATCCGTTTGAACGCTTGACGCATCTGGATCTGCTTTTCGGCGCGCGGCGGTTATGGAAGCTGCGGCTGGAAAGCTGCCGGCTGGTGGAGCTGGAGAACCGGATTCTGGGCGTGGAGCGCCAGGGCGACCTGCCCGGCGAGATGATTCCCTATTACTACTTCGAGTATCTGCGCACACAACAGGCATTCCGGCTGGTGCCGGTGTTCCATCACAATGCCATCGACATTCTGTCGCTGGCGTGCCTGACGGCGATTGTGCCGTTCGCTTTTCGGTCGCCCGAGGAGACCGCCTTCCGCCATGGCGCCGATGTAATTGGCCTGGCGCGCTGGGTGCTGCAAGCCGGACGTCACGAGGAAGCTCTACGGCTGTTGCGGCGCGCGGTGGACCTGGGCCTGCCGGACGATCTGCTGTTCCGCACTCTTTGGGATATCGGCGCGCTGGAGAAACGCTTGGGCCGCGCGGATGCGGCGCTGGCCCTGTTCACCGATTTGGCGGCGTCGCGCAATGCGTACCGGGGGCGCGCGTTGCGGGAACTGGCGATCCATTACGAGCACCGCGAGCGCAACTATGCCATGGCGCTGGAGATGACGCAAAGCGCACTGGCGCTGGAAGACTCCGCGGATTTGCGGCGGCGGGAACTGCGCTTGCGGGAGCGGATGGGACGAGGGGCACAGGCCCGAAGGCATTGTGCCCGAAGGCCTGTCCTACTTTAATTTCACAAAGTATTTACGAATTGCGCACTACTGGGATGGTGCGCCGGCGTCATAATCGGCAGATGACCCTACGCCGCCCGCCGCTTTCGCTGCTGCTCAGCGGGGTGGAACGTACGGCCGCAGTGGGCGCGTTGGTGGCGCTTGCGCCGTTGATGGCGACGGTTGCCATCACTACGGCCGTGCTGTCCGGCAGGTCTCCTCTGATCGCCCACCGCCGGTTAGGGCTCGGCGGCCATCCGCTGTGGGTGCTGAAGTTCCGCACCATGTGGCGGCGGGGCGCGCGGCGCACAGGACGTTTCGCGCTGGTGGAATACATCGTGGACGAGAGCGGTCCGCGCGAGAAGGGCGCCCGAGACAACCGTATTTCGAGCCGCTTCGCGCGTTTCTGCCGGCGGCATTCGATCGACGAATTGCCGCAGCTTATACAGGTGGTGCGGGGCGAAATGTCGCTGGTGGGTCCGCGGCCGATCACCGACTCCGAGTGGAGGCTGCACTATCGCCGTCACGCGGCCGAAGTGCTGGAGGTGAAGCCGGGACTCTCCGGACTGTGGCAGATCCAGGGACGCAGCCGGTTGAGTTACGAGCAGCGCCGCGACCTGGATCTGGCGTTGGTGCGCAACCGTTCGCTGAAGCTTTATTTCCAGATTCTGTTATGGACGCTGCCCGAGATTTGGAGCGGGCGAAACGCCTGGTAACAGGCGACGTGGCGCACGCACTCATGCGTGCCGTGGCGGCACTCATGCCGCCACAGGACAGGCCGGAGGCCTGTCCTACTGACCTACCGCGATGGTGACTTGGTTCGAAGTAGTTATAGTTACACCATTGACCACCATCTGGATCTGCAGCGACACCGCGTCTCCCGTTGGAGTGGTGGGGTCCGGCACTACAGCGATCTGATACTCGCCGACGAATTGCGGCGAGAGCAGGGAATAGACGAACTTCGCCGGGACGCCACCGATCAAGACAGTCGGCTGCAGCATGGTGTTCCAGTATTGGCCATTCACAGGGGGCGCGGCCACATAGTTGCCGATGGGCTGGCTGCCCGCAGGCGGAGTCACCGCGCCCAATCCGGTGCACCAAACGATCAGAGCATGCCCCGAACCGATCGAGATTGGGTGAGTGGTCAAATTGGCGATCGAACCGGCGGGCGCAGCTATGGCGTTATCGTCGTTGTCGGTGGCGATCGCCTGGCCCAGCCCAGTCGCGTTAGCGGTGAAAATGCCAGGCGACGCCGGCACCACGCTCACACTGGTTGGCGTCGACGCTCCGCTGGCGCGCGTAACCACGATGTTCACCGGGCTGCTCTGGCCCGCCGGCAGCACGTCAAACGGGATCTGCGCATTAATCTGTCCGGAACTTATATAGAACAGCCCAGCGGGAATGTCATTGAATGTTACAGACATTACGTCGCTCCACGTGGTGGATAGCGGGATGGTATCCGGTTGGGGTATCGTGGTGGCGAGGTTCGTGCCGAAGATGGCCACGAGAGTTCCGGGTGCAACGCCTTGCGCGGAGTAGTTTCCATCGTTGACCACGCTGCCCGTCGGGACCACCGGCTGGGCGTGCGCGAGAGACACCCAAACTAACATCCCCAGAGCTAACACCGCGGATCGCATTATGTCCCCTCCGCTTCGATTTTAGTCGATCCACTTACTCCGGCCCAAGCTTCCGCGCAAGATTTTACTTGTGCGGCGGTTCTATCGGCGCGGCTGCGATCGAGGCGCGAATGTGTTCCAACGTACCGGTAACTTCCGGGTGCTTGCCGCCATCCAGGGCCGCGGCGGTAGCGGCTTCTGCTTCCGCCTCGTTTAGCCGCGATGCAGCCTGTAGGACCTGGGCCAGCATCCAATGCGGCTTGAACCAGTTGGGCGCGCGGGAGATGGCGGCGCGCAGG
>Ga0187867_10004382_pt1 | contig 10943 bp, 15 predicted proteins | sample June2016WEW_13_1_FD_132976 | JGI IMG/M metagenome (GOLD analysis project Ga0187867, IMG submission 132976) | Peatland microbial communities from SPRUCE experiment site at the Marcell Experimental Forest, Minnesota, USA - June2016WEW_13_10 | ecosystem: Environmental > Terrestrial > Soil >... | reverse complement strand
TTTCCCTGTGGGTTCGCTCGATCCTGGAAGTGGAGAATCGCATACCGGATTGGCTGGTAGAGATTCTCGACGACCGTGTTCCTGGATTTCTCGAAAGCGAAAAACAACTGGCGCCAAAACTGGCCAAGGACAGACCTGTGCCCCTCCGCCTCGAAGACTGGATTGATGACCATGTTTTCGGTTTTGCCAAGCAGGAAGGCTGGTTTAACGCCATTGCGTTTTATGCCATCAGAGAGCCGCGCTACCAACGAGCCGAGGTCTGCTGGTCGGAATGTGTGGAGAGGTGGAAGAAGGCCAAGCCGATTCAGTATCCATCACTTGATGAGTGGAAAGACCCGGCGGCACGTTGCGATGACACCGCTCATCTGCTGCCCGAGGTGAGGAAGGCGAGAACGTCCGCGAAGCTGGTCGCACCTGATCGTTTGGCGGAGGCTGTTTCGCTATGGATCGATTGGGAGGCGTTTGCGTATTGGGCTCGTGCAGCGCTGGAATCCAAGTCCGGCCTTCCCACCGAAGTGGCGAGTGAGCTTGGGAGCCGTTGCCCGGGATTCCTCGAAGCGAACAGCAGCGTTCGGGAACAGGGATCTTTGGGCACATCGCAGGACTGGCACAGTCTCATGTCTTGGATCGCCGAACACTACTTCAAGGACGCGAAAGCCGAAGGCTGGTTCGATGCGATCCTTGTCCAGGCGCGAAGTCATCCGCGGGCGATTCGGACTATGGAATACGCCGACCACTGCGACGAGCGGTGGAGTTCAGAACCGCCCACCCCTTACCCCTCTTTCGAGGACTGGCGCAGAGACGCCGATTTGTACGTTGACCTGGGCGAGTGAACGCTCGTAAGAGTTCGACTGCTGGGCCCCAGCTTACTGGATGGATCTCCGTGAGCCGCTGCGACTGCAGACGGGCAGATTCTCACATGCCGGAAATACACGTTGCCCGCAATCTTCCTTCCGCAGGTGCAGATTCTGACCACCAACGCGTGCTTTTGTGCGCGAGAGACACTCCGGCTCCGGTCAGCAGCATTCGTTACGCCGTACTCGCTTACTAACCATTTTGCCGTCGCCGGATCCATCAGTGCCGTGTTGATCTCGCCGCCGTGCTTCTTGCAGAACTCTTCAAACGCCCGATCGGTAACAAACGCGTCAACGAGCCTTAGCTGACCCTCGGAAATCCAGCTCTGTACTTGCGTCAGGGTTACGCCGAGAAGGTCCGCGGCCCGTTCCCACGTGAATCCTTCCTCTCCCTTGGCCAGGGCAGCCGTGACCCGTTCGACAGCCGAGGACTCAAGACACGACTGGTTCTTCTCAAAGAATGCTGCCAGAGAGGCAATGGTGATGCGCGGATCGCGCACTCTCAACATGCCGCTTGCGACTAGATGCCGGAGTCTGCTGCGACTAACTCGGAGCATTGCCTGCAGAGCCCGCAGGGACCACCCGTCAGTGACCTTGGCGCTCATCCCGAGTGCGCTGATTCGGAAACGAACGGCGCTAATCGAGCGGCCGAGACGGTGGGCTATTTTCTTGACAGGTTCGTATCCGGCCCAGTTCAACAGCCGGTCATCGTCCGCTTGGGTCCAAGGTTGGGGTGCTGCCCGGCGGGCGGAGCTAGATTTTCGCGCTCTGGAAACGCTCTCGCGTGGTTGGTGCTCTTCAAAGCCGGCAAGCTCTGGGGTTCTTCGTAAATGGCGAATACGCCGCCAACAGTCTCCGCGCGTCAGCTCTGGGACCAGCTCAAGGATCTTGTTGATCGCGTCGCGCTTCGCCGCCGGGCCAAGTCTGATTCCAGCAATCAGCAAACGGTCAACAACCGCCAACCATTTGGAATTGATCTTGCTTGGCTTACCCTTTTGTCGCGGAGCCTCGGGCATTGCCCAACCTCACCACAGAAAGATCGGTGTCGTGATGTTGCTTCCCGCGACAAGGCGAAGTTCACCGGTCGCGAGGCTTTCTCACGGTCAATACAGAGCGAAGTTGGCCGTCGCTGTCAGCCCGGAACCCACGTTTGTGGTACAGACCTTTTGCTTTCGACGAGGAAGGCGCTCAAGGACCGAGACGTTATCTGACGAAGTGAATATTCTCGGTCTGCTGGTAATTACTCCATACTTAACAAAGGAACATCCGAACGGAAAAAGTATCAAAGAAAGTTCAACTATTAGGTGATGAACCTTGTAACTACGATGAGGACGCTAGACAAAAGTGCCAGATGCGGAGCGCCTACCACTCGACCTCGACGCCTTGTTGCGATGCGATGAAATAGAGGGAGGCAGGTTTATCTTGACACGTCTTCTGATCTGGTGATCTTCTCACCTGTTGGCAGTCCGCTGTTCTGGTGGCGAACCCCTGGTCCGAGTTATGAGGCCCCTGGATGTCTAACCCGGAGTCGGGCCCTGAATGGGTCGTTTCTAGTAGTTCTTCAGAAACGAATGGGCACGCGCTCAACTCGGAGTTAATCGCGGTCGCGAGCCGCCTGTGGCCTCGGGTGCAGATTCACGCGCGCAGGGAACTCGCAAACTGGAATCCGGACGACAGTGTGGCCTTGGCGACCGAAGTTTGGGAAGGCGTGCTGCAGTCGGTCTCAAAGACTCTACAAAGGCGAAAAGGAAGCACTGCGGGGATAGTGGATCTGGATGCCTATCTGTTTGGGGTTTTCCTCCATCGTTTCAATCGAGCTCTGAAACGCGAACGGCGCAGCCAGGAAACAATCGAGCTGGTTCCTTCGGGCCGCGATCTTGAGCAACTTCCGGGGGCTCGGGACCTGAAGTCGGCGCATGATCTGGAACGCTCCATTCTGGTTAAAGAAGCGATGGAGAATATGGACGACTGGACTCGCAAGGTCTTCGCCGCGAGGGTATATGGCTACAGTTGGAAAGAGATAGCAGAACGTCGAGGTCTGAGTGTGCAAAAGGCAAAACTTCGATTCGGAAATGCAGTTCGCAGACTTGCGGACCGCTTGAGGTACCGCAAGTAAGGGGACGACGGCGGGCCAGCGGTCTGCAATTTGATTCCGACGGTAAAGTTGGCGTTTCCGTGCGGAACGACTTCACGAGAGCAGGTAAGTTCTGAGCGACCAGGACGAATTCGATAAAGAAGAAAAGGGCCTCTTGGACCTGCTAGAGAGTGGTCTTGCGCGGGAATTTCCGAATCCCCAACGCGTCGGCTGCCCGGACTCCGCAGTTCTCAGGGGTATCGCTTTCCGCAAGCTGCGACTCGCCGACGCCGAACCATGGCTGGAGCATCTCAGTTCCTGCAGCCCGTGCTTTCAGGAATTCAGCGACTTCCGCAAGGAGGCGGCCGGCCAACGGCGACGAAAGTACGCCTTCCTCGGAGCTGCTGCCGTCCTCATTATTGCCGTGGCCGGATGGTTGTGGGTAAGGACTCAACATTCGGGTCAGTCAACTGAAACTGAGGTCTTAGATCTTCGGAACGTGTCTGCGGTTCACGGCCAATACCCGATCCAAGCGGAACAGCACCATCTCGAACTCCATCGATGGTGCAAGCACCTGATTCTGGACTTGCCGATTGGGAGCAAAGAAGGGAACGACGAAGTCGCCTTACTGAGTGAAACGGGCGCTCCGGTTCTGGGAGCGAGCGGCACAGCGCGATCGGAAGATCAGGGTGTCATTCTCAAGGTTGACCTGGACGCGAGCAGAGTTCAGCCGGGCCAGTACTTTCTTGGTCTCCGAAAACCCGGAGAGGAATGGACCCGGTACCCAGTTCGTGTGATTTGACCGCATGCCCAGAATTAACTAGGCGGACAAAAAGCGAATACAATACGCTGCCTTCATTGAACGTCCTCAGTCTAGCTGAAGCCGGTGAGCCAAATGCACGAGGTTGGAGGAAAAACGAAGATTGAAAGTAGGGCTTTCGGTTGACGTGCACGGGGTACGATCAGATATTCACAAACAGAGTGGTCATCATAGGGTAAGCTAAGAGTGATAAGTGCTGGATGCACTGTCAGAGTCACGCGAACACGAAACCACGCAAGTCTGTTTCGTAGTCCGACTCCTTAATATCTATCTCAACGATCGGGCCTTTACTCCCATGCATCCGGAGAACAACTATACCTGAAGTATTCACTGTGACAAGAAATTAGGCGCTGTGATGAACCACGCGATCAAGAAGTCCTCTGTCGAAGATTGTGTCCGAATTAAGGACCTTGGCTACGGTTCTTCGCACCACATTCGCATGTATGGCCAACAATTTGAGATTGTTTCCGATCCGATTCCTGATGGGAATGGAGTTTCGGTCCAAGTCACAAGTGCCGCCGAGCCGGCGAAACGGACGCTGCGGCTTCCAACCTCGATTCTCGTAGGTTTCAAAGATTTCTTCCCCAAAGTCGCTTGAGTCGTCGTCGGTGCGGGTTTCTTGGCTAATGGCAGCAATCCTCTACTCAAGATTGACCATCCGTGAGAGCCCGTAATGTCTGGTTGGGCGCCACTTATACAACGGTTCCGAACAGCGCCCCGACTCCTGCCGTGAGTGCCATGGCCAGCGCGCCCCAGAAGGTGACACGTACAGCGCCCGTCATCATACTTGCGCCACCAGCGCGCGCAGCCAGTCCGCCTAGAAGGGCGAGGAACACTACTGAAGTTCCAAAAACAACAGGGATCAAGCCAACCTCCGGCGCTACGGCACTGACCAAGAGAGGCATAGCTGCTCCAACAGCGAAACTCGCAGCCGATGACAAGGCAGCCTAAAGCGGGCGCGCACGGAGAGTCTCGGAGATGCCGAGTTCGTCGCGGGCATGCGCGCCTAGCGCGTCATGGGCCATCAACTGCTCGGCAACCTGCTTCGCCAGCGATGGATCGAGTCCCCGATCGACGTAGATCTCCGTCAGTTCCTTGTGTTCGCCCCGATCGTCTGCTCTGAGTTCCGCGCGCTCAAGCTTGAGGTCGGCCTGTTCGGTGTCCTCCTGTGAGTGGACAGATACGTACTCACCGGCGGCCATCGACATAGACCCAGCCACCAAGCCGGCTACGCCTGCGACCAATACATTGCGGTGGGACGCATGGGCCGCAGCGACACCGAGCACCAGGCTCGATGTTGAAAGAATACCGTCGTTCGCGCCCAGTACCGCTGCGCGCAGCCAGCCGATGCGTCCTGTGCGGTGCCGTTCCTTGTTGCGTACCAGCATTCTTCAGACCTCGGTGACCCGGGAACCGCGAGAAACCACGAAACCACCTTATGGCTATGGTTCGCGCCGCGGCCCCTGTGTTTCCAGCGAGCCGACTTAACACAATCTAACGGCTGTTCAGGCTTCCTGGATGGGATTCCGGTCCTTGAATGCCGCGAAAACCAGCGTCGCCAGGTATACCGGTTAAATCCATTGCTTTCGCAGCAGCCACACTTTGATGATCTGGGTAAGGCCCACGTAGCCGAGCAGCGTGACGAGCAGGATTGGCCAGTACAGCCGCGGTAAGTGCGTGAAGCCCAGCGCAGAGGCTATTGGAGAATACGGCAGCCACATCCCAAAGGCCATGATGCACAAGGTTGTGATCGTCAGCGATCGGCTTGCACGGCTCTGCAAGAAGGGAATCTTATTTGTGCGAATGACATGGATGATGAGTGTCTGCGTCATCAACGATTCCACAAACCAGCCGGTCTGAAATAGCGACGCTCGGGATGGATCCCAGCACTTGAAGATCCAGAGCATGACGAAGAAAGTCGTGTAATCGAAAATCGAGCTGATCGGACCGATATAGAGAATGAAGCGCGTGATTTCGCTAATGTTCCAGGGGCGTGGTCGAGTTACCTGCTCTTCGTCCACGGAGTCTGCTGGGATCGGTACCTGAGAGAAGTCATACAAGAGGTTGTTCGTCAACACTTGAATCGGGGCCATCGGCAGGAACGGGAGGAAGGCACTTGCCCCCACCACGCTGAACATGTTTCCGAAGTTGGAACTTGCTCCCATCCGGATGTACTTAACGATGTTCGCGAAAACCTTACGGCCTTCGAGAACGCCTCCTCCCAGCACCATGAGGTCCTTCTCCAGCAGGATCAGGTCTGCCGACTCCTTGGCGATGTCCGTGGCGGTGTCCACCGAGATGCCGACATCCGCCGCTCGCAAGGCGGGAGCGTCGTTGATTCCATCGCCCATGAATCCGACGACGTGCCCCTTGCCCCGGAGGACACGGATGACCCTCTCTTTGTGCGCGGGAGAGAGGCGGGCGAATAACGCCGTCTTCTCCGCGGCCTCGGCAAGTTCGGCGTCGGACATTTTCTCCACGTCACCGCCCAGCAGCATGGGGTCGGCAACGAGGCCGACATCTTTGCACACCTTGCGGCTGATCAGGTGGTTGTCTCCGGTGAGGATTTTTACGGCCACTCCATGCTTGTGCAGGGCCGCAAGGCCGCGGGCGGCGGTTTCCTTGGGGGGATCCAAGAACGCAACGTATCCTCGGAGTACAAGGTCGCGCTCGTCATCCCCCGCGCAGATCTGCTTTCCGGGCAGGTCTTTGTTTGCCACTGCCAACACGCGAAAGCCGTCGTTGCTAAGGCTGTCGTACTCTTGCTTCAGTTCGACCATGAGATCCGGGTGCATTTCGGTCAGCTTGCCGTCGAGTTCGAAATGCGAACAGCGAAGGAAAACCTCTTCCGGAGCCCCCTTGGTGAGGAGAATCGCCTTCCCTTCGGCGTCCTCCAGCAGCACAGACATCATGCGTCGAGTGAAGTCGAATGGTATCTCGTCCAGCTTCTTATATTTCTCCAGGATCGGCTTCGCGTGGAAGTCGGGGGTGTCCAGAATCGCCCGGTCGAGCAGGTTCTTGAGGCCAGTCTGGAAGTAGCTGATCAGGTAGCCGTCCAGCAGCACGTCATCGGTTTCACGACCGGCGACGTTGCAATGCCGCATGAGGACGACGCGGTCCTCCGTGAGCGTACCCGTCTTGTCGGTGCACAGCACGTCCATGGCTCCGAAGTTCTGGATCGAGTTGAGCCGCTTGACGATCACTTTCTTGCGGCTCATGGCGAGCGCGCCCTTGGAGAGGCAGACAGAGACGATCATAGGCAACATCTCCGGCGTGAGGCCAACAGCCACCGCCAACGCAAAAAAGAAGGCCGCCTTCCAATCGTGCTTGGTGAAACCGTTGATGAAGAAAACCAGCGGCACCATCACGACCATGAACTTCATCATCAGCCAGGTGAAGCGGTTGAGGCCCTGGTCGAAGCTCGTCAGCGGACGTTCTTCGGTGATCGAGTGGGCCATACTTCCCAAGTAGGTGCGCACCCCCGTCGTGACCACAACTGCCGTCGCCGTGCCACTCTCGACGCTGGTCCCCATGAAGCACGTGTTCTTAAGTTCAGTGGGCGAGCTTTCCTCTTTGGTTTCCGGATCATGAAACTTCTCGACTGGGAGCGATTCGCCAGTGAGGCTGCCTTGGCTTACGAAGAGGTCTTTCGAGGATAGCAACCGCACGTCGCCCGGGATCATATCGCCGGCTGCCAACTTGATGATGTCGCCGGGCACCAAGTCCCGCAGTGGTATCTCCCTCGCCGCGCCGTCCCGAATGACCGTAGCGGTCACATGGATCATGGCCTTGAGCTTCTCTGCGGCGGAGTCCGCCCGGGCTTCCTGCCAGAAGCGCAGTCCCACACTCAACACCACCATAGCGGCCATCACCGAGCCAGCCCGCGCGTCGCCCGTGAGGAAGGAAACCGCTGATAAGATTGTCAGCAGGATCACGAGTGGGTTGCGAACGATTTTCAGAATGCGGATAAGCCAGCCTTGCTTCCGCTCTTGCGCTACCTCATTTGCGCCCGTTGTGCGCGCCCGTTCTTCTGCCTCACCTTGCGTTAGACCACTCAGAGACGTTCGCAAGTTCCGGAGCAGTTCTTCACCGTCCTTCCGGGCGGCGTCGATGACAGCGGACGAAACTTGAATATTCTGGGTCTTCTTCTTGTTTGGAAGTGCCAGCTCGTTCGCGTGAGCCGGTGGCGCCCCGAGCTTGGCGCCAGCCGTTCCATCGTCGTCGACCAAAGCCTCTGCCGTGCTATCCGCTTCGGGTGTTGTCATTGTCTCTTTGATCACTTTATGGGTGACCCTTACACTTCTGCGCTAACGGTTCGAGAGTCTCCATCCCGTGGGCGCGCGAAGGCGCTCTAGTCGGTTCTGGATGAATGGCAGTAAGACCCTTCTTGTTGTTCTGTTTGATCTCGTGCCTCAGAGCTCTAAAGGCCGCGCCTTCCACAAGGGCAAGTCGTCGATGTAGTCTCTCATTTGCGCCGGAGCAGACCAGGATGGTAGGCGGTAGCAGCCGGGAGGTAGTGCGTTAAAACTCCGGAATCACCTCCCGCGCGATTAGGTCGTAGAGCGCGTCGGCTTCGACAGCGTCCCAAGTGGGATCGTCGCCATGCTCCCGGCCATCTCCTAACGCCCAGCCCACCTCAGATGTCCATGCTTCCGCCCATCAGCCGTCCAACGCCAAGAGATTGATGTCTCGCCGAAGGGGCGCCGGGAAGGCACACGGCATTCCCCATAGGCCAACCCACGCCCCAGTGAAAGGTGAATCTCATTCCCTGACAACAGAGCGCGGGCCCAAAAAATGTGGTCGCGCTTAAACCGTGCTCTTTTTCTTTCCTGCTGGCTCGGAAGCGGCCGTCGCCAGGCTGTCGCATTGCTCGGCATGCATTTTCGCAGCCTCGGCGTCGTGATGAATTGCATGTTGATTATGTCCATGAGCCAAGTATGCCTCGTGCGCAGCCTTTTCGTGGTCCTCGGCCGCGTCGTATTTCGCTGCTTCTTTGTAATGGTAGGCCGCCCGCTCATGATGACGAGCAGCGTGATGGTAGTGTTCCCAAGTCTTGGACATACGGTTCTCCTTTGTTGATTTTGGCAGAGTTCCTGGACTCAAGCACCATGCTCGGAGACGTCGCAGCAGTCGGGGAACGCCGGAAAACAAAAGGGTATTGTTTCGTTTCGATACCGCACTGGTCTGGTCAAAATTGAACAGAGGATTCCCAAGCCGCTCTGGCAGCCGCGAAGAGTCCTGGAACTCTGCTCCACCATTTGCGAGGGGCCGAGGGGGTTGTGGCTTCTTAATTCGCTTCAAAAACTAATTGACCCAAACTGTTGAGTCTAAGTGTGTTCTTTTCTGAACAGACTGTTCAGTCTTCGATCTGTCAGACTTTTCTTCGGAGAACTTCAATATGAGCCTAGAAACGATTCTCATTATCGTCGTGATTGTGTTCTTGCTTGGCGGGGGCGGTTGGTACTGGCAGCGCGGGAGCGGTTAACGCGAGCGGTTGTGAAATGGCTGCTAAGTAGCCGAAACCGGTCCTTGCTTGCGGAGACGGTCGAAAGTCCGGGCTAGCGGCATGGATTGTAACTTCAATCGAGGAGGGCTTATGAGTCTGTTCAATCTGGTCTTCGGTTGTTGGCACAAACGGTGCAGCTTTCCCATCACCGTGCGCGGCAAGCTACGCCGCACGGCAGCAGCCTCCGTAACCGGAACTTATGTGGTTTGCCTCGATTGCGGCCGCGAAGTTCCCGTACGACTGGTTGCAGATGAAGGTGCTCGCGTCCAAACCTCGCACCGCGTGGGCAGCAGATCCCGTCACCATCGTTCCTGGTTTCAAGGCGGCTTGAGACCTGCACTGGGCCATTCGCCAAGACCCAACCTTTCATCCGGTCTGGCGAACAATCTGCAGTTTCCTGGGCGGGTAACAGAAAATCCCGCTCGTTACTTAGGCAATTCTCAATAATAAGGAGAAAACAAGATGAGCACGAGTACGAAGGACGAGATTAAAGGCACTTTTCATGAAGTGAAAGGCAAAGTCAAAGAGGCGGTAGGGCAGGTCACGAACAATCCTGACTTAGAGGCCGAAGGCAAGGCCGAACACAAGGGCGGCAAAGTCGAGAAAAAGGTTGGGCAGGTCAAGAAAGTGTTCGAGAAGTAAATTAGGGATCTCTGTTCAGAGCATGTTGCCTGGTGTCCCACCTAATCTCCTTGTACTTGGGCGGGGGTACGATAATCCTCATCCAAATCGAAGCAGCGTGGGTGGGGCATTTAATCTCACGGGGGTCAAATGCGTCCATTAGCCTGGATCGGAATTGTCATACTCGTATTGGGAATTCTCGCATTCATCGTGCCTGTACCCACTAGCCATTCGCATAGTATCAAGGTCGGAGATGCTTCACTAGGCGTCACTACTCATAGCGATGAGAAGCTCTCCCCGGCACTTGGTGGCGTGCTTTGCGCCGCTGGAGTCGTGCTGCTGGTAGCGGGAACACGCAAATCGGAGGCCTAGGTTGTTAAGGGAGGGTAGTTCTGGTGCGCGCTCTCCCGACGTGGAATCATAGCCGTTCCTGCGGTTACTGCTGGGTCGCCGCTGACCGCAAAGATCATAGAGATCGTCACGCCTTCCTGCGGGCTTTCGTTCCCGTCTTTCGCTCAGCTGCTGGCTTTCTCCGAACTGCTCCAGCAGGTTTTGTCGTTTTGGCTGCGACAGGTTGTCTCGCCTTCGCCACGGCAGGCTTTCTCACTTTGGCTATGGGTGGCTTTCTCGCTTTGGTCGCGGCAGGCTTTCGCGCTTTCGCCACAGCGGGCTTTTTCGCTTCGACCACGACCTTAACCGGAGCCGGCAATTCCGGCTTGGGCGATTTTCGAGTGCGATGGTGGCCCTGGTGCAGCGACTGGATGCGGGTGGCTTCTTCGTCCGTCCGCAGCTGAGTGTCTTCACGGCTTCGGTGCTCGTCCTCGAGGTATTCCGGAATCGTTTTCGTTGGCATGACCGCAGTGTGGCAGAACTGTCCTCGTCCAAGCTGTCCAATTGTGACCACTCGGTGGCAATACGGTGAAGCGCGATAGCGGGTGGACTCACCCGCTCAAGACCGTCGCAACCTTCCGCAACCAGCTAATCCATTTGAACGATCGACTTCAGGTTCGAAGCGGCGTTTTGCTGTTCCGCAAGGCAGTTCTATACTGCCCGCCGACAGCATGGCTC
>Ga0187867_10004381_pt1 | contig 10947 bp, 9 predicted proteins | sample June2016WEW_13_1_FD_132976 | JGI IMG/M metagenome (GOLD analysis project Ga0187867, IMG submission 132976) | Peatland microbial communities from SPRUCE experiment site at the Marcell Experimental Forest, Minnesota, USA - June2016WEW_13_10 | ecosystem: Environmental > Terrestrial > Soil >... | reverse complement strand
TGCGGTTGGCGCATCGGGGCTACGTGCTGGTGAACGGGGCGATCACGATGGCGGGCACTGGAACGGAATTGTTGGCGCGGCCGGAGGTGCGGGCGGCGTATCTCGAGGGTGGGCACGCGTGAGGTGCTGACGAAGCATCTTACCCTCGCTAATTGAAACTTCTTTTTCCTACGTTCGTTCTGATTGAACCCATTCGAAAAAGTACTGGCGTTGCGCTGTGACACTGGCCGGGATCACATCGGGTCCGCTGTCAAATAGGTTGACAATGTGGGCCAGAGTCGCATGTTTTCCTGACCTCATGCGATAGGCCTTTTGGCCGGTCGCCCTATCTCTGGTCATTCCCGAAGGGTAGACGTTCAGACCGCCGCCATAACAAAAAGGGATGAGCGCGTCCTGCTCCAGCGCCAGCCGTAAATCTCATACGTATTCGAAACAATATGCGGCATCGGCCTGAACCTGATTCCCGGGTTAATCGCATAACAGTCGGCACGAATTCGAGGTCGGTATTCCGGTTGTCGTCGCGGTTTCGCGGTCTCCGCCGGCGCTCAGAAAGACTGTGTGATTGATCATCCGGAATACCTCGTAGTGAACATTCTGACCTCCAATGGCGCAAAGTCGACGAAGCGTTGCGGTGCACCGAAGCGCCTCACTGCGCAATCCCTTGTTGTGACAACTATGGCGACAGTGCCCCCATCCGTTAACCGGATATTCACCATGCACTGACCTAAATCAACATCGCCCGAACCCGGCGCGCCTATCCACATCCCGGCCAGCAAAGGAGCGATGCGATGCAAACGATGAAAGCAGCCATTTTCGTGGAGAAAGGGCGGATCGTCCTGGACGACAAGCCAATCCCGGCGGTCGGGCCTCTCGATGCGCTGATGCGGATCACCACCACGACGATATGCGGCACCGACGTGCACATCCTGAAAGGCGAGTATCCGGTGAAGCGCGGCCTCACCATTGGTCACGAACCGGTTGGCATCATCGAAAAGCTCGGCTCTGAGGTTGTCGGGTTCAAGGAAGGGCAGCGCGTGATCGCCGGAGCTATTACGCCATCAGGCTGGTCCTCGGCGTGTCTCTGCGGCTGTCTGAGCCAGGATGGCGCGGGCACGAAGCATGGGTTCCAGGCAATTGGCGGCTGGAAGTTTGGCAATACGATCGATGGCGCTCAGGCGGAATACGTGCTGGTGCCGGACGCAATGGCCAACCTTGCGGTGGTGCCGGATGGCCTGACCGACGAGCAGGTGCTGATGTGCCCGGACATCATGTCCACGGGGTTCTCCGGGGCCGAGAGTGGCCATGTCCGGATCGGCGACACGGTTGCGGTTTTTGCTCAGGGACCGATCGGGCTTTGTGCCACCGCTGGTGCACGACTGGCCGGCGCCACCACAATCATAACGGTGGACAGCGTGCCGGCGCGCATGGAGGTGTCCCGCAAGATGGGCGCCGACCATGTTGTGGATTTCAAAGCCGCGGATCCGGTGGCAGAGATCATGCGCCTCACTGACGGTCGCGGCGTCGATGTCGCAATCGAGGCACTCGGCACGCAGACCACGTTTGAGAGCGCGCTGCGGGTGCTGCGTCCCGGCGGCACGCTGTCGAGTCTGGGCGTTTACTCCACAGACCTGAAAATTCCCATTGATGCATTCGCCGCCGGCCTCGCCGACCTGAAGATCGTTACGACCTTGTGCCCAGGAGGCAAGGAGCGGATGCGGCGGTTGCTGGCAGTGGTGGCCAGTGGGCGGGTTGATCTGAAACCGTTGGTGACGCACCGGTTTAAGTTGGACCAGATCGAGGCGGCCTACGATCTGTTCAGCCACCAACGCGATGGCGTCCTGAAAGTCGCGATTACCCCATAGCTGTCTGGCACCTGGGCCTGGCCGCGGTGACCCCGCCAGGCCAGGTGTTGCAATCAGGCGGCGAGTTCCTCCGCCGCCGGCACCTTGGTAATCTGATGTGCCTGCACGATCGGCAGCACGTCGCGGGCAAAGCGTCGGATTTGTTCGACGAACATTTCCTGGGGCATGGCACCGCGATTGAAGTTGACCTGCACGGTGCCGGCCCCGGTGTGTTCGGCGAGGCGAATGAGTTTATCGGCGACCTCGGCGGGTGTGCCCCAGGGTAGTCGGTCGGCCATTTTCTCCATGTCGGCCATGGTCATGTTGCGAAAATCGCCGCGGTTGAATTCGGCAGCCCGCAGGTTTTCTGCGCGGACGTAATCGGTGGAACCGGAAGAACTGTAACCGGTTTCGCGCTGTTTCGCCGTCTCAGTGAAGTTCCCGTGGCTGAACAGCGTGCGATTGAAATACAACACATACGGTCCGCATTCGCGGATGGCTTGTTCCTTGCTGTCGGCAACATAGGCGGTGACACCGACCGACAGGTGTTCCGGCGTGATCTGCCTGCCGTTGGCGGCAAGGCATTTTGCGTAATAGGCGATGATATCGTCCTGCAGCCCGCCCGGCGCCAGGCCTGGTGTGATGCGGATGTCATTGCGCGCGGCGAACTCGATCGATTCCTTGCTGCTGACCACCGGGGTCCAGATCTCCGGCCGCGGCTGTTGCACCGGTCGCGGCCACAACGCGACATCTTTGTAGGTCCAGAATTTGCCCTGGTAGGAGAACACTTCCTCGGACCAGGCACGGGTGACAATTTCGAACGCTTCCTCGAAGCGAGCGCGGGAATCGGCCAGCGGAACGTTATGCACCTGATATTCGCGCGGAATGCCGCGAGCGAAGCCGGAAATCAGCCTACCGTTCGACAGGCAGTCGAGCATTGCCAACTCTTCGGCCAGCCGCAGCGGCTCGTGCAGAGGCAGCAGATTGCCATAGATCAGCAGCCTGACCCGCTTCGTCCGTTGTGCGGCCGAGGCAGCCATCAGGTTGGGCGAATTCATCAGCCCGTAGGGTGAGCAATGATGCTCATTGAAGCCGAGTCCGTCGTAGCCGAGTTGGTCGATCAGTTCCCAGGCATCGAGGTGTTCGGCATAGGTGCGGACCGCGACCTCCGGCTTGAAATGCCGGCCGGCGAGCGGGTAGGGCAGTTCGGTTCCGGTCTTCAGATGGTCGAGTTGTTCACCATAGGCCAACAGATCGAAAACAAAGACTTTCATGGCTACGTCCTTGTGGGGTGCGCACAGTGTGCGTGGTCCGAACCCTGCCGGTCAACCGGATCGGGCGGCGTGCGCGGCTCTCATTGCGAGCGAAGTGAGGCAATCTCCATCAGTTGGGTTGCGGAGTTTGCCGCGTCGCCATGTTCCCCGACGATGACAACTCAATGCCACAGTCGAGCCGACGCCAGCTTCGCGCCTTCCACCAGCGATGCCAGTTTCTGAAACGCGATTTCCGGATCGACGCGCCCGGTGTGGCCAACGAATGTCGCGAACCCGCAATCGGTGCCGGCCAACACACGCTCGCGTCCAACGATGTCGGCGAACTGGCAAATCCGTTGTGCGATCAACTCCGGATGCTCGATGTAGTTGGTGCAGGTATCCACGACGCCCGGGATCAACACCTTGTCGTCCGGCAGTTTCGTGTCGCGCCACACGGTCCATTCATGCGCGTGCCGAGGGTTCGCTGCCTCAAAGGAAATCGCCTGCGGCTTACCCTTCAACACGATCGGCAGGATTTTCTGCAACGGGATGTCGAAGTGATGTGGTCCCTCATAGTTGCCCCAGCACAAATGCAGCCGCGCCGAACTCGCTGGAACGTTTGCCAGCGCGTGGTTCAGCGCCTCGATTTGCTGTTCGGCCTGCTTGAGGAATTCCGCTTCGGTCAGGTCCTGAAATCCGGTGTGACGCGCCATCGCAAGATCGGGACTATCGAGTTGCACGACGATCCCGGCATTCGCGATCGCCTCATATTCCTCCTGCATGGCGTCGGCCACCGCGCCGATATAGGCGGCATGCGAGGGATAGTGCCGGTTGGGCTGGAACGCCGAGACAACACCCGGTGACGCGGCCGGCATGAATGCGTCAACCGGTTTTGCAGCAGCAATCGCCGCCTGGAAATTCGCAATGTCGGTTTTCACGGCGTCATGATCGCGCAGCGTCACATCGCCCGTGCAACACAGGCGGCGGAACACCTGAGGGCCAGTGAACTGGATCATGCGCGCACGAAACTCCGGATAATCCGCCAGGTCACGTTGCGCTTTGGGTGTGAAATTCTCGCCGCCGAAGCCGGTCAGCCGGTCTTTGATATAGGTCGCGTAACCGATCTTGCTGGTTTCGCCGTCGCTGACTACGTCGATCCCGGTGGCAACCTGACGAGCCACGATGTCGGCGACCGCCTGGCGGACATCACGCTCAAGCTCGGCGTGATCATACGGCTGGCCCTGGTCCTTCCTGACCAGCAGTTCGGCGAGCGCTTTGGGCCGCGGCAAGCTGCCGACATGGGTGGTCAGGATGCGGTCGGTGCTGAGTTTCATGTCCGTCCTCCCGGTTATGGTTGGGATCAGCTTACGCGAAATTCTCGGCTGACGCGACCACCGGTCCTGCAAGCCGGCAGACCCGCCCCATTGCCTTTCCCGCCCAACAGACGAAACTGGCGGCGACCATTTCAACGCGGGAGGAAGCAATGGGTTACAAGATCGCTTTCATGGGCACTGGTGCCGTCGGCGCCTATGCCGGAGCGCATATGGCGCGGGCCGGCGAGGACGTGACGTTCATCGACCCCTGGCCCGCCAACGTCGAGCAGATGAAAGCCCATGGCCTGAAGGTCTCGCACATCCGCGACGTGCCGGAATGGACCACGCCGGTGCACGCTTTGCACCTGACCGAACTGCAGCAGGTCGCCAAAGGCCAGCCGTTCGACATCGCGTTCGTCTGCATGAAGTCATACGACACTGAATGGGCGGCGACGATGATCGCGCAATACCTCGGCCCCAACGGGTTCATCGTTTCGTTGCAAAACTGCATGAATGAGGAAACCATTGCCGGCGTGGTCGGCTGGGGCAAGGTGGTCGGCTGCATCGCCAGCTCGATCACCGTCGATCTGTGCGAGCCCGGCCATGTCCGCCGCGCCGCCGGCAAAAGCGGCGACAAACACACCGTGTTCCGCACCGGCGAGGTGCACGGACGCATCACCGACCGGGTGCAGGAGATCAAGCGGCTGGTGTCATACGCTGACTCTGCGCTGGCCACCACTAATCTGTGGGGTGAGCGCTGGTCGAAACTGGTGACCAATGCGATGGCCAACGGCATGTCCGCCAGCACCGGAATGATCAGCAAGGATATCCTCACCAACGACGGACTGCGACGCTTCGGTGCCCGCCTTGGCTCCGAAGCCATCCGCGTTGGTCAGGCACTGGGCTACGAACTGGAAGAAGTCCACCATATCGATCCGGAAATCATCGCCAAAGCGGGCGAGGGGGACCCTGCCGCAACCAAGGAATACGACGCGCACCGGCTGGCCGAGGTCAGCAAGTCCGGCGGCGGCGAACATCGTCCCTCGATGGGACAGGACATGGTCAAAGGCCGTCGCACGGAAATCGAGTTCCTGAATGGACTGATCACCCGTAAGGGCGACGAGGTCGGCATTCCGACTCCGGCCAATCGCGCTCTGGTGGACATCGTGAAGCGGGTGGAAAAGGGCGAACTCAAACCCGATCCGAAGCACATTCTTGATTTGCGGCTGAACTGAGCCTTTGCGCCGGGGTGGAATGGTCCGCAAGGAACGTTTCACCCAGGACATTGGTTGCTGCCTGCCATCGGCCTCTGGGTTCACACCACCCTGGTAGCCAATCTGAAGCGCGAGGCGTGGAGGTCAAACTGTCATTGCGATCGCAGCGAAGCAACGTCAGTCTCCGGCCTGACAGAGATTGCTTCGCTGCTTTCGCAATGACAGTGGGAGCGGACGTACTGCACTTCAACGATTCTGCGTATCAGGGGGCGTGAAATGAATGTCCTGCTGACCGGGGGCGCAGGCGACCTCGGCTCAACCCTCGTTCCGATGTTGCTCAGCAGAGGCGATACTCCGGTCATTCTGGATCTTCGCTGTCCCCGGAATGTGCCGGAGGGCGCGCAGTTCATTCAAGGGTCGATCCTGGATCGCTCGAAGCTGCCGGAGTATTTCCAAGGCAGCGACTGCATCGTGCACATCGCTGCCTGGCACGGCATCCACGAAGACCGCGGCGAAAAAGCCGCCTACGATTTTTTCGACCTGAATGTCCGCGGCACCTTCGAAGTCTTTGCCGCAGCGGCATCGCGCGGCATCAACAAAATTGTTTACATTTCCACTACCAGCATTCGCCGGCCGGACACATTGTACGGACGCAGCAAGCTGCTGGCCGAACAGATAGCCGAGGATTTTCGACAATACCACAAGATGAACGTCATCACCCTGCGTCCGCGCGGTTTCATCCCGTTTTGGAACCGTACCGTCTATACCAACTACATCGACTGGGCTCGTTGGTTCTGGCGCGGTGCCGTGCACATTGATGACGTTGCGTCAGCGGTTGTGCAGAGCCTGGATCTCATTTCCCGGCAGCAACTCAACCAGCGCCTGACACTGACGCTTGACAGCGCCTACGAATATACTGACGCCGATCTCGAAAACTGGGATGCCGACGGTGCCGGTTCCGCATTCCGCAAGCACTATCCGGAATTTTTCGAAATTGCACGCTCTTACGGCCTCGATCCTGCTGCGAAACCAACGAAACTTGATATTTCCGAAACGGCGCGCTGGTTGGCCTACAAACCAACCTATAGTTTGAAGAACCTGTTGGCCGAACTGGCAGCCTACGGCGAAGCCGGACCACCATCGCCGGTCCAGGCGTCATAGCTCGATGACACCCCCCAGAAGTCCCTTCGCCACCGCCTCGGCGCGGTTGGTGGCACCGAGCCTTGCGAACAATGCTTCCAAATGAAACTTTACCGTGTGCACGGAAATCCCCAGGTGACGAGCCACCGCTTTGTTACTCATTCCCTGGCCGATCAAGGTCAGAATTTCCGTCTCGCGCGGCGTCAGTGGCGACTCTTCAACCGCCGGGACGAACCCGGCGCTCTCTCTTGGGAACGGCGCACGCACCAGCAAACCACCGGCCACCGCTCGCAATGCGAGATCCAGCCAGGCAGCACTGACCTCGCGCGGCAATACGCCTGCCGGAGGGTCACGTGGCATACGGTCGGTCAACGCGACAACCGGCGCCTCGGCCTCCAACGGCGTGGCGCCAGAGCCGAGGTCGCACAACACGACATCCGGGGTGTCGGTTACGACCGTATGGCCAGCCTCCGCCAGCATGGCGGTCAGGCCATGCTGGCGGATGGGGTCAGACGCCACCAACCTGACCCGCAGACTCACGACGCCATGCTCGTGCCCCAGGGGCTCACGATCGGGGACGGGCCGCGATCACGACGCCGATTTCCCGGGTTTCCCCGGCGCGCAGCAACCGCACGGTGACGGCTTTGCCGATCCGCTCCGGGCCCATCAGGGACGCCAGGCCACGGCGCTGGCCAAACCGGAAGTCGTCGATCGACAGCAAGATATCCCCGGGCAGCACGCCGGCCTGCTCCGCCGGCCCGTTCGCTACCAGTTGCAACACCATCGCCCCCCGCGCCTGACCGGTGGCCGCCTGTAACGCGCCCGGAACGGCAACCGGCTGCAGGCCAACGCCCAACCAGCCGCGCGCGATATGGCCTTGTTCCAGCAACGGATCGACCACCCGGCCGATGGTTGCCGCCGGGATCACCAGGCCTCGCCGGCGTGGTCCTGAGGTCGACATGCCCAAAAGCGTCCCGGCAGGATCCAGGACCGGCCCGCCTTCGTCAGAGCCCAGACGCACATCCAGCCGGATCAGGGTGTCGATGCGGCCACCCGCCATGCTGTGCCACGCCGGCCCGGTTGCATGCACCATGGCCAAGCGGCCAGTCGCCATCCCCGACGGGTCAGCGCCTACCACCAGCGCCAGCGAGCCTGGCCTCGGCGTGGTTGTCCCGGGCGTTGGCAGCCCGCCCGACAGCGGCGTCTCCAGCCTAAACACCGCAACGTTGGTGGTCGGATCACGCCCGGCGAGTTTCGCCGCCACCTCGGTGCCGTTCTGCATGATCACGGCGGTATCTTGTTCGCCTACCACCTGCTCGGATGTCACGACCACATCGGGCCGCCACAAAATGCCGCTGCGATGCCGCGGTCCGGCCTTCAGTGCGACGACCGATGGTGCCGCTCCAGCCAGCCGATCCGCCAATGCCGAGGAAAGTTGCTCAATGATGTCCATCTCGGACGGTCTCCTGTGTTGATGGCGGCAACCTGCCTCGTTCCTCGCGCTGCCGGTATCGGGATGATGGCCAGGGGTCACCCCGGTCATTTGGGGGGGGTCGTTTGGCCGGGTAGGCGATCTGCCCGGAGCACTTATCTGGTATCGTCCGACAAAATTCGCCATGGGAAACTCCGTCATGCCGTTGGATGCCGTTACCGGGCTCGATCCTTATTCCGAAATCGTTGTGCATGCGTTCGACCGGGTCGGCCCGGCGGTCGTGCATGTCACCTGCCTGCGTGAGGACGGCCGCCCAGCGGGGCAGGGTTCCGGGGTTATCTTCACACCCGACGGTTATGTGCTGACCAATCATCACGTCGTGGCCAAGGCTGCGCGAATCACTGCGTCGCTGACCGATGGCCGCGAGGTGGATGCGAGGTTGGTCGGTAGCGATGAAGTTACCGACATTGCCGTTCTGCGCCTCGCCGCGAACGGATTGCCGCACGCCGAACTGGGCTGCTCGGCGGATTTGCGAGTTGGTCAGATGGTCGTTGCGATCGGCAATCCGCTTGGTTTCACCTGCACTGTCACCGCCGGCATCGTCTCCGCACTGGGCCGGACGTTGCGGAATCGGTCGGGTAGCCTGATCGACAGCGTTATCCAGACCGATGCGCCACTCAATCCGGGCAACTCGGGCGGACCTCTGGTCGCCGGAGGCGGCACCGTGGTGGGCATCAACACCGCAATGATCGGCTCGGCGCAGGGGATTTGTTTCGCGATCGGAATCGACACCGCGGTCTGGGTGGCAACACGATTGATGCGCGATGGCAAAGTCCGCCGCTCGCGGCTTGGCGTCTCGGGCCAGACCGTGCCGATCGATACGCGGGTGCGACGGTTTCATGGTCTGGCCATCGGCAGCGGCGCCCTGGTCGCCGGTGTCGAACCGGACGGCCCGGCGGTGAGGGGTGATTTGCAGGTTGGCGATGTGGTCGTGGCGTTGGATGGAGAGCCAGTCTCTGGGGTTGATGCTCTGCACCGGTTGCTGACGGAGGAGCGGGTCGGTCGTGACGTTGCACTGACCGTGCTGCGTCGCGCGCAGTTGCGCGAGATCACGGTGACGGCCGGCGAGGGATAACACCGGCAACACTACGGCGGTCGCGGGTGGGTATCAATCAGTCCGTAACATTCCAGATTGAATTCGCCTGGCCCTCTGAGCGACATAGCTATGGCGTGTGAGGCAACGATCACTGAGACGATGAATCCGATGATTGCCGCACGAAACGATTGTGGGGTTGTCGTGCGGCCTGATGGTGCCGCGAGGCCAAAGATCCACAACCGTTGCCGCCAGTACGGTCGAACATTTCCAGTGTCTGGCCGATCGGGTTAGAGTGCCGCCCTAAGCAACGCGAGGGGAGGATCGTCTGGCATGGACAACTGGAACCCGCAACCGCTCGACCCCGGCCAAATCACGCTGCACCGGCGCGGCATGGGCAAACCGCTGGTTCTGTTGCATTGCCTCGGCCAGTCGCGGCGGTTCTGGGATGTGCTTGATCCGCTGATGGACCGCAACGAACTCATCGCCTACAGCTTCCCGGGCCATCACGATACACCGCTGCCAGGCCACCAATACGGCGCCCCCGAACTGACCGAACAATTGCGTGCCGTCGCGTTGCGTGAGGGCCTGACGAAATTCCACCTCATGGGAATTTCACTGGGCGGCAGCGTCGCCCAACATTTCGCCGGCACGTATCCCGACATGGTGGACAAACTCGTGCTGGCCGATTGCACACCTCGCTACGACGACGAGTCGCGCGCCAATTGGCCGTTGCGTGCTGCTGCCGCGCGGCGAGACGGGGTGCCGAGCCTGATCCCGTTCCTGATGCAGGTGTTCTTCACCAAAGACTCGCTGGACCAGGATGGACCGAATGTGCGTCACGTGCGGGAAACGTTCCAGGCTTGTGACGGCGAAGGCTACGCCCTGGCCTGTGAGACACTGGCGATGCTGGATGCGCGCGAGCAAACGAAGCAGATCACCGCGCCGACGCTGATCCTGTGCGGGTCCAACGAACGTCCATCGTTCAAGGACGCGGCGTGGTGGATGCACGAAACGATCAAGGGCAGCCGAGTGCTGGAGGTGCCGCTCGCCGGCCATGCCTCGGTGCGGGAACGGCCCGAATTTGTCGTCCAACATCTGCGTGCATTCCTGGACTGAGGAGCGAACCATGCTGACTGTGACGCGCGATATGGTGATGCCGACGGCAATCACCGGGTCTTATCCAAGGCCGCTCTGGTACGATGTCAGCCTGAGTGGACGATCGTTCAAAAGCGCGATGGGCGACTCGTTGTTCCGCGAACAGTACCTTGATGCGGTCGCTGCCGTGATCAACGCCCAGGAGGCAGCGGGTCTGGACATCGTCACTGACGGCGATGCCCGGTTCGACCTCGCCGTCGGCGGTAAATCCTGGTTCTTTTACCCAATTGAGCGACTGGGCGGCGTCACCGGCCATCGCGATCTCTCGCGCGGCTGGATGAGCCGGCACGGCTTGCGGCCGGGAAAAATCCTGTGGGAGGTGCAGGAAGCCTATCAACCGGGCGTGGTGACGCAGCAGCTGACGCGGGGGCCGCTGGAATATACCGCGTTATGGAAGACGGCGCAGCGCCTCAGCGACAAGCCGGTGAAATTCGGCGGCATCTGTGCGCCGGCACTGGCCAGCATGCTGTGGAACGAACATTACGCCGACGATAAGGCGATGA
>Ga0187867_10004379_pt1 | contig 10947 bp, 12 predicted proteins | sample June2016WEW_13_1_FD_132976 | JGI IMG/M metagenome (GOLD analysis project Ga0187867, IMG submission 132976) | Peatland microbial communities from SPRUCE experiment site at the Marcell Experimental Forest, Minnesota, USA - June2016WEW_13_10 | ecosystem: Environmental > Terrestrial > Soil >... | reverse complement strand
TTGCCCTTTCCGATGGCCATCACTTAACCCTCCTGCGGCTTTTCCTTCGCCGAATCCGGGATGATGATGCCTCTGTGCGTGGTTTCCTGTTCCTCGATCCGCTTCACCACGATGCGGTCGTATAAGGGTCGAATATTCATGATATTTGTTTAGCCTCCAGTTAAAACTGAGTCTGTGATAGCGTGGCCCGAAAAGGTCAAGCCGTTCTGTAGATGCCGTGCGTGCGCAAAAACACTCACATAGGGCACTTTGAGGAAAGTCTTCTCTGTCACTTGCGCAATCTCGATCCCGTTGCAGTGGTGAGTTTTCACGTTCGCGATGAGCCGCTTCAGGGCTGTACGCCGCGCCTTCTGCTTATCGAAACCGAAGACAGTGGACTTGATTTCCCCAGCCAGGAAGAAGAAGGTCCAGCCGGCTTCCCGAATTTGGGTCTCGAACGCGGAACGAGCGCCGTTGAGCGCTGTCCATCCATTCGAGTCGGGCTTGCCGAGGGACATCGGGGAATTTGGCAGGAGCACGCCGTCTTCGATCAGAATCTCTCCCGCTGTGATTTCGCCGGTCGCTGTCATTAGTTCGCGACTCCGGAATGGGCGAGCCATTCCACCGGGTGACTGCGGATGCTGCCATCGCGCTCCGTGATGTCGGCCCACTTGACATCCGGTCTGAGGTGGCGAAAAACACCTTGAGTACCCTGGTAGGTGCCGGCCGCCAGCACCACTTCGTCGCCCTCGCGGAATGCTGGATCTGCGTTCGTCATATTCGTGTCCTCGTTGGAAGGGCAGACGATGCCGCCTGCCCCACCACCGGCTACCTGGCTGCGATGGGCGTGCCGATCTCGGTGCCTATCACCTCGCCAGAAATCACTAGCTCCACGCGCCGGTTCTGCTGCCGGCCCTCCGCGGTGTCATTGGAAGCCACCGGCTGAGTCTTGCCGAAGCCCCTCGCCGTGACCGATCCCGTAGCCATACCCTGGTCGGTGAGGTATGCGCGCACAGACTCGCCGCGCTGCTCGGAAAGCTGCTGGTTGTAGTCATCCCCGCCGACGTTGTCCGTGTAACCTTCCACGTCCAGCCTGAGACCTGGATGCCCGGAGACGATACCGGCCACCTTGGCCAGTTTCTCGCGCGCCAAAGGCCGCAGCGAATACTTGCCGGTGTCGAACAGGACATCCGACATGTTCACGATCAAACCACGGGCTGTATCCCGCGTTTGAAGGATGGCATTGAATTGGCTCAACAACTGGGTTCGCAGTTCAGCCTTATCCGCTTGCAACTGCGCCGTCTGCCTGGCCGCGGCGTCGAGATCGGCCTGGCTGGCCGCGTTCTGCGCCTCGTTTTCCCGCTTCAGGCGATCCAGCTCGGACGCGGCGGCGGAGGCGCTCGCCACGTTCTGCAGTTTCAACTGATCCGCTTCGGCCGCGGCGGCAGCCGTGCGCGCGTCATTTTCACGTTTCACGCGATCGGCTTCCGCCAAAGAGGACGCTTCCTGCGCATCCTTTTCCCTCGTCAGGCGATCCGTTTCGGCCTGCGCCGCGATGCGCGCCGCTTCGGCATCCCGCGTGACGCGAGCCGTTTCGGACTCGGCGGCTGCGCGACCGCTCTCGGCGCGGGCTTCGCGATCCACCGACTGTTGCCGCTCCGCGGCCAGCGCGTCTGCGTCCTGACGTTTTACGGCGATTGCCCGCGAGTCTTCCGCAGTCTGCACGGCTTCCCGGGCAGTCATGATTACAGCCTTATTGCCGGCGTGGCGTTCCTGGTCGGCCTCGGCCTGAGACAGGCTGCCCTCGGCCTTCTGGAAGGTCTCCGCCGCAAAACGATCCGCTCCCACGGCGCGCGCGATCTGCACTGCGTTGCGCGCTTCGTAGAGTTCCAGCGGCTGCTTCCGATCGAACTGCAGCGCCAGCGGGTTCGCCAAACGCTGATACTGGCCGCGCTGCAACAGCTCGTACTTGGCGTCGATCTCCTGGATCTGCCCCTTCGTGTCCGCACGCACCACGTTTTCCATCACAATCAGGTCGCTGGGCTGGGTGACCGCGTAGTAAGGTTCGGCGGTGACCACTAACCCAAACACCTGCAGTTCGGTGGTTACGTGCAGCTTGCTTTTCGTTCCATCCAGAAGGACCTCACCCAGGTTAGCCGTGCGTCCCTCGGGCGTGACGGCCCACAAAACATAAGTGAGGTATACGGCTCCGTTTTGAGTCGCCGGCTGCAGGCCATCGAATTCCGCCTCGATCGCGATGTTGCCCGGCTTGCTCTCAACCTTTGCCTCACCGCGGGCATTCGGGAGAAACTCGGTTCCCCGGAAATCGATTCTTGTCGAACCGCGGTGCTGGTAATTGATGGCCTTCACGGTCCGCTCGGTGAGCGTGAGGCGGTAAGTGGGCGTCTCTCCCGGCGCCTGGGCCGACAGGAGTCCGCACACGATAAGTAATGCGCCGATGACTTTCATGGGGTTAACCGTGCTATCGGTTTCCGCCGGTTATTGGCTGCCGCCGGCCGGTGTAGTCGCGCGCTCGCGTGCCGGGTGCTTGTCCAGTTCGCCGATCAGCCTGGCGGCGGCTCTCGTCGGACGCACAGACGTGGTCAGGATCTCCCGGTTATCGAGTTTCTTGCCGTAGATATCGCCGTTCGCGTCCAAATCCTGCCGTAGGGTGGCGCCTTCCAGCGCAACTCCCGCAAACAGTCCCTGCGACCGCGACCACGAGAGAATCTCGGCGTGCATTTGAAGGTCGGTTTGAGCCTCGGCCGTGCGCCCCACGGGCCCCGCGGCAACCGATGCGTCCGCGCCCAGCGTGAACTTGCTGGAAAGCAGCTTGTCCTCTCCGCCCTGGTTCATCACCAGCATGATTACGTCCGTCGTAGAGCCGCCTATCTGGAAGCCGAAGCTGCCACCCTCGATGATGACCGTGGCTGGCGCGGACCAACCGCCCTCACGCCGGCACGACACGTAACCTTTTCCGTACTTGCCCCCGAATATGAAAGCCGCGCTCTTCTCGCTGGGGACGATTACGATGCAATGGGCGCGCGCCAGCAGGTCTTCCGGGATGCCCTTATCGGGTGTCGCCATAATTTCGGAGAACACCACGGCCGTTGCATTGAGCCGCTTTACAGAATCGTTGTCTTTGGCCAACAGGGGCGCAATCGCCAGGGGTGCGATCGCCAGAGTAGCCGTCAGGATCATTCGCATTATTTTGCCTCTTCCGTCGACCCATTGAACCCATAAGGGCGCTGGGCGACAGCTCAACCTAGTGCACGAGTCGCGCCAACTTCGTCTTTTGTTGAGCCGATTCGCCAGTGGGAGGCTTGCGAACCTGGGCGGGAGCAGAAAGCGGCCCGGCGAATGACCGCCCATGGTCACTTGACGAAGCACGGTCAGGGCTCTTGGCGCCCTCGAAGATGCTTATGGCGCTTGCGGTTGTGGATCGGCGCGGGGTTCCCGATGAGACGCGCAAGCGCGGGAACGCCTCAGCGGGCCTTGGCCGAGTGGGCCTGGCAACGCGATTGCAGCAATACCCCGCGCCGGAATGCAGAACATGCACCTAAATGCTGAATTTGCCTATCGACGGAAGTCGCGGTCCGATTCTGACTTCCTGACTTCTGGCTCCTGACTTCTTATAGATCCTTCGGTAGTGGGTCAATCTGGACGACTCTCAGCAAACATGGAGGGCGGCCAACCCTGGCCGCAGCCGCCTTTTAGGCGGCCAGAGCCGGCTGAAAGCCGGCTGCGGGCACAATTGCCCGCCCTCCTATAGATCCTTGCGCGATATGCCCAGCTTCCGCATCATGGCGTTGAGGGTTGTCCGGTGCAGTCCGAGACGGGTGGCGGCAGTGGTGACCACCCCGCCGCTCTCCCGAAGCACTCGCATGATATGTTCGCGCTCCACTTGCTCAAGCGTGGAGCCGCCGGCCACTTCTGCCGCAGCCGCGCGTATTTCGGCTAAAGGGGCCCGCAGGCTCGCTCCCGTGGAAAGGATGACCGACCGTTCGATGAAGTTCTCGAGCTCCCGTACGTTTCCCGGCCATTGCCAGCTCACCAGAGCGTGCATCGTCTCCGACGGGATCTTGTCAATCTGTCTGCCCATTTTCCCGGCGTATTTCTTGGTGAAGTGCCGGGCGAGTATGGGTATGTCCTCCGGGTGATCGCGTAGCGGAGGCGTGGTGATCGGGAAGACTTTCAGCCGGTAATAAAGATCGCTGCGGAAAAGTTTGTCCCCCATCATCTGGGTGAGATTGCGGTTGGTGGCGGCCACCAAGCGGACGTCGATGGGGATCGTTTTGGTGCCGCCCAACCTCTCGAACGCTTTCTCCTGCAAAGCCCGAAGTAATTTCGGTTGCAGATCCAGCGGAATATCGCCCACCTCATCCAGAAACAGAGTCCCCCGGTGGGCCATCTCAAAGCGGCCGATCTTTTGCGACAGGGCGCCGGTAAAGGCCCCTCTCTCGTAGCCAAACAACTCGCTTTCGAGCAGCCCGGTCGGAATAGCGGCACAGTTCAGCGTGACGAAGGGAAGGTTCTTGCGGGGACTCATCCTATGGATCGCGCGCGCCACCAGTTCCTTTCCGGTACCCGTTTCTCCCAGGATCAAGACGTTCGCATCGGTTGGCGCCACCACTTCCACCTGCCGCTGAACCCGCCGCAGAGCCGCGCTGGCGCCGACAATCTCCTGGAAGTCTTCTTGTTTGGGTTCGACATCTTCCTCTTCGACGCTCTCCAGCCGGTCCCGTTCCCGGAGGTCCTGCACAAATGTGATCCAACGGAAGGGGGAGAGCTTCAACACTGCCGTGGCAACCAGCACCGGGATCCGGGACCCATCCTTTCGAATCAACTCTTTCTCAAAAGGCGTGCAGGCTCCGAACCGCAGGCCTTCTTCGTGCGCCAGATCGTCCAGCGGAGCATATTCCGGCGGCGTGAGATCGGGCCAGTGCAGCCGGCCTGCCAGCAAATCCTCACGGCTGTATCCGACCATTTCGAGAAACGCATCGTTCGCCTCGGGAACATGATCGAACTCACCGGAAACGATGCCGGCAACGGTCGATTCCGACGGGACGGGCCGGACGCGCGCCCGGCTGCGCCGCAACTTTTCGTCCTTGTCGTGACGCTCGCTGAAGTCGCGCACTATTCTCGCATAACCTTGCAGTTCTCCGTTTTCGTCGCGCAAAGCCATGGTAATGACGTTGGCCCAGAAGCGCGCCCCATCCTTTCTCAGATTCCAGCCTTCGTTTCCCAAATGGCCTTCGGCGGCGGTGCGCTTCAGTTTTTCTTCAAAATTCACGCGGATGATCTCTTCGCTGGGATAGAGGAAGGACACATGTCGGCCAATGGCCTCACCGGTTTTGTATCCGTAAATGCGTTCCGCACCGGAATACCAAGTGACAATCCGTCCGTCCACGTCCAACAGGAAAAGCGCATAATCCTGCACCCACGACGGGATGCGGCCAGTGGATCCCGGCTCCGTTTCCGCGGGTGCGGTGTTGTCGCGCAGCACCAGGATGTGGCGCACGGGCAAGACGTTTCCTTTAGCCGTGTACGCAACGTCCAGAGGGCTTCGATCCGGCCTGAGCAGCCGGAGCGTACCTTCCAGTTCCCCTTGCTCCTGCAAGGCTCTCCAGAGCTGCGAAATCTCGGGCTTCGAGCCGGGCTGTGCGAAATCGCCGACCGGGCGGCCTATGATCTTTTCCCGCGGCAGCCCTAATAGCTTGCCCAAGCCAATGCTGGCCTCCCTGGAATTGCCATCGTCGTCGGTGATGAGGATGGGGGTGGAGGGGTGATAGAGAATCGCCCGGAACAGGATCTCAAGTTCTCTTGGGCCGTTCTCCACCAGCCAGCGAACGGCTGGTGATTCTAGCCCCGCGGAGCACATCGCGTTTAACGCCTTCCCGCCGCCGATCCGGGCAGCCCATGGCCGCCTGAGAGACGATATCGGTTCACGCCGAAAGTATCCCGCAAACAGTTGGAAGCCGGAAACGGCAGCCAGATACTATATTAACACCCCGTGCCGTCCTCAAACGTTTTGGGGGAAATGCTGCTCCCTAACGGTCCCGGCTCGGTAACTGTCGCGTGAATTTCGCAAGGTGTACGGAGCCGCGACCGTTAGGGAGCGATTCAGAAGCATTGGGCACCGGATTGCTCCTACCTGGATCGAAGGAGCAAGAAAATGCCGCTGATTAATCTTGTCGTTGTGTTGGTTATCGTCGGGGTGGCGTTGTACCTGATCAACCGGTACATTCCCATGGCCTCCAGCATCAAAACGATTCTGAATGTCTTAGTAGTTGTGGTAACCTGCGTCTGGTTATTGCAAGCGACCGGAATGTGGGGAAGCGTAACCAGCTTCAAGGTGCACGGGTAATCGGCCGGCGCGATTTACTGCAGCGAAGAGGAATCCCGATCGAGCTGGTAGTTCGAGAACAAGATGTCCAGTTCGGTCGGGCCCAGCAGGAAACTGGACGTCACCGATCGCACGTGCTCCGGTAGCCAGAAACCATCCACTTCGACAAATTCCTCGCTAATGCGAGGAGCGCCGACCAATATAGAAAGGCTGGCCGCGAACTGGCCCTCAATCCGAACCACAGCGTAACTGCCGGCATCCACCCAGGCCCTCCCGACGATCAGGAGCCGGGCCCTCATCCTGGGCGCCAACTCCAGAACATAGCAACTTCGCCCCGCGGCGACTTCGGTTCCAAGCAGACGCACCCGATAGTTGGCGGAAGTGATTTCGTGGCGGGCATTCTCCTGCGGTAAGCTTGCGCCTGCCTCGGACGCCAGCACCTTATCGATGATGCCTCCCAGCTTATCCGACCCAGAGCGCCTTATTACGGTATAGCGCTCGCCTTCGGCCCGCCGGTAACGCATGCGCACAGCTACCGCCGCCTGCTTTCCGAACCGCTCGTTTTGCAGCGTGTATTGCCGCGAACCCGAATACTCCTTCAGCAGAAAATGACGTCTGTTATTCTCGCTCTCGACACGGGCCAGGATTTCATCGCTGGATGGCGCCACAGGGCCGGCCGTGAGCGTCGGGATCAGCCCGGCGATTTGCCTGCCGCCTTGCGCGTGCACCGCCGGGACAGCCGCCAGCAGGCACGCCAGCGCCCCCCATTGGACGTGTCCGATGCTCGGTTTACCGGTCATTTGGCAATCAGCGCGATAGATCCAGCCGGCGCTTTGGAGTTCGCCGCGGCCAGGTCGCGGTCGACGGCTGTCAGGTAATTGAGTTCCTCCTGCAACCGCGCCCACTCGCTTTCGTTGGTCTTGGTCGCGATGGGCAGGCTCAGGTCCTGGTAGAAAGCCAGAATATCGTTACGCAGGTCTTGTGGCATATCCGCATAATGGCCTTCCAATTTGTTGAGTAGTTTCGCGTACGCCGTGTCAGCCAGTTTATATTGGCCTACCTTGGTGGCTTCTCCCATGTCGAGATTGTCGTTGGGCAGGCTGAGCGGGCCGCCGGCAACACCGGCAAGCAACCCGCGATACGCGTCGATTGACGCGTTGAAGCTGGCCATGTACAGTTTTTCGATTTCCGGTGTCAGTTTCTTGAATGCAAAAGCCTTGAATGGGCCCGATCTGGGCACAATGCGGAAGACGCCCGCCAGGATTTTCGACCGGACGCCCGGCCGTTGATAGGTGGCGCCCCAGTTCTTCTCGTAGCTGGAGCGGGACAAATTGTACAGGAATTTCTGGCGGGTGATGCCGGGAACGTCCTTGATGATCTCCTGACTCTTGATTTGCCAGGCGACTTTGGTCAGGGCCGGAAGCACCGTCCCTACCGCACGCCGGTACGATCCGATCGCCAGATCGAGGTCGAAAAAGACCTGCTCGATCCTGATGCCATAGGTATCCTGAAACGCCCGCTGAAGTACGGGTTTCGCGACCTGAAAGCCGATAAAGCCTTTGTAGGCATCCGAGGCGTAGCGGCCCTTGGCGGCCTGAAACACGTCGAATCCGAACTCTGTCTTGGTGTGGGAGAAAGGATCGTCCGCATACGTGATCCACTTACCGAATTTCAATTCGAGCTTCGGGTACAGCAGCGGCACCGACACGTTTACGGCCATGCGATGGCCGTTATTGTCGCTCGCGTAATGTGCCAGCGCCCCCAGCGCGAATGCATACTCGTCGACGTCTTGAGACTCCCGAATCAGGTTCAAAATGAAGTCGCCGCTCCGGACGTAGTGCGTCAGATCGCTGTAGAACTTGCTGCCGAACGGATAGTAGCCCAAATCCTGAATGATGCTTCCGCCATAGGCGTATGCGTGCGCCTGCGTCAGGTCATCCGCGGTGGCGGCGGGAAATCGTTTCAGCAGCAGGGGCTTTAACGCGCTGTCCCAAGTGGAATCGATGATGGCTTCATGGGTGAGAATAGAATATGAAGATGCGGTTTGAGTTGAGAGCAGCACCAGCAACCCAATCGCGGCGCAGGGTGGCAGTGTCCAAAGCCGGCGCGGATGCTTGTGTCCCATCATGGCGCACCTCACTTCCGGTGGAATAGCTTGCTCTTGATATCCGGCCAGAACTCCGTGCCCAGATTGGTGGCAAAAGCGAAGCCGAGTGTCACGGAGCCGTCGATAAATCCCTCGCGGGGGGTATCCAGACTTGCCGGATACCACAAGTTGGAAAGATAGGCTGCGCCGTAGGCGCTCCCTATACGCCAGACGGACACGGTTTCGCCGCCGGCGTCGGTCCGTGTGAGGAGCGTTCCGCGCAGGGCATGTCCCGACCGGCGCCAGAATCCCGAGCTGTGCGACCGATAGTAGCGCGGGTCTTCGTGCAGGGTGGAATCCAGACTAAATGCGAGAACGCCGTGAATTCCCGCCCAGCCGAGCGTGGAGGCGAAACGCTCGCCGTAGGCGCCGTCGCCCTGTCCCCACTTTGCCGGAGAGTTAATCTCCTGAAGGAATCCGGCATATGCGGCGATGCCCGCGACGGACCACGGCCCAAAGGCGCTTTCGGCATGCAACCGCAGTTTGTCTTGCCAATCGAGCGGCGCAACCCCCATCAGTGTTGGAGGAATCTGTATAACTGGGAGAGCTGTAACCTCCGTAACTGGAGCTGGAGCCAGATCTGTAGTTGGAATCGCTGCGATCTCCGCAACTGAGTCCTGAGCGATTCCGGCAAGGGGAATGATTGAGAGCGCGAATATTTGCATTGCCCTTACCGTTAGTAGTTTCTTCATTGGAATCTCCGTTTCTCCGTCACATGTAAGTGTCCTGGCTTGCCTTTAACTCGCCGGCGCCGGCTGTCTTCGAAATGCGGCTAACAGATTTGCGAGGGTTCGGGCACATGTCAAACCCATCAAGAGAAGGGCCTTAACCACGAGTGGAATCGGCGTGAAAACCACTGCAATCGCGAGGAATCCGGCGGCCCAGAAGTATTCCTTTAACCACATCGCGCGCTGCACAAAAATGATGGCGCCCAGACAGATCGCGAGATCTACCAGTGGCTCGTAACTCGCGGCGCAACACGCAAACAGTGAGGCAATCAAAAGAACTGGAATGGAGGCCCACTTGACGACTTTCGTAATCACCTGGAACATCGTTTCTCCTTCGCTAGCCTCTTTGCTTCCGGCTGCACTCCATCTAAGGCATTCCGGGGTCCACCATCCCGTGTCGACCTAGGCCATATGTGTGTACGGCCCAGACCATGGAAGACTGGGCGAGTGGGCCGGGAAAATGACCGCGCGGAGTCATCTGACCACATGTGGTCAATGCACTTTGTTCACGATCGCTTCCGCGTGGATGATTCAACGCTGTGAATGCCGCCGAACGCTGGTTCCAAGGCCTCAAATGCGATCGGTGCGAAACATGCTTGGGTCGAGGGCGCGGGCCAACCCGCCGGGATCTTGCAGCACACTGGTCCGAAACGTTTCAAGGATGAGAAAAGAAATGAAGCTATTCCAAGCGGCAACGACGATAGGTCTTACGGCGCTGATGAGCGCGGCGCTGATTCCAGGCGCCCAAGCAGAGGATTGGAACCGGAAGACGGTGATCACCTTTAGCGCTCCGGTGGAGATTCCAGGGGTGCACCTCATCGGCTGGGGTGTTTTGCCCGCCGGCACCTATGTGTTCAAGATCCTGGATTCGCAGTCCGACCGCCACATCGTCCAGATCTTTAATAGAGACGAAACGGCCATCTACGCCACCATTCTGGCGATCCCGAACTTTCGCCTCCAAGCCACCGACAAGACCGTGATGACATTCAGAGAGAGGCCTGCAGGCGAGCCCGAGGCGCTGCGCGCCTGGTTCTATCCCGGTAGAAACTGGGGTGACGAATTCGTCTATCCGAAGGCTAAAGCGATGGAACTGGCGAAAACCACTAACACGCCCGTTCTGTTCACGCCGTTCGAGATCCCGCTCGAAGCCGCCGAGCCGGTCGAATCCGCGGACGCGCCCGTGGTCGTGGAGATGAAGCGGGCGCCCATTCTGGCCGTCCAGCCGACCGGAGAAGAGGTCCAACTCGCCGACGCGGTTACCGCACCGCCCGCGGAGACTGCAGTGGCGACGGCGCAAACGCTCCCGGCCACGGCCAGTCCGCTGCCGCTGATCTCTCTGTTCGGACTGATGGCCCTGGGCGCGGCCTTCGCCGTCCGCCGGTTCGCGAAACGCCTTCAGTAAGAAGCTTGACCGATCGGCCGGCGTGCCGCCCCAAAGCGCGCCGCTCCAGGCAGAACATGACGAAACGAGTAACAGCCATGCGACAGAGAGTGATCCCCCTTTTGGCGCCAATGACAAAGCCCCGGCAGAACGGGAACAATTGTTGCGAGACACAGGCGCGCGGTTTGGCTGTGCTCAATTCGCCGCTGTTGAATAAGGGGACCGCCTTCACGGTGGAGGAACGAAGGACTCTGGGCCTCACGGGTCTGCTTCCGCCAGACGTCAGTACCCTGGGGTCTCAGGTCCAGCGCGCTTACATTCAGTACGAGAGGCTGGCGGATGCGCTCAGCAAAAACGTCTATCTGAC
>Ga0187867_10004378_pt1 | contig 10948 bp, 11 predicted proteins | sample June2016WEW_13_1_FD_132976 | JGI IMG/M metagenome (GOLD analysis project Ga0187867, IMG submission 132976) | Peatland microbial communities from SPRUCE experiment site at the Marcell Experimental Forest, Minnesota, USA - June2016WEW_13_10 | ecosystem: Environmental > Terrestrial > Soil >... | reverse complement strand
CTTTGAGGAATTGCACGGCCGCTCCCGCTTTGTTGCGATCCATCGCGTCACCGTTGTAGCGCATGCCGTCGACCAGGTAACTCACGGCGGTCGGCTCGCCGGCGACCAGTTCCAGCCGCTCGGCGCCCAGCCGCAGGGGTTTGGTCAAAAACTGCTGGGCGGATTCGTAGCGCAGCGACTCCGGCGTGTCCGATTCCGGCGCCTCCTCGATGGCGCCGCTCTGGTTCATCATCATCACCTGCCCGGCGACGGCCTTGACGTGCTGCTTCTTCTCCCGCTTGAGCAGCCCGCCCCACCAATCCGCAAATTGCTGTTTCAGGTCGCCAAGCCCGATGGTGCGCGACCGCATTCCCAGATAGGCCCCGACGTCCGCGACGAACAATCCGATTAATACCCCAAACGCCAGCCCAAAACCCGGCAAAAAGAAAAACAGCAAATATCCCCCGACCAGGCCGGCCATCATGATGGTGTTGACGATCTCCCGAGGCAGGCGGGCTTCCGGGCCGTCCTTGTCAATCCACGACAGTAGCCTGACCCAGACGAGCAGCACAACCAGGATGGCCCCCGCCTTCCACGGATTGACATATCCCCCCACGTCCACTGCGGCCAAAGCGGCAACCGACATTCGTCACTCCTCAGCGGCTGTAAAACCGCAGAACCGGAATATTGTACGGCCAGAGGCCGGAGAGTTACAACGAGCCGCGAACATTACTCCAGCGGCAGCGGACCGGTGTAGGCCGGCGGCTTGGCGGGCGGCGGCGGATTGGCCGGCGGCGACTTCGCGGGATCGTCGATCACGAAGACCTTGGGGCTTTGCTCGTCGCGCTTCACGCGCCGCTCAGATTCCTCCTGACCCGCTCGAATCTTCTGCTTCGCCTCGTCGCTCAGCGGAATGATCACTTCCTTTTCCTCTTCGCCTCGGCGAAGCACTTCAATCATGTCTCCGCTAAGCGCCCGGAAGGTCAACCCGCCCGTCGCCAGGAAAAGCATCACCACCGCAATGATCTGAATAAAACCGGCCAGCACGTAACAAACGGCCCGGGGGGCCGGCGAGGTGTCGGGAAACATGTGCGCGACCGCATCCAGAAATATGACGGCCACCACCGCGATGAATGCCGCATAATACTGGCTTTTGTTTTTGATGAGCGACGGAATCACCAGGCAAAGGAATATGAAGGCGACAATGGCGGTGGTTACACCTTGCATTCGCTCAAAGATATCACTTCCCGGACACCGCGGCCACGTCAAAAGCCTTGTTCGCCCAACTGATCGGCGTGGCCGTCGGATCGAAGATTTTGATCGAATCCTCCGGCTTGACCAAAATACCGGGGGAAAGAGAAGAGGGGATTTGCCCATCGCGTGGCAACAGGACGATCCGCCAGCGAAACAAATTCACCGGCGGCAAACAGTACGGCGCCGGTTCCTGCTGAACGTACAGAACGGGGTTTTGTGATGCGGCCGTCAGGCGTCCGTCGATTTCCGCGGCCGCCTGCGCACGCGAATCGTCCGAGGATGAATCACGCAGAAATCCGTGCTCGTAAGCCGCCCCGTGAACGGCGGCGATCACGACCAGGATCACTCCGGCGACGGCTCGAAGCGACGACGGGCCTTCAAATCTTGCCAGGGCGAAGAATGCCGCAAGCATCAGGGCGGTATCGGCGAAGACTGCGAATCTGGCATACTCTCCCGGCTTGTTGGCGGCAAACAGCGTGAAGTCGATCAGAACGATCGCGGCGGACGGGGCCAGCAGCCAGCCGATCCGCCGGCCGGATTCGCCGCGCCTGACCGCCAGCACCGCCGCGCTCAGTGTGCCGAGGATCGCCAGCGGCCAGGACATTCCCGCCGCGACGAGAACGGCGGCATTGGCAAGGTTCGATGCCGAGCCTCCGGCGGGATACATCGCACGGGTGTTGGCAAGATTGGAATGCAGCACCGTCGGATCGCCGGCCAGATGAATGGTGACGTAGGGATTGGCGGCAAAATAAATCGCCGCGGAAATAAGCGGCCCGAGGATCCAAACCGCCGCGACTCGCGCCCCCCGGTCGCGGCGCAGCACCGACATCGCCGGAAGAACCGCCAAGGCCGCAATGCCCCAAAGCACCATCCCCGCACTGGCGCCGCAAGCGACGGCCGTCCAGATGATCCATTTCCATCGCCCCGTCTCGACGTACCTCCCCGCCGCCAGCGCCGCCAGCAGCATCAGCGCAGTCCCCGCGAGGTGTGGCTTGGCTTCGTGAGCCAGGTCCACCACGACGGGCATGCAAGTAAAACAGATTGCCGCCAGCGCGGGCAAAAGCAGTCCACCGGCAACGCGGCGCACGATCGCGAATACCGCCCACACCGCCACCAATCCCCACATCGCGGAGTAGGCCCGCCCCAGGACGTAAAACCGCGCGAAAGCCTGCGGCGAATCCAGGTAATACGTCGGGTCGTCGGTCACCGTCGCGTAGCCCACCTTCGACGCGGCCTCCACAATGGCCCCCAGCGGATAAATCCACAGTCCGCCGTATTGATACAACTTTGGATCGAATTGGAAATCGCCCGGATGCATCTTCGCCAAGGCGCGGAACGAGATCATTTCATCGGGTTGATCGCTGTAAAGCCGATAACGCCGCAGGATGCGGGCGCGGCTTACGTCGTCCCGCGCGCTGGCCGCGCCCAAATCGCCAAAATTCTTCCGGTTGTATTCTTCAACATATTGGTGCACCTTTTTTTGCGCGGCCTGGGCGGCATCGCGGGCCTGATCAGCGGCTTTGTCATCGTCCCCTTGGCGGAGGTCGGCGAATCGGCGGTCGGCGGCATCGGCGGCGGCCACGAGCGCGGCCATCGCCCGATCGCCTTGCCACACAAGCTGATCCGCGGTGGCGCCGTGGACGTTCTGGAGCAGGGTCAGGGGATTTGAGCGATCGGCGATCGGATGAGCGGCCGCGTCGGCGGGGAGATTGGGGTTGTCATCCCAATCGCCAGCGAGCCGCTCGATGCCGACACCCGTAAGGCGATAGGAATTCAGCGCCGTGGTGGCCGAGTCCGGCCCGGCGCCGAAGAGGACGGGATCGATCGCATGGGAGGGCAATCCCCAATTGATTCCCGCGCCGAAGACCACCGCCGCGAGAATGAGCAATCCCCCAGCCAAGAGCCTCCGCCGAGATTTTTCGAGCATGGATAAGAGTTTAGAGATAATCCGCGTCTTGACCAGATTTCGCCGCGTCACTACCGTACCTACCCGGTTTGCCGGCGGATGAATGGCCGCGGGTAAGCTTGTAAGCGGCGAGGCTTTGTGCAAAATATCACGATGTCCGCCGCGGAGCGTTTTGATGGCCAAGCAGGATGATTCCAAATGGGTCCGCCTGGCTGGCCTGGGAACGGAAATTGCCGTCGGCGCGGGTCTGGGAGCCCTGGTGGGAACCTGGATCGATCGCAAATTTCATTGCGATCCCTGGGGCGTGCTGATCGGGACGCTCCTTGGAATATCGGCCGGAATGTACCTGCTGATCAAAGAGGCGATCAACGCCAACAAGGATTGAGCGCAAACGAATTGAAATGAAGACGGTATTCATCATGCCATTGGTCGTGGCGACGTTTTTCGCGGCGGCGGCCGTCATCTTGGCCGTTTGCGGAGTGCGCGTCGTCATGGGCGAGGCATTGACGGCCGGGACGATCTCGGCCGGCGCGGGAATTTTGGGGCTGATTCCGATGTTCGCGGGCCGGCAAAAAGACCCGGTCGGGGCGATTCAACTGGCGTTGGTTGGAACGGTGCTGCATCTGGCGAGCGCGGTTGGATTCGCCGGCGCCGCCATCGCGATGCACGTCGTCGCCGCGCGACTGCCGTTCGTCGGCTGGCTTTTCGCGGGGTACTGGGTATCCCTGATGACTCTGATCTGGCAATTGCGGCGGATGTTGGTGACCACGATCGGCGTGGCGAAGGTGCAACAATCATGAAGGTGCAGCAATCACGATGAGCCCGATCCTGATGAGTCCGATCCTCGCCGCCGTCGATCCGCTGGAGCACGTGGTTTCCCACCCGATGTTCGGGAACCACCTGACGTGGTTCACCAATCAGAGTTTCATGGCGCTGGTGGCCGGCGGGCTGATGCTGCTGATCTTCCCCCGGCTCTTTCCGCGCCCGGACAGCTCGGCGCCGACGGGGGCGAAAAATTTCTTCGAGTCGATCCTGGAATTCCTGCGGATCGAAGTTTTTCGCCCGGCCCTTAAGGAACACACCGATAAGTTCGTGCCGTTTCTCTGGACCGTTTTCTTCTTCATCGGATTTTGCAACGTTCTGGGGTGCATTCCGTTCGCCGACTTTTTCGAGCTGATCAGCGGGGGACACATTCACCATCTGGGCGGGACGGCGACGGGATCGATCAACACCACGGCGACGCTGGCGATCTGCGCCTTTTTCTTCATTCATTTTCACGGCATCGACACCGTGGCGCACGCCCTGATGAATGGAACGTACGGCCAGGGGCATCATCAGGAGCACAGCAGCAACGGCCGCCCGCCGCACGAGGCGGCGCACGATCTGGAACACATGCGCGGCGAGGCGTTGCCGGCCGAATTGAACCCCGACCCGGATGCGCTGAACAATCCCACGCGGCATTATCGCGATGACGAATTCCGGCTGCGTCCCGTGGAAACGGCCGCCGCCGACGTTTATGAGCGGCAATTCAAGAAACTGACGCCGGCGATGGCGATTCTTCTGGCGGTGCCGTTGTATCTTTGGAATTTCGCGCCGCATCCGTTCAAGCCGCAGCCGGGCGAGTCCAAGGCCAAATGGCTTATGGACGTGCCGTTCTTTCTTTTTCTGCTGGTGCTGGAACTCCTCGGGGCGCTGGTGAAGCCATTTGCGTTGTGCATGCGTTTGTTCGCCAACATGGTGGCGGGCCACGCGGTGCTGGCGGTATTGATCAGCCTTATCGTCGGGGTGCCGACGTTGCTGGGACAATTGGGCGTCGGGTTGGCGGCCGGCACGTTGGACGTGGCGATTCAATTTCTGGAACTTTTCGTGGCGCTCTTACAGGCGTATATCTTTACTTTTTTGACGACGTTGTTTATCGCCAGCGCCGTGGCGCCTGAACATTAGAAAGTCGCTTGAACAATAGAATTTTTGACGGACCTCCCCGGTTTCGCCGACGACCGGGCCTTCCCAAACAAAACGTCGGCATACATTCGGTTCGGGCAAGGCCCGGAAGGAAATCGTCATGCAGATGTTGAACCTTTTGGCACAGGCGGCGCCGCTGATCTCGGACAAAGGAGTGGGGGTTGGCGGAGCGGCGATCGGATTTGGATTGGCCGCCATCGGCGCGGGCCGGGGCATCGGCCAAATCGGCGGGCAGGCGTGCGAAGGGATCGCGCGACAGCCCGAAGCGGCCGGACGTATCGGCACCAACATGCTGATCGCCGCGGCGCTGGTCGAAGGCGTGGCCTTCGGCGCGATCGTTTTCGGCTTTCTGTTGGCCCACGGCCTGTAAGCAAGCCGCCGCCGCCGGCTCCAACGCCGGCGACGGCTTTTTCCGGGATTGAGGCATTATGCCAATCACCATGCTCCTGGCAGACGGCGAATTGATCGACCCGAACCTCGCCCAGTCCATCTGGATTTTGGTTCTCTTTCTGGTCGTGGCGATCATTCTGTACAAGACGGCCTGGAAGAACGTGCTGGTCGGGCTGAGGGCGCGGGAGGATCGGATCCGGCAGGACATCGCCGACGCCGAAGCCGCTCGCGTCAAGGCGGAGCAAACCCTGCGGCAATACGATGCCCGCCTCGCCGGCGCCGAGGAGAAGGTCCGGGAAATCATCGACAGGGCGGCCGTTGACGCCGAGAAAATCGCCACCGGCATGCGCATGAAAGCCCAACAGGAAGCCGAGGTGGTCAAGGAACAGGCCACGAAGGAAATCGAAGCGGCCAAGCAGACGGCGCTGACCGAAATCTACACGCAGACCGCGGATCTGGCCACCAGCATCGCGGAAAAAATCATTCGCCGGAAGATCAACCCCGACGATCAGCGCGACCTGGTGAACCAAGGCATCGAGGAATTCCAGAACGCGCGGCGGAACTGATCACCCATGCACAAGGACAATCAACAGTCTCCGCTGGCAATCGCTTACGCCGAAGCGCTGCTTCAGTTGGCCAACGAGTCCAACTCCGCCGCGCCCATCGGCGAGGAATTGCGCGCCTTGCGGCAGATCATCGAGACCGACAAGCTGTTCGCGCAGTTGCTGGCCGATCCGGCCATCAGCATCGAAGAGCGGGGCCAGCTCCTGCATCGTGTTTTCGACGGACGCGCTTCGACGCTGATGAGTCATTTTCTAGGCCTGGTCAACGTCAAGGGCCGGCTGGTCCTCCTCCCGGCGATCGCCGGCGCGTACGATGATCTGCTCGATAAGCAGCAGGGCATCGTTGAAGTGGACGTAACCGTGGCCCAGGGATTGGGCGAGGATCAGTTGGAGGCCGTCCGCCGCAAGGTCGGCGATACCCTCAAGCGCCAGGCGGTGGTCCATCAGATTGTCGATCCGGCAATCATCGGCGGCCTGATCCTTCGCGTGCAGGACCAGCTCATCGACGGCAGCGTCCGCGCCCAATTGTCGGCAATGCGGCGACAGCTTATGGAGGCCCGGCCAGTGTAGAAAATGGTCATTGGTCATTTGTCATTGGTCATTTGTAAAGGCAAGCATGGGTTGACCAATGACCAGTGACCAATGACAAATGACCAATGACGAATTTGAAAGCGAGCGACTTAGATGGCCATCAACGTTTCTGAAATCACCAGCATCCTCAAGCGCGAGATCGCCGGCTTTGAAAAGCGATTGCAAATCAACGAAGTCGGAACGGTCATCGACGTCGGCGACGGAATCGCCCGCATTTACGGCCTGCAAAACGCCATGGCGGGCGAACTGCTCGAATTCCAGAACGGCGCCATCGGGCAGGTGTTCAATCTGGAAGAGGATTCCATCGGCTCGGTGGTCTTCGGCGACTACCTGACGATCAAAGAAGGGGATTCGGTCAAGAGCACGGGCCGGCTGCTGGAAGTGCCGGTCGGCGACGCGGTCATCGGCCGGGTCGTGAACCCCCTGGGCCAGGCGCTGGACGGCGGCCCCGCCATCCAATCCAGCGAAACGCGCAAGATGGACATCGTCGCGCCCGGCATCGCCGATCGCCAGCCCGTCAAGGAACCCCTCCAGACCGGCATCAAGGCGATCGACAGCATGATCCCGATTGGGCGCGGACAACGCGAACTGATCATCGGCGACCGCAAGACCGGCAAGACCGCCATCGCCCTGGATACGATCATCAATCAAAAAGGCACGGGCGTGAAATGTTTCTACGTGGCCGTCGGACAAAAGGAATCGTCCGTCGCCCAGGTGGTGGACGTGCTCAAAAGCCGCGGCGCGATGGAATACACGACGGTGGTGGTCGCCGGCGCGGCCGACCCGGCTCCGATGCAATACATCGCCCCGTACTCGGGCTGCGCCATGGCCGAATATTTCATGTGGAAAGGCCAGGCCACCCTGTGCATATACGACGACCTGAGCAAACAGGCGGCGGCGTATCGGCAGCTATCGCTGCTGCTCCGCAGGCCGCCCGGCCGCGAGGCGTATCCCGGCGACGTTTTCTATCTCCACAGCCGCCTGCTCGAACGCGCCGTGAAACTCAGCAGCGACAAGGGCGGCGGCAGCCTGACGGCGCTTCCGATCATCGAAACGCAGGAAGGCGAAGTTTCCGCCTACATTCCCACCAACGTCATCAGCATCACCGACGGGCAGATTTATCTGGTTCCGGAATTGTTCTTCGCCGGCGTCCGACCCGCGATCGACGTCGGGATCAGCGTCAGCCGCGTCGGCGGCAACGCGCAGAACAAGGCCATGAAAAAAGTCGCCGGCGGCCTCAAACTCGATCTGGCCGCCTACCGGGAACTGGAGGCCTTCGCCCAGCTTGGAACGGAATTGGACAAGGCCACGCAAAAGCAACTGGATCGCGGCGCTCGGCTGGTGGAATTGCTCAAACAGCCGCAATTCAAGCCCATGGCCGTCGAACAGGAAGTGATGGCCGTCTATGCCGGCACCCAGGGATACCTGGACGACGTCCCCATTTCGCGCATCCAGGAGTTCCAGACCGCCTTCCTGGCTGACGTTGACGCCACCGCCGGGGATTTTCGCAAGGACCTGGCAGCCAAGGCGGAATTGACCAGCGATTTGGAGGCGAGGCTCAAGCGGGCCCTCGGCGACTTCAAGTCAAGGATTTGGAAAAAATAACCCGGTTTTTGGGGATTCTTGGAATTCCCCCACTGGTTGAGGGCAGCCTATAATCCTCGGGTGGTTTAGTGGGCCGATAGACGTGAAGTTGTGCATGCGTGGAATAATCAGCCCCGTTTTTGACCGATAAGTCGAAATCCATAGGATTTTAATTGGGAGAATTGTGAATATTTCCGCGATTTGGACGTATAGATGTTGGAGAAAACCGCGGAATTTATGTTGGGGAGTTTATTGAAATCCTGGAATGCCTCCCAATCCGAGGGGGGAGCTTCTACGATGAACACCGAGTCAGCCATAAGCGGCCAATCCATGGACCGGCCCGAAAGTGCCGTTCCCAACCGTCTCTACGGCTATGAGATCATCGACTTTCTGGGCGAAGGGGCCGGCAGCGTGATCTACGCCGCCTCCGATCCGATTACCCACCAGCTTTACGCCATCAAGCATGTGGTCGTGAAGGTGGAAAAGGACCAGCGATTCGTCGAGCAGCTCGTCAACGAATTCGAGGTCGGGTCCAAGGTGTCGCATCCGGCGCTTCGGCGGTGCATCGACCTGAAAATGACCAAGCCGCTTTTGCGCAAGGCAACCGAGGCCGCGCTGGTGATGGAATTGGTCGAGGGAACCAGTTGTGAATCCCGCCCGCCGACCGACATGACCCTGCTGATGGACGTTTTCCACCAGACCGCGTCCGCGCTGGCGGTCCTGCACCAGCAAAATTTCGTCCATTGCGACCTCAAACCGAACAACATCCTGCTGAAGCCGGACCACAAGGTGAAGATCATCGACTTTGGACAAGCCTGTCCGGTTGGATCGGTGAAGAAGCGGATTCAGGGGACTCCGGATTTCATTTCGCCGGAACAGGTGAAATGCGAGCCGGTGACGGTTCAGACGGACGTTTACAATCTCGGCGCGACGTTTTATTGGCTGCTGAGCGGTCAGAAGCTGCCGACGCTTTTCACGCTGAAGAAATCGCGCAACAGTTTCCTGGTCGCCGACGCGATCAAGGCGCCGCACGAATACAATTCCAAGGTGCCGGAGAACCTTTCCAACCTGGTGATGGAATGCTGCCGCATCACCCCCGCCAAGCGTCCGGCCAACATGCCGGAACTGTGCCGAAGGCTGGAGATTATCCAGCATACCCTGACGGGAACAAATCAATCGTCGGCGATGCTGGCGTAATACCGATTACAAAAATCGTTTGCGCTTTCCGTAGCCCCGGATGTACATCCGGGGCTTCGATTGGTGCGCAGCCGGAAAATGTAAACCGTATCAGAAGGCCAGAAATTCCGGCCTTGTTACGAATATGACGTTCCTCATGCCATGAGGAATGGCCCTTGCCAAAAAAACTTGAATATGGATTAAACACGCCTCAATTCCACGCCGAAGCAAATACCGGATCAACTATATCCAGCCAGATGAGGAGGGAGACCATGCGCACGTATCGGAGGGGTGGAGCAGTGCAATCCAACTTTCTCCGATGGCCGTTGGCGGCGGCCATCCTGTTGCTGTTTAGCGCCGGCGGATGCCAGACGGCGGGGGTTGGCCCGCCGCCGGTCGGACCGGGGGCTGCCACGGAACGCGACCTGACGCCATGGCTGGCAACGGCATCGGAAACGCAGCTATCCGGCTGCCTGATGGAGATCAACGTTCCCAGCCAACAAGGCTCATACGACACGTGGGCCCTGGCCACGCCGGAACCGGCGCAATCGGTGGAGGTGGACGTCCGCGCCTGCGCGGCGGCGGCGGAGGATTTCAACGGCAAAAACGTGATCGTCAAGGGCAAGGCCATTGCGCGAGGCAAACATCATTTTCCGGTGCTGGTAGCCGAGCGCATCGTTCCGGCCGACGCATACGGCAAGGCATTGCCCGATTCGGCGGCGCACGTGGCGATGGCGTCGGAGCCCGATCCGGTCACGGACCAATTCGATCCGCTGGTGGGATTCCAAGCCTCCGGGGGCGCGGTCGCCCTATCATCCGCCAAATGATTGGATCGCAGGCGGGTCAATGCACGTGCTGCAAACCCTGGAGCAGTCCGTTCATAATCGCCTTCTTCGCGGCGTCTTTGATCAGTTGCGCGATCGTCTGATCCAGTTCCAATTTGGGATGGTTCATGTCGCCTTTCATCGGCACGACGACCGAGTCCGGGATGTATTGCCGATCGTTAATGGGAATCAGGTGGGCAAACAACGCTGTAGGAATGGATGCCGTCATCGGGGCGAACTGGTCCGTCGCCAACACCACGACGCCGGCGAAGCGCAGCGGCTTGTTGCCGTCGATCATCATCGTCGTGTCTTCCGTCACTTTCCCGCGCGCGAATTTCACGTCGGCGTTGTCAATTTCCGCGGAAACGCTGGCGTTGCCGAACACCGCCAGCAGTTCGCTGCCAAGCTGCAATTCCTTCACCGAATACTGCACCTCGGCGGTTCCCTTGTTCAGCGGCGAATCCTGCGTCATCAGCCCGCTCAGGGGCAGATGATCCACCTGCAAGATCGACACGGTCACCAGCCCGCGCGCCTGGTTGGCGCCGACGAACGCCGGATTGTTCAGCACCTTGCCCATGATGCTCTTGGACATGGCCGGGTTGATCGACACGTCCTTGAGAATGTAATGCGGTCCGGCGGCCGTGGCCCCGCTGACGTACAACAGCATCGGATCGGTGCGAAGATCGACGGTGATAACGCCCAAATCCAGCGTTCCGCCG
>Ga0187867_10004375_pt1 | contig 10949 bp, 10 predicted proteins | sample June2016WEW_13_1_FD_132976 | JGI IMG/M metagenome (GOLD analysis project Ga0187867, IMG submission 132976) | Peatland microbial communities from SPRUCE experiment site at the Marcell Experimental Forest, Minnesota, USA - June2016WEW_13_10 | ecosystem: Environmental > Terrestrial > Soil >... | reverse complement strand
GGACTTCCTTGGGCGTGAGCCGCAAGTGGCAAGATCAAGAGAAGCAAAAGAAGTGAAGGTTTCTGGACTGCCAGGCGAATGCGGCCAACACTCTGTTTGGTGGATTGGGCTTGGCCGGGACCAAAATACGACATGAGAACCTCCGGGAGCGACCATTCAATTTGCTAATGTGTGGGTCACCCTAGTGGGTCGATGAGGCTCTCGTCCAATGACTTTTCAGTAGAACGTTATGCCTGCTGCTCATAACGCGGAGCGGTAGCAACAATTCCCGGCTAAAGCGTACTCGGTGAGGACCGGCAACGCGATCAGATGCAATAACGTCCGCCGGTTGTTTCAAGCTAGGCGAACCGCGACGTGGAGCAAAACGATGGAGCGGAACGATGGATCGGTCGATGCGGTGGAAAGCGGGTTTGTTCCTTCGCTCGGCAGGTTGACGTACCGGGAATCGGCGAAGAGCCGATCTCGGTGTTTTTCCCGAGACTTCTTTGACAATACCTAGCTCTTCTTTTGATACCGAAAATAGGGTAGTGGCTCAATTTGAAATCCACGGGCAATCGTCAAAACGACAAATTAGCGGGAATATAGAGTCATGGCAAAGAGATCACGATTTCTTCGTGAACGCCCGCCGGGTGGTGGAGCAAGCCATCGGTGAGCATATGGACGGAAGCCCGCTTAAGAATAAGGGCTCAAAAGCAGTAGCGGGGAGTAAAGGCGGTAAGAAGGGCGGTAAAGGCTAGGGCGAAAAGCTATCACCACGCGAACGGAAAGAGATAGCCCAGAAAGCCGCAAAAGCTCGCTGGGCTAGGAATTAGAAAAACACAGCTGGGGAAACCTTGAACCGTTCGCTGAGTCTGCGAATGTGCTCTTTGTTTAGTTCTCTTTTACCGTTCAGGACGTCGGAAACAATGCTCTCGGTTCCAAATACATCCACAAGGTCCTTTTGGCGAAGGTTATGCTCTTCCATTAGGTGCCGGATAATATCAAGCGGCCCAACATCGAGAACTGGATAGTACTGATTTTCAAATTTTTCAATCAGAACGGTCAACAAGGCAATGAGTTTTTCTTCCGCCTCGGTCACATGCTCTTGCGCCGTAAAGCGTTCCAATAGATCGATGAGTCGGCGATTCTCTACTTCGCCGTGAATTACTTCCGGTTTTGTTCCTCAAGAAGTTCCCCGTAATCGATTGCACGCGCGTTCATTGTTTCCACCCCTCTGTCATACTGTTGTATTAGCCTCTTGCTCCTGCGGCCCCCTTTGAGATGAAAACATCAGCGGGAAGTTTGAACCGGGTGCTCAATTTCCGCACTTGTTCTACGGTGAGATTGCGTTGCCCTGCCAAGAACATCGAAACCGCACTCTCCGAACCAAATTGAGGAATCAGGTCACGTTGCGTGAGATTCTGCCGTTCAATGAGAAACCGCACAACGGAAGCCGGATCAGCCGCAGGAATGGAGTAATGCTCCTGCTCGTAATGCTCCACGAGCAAGGTTAGGAGTTCGATTGCTTCCACTTCAGAGCTAGAGGGGCTTTTGAGCTCCGTCAGTTGGAAGAGAGCGTTGGTATAGGCTTCAAGTTCCGCATCATTGTGTATGACGTGGGGAGCGCCGTGCGCAATCATTTCCGCAGGGTTTGCGAGAACTGTGCTCATTTTGTTCCAAACCTCCTATCCCAGTTACTGCGATTGTCGTATTCCTTATGAGTCAAAAAAGATCGGATGTACATGTGCCCTTCGGTCCGCCTTTCATCCGTCGTCTTTGAATAGTGGACGACGGTGATAAGCCTGTACCGGTTCTGTCGGATATTAAAGTTCACGTAGCCATCCACAGGATCAGCATCCTTAAACAAGCCGCGCACATCCGCGAAATTGTGCCACCGGACCGCCTCGACGACGCCCACCCACGCTTTGATTTCGTTCGCCGCATCCGGGTAGCGTTCCATCGCCTCGCTCAGATGCTTACGCGTAACGATATGCACTCACCCAGAATACTTCACAATATGTGAAGTTGTCAGACAATATTACCTAATGTGGTTACCAGTTCAGCAGGAAAAGTGTGGGAAGAGCGCGTGTTCAGCATCGTCCATGGGCCCGCACGCCGTTTTTCCACCGGGCGGGTTCTGAGAGAGCGGCAACCAGCAACTTGGGCCAGTCATGTTGCCAGTTCCAATGCATGAGCGATAGAAGGAATTTCTCTCGCTCAAAATACACTATCACGTGAGCAAAGCTCGGCCACGATCTGCGAGACGCACGGCGGCGGCGTATTCCCTCAGAAGTCACCGCGCAACGAGCGTCCATAAGCGGACCGACGCTGGTCAAGGTCGAAAAAGGCGATCCCGGCGTTGCGATGGGAAGCTATGCCACCGTCCTATTTGTCATGGGAATGGCTGATCGTCTCTTTGATCTGGCCGACCCTACGCATGACGCGGTCGGCCTTCAGCTTGAAGCGGAACATCTGCCGCAGCGAATTTCACGGCCACGAAAATCAAAAGGCGAATGATGGAAAAAGATGCTCTGGTGTACGTGGACCTCGACGGTGTTCCCCTCCTTGCCGGACGCCTGTGGACACGTGTGCCAAGAATAAAGAAGGCGCGACCTTTGAATACGGCGACTCCTGGCTGAAACATCCTAATCGGTTCTCTATTGAACCCGCGCTGAAGCTCGGCCCCAGCATCCTGGCAATCGGTTTTTTCTAGCCGCCTCAATTGCATGAGAAGCTAGTCGCCACTTGGCAATCCCGCGAGGCTCAGATAGACTAAGTTAGATAAACTAAGTCCGATAAAACACTATGAAAACGGTGAACATTCACGAAGCAAAAACTCAGCTCTCGAGACTCATCGAAGAGGCATCCAAGGGTGAGCCGTTCGTTATTGCCAAGGCTGGTAAACCGGTCGTAAAGGTCACTGCCCTTAGCGCTCCAACCGGTGCTCAAATACGGCGGCTCGGTTTCATGGCGGGGCAGATCTCTGTGCCGGACGACTTTGACCGAATGGGCAAGGAGGAGATCGAGCGAATCTTCGGCGGTGGTGCATGAAACTTCTGCTGGATACACATCTTCTCCTCTGGGCTGCCGGTGAACCTCAGCGGCTCTCAAAACGAGCTCGAACCTTGATCGGCAATCCGCACAACGAGCTTCTCTTCAGTGCGGCTAGTTTATGGGAAGTGGCAATTAAACGTGGGTTGGGCCGGGAAGATTTCAAGGTGGATGCGCGGCTGCTGCGCCGCGGTCTATTGGACAACGGGTACAGCGAGTTGCCAATCGTCAGCGATCATGTCGTTGCCACCGAGAGTTTGCCGCTGATTCATAAGGATCCTTTCGACAGAATCTTAGTGGCACAGGCGACTATTGAGGGTGTTACGCTGTTGACCATCGATTCGTTGGTGTCCGAGTATCCGGGTCCTATCAGGACAGTGTAGGAATCCACACCTCTTGAGTCGAGAGTAGAAGCGAGGATCTGGTGGAGTGCTAAGGTGTGGCAAACTGTGGCGATCTTCCTGCGACAAACCACGACACTTTCAAATGACGGGGCTGAATATTCGCCTTATATTCGCCTGCGCCGTGTACGATAGGTGTACGATGAACCCGGCAGAGGGGCGTTTTTGGCACTTTGCTCCCTTGTAAAATCAGCAACTTACACATTGCAAAGGGTGTGGAAAACTTCGACTCCCGCCGCCTCCACCACACTTAAACAACTGAAAACAAATTAGTTACATAACGACGGAGAACATCGTACTTGTCCTCCCCGACCCTCTCGCGCTCTGATGACCAGCGCCGGCTACAAGTGGATCAATGGCCTAATCGGGTCTTATGGATGCTTCATCCGTCGCAGTGCCTAAACCCGCTGATTGCCGCCGCGTCTGATCACCTTCGTATGGAGATCATTGCTGCAGGTTCTAAGGGACAGCACGAGACCAACTCGTTTCACCCAATTCTCGTTCACCACACAACCTCGTGGACGCGTGAGCATTTCTAACATGGGAGCGTCACCCCCGGAATCCCACGAGGAGATTCCGAGGAAATCGCCGACAAAGGTGTAATCGGTTCGAGCGATTCGTGGAACTATTTCGCTGGAATGTAGCTTAAGTCCGGACGGAACTCGACAACTTCGTTGTATGTGCTTTCAATCGAGCCGTTGAGCCGTTCAATCACTGACATGGATTCCTGCTCGCCGAACGCTTCCCGCAGTATATCGCGCAGTGGCTTGATGTTGGGGTCGTCGGCAAACGAAGCCCAGTTGGCGTGCTCTACGAGGAGAACATACGTTCCACCCGGCCCGCCGTTCGCCAGTCTCTCCCATCGATAATGAAAGGGCCACTTTGTTTTTTGCGCGGCGTCGTACATTCGGGCGATGGCACTCCGAAAATCGTCGCCCTTGCCGTACCGTATGTGGAAGGTTGTAGCGCTGGTGTATTTGCCCCCCATCTCGGAGCTGGGATAACTCACTTTGGGCATAGTCTCGAAGTAGGCTGCGGTGCGTTTCTCGACGTAGGGGGCGACAACCTTGTTGTACTCTTCCTCATCGGCGGCATCGGGGACGGCGGGTTTATCGAGATCGGCCCAGTGCTGGCCGGATCGCCCCACGATGTAGGAGCCCATTTGCTCGCCCGCCACCACTTGCAGGACAAACAGCATCTGCGGGTCCTTTTGCTGTTTGTGCCAAGTGGCTTTTGCCTTGCGTGCTTCTTCGTATTGCTTGGTCATCCCGTTCTTCGGTGTTTGAAACTCCAGTGCCGTAACGGTGCTGGGCTCCTCCTGCGCGGCTGCCAAAAGCGCAAGCAGCAACACGGCAGCACAAATAGACAGTAGCTTAGTGAATTTCATTTTTCCTCCGGCATTTTTGAATTCGACACCTAGATTTCCGATTTAGCGAGACCGCTAACTCAAAAGCGGGATAAGTGTATACCCATCTCGGATGTTCCCGTCCTTGTACGGCAGTCCTCGCAACCGCTGCCCATGCTGCGATTGGTCGCAGCGCGCTTATGCCAACGCAGAAACCGAATGCTGCTTCACCTGAGGGGGCCACAGAGAGCATGAAGTCTGTCAGTTCCACACGGCGAACCGCGGATGTGAAACCCGATTGAGATTTGTTGGACTTAAAGAAAGGCCAGGATACTTTTCAGCGTGTCTTAACTTCACTTATACCTTGAACGCCGTGGTCGTCCCTGCACCCGATGAAAGGAAAAACATCAGAACGAATAACGCAGGGACTCGGTTAGCGAGTTAGCGTGAAAATAGCGTGGCGCTGTCGGGCCGACGAAGGAACCTTCCCCGTACTGGTAATAATTCCAGCCCATATTGTAGGTCAGCTTATGGCCAATATCCACGCTCAGGTTGGCCACCGGCTGCTGGTATTTGTACTGCAACGTGCCGAGCGGCTGCAGAATATTGAACTGCGGAGCGACGCCGTCAACACTGGTGATGCTGTAGCCGACGTTGGCCATTACTCGCTTCGCCGGCTTGAACCTGACCGTGGCCATTCCAAAATTAGTGTGGTTGGTGTAGTAGGAGTTGGCCATCAGGTTATTAGCCGTATCGTTCCCTGCACAATTATTGTTGTTAGCGCTGGCCACGAAGGGAAGGATCACGCCGGTTGGCGGCGTGTCGTTAAAGCAGATCAGGGCATTTTGGATCACGCTATTGAAGTTGTACGCCAGATCCGTTCCCAAGCGTTCGCGCGGCGCCAGCGACGCGGTCAGCCCGTAGTTTTGGTTGTGGCCAACGTACTGGGTTTGCATATCGGGGTTGGATTCTTGCCGGATGTTGATGGATCCGCCCAGGGTCGCCCACGAGCGCGGTGTGTAGGTGGTCTGGAACCGGTAGCGCCCTTCCTTGCGTGGCGACATGCGGACGAACACGCTGTTGAAGTTCGTGTGTTCCAGATCAAAATTCACTCGCAAGGCATGCGTGGGCCGTGCCCAGAGCCCGAGCAGCGCCGTCTTTTCCAGGCCTACGAAATGGTCCAAGTCTCCAGGGAGATAATCATTGAAGTGGTTGAATTGCCGGTCTCCATAACGATAACCGATCCGAACCCCAGCCTTTTTCGAAATGTCCCAGGCCAGTTCGGTTTGATTTCTCGTCCAAGTCTGGTTGAAGGACGACTGGATCAGGGTCGGGACCGTCGTCGGCGCGGTGGCGGAGAATGGAGTCAGCAGAGTGCACGCTTTTGTATTTATACAATCGCTATCGACTTCGTTGAAATTGCCATTCTCCGGAATGCGGTAGGCCCAAAAGTAAAACTTCTCGATCAGGCGCAGATGTTTGGTGAGATGCACGGTGGCCCCGAGATCGGCTGCGTCCGAAATTCGGTTGGCGTCGGCCTCACCGGTTCCGAGGAACGCACGGGTGGCGGTGCGGGTGATCAAGCCGTTGAAGGATTCGTCCAACGGCGTGCTCGAGGTTGCGGAGCTATAGGAGAAGGAAGCGACTAGGTCTAACCGCTGGAAGTAATTGCTCCGCAGGCTAACGCGCTCGGTGGGCGTGGAGGTGCGGATCCGCTGATTCCGCAAGTAGCTGAAGTACGCGCTGCATGTGATATTAGTCAGGGTCCCACCAACAATCAGACTGGTTGCCGGCGGCACCACGGCGCAGGGTTCCTTGTTTGCAGTGTCGATGGACAAGCCCAACGACACGGAACTTACCGGCGTTGTGGGCAGGAGGGCCTCATTGATCGGGTTCAGCTGGTAGTCCGTATCTCCCTTGTAGTAATCGAGGAATAGGTCGTAGCTGAGGACAGTTCGCGGCGCGATTCTAAAGTCCGCCCCCAGTCGGTACGAGTTCATGGTTGTGTTCCAGTCTTGCAGGAGCGAAGCTTCCGTGCCCTCGTGAATGCTGCTGTACGAAGGCCCGGTCATGTTGTTATGCGAATATCCCAGACGGAAGCTCACGGAGGACTGCGGAAGCAGCGTCAGGTCAAAGTCGCTCATGCGTCGCGTCGTATCAAATTGGTGGGGCGAGTTCAGGACTGGAATCGATGGAGTCGAAGTTGGGGGATTCAGTGGATTCGCCAGCAAGTCGTAATCGGAGAAATACTGATCGCGACGAAAACTGCCTTGCAGGTTGTACCACTTGTTCTTGTCCGCCCGTAGTCGCAAGGCGTTGTTGGGATCGCCTCCCCATCCAAAACTGTTGAGGTAAAGATCGTCGAACAGAAGGCCCTGGTGATCGATCGATTGCATCGTAAGCGCCTGATCAAGGATTCGCGGGCCGGTTTGCAGATTCACCAGTGTGTCGTACATATCGCCGCTCCCGGTCACGTCGTTGGAGCGGTAGCCTAGCTCGACCGAGGAGTGAATCTGGTAGCCACCGCGCGTCACGCCATCGGGTTCAGCAGCCGGCGCTGGGGCGGGGGTAGGACTCGCGGTTGAAGTTTGGGCGAAGAGTGTTTCTCGTGACGACACGATCATTAGATACAAAAACATCAACAGAGCGATCAGTACTCGACCTTTGCAGTGACCACAGGGGGCTGCCGAACTGTTCTTCGCCCATACCCTTCGGCTTCGCTCAGGGCAGGCGCACAGGGGCGTCCATTTCTCCGGTAGCGAAGATTGCTGGACGAGTTTTCTTGGCGGCTCCATGGATACTCCCTACTTGAAAAACACATCGCTGAAATTGGAGCCGTGAATCTGCGTGTGACACATGGTGCAGGCCTGATACTTCGCCGACTGATTGTGCGCCGGACCGATTGGCCCGCCCGCCGTCAATTGGGTCGAGAACGTGTGGCACTGCAGACAGAGCATGTTCACCGGCATCACGCTGAGTAGCTTCGGATTGGTGGAACCGTGGGGTGAGTGGCAACTGATGCAGCCCTCCGTCTTTACCGGCACGTGCTCATAGACGAAAGGACCTTGCTTATCGACATGGCACTTGTAGCAAATGGCGTCGCCGCTCGGCAGGCTCCGTAGCTGCCGCACGGTTCCGGTCCCGTGCGGGTTGTGGCAGTCCACGCATTGCACCAATCCCTCGTTGACGCGGTGGTGATAAGGTTTGGCGAAATCTGCCTTGGCGGAGGTGTGACACCCGTAACATAACTGGGGTTGCCCCTGGACTAGCAGGAACTCTTTTTCCTTGGCATGATGGGGAGAGTGGCAGTCGAGACATCCCACATCGCTATTGGAGTGAGCGGATTGGGCGAAATGCGATTGTTCATGAGCTTCGCCGTGGCAACTTAGACATCGAGCGCTAGTCTCCTGCCGTGACTTTCCCGCGAACACGAATATCTTGCTTTTGTCGCCGCCGCCGGCCACGTGGTCGGCTCCGGGACCGTGGCAACCCTCACAACCTTGCTTTGAGGGGCCGCCCTTCGCGTTCAGTGTAGTCTTCCAGTGCGGCGTCTTCGCCCATGCGCTGTAAATTTCCTCGTGGCAGGTCTTGCAAGTGTCCGCCCCCACATACTTGGACACTTCGGGAGAGGGCGTACTGGTCACTGGTGCGGTGGATTGAACACTCTTAGTGGCGGCTGGTGGATTAGTCTGGCCCGCCGCAAATGCGCGGCCCGCGGACAAAAGCAAGACAAGGGACAGGAGAATTCGAGATGCCTTGCACCTTCCCGACATTCGCACTGGTACGCTCCCTCGACTCTAGCGGTTGATCTTGCACGCGCGTTCAGGCCGAGAACTCTGTGGCACACCAATCCTAAGATCCGATCCTGTCGTAAACACTCGGAGGCGTCAACCAGAATCCCTAGGAAGAGATAAAAATCCGTAGCGCCAATTCCCGTTTTGAGCTTCCTTGAACCGAAGCAAGAACCAGAAGAGCCTTTTTTCGTTGGATCTCAGCCAGTCGCAGTCGACTCTTTCGCGCCAGCGGCTGTCGCCAGCCATTAAGAAGATAAGAATGCACGATTCGCGATGCGGTCGCTGTTCAATATTGCTCAGTTTTGGAGAATAGGGGGTAACTAGAGAGAGACTGAATTTGAACAGGGCATCGCGCATCGATGAAAGCCGCTCCCGTTGTACTTCTTGAACCCGCCATGCTGTAGTAGATCACGGCGCCCATCATCTAGTGTGGGTTCGGAGTTAGTTCAACCGCGGCCTGCACCGGCTGCTGTAAGGTTGACTTGGAGGAGATATCCGCCTGTACTTCCTTCGCCGCCGGAATTTCACTTCCCGGTGGGTAGATGGAGATCTGCACCGTACCCCAGCCTGTATCCGAATTCGCATCGGCCTGCTTGCCCAGTCCCAGAGTTTTAAGCTGACTATCGTCGAATCCGAAGTTTTCCACCAAGTACTCGCGTATGACCATCGCCCGTGCCTCGGTCAGTACCAGATCCTTCTGGGTATCACCCTCCATTCCGGTAGACGCCACGACCACTGCAAATCCGAACTGGCTACTGGCCAGGAACTCGCCGCCTGCGTTCAGAGATTTCTGGTTCTTTAGCTTGGCAGAATCCTGCTTACCGAAAAGCTGCTTCGCCGAGTACGTAAACTTCTTCGTCGGTTCGCTTTGCGGCAGCCGCTCGATCTCGTTCTTTGCCAACTCGGCAGAATCTTCGTAGCCGCGGCTCTTGAAATACCCCCGCAGGAAGAAATTGTGCTTCATGGCTTCCATATTCTCCTGGAAGTCGGTAACGCCGGCTTGCGCCTCCACCATCGTGTCACGCATGGCAGCACTGGTTTGTTCGAGGTTGCTGTAAAGCTGTTTGTCGTTGACCAGCGCTCCTGCCGTTCCCTTCCCTCCATCGATCTTGGCGCTGATCGAGTCTAGATTCGCCGTCGCCCGGGTGGCGTTCTGAATGGCTTGTTGGCTGCTATCCAGAATGCCGCTGGTCTTTGCGAGCAGGTCCGACATTTCGAGGGGCGGCTGGCTGGCGAGTGTATCGCCATCCCGCACATTGGGCGATATGGCGGACCCAAACGAGATCGCCAGATATTGGTTGCCCAGCAACCCCTCGGTTTCGATTGTGGCCACAGAGTCTTGCTTGATGATCTCGTGCGTCGACCTGCCCAGATCCATGACTACCGTGACCTTTTCGCCCGGCTTGTGGGGCAACACGATGCTGCGCACAGTGCCACTGTGAACGCCGCCCACCCGAACATCGCCGCCAGCATCCAGGCCCACCACATTGTCGAATTGCGCCTTCAATTGGTACGTGGAGCTGAACAGATATTGCTTGCCTCCGATGATGAAGACGCCGGCCACCAGAATCGCCAGTGTCACAACGATGAAAGCTCCTAACCGCGCCGCTCTCGACATATGTCCTCCTACGAATGCCTCAGAAATTCCCTGACAAACTCGCCGTCACTTTTCTGAAGCTCTGCAAAGCTGCCTTCGATCACCACTTTCCCTTCATTCAGCAGGGCCAGACGGTCCGCAATCGTCTTCGCGCTATGCAGATCGTGAGTCACTACGATGGATGCCATGTGATGTTCCTGCTGAAGTTTGAGAACCAAATCATCGATCTCCGCTGCGCTGATGGGGTCCAGGCCAGCGGTGGGTTCGTCGAGCAGCAGCATATCCGGCTCCAACGCCAGCGCACGAGCCAGCCCTACTCTCTTCTGCATCCCCCCCGATATATCCGAGGGCATCTTCGCCAGGTCGCCTTCCATGCCCACTTCCGCCAGCAGTTCCTTGACACGGTCATCGCGCTCGGACTTCGACATCTTCTTCTGATGGTGCTGCAGTGGAAAAGCCACGTTCTGCTCGACGGTGAGAGAGTCGTAAAGGGCGGCGTGCTGAAACAGAAAACCCATTTTCTTTCTGATCTCGCCGAGCTGGTCGAGGGCCAGGCCGGCGATGTCTTGCCCGTGGATGCGAACCGATCCCGAGTCAGGTTTCTCCAGTCCGATGATGAGCCTCAGCAACACGCTCTTGCCGGTACCACTTCGCCCTAACACCGCAAGGGTTTCGCCGCGCTTCACGGCCAGGCTAATCCCGTCCAAGACGTTTTGACTTCCAAAGGACTTATGCAGATCCTCGACGGCGATCACTGGTGCGCTGCCGCCTTGTTCAGCTTC
>Ga0187867_10004370_pt1 | contig 10954 bp, 9 predicted proteins | sample June2016WEW_13_1_FD_132976 | JGI IMG/M metagenome (GOLD analysis project Ga0187867, IMG submission 132976) | Peatland microbial communities from SPRUCE experiment site at the Marcell Experimental Forest, Minnesota, USA - June2016WEW_13_10 | ecosystem: Environmental > Terrestrial > Soil >... | reverse complement strand
TGCTCGGATCGGGCAGGTCGACCGGCGACATGGCCCGGAGGCGGAGCACGAAAAAAGCGATGACAGGCGAGGCCAAGACCGCCACCGACTCGGCCAGCACCGCAAATGTGCGCCTCGGGGGTCGGTGCCCAGAGTCCGAGCCGGGGGACGGGCGGCTTAGGCTGAGCACGGCGGCAACCTTACTTACGCCGCCCGGCCAGGTGACTACACTCCTGGCGTGCTCAACGGGAAGCGGATCACTGTCGTGCTTCCCGCCTACAACGCCGGGGAAACCCTGAAACGGACAGTTGACGAACTAGACCGTGACGTAATCGACGACGTCTTGCTCGTCGATGACGCCAGCACCGATGACACTATCGAGCAAGCTAGGCACCTTGGCCTCGTCTCTATCCGTCATCCGGAGAACCGCGGTTACGGAGCGAACCAGAAGAGCTGCTACAAAGCTGCGCTCGCCCGCGGGGCCGACATCATCGTCATGGTCCATCCCGACTACCAGTACTCGCCCCTGCTCGTTCCTGCCCTGGCGGCCATGATCGCCTACGGCGAGTACGAGTTCGTCCTCGGTTCTCGGATCCTCGCCCAGGATTCGATGGCGCGAGGGATGCCTGCCTACAAGTTCGTCGCCAACAGGTTCCTCACCTTGTTCGAGAACGTTCTTCTCCGCCAGAAGCTGTCGGAGTACCACACGGGCCTTCGCGCCTACTCGAGGAGCCTGCTCGAGGCGTTGCCCTTCGAGCGCAACTCGGACGATTTCGTCTTCGACAACCAGATGATCGCCCAGGCCGTCGCCTACGGAGCGAGCATCGGCGAGCTCTCCTGCCCCACCCGTTACGCCCAGGACTCGTCCTCGATCAATTTCAGGCGGAGCGTACGTTACGGGCTCGGCGTGCTGCAGACCACCGTCCAGTACCGGCTGCACGCGAGCGGGGCCCGCCACTATGCCTTCTTGGATGTTCCGACACGCGACCCCGCCGAGGCGAGCTTTTGAGCTTCGCTCGCCCGAGAGCCTTGCCGCTCAGACAGTCTCTACGAACGCGTCGGTGAACTGGCTCTCGTAGAGGGCCGCGTAAAAGCCCTGCTTCGCGATCAGCTCCGCGTGACTGCCCTGTTCCACGATCCGCCCGGCGTCCATGACGACGATCGTGTCGGCGTTGCGGATAGTCGAGAGCCGGTGGGCGATGACAAAGCTCGTGCGGCCGTGACGTAGACGCGCCATCGCCTCTTGGATGAGAACCTCCGTGCGCGTGTCGACGCTGCTCGTCGCTTCGTCGAGGATGAGGATGGTGGGGTTGGCCACGAACGCCCGAGCGATCGTGACGAGCTGCTTCTGGCCGGCAGAGATGTTCGAGGCGTCCTCGTCGATCACCGTGTCGTAGCCCTTCGGTTGGGTCCGCACGAAGTGGTCCACGTGCGCCGCCTCGGCCGCGGCGAGGATCTCCTGCTCGCTGGCACCGTCGCGCCCGTAGGCGATGTTCTCGCGGATCGTGCCCGTGAACAGCCACGTGTCTTGCAGGACCATGCCGAAAGTGCGCCTCACCTGGTCACGGGTGAGGTCGTGGGCGTCGATCGAGTCGAGCAGCACGCGACCCTCGTCGATCTCGTAGAAGCGCATGAGCAGGTTGACGATCGTGGTCTTGCCGGCGCCGGTCGGACCGACGATGGCCACGGTCTGACCCGGCGACACCGACAGGTCGAAATCTGAGATGAGGGGCTGATCTGGCTCGTAGCGGAAGCTCACATGCTCGAGGTCCACCTGCCCCTGCGGGTCTATAAGGCGCGCGGGCTCATCGCGATCCGGTTCCTCCTCGTCGGCGTCCAACAAGGCGAAGACGCGCTCGGCCGATGCGACGCCGGACTGCAGGAGGTTCATCTGGCTGGCGATCTGGGTGATCGGCATCGTGAACTGGCGCGAGTACTGGATAAAGGCCTGTACGTCACCCAAAGAGAGCGCTCCCGAGGCCACGCGGTAGCCCCCGATGACAGCGATCGCCACGTAGTTCAAGTTGGCGAGGAACTGCATGGCAGGCTGGATGACACCGGAGAGGAACTGCGCTTTGAAGCTCGCCTGGTAAAGAGGCTCGTTCTGGCTGTCGAACTCCTCCATGGCGGCGTCGCTCCGCCCGAATATCTGAACGAGTGCGTGCCCGGTATGCATCTCTTCGACATGGCCGTTCAACGCCCCGGTGCGGGCCCATTGGGCTTTGAACTCAACTTGGGAGCGGCGTGCGATGGCGAAGGTCACGACAATCGACAGCGGCACTGTTATGAGGGAGATGCCAGCGAGCAATGGGCTGATCCAGAACATCATGGCGATCACGCCGAGGATCGTGAGCATTGAGAGGAGGAGCTGGCTCATGCCCTGCTGGAGGGTCGTGGTCACGTTGTCAATGTCGTTGGTGACACGGCTCAAGATGTCCCCGTGCGAGTGCTGGTCGAAATAGCGCAGCGGGAGCCGGGCGAGCTTCGCCTCGACGTCTTCTCGCATGCGGTACACGGTTCGTTGCGCCACCCCCGCCATCACATAGCCCTGGCCCCAGTTGAGCACGGCTCCGAGAAGATAGACGAGTGCCGCCAAACCGAGCAGCTTGCCGAGATGTCCGAAATCGACTCCTGTCCCGGGAGTGAGCGACATTCCCCTGATCATGTCGGCCAGCTGACCTTCCCCCCGGGCGCGCAGGATGGCGATCGCCTGCTCCTTGGTCATACCGGCGGGCAGGCGTTTTCCTATTACCCCGTTGAAGAGCACGTCGGTCGCACTGCCGAGGATCTTCGGGCCGAAGACGGTGAAGGCCACGCTCGCGCAGCCCATCACGGCCACAAAGGCGATGCGCATCCGCTCCGGCCTCAGCCGTCTTGCGAGACGACGGACGGTGTTGCGGAAGTCCTTTGGGCGCTCGACGGGCATCGACATCCTTCCCGGACCGCCGAAGCCCCCACCACCCCCGGGGCGACGCTGCGCGGCGGGAGTACTCACGCAGCCTCCTCGCCGAGTTGCGAAATGACGATCTCGCGGTACGCCGGGCAGCTCGACAAGAGCTCCTCGTGCGAGCCGATGCCTACGACCCTGCCTTCGTCGAGGACGATGATCCGGTCGGCGTGCAGGATCGTGCTCACCCGCTGCGCGACGATCATCACCGTGGCGTGCCGCGTCTCGACGCGAAGCGCGGCGCGCAGCTTGGCGTCCGTCCCGGCGTCAAGCGCCGAGAAACAGTCGTCGAACAGGTAGATGGACGGCCGTTTCACAAGGGCGCGTGCGATCGAGAGGCGCTGTCGCTGGCCGCCGGAGACGTTGGTCCCCGCCTGGGTGATTTGTGCCTCGAGCCCACCCGGCATTGCCTCGACGAAATCACGCGCCTGGGCGACCTCGAGCGCATGCCATAGCTCCTCGTCGCTGGCCTCGGCCCGGCCGAAACGCAGGTTGTCCGCCACTGTGCCGCTGAACAAGTACGCCTGTTGCGGCACCATGCCGATCTTGGCCCAGAGGTTGCTTCGCGCCTGGTCGCGCACATCGACTCCGTCGACGATCACCGCCCCGCTCGTGACGTCGAACAGCCGGGGAATGAGGTTGAGCACGGTGGTCTTGCCAGAGCCGGTCCCGCCGATGATCGCTGTGGTGTCACCCGGCACGAGCGAAAAGGACAGGCCGTGAAGCACGGGCTTCTCGCCTCCGGGGTACTCGAAGACGACATCTCTCAGCTCTACGAGACCGGTGCTGGTGCTGGGCACGATCGGCTCCGGCGGGTCTACCACCGCGGGCTCGGCCCGCAGCACCTCTTCGATCCGATCTGCGCTCGCGACGGCCCGGGGCAAGAGGATGATCATCATGACGGCGATCATCACCGACATGAGGATCTGCAAGATGTAGCTGAGGAAGGCCGTGAGGTTTCCGATCGGCATGCTGCCGCTCGCGATGAGGTGGCCCCCGAACCAGAGCACGGCGACACTCGAGAGGTTCATCACCGCCATGACCGCCGGCAGGGCGAGGGCGAACATGCGGTTCACCCGCAGACCGGTGTTGGTGAGCGCGGCGTTCGCCTCGGCGAAGCGCTCTTTTTCCTGGCTGGTCCGCACGAACGCCCGGATCACCCGTACGCCGGTGATCTGTTCTCGGAGAACGAGATTGACCCTGTCGATGCGTGCCTGCATGGATCGGAAGAGCGGGACGGCCTTCCAGAACAAGAGCAAGATGATGACAAGGAGCAGGGGGACGGCGACCACGAGCAGCGTGGACAGCCTCACGTCCTCTTTGAGCGCCATGAACACCCCGCCGACGCACATGATGGGGGCGAGGACCATCATCGTGAGGGCCATCTGCAAGAACAGCTGGATCTGTTGCACGTCGTTGGTGTTCCGGGTGATGAGCGAAGGTGTGCCGAAATGGTTGATCTCCTGTGCCGAAAAGCGCTGCACAGCTTTGAAAACGGCCGCCCGGATGTCTCGCCCGATGCCCATCGAGACTTTCGAGGCGAAGTAGACGGCCACTACCGCCATCAGCACGACTGCGAAGGTGACGGCGAGCATGAGGCCGCCCGTTCTCCAGATGTAGTGGATGTCCCCCGTCTCGATGCCGTTGTTGATGATGTCGGCGGTGAGGTTGGGCAGGTACAAGTTCGCGACCGCCTGCACCGCCAAGAGGGCGACGACGAGACACACCTGGCGTCGGTAGCGACCGAGGTAACGCCGCAGGAGGTTGATCAGCATCGGCTAGGAGCTCCTCCGGTGATCTTCCTCCAAGTCACGTTCCAAAGAGCGTGCGAAGCGCCCGAGCAACAAGGCGAAAGCCGCCAGCTCGGGCTCTTCCCAGCCGTCTAAAAGCCTGTCGAACCAGGCACGGCGGGCCTTGAGCACCCTCTCTAAGTTGTGGCGGCCGCCACTTGTCAGCCGAATTCGGGTCGCGCGGCGGTCCTCGGCATCACCCTCGCGGGCGACAAGGCCGTCACGCTCGAGCTGCTGCACCTTGCGTGTCACGGTCGGGGCGTCGACGCCGAGCAGCTCGGCTAGGCCGGAGACCCGCGAGTCTCCGTGCGTGTAGAGCACGTAGAGCAAGGCTGCCCCGGCCCGGTCCAGTTTGACGCCGGCGGTCCGGACGAGGCGCTCGTGCACCCGGAACTGTCCCATCGCACGTGCCAGGATGAAGGCCGCTTCCCTGATCTGGCTGACCGACTCACGGGACGGCTCGGGGGCACGCCCACCCTGGGGGGTATTTACCTGCGGCACGTAAACATTATAGAACGTGTCGTCGACCACGACAAAACAGCTGACGGGTCACCGGTGAGATACCTCTGAGGTGAGAGCCCTCGGCGACCTAGGGCCTGTTTCGGGCGGTCCCCTTCTGCAGATAGGCCACAACCTCTGCCGCCGTGTAGCTCAGGCGGCTGGTACCGACAAGGTCCGGGAGAAAGGACAGGTCCTGCCCGATCGTGGCGAGCGGGGGCTCCACGGTCCCGCCTCTGTGCCTCTGGCCGAGCCCGATCGCCGCGATGAGACCGTTGCACACGCAGCGGCGTCCGCTCGTGTCCTCGAGGTTGCCACCTTTGCGCACGTAGGCCGAAACCGGCTCGGCCGGACAGCGGTAGCCGACCTCACCGTCGTCTGTCAGGTAGGGAATCCGCAGATAGCTGGCCTCGCAGACACGGCGCCGCTTGTCGTAGACCGCTGGCTCGGCCACGGTGCCGGCAAGGTCGGCCACCTTGAAAGGAAAGCCCGTCGGCGAGGCGAGCGCGTCCGTGCGGACATGCAAGGTTCCGGCGAGGGCACTGTCGATGAAGGCGCGCTTTAGCGAAGCGTCGAAACCCGACTCCTCGCACAGGGCGAAGGCCGAGCCGACCTGGACTCCCACCGCCCCTAGGGCCCTCGCCTGGGAGAGAAGCCCGGGACCGGCGTAGGCGCCGGCCAACCAGTAAGGAAGGCCAAGGGCTCGTAGCTTGTCCATGTCCACGTCATCGCGCGGGCCGTACACGGGCTGACCCTCGTCGTCAAAAACCACCGTTCCCCGAGGCGGGGCATTGTGCCCACCTGCTACCGGTCCTTCCACGACGAACCCGTCCGGGCAGGTACGGGCGTCGCGGGCGAGATAGGAGGCAAGCACGTGCGAAGCGACGATGGCAAGGAACTTCGGTCGCTTCAGCCTGACTCCCCCACCAAAAAGCGGCTGCACCCCGACCGTGTACCGGGCACCTGCGCCCCCGACGACGTCAACGGTTATCTCCCCTCCCTGGCCGGCCGCCAACGAGTCGAGCAGAGCGGGCAGGCCGGCAGGTATCCCTGCCCCGACGAGCACGTAGTCGACCCCGGCGAGCATGGCACCGTAAGCGGCCGCTGGCGTCGCCATCTGGATCTTCTCCAAGAAGTTGATCCCGACCAGGCCTTCGTGTGCCTCCTTGGCAAGGAAGACCTCAACGAAGTTGGCCGTGACGACGAGGTCGGTGGCGAGCTGGCTCGGGCTTAATGAAAGTCGCGGCACGAGGCGGAAGGGAGCCTCCGGGCCGATGCCACCGTCGACGAAGTAACGCTCGAGGATTCGTTCGGTCACGACGGCGTCAGGAAAACTGGCGAGTGCTCGGCGGATGTGGCCACCAGGGTCCCCGAGCTGGAGACGTCGGGCGAGAAGGGTGTCAAGGGCCACGCCCGAGACCACGCCGAGCTGGCCGGTCAAGGCGACTGCACGTGCCAGCGGCCAACCAGAGACACCGACGCCCATGCCGCCCTGGATGATCTCCGGAAGGGCGTTCGACGCGCTCGAGGGTGTCAAAGACTTTCCTCGCCCGCCCTCGAGGGCGCGTTCATTGCAACTCGGAGCCTTCGGTCACCGTCGCCGAGGTACGGGGCCCTGCTGAGAGCTTCGATGCGACCGAGGTTAGTTCACCGTGAATTACTGCCTAGGGCCGCCCGAGGAAACGAGCAGCGTGCGCACGGTCTCGAGGTCGCGCTCGTAGATGTGAGCGGAGCTGACCCTCAGGGCTAGCCAGCCGGTACTGGTACCGAGCGAGGAGGCGACGTGCCGTTGAATGGCCGCTAGCTCGATGAGATTCGCATACCCCTTCGTGGCGAAGTCGATGCTGTGGGCCGTGACGATGAGCTCGAGGCGCCCGTTCGGCATCCAGAACTGCAGCAGGCTGACGCAGGGGATGTAAGACGTGTCCGAAAGGGGTTGGAGCGTTGTGATCACAGCTGAGCGCGACGCGGAGTCGGCGCGCAGGGTCTTTGTCACCCAGGCGATCTGGTCCCTGCCACTCGCGTCGTAGTCGTAAAGCCGCGTCGCGTAGCTGGCCGCGCCCCCGAGCTCGTCCACTGAGCTGCAGTCCGTGAAATTCTTGTGCATCCAGGAGATGCGCTCGGGATCCCCCAAACGCTCGATAAGCCCGTCGGATTCGCTCACGTCTTCAATGACGAGGTCCATGAGCCCGACCTCGAGGATCGGGGAGCCCGCATAGCTCGCTTTGTGGCCCTCGGCGAGAATCGTCCGGGTGGCTTCAAGCCAACCTCTTCCGAGCGACTGGCCCCGGACGACCGTCGCGAGGAGGCCCTTCGAAGACGCCGGCACCTTTTCCACGTCCTCAGTCTCGCGTCTGGCGCTCGTGCAGGCCGGTGATCTTGACCGATCAGCTGGCCAAGGCGAGAGTGTCCAGGGAACCTCCTCCGAGAACTACGCAGCTGCGCGGCGCCGTGAAATCGACAGTGTCGTTGGCCCTGTCGTCACCTGGCTGGGAGCGGGCTGCACCCTGCACCGCCGCCCGCCGTCCAAGCTCACGACCACGAGCGAACAGAAGTGCGCGGCGCTCTTGCATCAGCGAGTTCGGCCGACGCTCTCTTTTTCGGCGGGGGCGAACACCTAGCTCCTAAGTCCTCCCCTTTGCCCAAAACGAGATCAATGGAGCAGACCGAAGGCACCGTTGATGGCATCGAGGGCCTTGATCTCGACTGCGGCTGACTCCTGGACCGGTTTGCTGGTGTCCTCGCTAAGGATGATGACTACGAAACTCTGGCCCGCAACGTCGCGGGCAAGGTAGCCGAGGGTGAGGACGCCGGGCTCGCTGCCGCCCTTGAACCAGATCCGTGGCCACGTCTTAGAACTCAGGCCGATGCCTCCGTTGTTGGTCGAGAGCACCTGGTTGAGCGGGCTAAGGCCCGGCTCTGCCTCGAGAGCGGCAAGTCCGACGAGGGCGCGGCAGAGGTCGTCGGCCGAGGCGAACCATTCGATCGAGTTGATGTCGCGCGGCGTGCCGGCTTGCACCTCCGCGCTCGTAGGGACCTTGTCGACGGTACTGACGAGGTATTCGGCCCGTTGCGCAGGATTCAGCGACAGGTAGTGGTTCGCCATGAAGGGAAAGTCGTAGTACTTGAGGGCGAACAGCTCTTTCACACTGAGAAAGGGGATGTCGAGCGAGGGGTGCGACGACCATGCCCGCACCTGGTCCTCGACGGCCGAGCGCGTCACGAGGCCAAGCAACATGTCCGCGGCCGTGTTGTCACTTATCGAGATCATCTTGACCGCCGCCTGCTCGACGCTGAGGGTGGTCCCGTCCGCGGCGTCCTGCAGGGTGCCGCTCCCACCTACCTTTACGGCCGCGGTGACAGTGAGTTTTTGCTCCCAGCTGATGTGGTGCTCGCGTATCGCTCCGGCGAGAGCACCGAGTACAAAGAGCTTGAACATCGAGCCGAGCGGACGTGGTGTTCCCGCGGAGATCGTCTGCACCGGGCTGCATGTCCCGTTCCCGGTCACTTTGGCTGCCAAGAAGCTCACCTCGGGAGCAACACTGGAAACTTGCTTTTCGACCTGCGACCAGGATTGGGGCACCGAGGTGGCGGCAGGTTTGAAGAGAAGACCGTCGATTAGTCCGGCCGAGTCGACGGAGAGATCCGTCGAATAACGGCTCGCCCCGATCTGAAGGAGAGCGACGAGCGAGCGCTCTTCTACGTTCGACAGCTCGAGCAGGCTGACGCTGGATCCCGGGGGACCGAGCGACTCCAGCGCCTCGTTGAGCACCGAAGGGCTCACTTGGGCGCGGAAGGCAGCGTCGAAGTGCGCCTTTATCTCCGTCGTGGAAAGGGGGAGACGAGAAGCGACACCGAGCAGCCAGCTGAGCTGTTTTCCCACCGGTGTGGTCGGCACTTTGACCAGAGTCGCGCCGGCCACCGCCGGCGGGCGCGGGATCGGGCCAGAGGATGCGGCGCCCGCAGATGCCGGGGCCAAGAGGGCAACGGCGACAGCCATCAGGACAAGAAGCGAGATTGCCCTGCGGGCACTCTCCCGGGCCAGTTTCGGGGGGCTCGTTCTTTTCACTCCGTCTCTCCCATCTGGTTGCGCTTATTCACGGGAAGTTCGCGCCGAGCACGAAAAAGCCAGCGATCCGGCCATCCGGATCGAGAGCGATGCGGCCCTTGCGCTCGCCTTTTCTGTAAGTGATCGGGATGTCGGCGACGCTGTAGCCGGGTCGAGAGGTAACGCTGGGCATTCCGATCTTGCGCACCTCCCCTAGCTCCTTGGTGAGATGCGAGCGCACCGACTCGAGGAGGGAGACCGGACAGTTCTCGGTCATGCGCTGGTTGAAGTCCGCTCGCAGGGCTTGGAATTCTCCTGCCAGGAAGTGGCGCAACGCCCTTTCGGCCCGTTCTGGCGCGTCGGCTAGCACGGCCGTTGCAACCTCCAAGGTGTCGCCGGCCCGGGACCCGAACCGCTGGAAGGCCGCTTGGCGGCTCACCTGGAGCGCGTAGCCGATGGCCGCCCAGGAACGGCCTTCGGCGCGAGCCTGACGCACGAGGGCGACGACGATGTCGTCCAGCACGGACCCGAGGCCAGTGGCCGCGGCTAGCGCGGCGATGACAGCACCTTCGTCAGATGTCGCGTCGCCTTGATCGGCCAGTCCTTGGGCAAGGCGATCGGCCAACAGCCCGGCGTTCGTCTTCAGCATCAGGCGAAGCACGTCACGCTCGACGTCATTGCCTGTGGCGTCGAGCTGATCAGTCACGATGTCAAGGTACCTTTACGCCCAGTCGCGCGTCAAGAAAGCTTTACGGGGCCAGGCTTTTGCGAACGGAGCCGGACTCCCCGCGAAGGATCTCGCCACCCTTGGGCGCCGGCAGCGCCGTTGTCGTTTGCGATCCCCGAAACTGGTCAAGTCATGTTGCACTGGTCATCATCAAAGGCGCCGGCCCCGCAGCTCAGCGTTTGGACCGACCTGCAGACACCGCGGCATCCGTGGCCTCGTGCCTCAAACCCGTGCCGCCGACCCGGGTTCCAACCCCGGCCTAACGCGGTGGCCGTGATGGGTCGTGACGTCCAGGCAGGTCGATGCCATTGGCGATAATCGCTAGCTTCACCTGGCAACTCACCAGGAATTTCCTGTCGGCGGAGGTGAGCGTACGCTGGACAGCGTGACAAACTCCCTGGCGACGAGCATAAGGGCAGCAGGCACGGAGTTCTCCGGAGATCTCCCTTGCACGTGAATGAGGCGGGGCAACCTCCAATTCCCGCCCCGATCAAACCCCGGACGGTCTGGTGGGTCCTTGCCGCGTGCCTTGTTGCCATCAGCGCCTACCTGCTCTTCCTAGGCCTGACGGCGACCTACAACAATGTCTCGGCGACCGGGGGGTACACGCTTCACAGGGTTGCCTGTCTGAGTGTCTACGGGTGGCTAGGCGATGAAGGCGGACATCAGTCCGCCGTGCAGGCGGAGGCCAGCCCCGACGAGCAAGATTCCGTAGGCTGCCACGCTGCTATCAACGACCGAGAAACGACGATAGAGGTGTTGCTCGGCATCGCCGTGGTTTTCGCCATCATCGGCTACCGGGCAGGTCGCGCGCCAGGTTTGCAGGCGGCACCGGGGATCGGGCACTAACCAAAGCACCTTCCGGCGTGCCCTCCCCACGGACAAGTGGCCGGGCATGACAGGATCCGTGGTCCCTCGTTGGCACGCCCACGACTTCGGAGGCGACGAAAGCCCGTCGCTAGGCC
>Ga0187867_10004369_pt1 | contig 10956 bp, 9 predicted proteins | sample June2016WEW_13_1_FD_132976 | JGI IMG/M metagenome (GOLD analysis project Ga0187867, IMG submission 132976) | Peatland microbial communities from SPRUCE experiment site at the Marcell Experimental Forest, Minnesota, USA - June2016WEW_13_10 | ecosystem: Environmental > Terrestrial > Soil >... | reverse complement strand
TGGTGCCGTCGGGAAAGCCGCCCTCGTGGAACCATACATCCGGGGGAAGGAGCCATGTCTGCCCGAAGCGCTCTTCGAATTTGAAGAAATCGAGGGCGTCCCTCGGAAATAGTGCGTACATGCAAAGCTCTTCGTCCGTTGCGGTCCTCTTGAGTTGGAGTTCGAGTTGATGACGCCCGGCATTCAAGTCCTCGTCGGCTGGTTTCTGCAGACCGGCCTCCTCGGAGAGGATTTCGTCCCACCTCTTCCCGTCCGTTCTGCCGCTCTCGAGCACCTTCTGAAAAATCCACTCGTGGGGATCAAAGAAAGGAAACGGGCCGTAGCCCCCGAGGAGCAGCTTCTTGAGGTCGTCTGAAGGCTTTTCGTAGCGGCCGTTCAGTATGTTGCTGAGAGCGGTTGACCATAGAATCTGGCTTCCTGGAGTAACCATCCAGATGTTACCCATCTCTTTGCGCACCTCGATGAGTTCGCTGAAGACCTCATGGGCCCGCTCGAGAAGTCCCGCCTTCTCAGCTTGCTCCAAGGCCAGGCTGACGGCGCCCCCCGGCATCTTGTGTCTTTTTACGGTAGGGTCGAAACCGCGAAACGGGCTCGTGAATTTCTCATATAGCCGCCGCTCGCGCCGCAGAATATCGGAAGCGCCCAGCACTGGAGGAACGCTCAGACCAGGGGTCTTGAACCCGTAGTCATGAAGGTTCTGAATGAGGCTCAGCGCCGGGGCCTGGCTATAGATGCCGCCATACCCGTGATCGGAGACCTCGGCTATCTTCACCCCTTCCTGTACGGCGGCCATTATGCGGGCGAGTTCGTTGCCGTCCGTATTGTGGCCATGGTAGGAGATAATCAGGTCGGGGAACCTTTTTCGGATGGCGCGCACGACTCCTGCTATCCGGAGTGGCGAGCCGAGGGAAGAATGGTTCTTGACGCAGAGAATGATATCTTCGCCAAGAAGAGACAGCACCTCTTCGGCCTTCTCTACGTAGAAATCGTCAGTATGTTCAGCTCCGGTGCTGAAGCAGATACAGGGCATCAGGAGTTTGCCGGCCTTCTTCACCGCATCGGCTGCGACCACAAGGTTGGGGATGTAGTTCATAAAATCATACATCCTCCAGATGTCGACGTACCTGGAAAAAAGCCTTACCGTCATTTCGATCACATTATCCGGATATGCTCTATAGCCGAATAAATATCTTCCCCGGCACAGGCCCTGGATGAGGGTGTTGGGCATGGCCTTGCGGACCAGCCGCAGCTTCTCGAAAGGGTTTATTTGCTTTTTCATGAGATCGATATGTACTGTGGCGCCGCCGACTACCTCAAAACCGAAATACCCTGCCGCGTCCCGATAGGGAGCGACCTTTAGGGTTGTCTGGGGCATAATCCGGCATTTGAAATCCGACTGTGAAACGTCCCGTTCATTATTGGTGAGAAAAACCCCGGGAGTCTCGTGCAGGAAATCCAGGATCTCTCTATACGTCATGTTTGGTGAAACTCTCTCGCGCTCAGACATTGCTGAAACTCCATCAGTTCAAATTGAAGGGCAAGTTATTAAAACTCTTGGTCTTACCCGAAAGGGTTATATCCGTAGGCATTTATTTCGGCCACCAGGCTGGCAAGTTTGCCCATAGGCGGCACTTCCTCCTGATAGTCCAAAAGTTGCGGATGCTTTTCAATATAAGAAGTGTCGAAATTCCGGTTTATAAAATCAGGGTCCGTCACTATTTGTTTGTAATAGGGGATGGTGGTCTTTACGCCCGCGATAAGAAAGCCATCGAGCGATCTGCGCAGCCGGTCGACAGCTTCCTGCCAGGTAAATCCGTAAACGGTGAGCTTGCACAGCATCGAGTCGTAGAAGCTGGGGATTTCATAACCCTGATAGACAGCGCCATCGATACGCACCCCGTGGCCGCCTGGTGACAGGAATAATTCGATTAGTCCGGCGTTCGGCATAAAATTGTTCTTGGGGTCCTCCGCCGTTATCCTCAACTCGATCGCAGTCCCCCTGAAGAATATGTCTTTCTGCGAGACGGAAAGGGGTTGGCCTGTTGCGACCAGAAGCTGCTCGCGCACAATGTCTATTCCTGTTATGACCTCCGTGACCGTGTGCTCTACCTGGATTCTGGTGTTTACCTCGAGAAAGCTATAGTTGTCGTCCTGGTCGAGCAGAAATTCGACAGTCCCGGCGCTTAGATAATTGGAAGCGCGGGCTGCCCGCACGGCCGTATCGCAGATTCTGTCGGAAAGATCTTCGGGCAGAAACGCCGGGGCCATTTCGATCATCTTCTGGTGCCGCCTCTGGATCGAACAATTTCTGGTCCCCAGATGAATGACATTGCCATGCCCGTCGGCCAGAATCTGAACTTCGACGTGACGAGTGTTGGTGAGGCCTTTCTCGAGGTAGACTTCATCGTTGCCGAATGCCATTTTTGCTTCCGAACGTCCGACGTCGATGAACTTAAGAAGTTCGTCCATGTTTTGAGCGTCGCGGATTCCACGGCCTCCGCCCCCTGCAACCGCCTTCACCATAATGGGGAAGCGGTGCGTTTCGGCGAAAGCCGTCGCAATCTCTTTTCCTTCATCGCCCGGCGGGAGCACCTGCGTTCCGGGGATCACGGGAATTCCCGCCTGGGCCATGATTTGGCGTGCTATTACCTTGCTGCCCATATCGATTATGACCTGGGGGGGAGGTCCTACGAAAACGAGACCGGCTTCAGTGCACTGTTTCGAAAAAGCAGGATTTTCGGCCAGGAAACCGTAGCCCGGGTGTATTGCTTCAGCCTCGCTGCTCTGTGCCGCCTGTATGATGCGCTCGACATTGAGGTAATCGCGCCTGGGGCCGCTTCCGATGCAAATGGCTTCATCGGCGCGCATTATGTGCAGGGCTGTCTTGTCTGTCTCTTCGTAGACGGCGACAGTCTTTATTCCAAGCTCTTCGGCGGAGCGCATTATGCGAATTGCGATCTCGCCCCTGTTTGCAACCAGCAACTTTTTGAACATTTCCGGCTCGCTTTCAAAAAAGATAATCAATTCGAGTTATTTGCAAAGGTACAATCAGTTGGTCTATATCATAGGGAGTGAAAAAACTTCAATCAGCTAATGTCAGTGACACTGGCCGCTTCGATTCGGATTTTTTCGACGTAACAAAGGGATTTTTTGTGACCGGATCGGGTCTGTGGGATGGCTCCGGCAAGCAAATCAAGGACCGGTTCACAGCAGGGGCCCTTCGAAGGTAGGTGGGTGGGCTGTCGAAATAGCAAAAATCAGCAAGATCAACCGGTCAAAACATCCGGATGGAAACGAGCCGGGAGGCGGCTGAAAAAGAGCAAATATCCGCTATGGCCCGCATTTTGGATCATGAGGGCTGTAAATGGTTGCTATCCAGGGTCTGATATGGGGCTAATAGGAGACGCCCACTCGTTTACCCGCGCGGCGTGCCCTCTGGTGCGTGACCCCCCTATCCATGAGGCTGCACTTGAAGGGCTTTATTATGGTATCGGCGTCCCACTTGGGTCTGTCGTCGTCCTTGAGCAGGTCCTTGATGCTTGACCAGCGCGTCGGACTATAGAACTCACATGAATTTCCCTCATTAAAAAATTCACAATGCTGTTCGCTGACATATTTCTCGTACTTCTTGCAGTATTTGATCTTCATTTGAATCCCCCTCTGGCTTGATTCCTGCCGGCCCCCACCGGAACTACCGCGCCTTGATGAATAAGGCGCAATATAACCCACATTTTACCCAGCGCAATATAGGTTCTCGAGCTTGATTCGGAAGAGAATAGCCGATTGAACCAACTGGAGTTAGAGCTCGAACTGGGATAAGTATTTGAAGTGAAACGAGTATACTCTAAATTAATCCCTTGTGAAACAAAAAATTTAAGTGATCTAAAAAATCTGTGCATCGTTGTTTTTTTGCCCAAAAAAAAGGGAAAATGGGAAAATGGGTGAGTGGGTGAATCGGTGAGTTGGGTGAGTTTGAGAACCGAGGGTGGACGGGTGCATTTGTTTTTGCTTTACATGGAAAAGCCAAACCAGTTATAAGATTTTTTCCTGCAGGCCAGTAGCTCTAACGGCTAGAGCACCGGACTCCAAATCCGGGGGTTGGGGGTTCGAATCCCTCCTGGCCTGCCCGGAAAATCAAGCGCTTGGCCTGATTTATGTCCGCCTCTCTAAAGTCCCTGTCCATCTCCTGTCCATTAATTCAGGGTGAAACGATTTTAGCCCCTTGCTCTGTTCAATCGAGCAAGTGTGGACGGTTAACCCTTTGTCTTACCGAAAAGCCCTCATACGACGCGCCAGGATAGGGCTTAAAGCCACGATCTCCCCCGACGCCGTATCCAAATTACCCCTGAGCATCACGACTTTCCGCCCCCCCCCGGCCCTGACCCATAGCCCCCCACCTCTGTTGCTGTATCCGCAGCGGTGTATTCGCCAGGGGTGGATTTTTTCAAAATTGGCGACTCTGATTATCATGAAAGTCTCTGTTTTCAGTTCCAGAATAAGCCTTTGGTTTTGAAGTAGTCTGTTGTAATCTCGTACTATCAGCTCACCAAGCAAAAGCACACCCGGTTATCCTATGGAGGAAGACTATGACTCTGAGGGGTCTAAACTGGCGTAGGGGGCTTTTCCGCCTATGGCTCATTGCCTCATTGCTCTGGGTCGCTGCCATCTCCGTTCTATGGCTTGGCCCGGCAACATACCGATATATTGAGAGCGTTCGAGCCAAAAGGGAAATATCATTCCTGAAGGCGAAACTGGCAGAGGACGGGGTACAAGTAATATGGTTTGATGAGGTAAATTGGAAAAAACCGCCGTCCGCTTTGCACTATCTGGATGGACTTGTGCACACCGACAAGTGCAAAGCGGCCCCCCCTACAATAACCAAATACGATGATGGCAGTGTATCGGTGGAAGGCGTGGGAAGTCTTCGATTCCCCAACGGGACGAGCAGCGATGTGATAGACGAAGTATTGCGGCGCGAGACGCCTCGATTAAACGACATCTACCTTTTGGAAGTACCGGCGGGAATGAACGGTAAGAATAGACAGCAGTTTCTGTTCTACTCAGGTATGGCCTTCATACCGCCAATGGCTCTTTTTATCGTCAGTGCTGGATTACTGTGGGCTGCCTCTGGTTTCGCGCCTAAGACTGGAAATGATGAGCCCCCGAAAATTCGTCCCTCAGGCGCCTGACCCACACCCCCACCCCCTCTCGCTCTCGCCCCCTGCCCCGCATTTACCAAGGGAAGATTTTTTAGAAAATCGGCAAAGGGTGATAATCGGTGACCTCCACTGCCCCGGTTCGTAAATGTCATTCCTACCCCTCTATTTTGCCCCACAATCCACGATCTCCGCTCAACCCATATCCGGGGGCTCAGGTCAATTTACGCCTTGCACCTTGACCCGCTATGGAAAATATTCTTGCGAAATCGGAGTGTGGCTGTAATATGATTTCAGTTCCAGCTTCACCTGCTTTGCCCCCCTTCCCATTGAGGCACAAATGAGAAATCTTACAGTATGTGATCCTTGTCTCACTCTGCTTTATTCTGTCCTCGTGCGTGCTTCACCGCGACATCACGATGTATAGCACGGGCTACAACCAACCGATCAACGGCTATCTGGAAGGTACTCTTTTCTCCGGAACAGCCGAAGTACACGTAACCATGCCGGACGGTGAGACACTGAACGGACGGGCTACATTCTATTGGGGCGCCGGGTATAAACAGGAACTCGCAACCGTAGTCGGCCGGCATGGTCAGGTTGCTTTTGGCATATCCCAGGGCGGCCAAAGAATGTGTCATGCAACATTGATCGGCGCCTCAGGCATGAAGCTCGAATGCTCTGCTGATGTTGATCCCAACACAGGTCATGGTGTCGGAGAGTGCCTTGACGATGCTGAACGGCAATATACTTGGCATTTCTAGTCATACAAGACCCCTCTGACTTGGAGGTGTAAATGACAAAATTCAAATTGTTAACTGTGGTCGCCGCACTGGTCGGATTTGTCGTAGCAGGTTTGACGACTGCGATGGCGAAGACCTACTTTTACGACGCATTATGCGACGATTCCTATTCGAAACAAGGAGAGATAGAGCAGGATCTTACGAAAATAAAAGGAAAACCGATAAGCTGCAATGCGGTAGTCCTATCCTTCCTAGACAACGGGCATATCCTCCTTCAATTCGCGGAAAAATCAAGCCATGTAACTCCGCTTGGGTTTGCGGGTAGCAAGCTGGACTACGATCTAAACCCAAATTTTGTGACAATGCCTTTGGAAAAAATCTATCTGCCACACTCAAGCAATCCCAGTAAAGCGGAATTCATTAGTGGTGTTGAAGGCTATTGCTTTTTCGACGGTAAACTCAACATTACCAATCTTAACGTTGTGTCATGCACTGCGAAAATCGAGATAGGTACGCAAAAACTAATCTATAAAATTCATGCCCACATCACTAGTGTAGGGAAGCCGGTTCCAGGGATGTGAATGATAGCAATTATCAATCGACTGGTATTCTCGATCAACTGCATAGTCTTTGCTGCTACAGGAGGGATACAGTGAAAAAGGCACTGGCACTATCCGGTTTAGCCCTCTTCTTTATTTCATGGCTATCTATCTGTCAAATGGCGCATGGGGTCCAGGGACTCAATGCAAGCGAACCGGACCAGACTAAACCAAAGCCCCCCGCTGTGGACGCCGCACCGACTCCCCCTGACGACCGCTGGATGCTCTTTACAGCCCATCCCGGCGTAGATTATTATTACGATACGAAAAGTATCACGTGGTTGACAATGTTCATCGTGGCAACGGGCAGGGAAACGGGGACGGCAGTAAAAATCTGGGTAAAAGAGGTCCCGCAAGATGGAAAAGCTTCTATGAAGCGGTGGTTCATCAATTGCACAGAAAGACAATACAGTGCCAATGGCAGTGAATATGGGACTATTGACATCGAACCGGGCAGCGTACAGGAAGACTTGTTTAATAAAGTTTGCAGTACCAGATATTGATAATCACCATGCCCAGGTGCCTGACCCATGAGGGCGCCCTTCGTATTCGCGCCCGGACCTTCACCCCCATTGGCGGTGGGTTTTTGGTGAATCGACAAAGGTGTTGATAATCATTTCCAGGCAAACTTGTGGGCTGTAATTGTTATTTTTGTGGTATGAATTCGTTGGAAGAAACAAAATAAGGATGAAAGCCGAATAAGATTGAGCGCCGCGTGCTATGCTGGCTGGCTTGCGTTCAATCCCTTGGGCCTTCCAAGCCTAACAGGTGAATTATGCCCTGAGATGGAAAGGAAGGTCAAGATGCTTTTACCAGCCTTAAAAGTATCGGCACCGACGGAAACCTTTACAAAGTGGGTGCTTGTTATGTTCACTGTTTTTGGAGATGAGAGTTACGACGAAAAGAAAGAGCATGTGTTCGTTGTCGCCGGAATTATTGGGACAGAAATGCATTGGAGTGTCCTTAGAGAACCGTGGGTCAAGATACTGGACGGAGAAATATTCCATGCTGCAGATTGGGAATCGGAATTTGGCCCTTTCCAGCACATTCCCATGAAGATACGAGCGGAGAAATATAAACAACTCACAACTATTTTAGCCAATTCTGGGATGCAAGGCTACGCAGTCGCAATGGATCTTTCAGCGTGGAGATATTATTTCCCCGGAACACCCCCGAACACTCCCTATTATCATTGCTTTTCACGATGCCTGCAGGAGTTTACAGCGTCAGTAAATGCATCTAATTCCCCTGACATTGTGAACTTTACCTTCGACACAAGTGTTGATACTGACTGCAGTGCTGGAATTTTGTATCATGCCTATAGGTCGCAACCCCTATCAGAATATCCTCTCGTCAAGCATATGGCCGATGAGATTACTTTTGCCAATCGCAAAAAGGTGGGAATCCAAGCGGCGGACTTATGGGCAAGAGAAGTCATGAAGTTTTGTTACAGTCGAGTTCTGAGGAAAGACCAAAGGGAAGCCAGGAAATCAATTAGGGCACTTAATGACAGTGGACGCTTTACCTTTGATTTTCATAGTCGAGAGTATTTCGAAGATTTCAGAAACAATTTTGAACGTCTCCAAGACAAGACCGGAATCAAGCTGGAAGACTATGAATTATGGTTATCAAAAAAGAATCTTTGCGACAGCGAGCCGAACAGGATGCGGTATCTTGCTGATTTCGAAAACATTTCCAGGCAGATAAAGCAGTCCGAGAAGGAGAATTAATAATGAAAACGGCACAGTAGCCAAAGTTCCCGGCCATAAGAAAGATTCGGAACCCCGCTAACCGCCTTTCCCGATTTCCTGCTAACCCCGGAACACCCATGGGGTTGTGAAGTATAATATCCCGCTATTTTTACTTGTAATCTGGTGCTCCATACTGTATTTGCCCATATTGGAGGTCGGTCAACCATGGCAGAACCACTCACAAACGTGCTTCACATGCACAGACCCGGGCAAGAAACCGGAGCACATAGCATACTTCCCTGTGAATCCGTGCCCGCCGCCGCGTACATCCCCGACAACCGCCCACTCCCCTGTGAGTGCTCAATCATCCATATTTGCAACATTGCTAGATGCTTTAACCTCAGCAAATGGGAATTTACCAGGCGCGGACATAGTAGAGATCTGAAAGACCTTGGTGTGATATTCCCAATGATGGTGAAGGATGATAAGAGCAAATACAGGGTGAAGAAGGTATGGTGCGCATTCCCGTCCGAGCTGAGGAACTGGGCGATGTGGCGGGCCAGGGAAAACCGGCCAATATAATTTATAAAGGCGCCTCTGGTTTCGCGCCCTAAGTCTGAAAATGTTGAGACCCCGAAAATTCGCCCTCCCCGGCCTGAGGTCATATTTGATACACCGCTATGAGTTTGATGGCCAGTTTGATTATCAGTACACAATTCACTTGCCACAATTCTCAAATATGTCGTGATTGCGGGATCGGCAAATGCGGTGTGTTGTAAACATATGGTGACATAAAGATTTGGGCAATTCGATCCGAATTTCCCCCCCGTCAGCGCATACACTCTCATCGCTTTATTGAGTTTAGTTTAGCCCCCTTAAAGGGGGGGGGCCTAACTAAACTCAACCAGTTTAGCGGAAGTTTAGTGAAAGTTTAGCATCTCTTTTGTAGCAATTCCTTGCCGGGTTTACCTTTATGAGAGATCGGGTTTAGCAGTGTTTAGGGATTGTTTAGGTATCGGACAGCCCATCAAAGTTTAGTCCTCTGAACCGTATTTTTCGCGCCCCTGAGGTGTCAGCTTCCCTTCCTTGGAAAGAAATCCATCTTTTTCTGCTTTGGATTTGATTTGCGAAACATAACCCGGAGTGATTTTCAAGGTCTCTGCTATCTCCTTAGCACGCTTTCCAACGTTGAACATTTTCAGGACTTCCAATCTGTTATCCTTCTTAATGTATTTACACGTATACGTAGCACGGCCAGAAGTAGTGTCTACCTGAAATTCGGTATCGGCGATCAACGGTAGATAGTTCGATGCAATCCGATGCTTTGTAAACCGGACGATGAATCGCGCCCCGTCCTCTGTTTTGTAGTCTGGGGGCTTTTGCAGTGATATGCTGATGTCAAGCACATCTTCCCGCGCTGATGTGCCGCGCTGCTCGTTCTTTTTACCTTCATGGTGCAGAAGGAGCGTCGAAATTCCGGCAAAACGTAAATCGAGCAGCCAACGGCTGATCGGGTCCCATTCCTGTTTGCTATTTTCGTCTATCCCAGGTGTAAGGGCTGCAATATTGTCGATCACCCATAGCTTGATTTCCTTTTTGAGCAGGATTTCTTTCATCCCGTCGCGCCATTCCGGGTTAAGAAGGCTTGCCCTTGGCAAATTCAATTGGCTGGCCCAGGCATCAGAATAAATATAAAGGCCAGCCGGTTTGCTCTCTGAAATCCCGGTGGCCTTAAGTCGGTTCTGAACGTCTATCGCGGCCATTTCACCATCGAGGTAGAGACAGGGTGCTGACTGAGTACATTTCCACGGCCCCAGCGCAACACCCCTTGTGATTGCGTCCAACGCGAACAAGGCGAACCAAGTCTTACCGGTCCCCCTCCAGCCGGTTATCAGGATAATTGACTGTTCCTGTACCCAAGGCTCAAGGAATGTCCTTTTTTCGGGAATAGGCATGCAGAGGAAATCGTTGGCCTCAAGGATAGCATCTTCCCACCGAGGTGGGGATTGTTCGGTAAAAAGCGGCAAAGTCATTTTTGCTTTAGCCCTCTAGTCCCGCCCTTTCGGATTACTTCATCCAGCCTGTCGAGGTTCACATAGACCGCGCCGCCGAGTCTCACAAATAGCTCTGGGTGTTTTTTGGTATGAATCCATTTGTAAGCAGTGCTGGCGCGAATCGGAAAATTAGGGGTTGAGTTTATTTTTGAAATTCTCAGCAAATTTGTCATTGTGGTGCCTCCAAAGATGGGATTAATCTGTCAAAAACTATCTTTGAAGGCCAAAATACCTGAAAAAACAAAGGATTCTAGTGGGGGAGGTAGACTATGACCCGGGGTAATAGCCTATACGTGGGGTAAGGTTTGACGATTTTTTTTCTCTCCTTTGACTTTTCCATACCTCCTGGCAATTGGCTTGATGTTATCTCGCAATGTGTTAGGACTCACGTTGTATTTTTTTGCCAGCCGCTTTGCCACCTTATCATGCGTATCCTCACCGCCCCCTTCATAGTAGGCAGCGGCTTCTTGCTGTGCTGATTCATAATCCTGGCGGTACTCTTCCCATCTCTTAGTGACATTCTTTGACCCGTAAAAACCCTGCAGAATACGTTCAAAATCCGGATCGAGTGGGAGGCACAGCGCTTGTATAAACGTAAGCGTCCTGTGAACCCCACCTTGTAGGTCAAGCCGCGCTCTGCCATGATCTTCTGAAAATACAGCAGGAGGTCAGGCATGTCGAGCAATGTCAGTAGATCTGGGAAGCAGCGGCTT
>Ga0187867_10004368_pt1 | contig 10960 bp, 9 predicted proteins | sample June2016WEW_13_1_FD_132976 | JGI IMG/M metagenome (GOLD analysis project Ga0187867, IMG submission 132976) | Peatland microbial communities from SPRUCE experiment site at the Marcell Experimental Forest, Minnesota, USA - June2016WEW_13_10 | ecosystem: Environmental > Terrestrial > Soil >... | reverse complement strand
GTCCTTCTCTAATCCTTCGACGTACTTTCCATAAACCTCATAGATCATTTGCTTTGAACCATGGCCCATGAGGAAAACAAGTCTGTTCTTGTCCAACCCAATGGCCAGGGACCAGGCGGCGAAAGTGTGCCGGGTTATGTACGGTTTTCTGTAAGGGATTCCTGCCTTCTCAAGTGCTATTCTCCAAGAGTCTTTCCTGAATTTCCACGCTTCGAAGATCCCGCCATACTTTGCTGAAAAAAGGTACTTTCCAGCGGCATTCGCTAATGCCAAATCCACACGCTTACCAACTGCTTTGGTGATGGGAAATGTTCTAATACGGTATTGAGTCTTGAGATCAGATTTTTCCCTCTTTCGTGAGATCGAGTTGACGATGTGAATCTTGTTGTCACGGATGTCTTCTTTCCGCAGTCCAGCGATTTCTGAAGCAATCATGCCTGTCATCATCATTATTTCTGCGATGTTTCGGTAAGCAGGGTCGAAATTCTCCACAATTTTCATCCATTCATCAAATCGAAATACTTCAAAAGGTCGTCTGATCCTCTTTGGCAAATATTTTGAGAGAAATCTGAACGGATCGGGCAAATCCCACTGATGCTCATCACATGCGTCATCCCAGATCGCACGAAATGGGAAGATAATCTTGTCAATTCTTGATCTGGACAGCTTTTGCCCTTTGTTTTTCCCGCTGCGCCATTTTAGAGTGCCGGCGAATTTTCTGATCTCAACTCTGGTAATCTGGCGGAATGTCATATTTTGAAAATATGGAAGCAGCCAGACATTAATTACCTCCTTGTAATCCTCCTTCTTGGTCTCTGAGTCAAAACCGGCCCAAACCTCACGCATCCATTTCTCGACATAATCTCCAAAAAGAATACTTTGCGGTTCCGGGCTGTAGTCCCAACCTTCCCTTTCAGAAAAGAATTTTTTCTCCTCGGCAGATGCACCGGGGAAAGCCTCAGCGAATCTAAATGCACCAGCTTTGATTTTTTCAAGCTGATCATCGAGCCATCTTCTGGCCTTATCGCGATTCTCGACGGTATCGTTCAAACCAGTGGATTTCGTTATGCGAGTGCCATAGTAGTAAAAATCCACGTAAAGCATGTTCGAGCCAGCTTTTCTGCGAATACTCCCTTCTTGCTCTTCGAGATCAAGCCCAGGTTTGTTAAACTGAATAATCGTAGCCATCCGGTTTATCCTTTCATCGGCATACCTCCTTTCCATCTGGTTGTTGTCCGTCATGGAAAGAGTAGTCGAGTCGAGGGCAAAATTCAATAATCCAAGTCTATGGCCGCTTTTCGCTTTGACCCGGCTCGGCTTGAGGGTGTCTGCGGTGGCTTAACGTTATGGCTCGTCACGGTCGCTGCATCGCTGTCCTCATACAGTTTTTTCAGGAGATCTGGCCCCCACTCGAATCGAATGACTCTCCCAATCTTCATGAAATGCCTTCCCGGCAACAGTTTACCTCTCTTTATCCACTCGAAGACCGTTGTCCGGGCAACGCCCATTCGTTTGGCGAATTCTTCAAGGCTGATTATTTCGATCGGTTCCTGTCGCATTGTTCCCACTACCGTTCCTGCCACTAACCGTATAGCATTGTTGCCACACAGCAGTTGATGGGATTGCTCAAACTCAAGAGAAAATCGGCCCTTTCACGCCGGTGATGGTGGTTCAAAGCGGCCGGGGGGCGCTCTCACCTAATATCAATCTTCATACCAGATCAGGGTAAGAGAGTCTCCCCGACATAAGATGCTGAAATTGAACGAATATTTTTGTCTCTGGGAGTTCTGGTTTTTCGACCGGAAGTAAATTGAGAGTGAAAAATACATTCGTTTTTGAGTAACTACATATTGTATTTAATATAATTCAGTAATATCATAAACTTTGGTGGATATTTTTGGGCTTGCTAAGGAGAGTCCATCTGATTGGAGATGTTTACCATGCCCCATAGAGACTACGTGATCCCCCCTGGTTTATTTGAGAGCGTCTTGCTGTTCCGTGCTCATTATGAAGCCGCCAACGGTGAACCAGTCCTGATTGAAGGACCAACTGGGGTCGGCAAAAGGATGTTCATCGATATTTTCAAGATTCTCTACAGAGAGCAACATGGCGACCAGCCACCGATTGTAACCATCAACTGCTCTCATTTTGGGGGCGATTTGGCGCGGTCAGAACTTTTTGGGTATGTGAAAGGTGCGTTCACGGGGGCTTTAAAAGACAAAATTGGCTTGGTCAAAACTGCGGATACGGGCCTCCTCATTTTGGAAGAAATAGGAGATTTGTCACCAGAAACGCAGGCAAAACTCCTCACGTTCATAGAAGACAAGGTGTATTATCGTGTCGGAGACGTAACGCCGATTAAAGCAAATGTTCAAATTCTGGGTGCAACGAATCATGTAAAGGATTTGCGAGATGACTTCAGGTATCGTTTTTTCCGGTTTTCAATCCCACCACTATATCAAAGAAGGGGAGACGTTCTCTACTATCTTGATGCGAAATTCCCTGGCTTGGTGCGGAGACTAAGCCCTTCTGAGATTCTAGCCTTAATTGCCTATAATTGGCCTGGAAATGTAAGAGAGATAGATACGTTCGGGAGAATACTATATCGTGAAAAATACCTGCAGCTGGCAAGCGATGAACTGTTACCCCCCACACGCAGATTATCAATTGACGAGATGGCGCAGGGACGAGTTAACCTTTATTACGCAGAAGAAATTCGCGAAAACCTTATTCGCCTTTTTCACATCGAAAAATTGGTGGGCAAATCAAGCCAGTTTAATCGGATTAATATCAACGGAATTCTTGAAGAGGTTTTAGTAAGCTTGAGATTTGATAATGAGATGCCAATTGATGAACTTATAAAGTTTGATCCATTTAGAGATAGATTAATATCACATTTTAGACATCATGTTGAGTCTTATACTAAGGTTCATTGGCCATTTCGTAATGGTAATAAGATAGATCATAATGAGTCTGAATTAGCAATACAAGATATAATGCATTTTAAAATAAGCGAAGGTGGTTCAACGTTACGTTCTACTATGACGACCATTAATATCACACCAATTATTTCTGGTATTTTTGAGGAAATACGTCATGGGCTTTCAATATACTGTGCCTTCTTTTTTCAGAATAGTAGTGATGATAAAAATTTGACTGACGTTACTACTGGATGCTCACTACCTGGTACAATGATGGATATTGTTAATTATCGTAATATATATATGAGATATGCACCAAAACCCAATTGCATTGAAGATGATGACATTTTATCAATACCATTTTTTAAAACCAACCCTGATCGTTTGGAATACTTATTTCCTCCTAAATCTCACCCCATGTTCCTATTTTCCAGACTTGAGGTAGAGCTATTTGAGGCATTATCGGGAATAAAGCTGGATGAGAATATCCATGCGCTTCCATACCACCAAGACGACCGAAAGAAGTTTTTCTTAAAACTTATACGGCGCTATCCTAATAATAAATTTTTAGAATCGCTCGTCCCAATGGATTTGCGTGATCAAATGGACTCTGAGAACGAAAAGCCTGAGGAGCCGAGAATTACAGCTATGTCTTATGATCAATTTTTACGGTGGTATTATGAAAGTCTTTCAAAGGCGACCAATGGCAATGTTGCACGGGCTTCAAAAATTGCGGGGGTAAAACACCAAACCTTCAACAGCCGATTGAAGAGGTTAAAAATTAGGTTCAAGACTCCCGAACTATAAGGTGGTTATGAAATATCATATATAATTTCCTCTTTGAACGCCTTCTACCTTGTATCCTCCCAACTCATTAAATCCATCTTATCCCATAATATCAGCATGTTAGGTCCATTCGTTGCCTTTGGCACATTCTCTGCTCATATAGCCGTCAAGCATCATGACTGCGTACAAAGAGCCGGGAAAAAGGTGGAGCTTAATGTCTCATTGAATGACCATCAGCAGCACTGGTACAGCACAACCAACGGACGGATACAACTTCCAACACAGAAAGGACAATCATCATGACCAAGAAAGAAAATGATACTGAACAGACCGAAGAACTCAAGGCAACGGAGACGGCGCCAGCAGCGGACAGGAGGGATGAACCCCAGAAACAGGCCGAGGAAACAGGAACGGCCGCAGCCCCGGAGAAGGATGATGAGTCCAAAAGCGCACCACATGCGGAAGAAGAAACACCTCCGGACCATGAGCAGAAACCAGAGCCGGGGTCGGAGCCGGCTGTTATCGAGCCGAGCCAGATCACGGACTCCACAAGCATTTTCGAAGTTACGATGATCGTTGCAGAAGACGAGGGCGAACTGCTCGGGGATACTGATCTGCACGGTGAAATGGAAAGGTTCAACGTCGGCAATTTTCCTGACGGTGTAGATACGATTGAAAAGCAGCGGGAATATGGAAAAGGTCTGTGCCTCAGGTACAACTCCCAGTTGAATAAAGCGAGCACTTTGATAGAGGCCAAGAAAGTCGATTATTTCATTACCTTGGGCGATGGATTCAGAAGACAGAAGAAGCTGGTCCTGGATAGCGGTTTGCAGTGGCTGGAGTGGATAGTGGCTAATTGGCCTCACATTAGCCCTCGATCAATCCAGAGATACATGCTGCTTTCACGACGGACGGACGCTCACCCTCATAACGCTCTGGGCTTTGAGCGGTTAATGCATTTGATCACAGTCACTCAGGACGACGATGTTGACGATCCAATTACAGAGCTTCTCCTGAGGTTCGGGATTGACCCCGAAAGCGATTCTGGCGAAACAGTTCAGGAATTCAACACTAAAGTTGATGCGGCAGCTCTTGTCAAAAGGCTTTACAAGGCGGGAATTCCGGCAGATTTCGACCAGATTCTTCGCTTTGTCAGAAACGGATACTCTTTCAGCGCACGAATGATCAGTGAACTCAAGTTGATCAAGGACGACAGAACCAGGGTCCATGCCTACATCGAGGCAGTTATGGGAAATCTTGGCAAACCTCCTGTGCCGATGGAAACCACAGAAATTAACCACTTTAATTCGTCGGCTAAACGAATGACAGGGAGCATAGAGGAGATTTTGAAAAAACCGGCTTTGGCTCGACAAGTTGATCGCGACGAAATAAACACACTGGAGGCAAAGGTTACAGAATTAAAGCGCTTGTTTTCAGGTGCTTAATCCCACCCGCCCCTGGCCTTCACGGCTGGGGGCGACCAACTTCAAAGGCCACCCCAATGAGAATATACATAGTAGGTTTAACTGTCCCAAGCCTCCTGAAATATAAGGTCATGTTTCCAACGGAGCAAATCAACGTCCTTTTGTCGTTCGGGAGAAAAGACCAGGATAAGTGGGGCTTTTACGTTACTCATCGGGAAAAAGTGAACAGCATCATGCTCGATAGTGGGGCCTATACAGTCAACTGGTCCTCGAGAATACCGGCTCATTTAACCATTGAGCGTTACATAGATTACGCCGTCCACTATGGTCAGTATGTAGAATTCCTGTTCAACCTGGACAGCGATTTCAGCGTTGACGGCCACTACAAAGATCGCATCAATTTCCAAAACCAAGTCCTTCTGGAAGCCGCCGGACTTGATCCCGTCCCAGTTATTCACGACATCTGCCGCAGCGAGATCAGAGATTACATCGGCAGGGGAAGACACGGAATGTTGGCGATTGGATCGTCGCTCCTGGATGACCCCATTGGCATGAAAATAGCCATACACAGGATTCACACCGCACGCATTAAGGTCCATCTCTTCGGAACGACAAAATTTGAGCTTTTAGCAACCAACCCTGTCTCTTCATGTGATGCCAGTACGTGGAGCCAAGAGGCAACTCGTGGCTACATTCTTTTCTGGAACCCGAAAAGGAAAGGAACGAGTAAGACCGACCACATTCAATTTACCCAGTACAAAAAGAAACTCCCAGGAAGTCACATTCGTCTTGAAGAGTATGATTTCCTGGGAGACCTCATAGACTATCTCAGGAATATATTCGGGTTTGGATTGTCGGATCTTCAGGGGAAATCAGGTCTCTTAAATCGGCAGATCGTCAACATCCATTATTTTGTTAAACATCAAGAGCGGATCAACGAAGAGCACCGCAAAAGGGGCTTCTTTGCCCGACCCGACGACACTTTGATGTGAAAAACGAAGTTCCTTCGTTTTTTGGGGTCTGATCGAGGGAGGCCTTATAGGATTCAACGCAGAGCACCGCAGAAGAGCTTTCTTCGCAAGACCGCAGAACACGCTCATGTAAAAACGAAGTTCCTTCGTTTTTGGGGGTCTGATCGAGATGCCCGATGCGACTCAGTGCTGTGAAAAGGGCTGAGCAGCACATTGAAGAATTGAGCAACCAGGGGTAACCGCTTGAGGTCTGAAAATGAAAAGAACTCTATTCTTGATTCCTCAATTCTCCGCAAAGCTCAGATACCAATCGTGGTTTTATTCCGAATTCCCCAAAGAGCTGCGAAAGAGATTCCATCGTGTAGTTGTCATCGGTGAAAAATTTTTGCGCCCAAATCAGATCGAGCAACATGACACGGCGATGTTTTCCGCAGTCAAGCCGGCTATTGAATTCGAGCTCGACCAAATAAGAGAATATCTTTCCTTGAATGTTAAAGGGGAAGATATTCTCATCGTGCTGGACTTGTCTTTTCCAGGATTGTTTTCAGGCGTTTTGTACCACTCCAGGCCGAAGCATTGCTTCGCCTACTGCCACGCTACAAGTCTCAATTACCTCGATTACTTTGCTGCAGACAGGGGTTCTAAATCTCGTGTTGAATACGGTCACTCACGACTGTTCACGAAGGTGTTCGTCGGTAGTGAATATCACAAACAGAAGCTTGGCTGGAAAAACCTTGAGGTCATAGGGCTTCCGCTTCCTCCATTTAAAACTTACGACGCAGAGGAGAAAATCTACGATATTGTATCGGTTGCCAGACCATCCAAACAGAAAGTTACGAAAACCGTTGAGGATGCGATTGAAAGGGAATTCGGGCCAATAAAGCGAAAACAATGCGCTTCTTGGGGTGAATACTACAAACTCCTCGGGCAAAGTAAAGTTTTACTCATTTCCTCCAGGGCAGACACATTCAACTACAGCGTGCTCGATGCAATCCTGAACGGATGCATTCCCGTTGCTCCGAATAAACTCTGCTTCCCAGAATTGTTGCCGAAACCTTACTTGTATGACACCATTGATGATCTGAAAAAAATTATCCAGAGTTGTCTCAACCGAGAATATCAGGTGCCCATCCTTTTGAATATGCCTGCCGTTACGAGCTTCTATGATACTTTGAGCAACTGGATCATTGAGGAATCTGCGAGGTCATCTTGATGACGTCCGCACATGAGTGCCGATGGTCCCCTCCAAAACATCACTATCCGGTCCAGCATTTCCTCTAAAACTCAGAACAAATAACAAATTAAAAATAATCTATTTCCAAAGGAGTTGATTCTAATGGCGAAACCAGAACCGATCTGGGCAAATCTTGCCTTTTTGGACCAGGAATTTTTCTAAAGCTCAGAACAAATAACAAAATACAAATAAATTATTTCGAAAGGAGGTGATTCAGATGTTGTTTGAAGTAGATGATTTTGTTCCCCACGAAAGCAATACTCTTCGGGGTTTTTTCACAGTCTATCTTCCAGAATGCGGTATTTCGATCCCAGGTTTCTCATATCATGAGAGAGTATCAGGCGCACGATGGATTGATTTCCCTTCAAAACCCAACAAAAGCGGAGAGTATGAGAAGGTAATCAAACCTTACGAAACCAGGAAAGCCAAAAAGTTCCTAGAACAGTTGTTGAAAAAACTCGACGAATACCTGAAAGATCAAGAGCAAGCTCAAATGAAATCCGATTCAGAAAGTGAGATTTAATGTCAATAGCAGCAGCACAGACCGACTGAAATCCTATCCACTCAGTCGGTCAACCAAAGAAAGGAGCAACTGAATGAAAAAACGGAAATATTCGCAAGCGATCACATTTTTCGTGGAACCAAGCATGTACCAGGCGGTTAAAGAGCTTACGGATCAGCGTGAGATTGGCCTTTCCGAATTATTGAGAGAGGCTATAGAGAGTTATTTAGTGGCTGCCAATGATGCGGCAGCAGAAACGAGAGACGATGAGAGTCTCTCGGTAGTCAAGTAGAAAAAAGGAGAAAGTAAAAATGGGCAGGAAGAAAATGTCAACGTCAGAACAAGTATCCAAAAAGAAATCCGGCAAAAATTCTAGAGAATCGAGCACCACAGAAATAGCGGAAGGAGCAAAGAAGCAGGATCAAAAGCCTAAAGAAGAGATGAGGTCCATAGACGAGTGGGTTTATGAGGACTGAGATTGATGGGATCGACATGCAATCGTGCCGGTCCCTCACCCCATATCAATTTACTGAATTCCGTATATCCCGAAATGACCGATCAAAAAGCAAAGGAGTAAGAAATGGATGACAAAATTAAGCGTAGTAACAGACGATGGTATCAATTCAATTCAGCAAGAAGTTGCGGCTGAAGTCGAAAGGGAAAAAGAACAATTTCAACTAACCGAACCCGATACTACAAAACCTAAAGATATTCAACGGGCACTCAGGGATGGTCAGGACGGTGATGCACGGCTTTTGATTCAACTTTGCCACGATAAGCTGCTCTATGACCATTCTTCGAGGAAATGGTATTGCTGGAAGGCCCATTTTTGGGAAGAGGACTTAATTGAGGACGTAGTTGGATCAGTTGACGGTGTTATCGAGCTTTACAAGCAGGAGGTACTTAATCAGGCAGCTCTTCGGACCGCTGCAGTGAGTTCTGGAGAGAAGGAAAAAGAAAAGAAGGCCAAGGATGGCGAAGATGCATTGCTCAAAAGAATTAGGCAGCTCCATACAGTTGACGGCAAAGGTTCGGTCCTAACTCTGGCACGAGCTGGAAAGGACTCACTTGGAATCACTGGAAATGAATGGGACCCCAATCCTATGCAATTGGGATGCAGGAATGGGGTCATCGATCTAAACTCCGGTGATTTTCGTAACGGGAGGCCGGATGATTTTATAAAAACGGTCTGTCCAACCGAATGGCAAGGATTTGATGCCTCCGCCCCCGTATTTCAGCAGTTCTTAAACGACATATTCAATAAAGATCAGGAACTCATCGACTTCCTTCAGAACCTTTTCGGGTATTCCTTAACAGGCACCTGCAAGAATCACATTTTCCCAATTCTTTGGGGGCATGGGCGAAATGGCAAAGGAACACTTTTGGAGCTTTTTAAATTTGTTCTCGGTGATCTCGTCGGGCCTGTTGCTGCGGAGATGCTTCTCAGGCAGGATAAAATCAAGCAGGCAAGTGCACCTTCACCAGAAATCATGGCGTTGCGGGGCAGAAGAATTGCATGGGCAAGTGAGATAGACGAAGGAAGGCAGCTTAGCATCGGTAGACTGAAATGGCTGGTCGGTGGCGATTCCTTGGTCGGACGTGAGCCATATGGAAAGCGTGATATTCATTTTAATCCTACTCATACTCTCTTTCTTTTAACCAATCACAAACCACAAGCGGATGCTAGTGAGTATGCGCTATGGCAAAGAGTTTGCCTCATTCCTTTTACATTATCTTTTATTGCTGAGCCCAAAGAGGATAACGAGAGGAAATGTAATCCTGATCTACTGGATGATCTCAAAAAAGAAGCTTCTGGAATCTTGGCTTGGTTGGTTGCAGGTGCTGTAAGATCACAGCAAGAGGGATTGGAAATTCCTGAGGTTATCAAAGCTGCAACTGCCGAATACCGAAGCGAGGAAGATGTAATAGGTCATTTTATTGAGGAATGCTGTACACGTAATCCATCTTATCAAGCCAAATCATCTGATCTGTATAAGGCATATCAGGAATGGTGCGCTCGCAGTGGATATAGACCGATGGGAATCAAAAAGTTGGGCCAGAAAATGGGTCAACGCTTTACGAAGATCTCTCAACGAGATGGTAATTTCTATTCAGGACTACGTGTAGCAACAATAACAACTGATTATTCAGAACAGGTCACATGCAATCATACATATTTAGAATGTCTGGAGTAAATCTTGTGGAACGTGTGGAGCATTGGAAGCAATTTCGAAAGACTTTTATATGGGTAATTTATCATTTTTTCCCCAAACTCTTTTTTGTGAAAAACGTTCCACATCATCCACACGTTCCACAAAATAACAAATACAACTATTCGTAAATCAGTCTCGTGAAAGATTTGGATGGTAATAATTCTCATCCTTAATGCATATTTTGAAAGGAATATCGCTTAGTGAACATCCTTAACCTGTTAAACGAAGACGGCGTGAGCCCGATAAAAACATCTGACACAAACGGAGGGATATATCGTTCCTTTTGCCCTTGGTGCGGTGGCAAAGATCGGTTCCATGTCTGGCCCTATCAAAGCGACACAGGAAGATGGTGGTGTCGGCGATGCGATAGGAAAGGTGACGCAGTCCAGTACTTAAAGGACTTCCGCCAGATGAGCTACAGTGATGCTTGTCATTATCTTGGAAAGGAGCCCTCCCATTCAAAATCACCATATTGCTCGCACCCTCAACTCCGGTCCTCTGAATGGAAACCACAGCCACCAAAACCAACTCCACCCGAACTCTGGCAGGAAAAAGCAGGATACTTTGTAGAAAGCGCTCAGAAGGTCCTGTGGTCAATTGCCGGTTTCCATTACCGGTCCTGGCTGGACGGAAGAGGACTTAGTCTGGAGACAATAAAAAAGAACCGCCTTGGATTTAATCCAATGGTCTTCTATCGAAAACGGTCTGATTGGGGACTTGCAGATCAGCTTCTCCCAAACAGGAAATATAAACAGATTTGGCTCCCAGTTGGCCTGGTCATTCCAACTATCATAGACAACAATGTGATGACAGTTCGAATCCGCCAACACGAGCCATCAAACCGTGAATCACGGTATGTTCTTGTGTCGGGATCGCTCAATACCCCAAAAATCTCAGGTGATTCGGATT
>Ga0187867_10004364_pt1 | contig 10966 bp, 12 predicted proteins | sample June2016WEW_13_1_FD_132976 | JGI IMG/M metagenome (GOLD analysis project Ga0187867, IMG submission 132976) | Peatland microbial communities from SPRUCE experiment site at the Marcell Experimental Forest, Minnesota, USA - June2016WEW_13_10 | ecosystem: Environmental > Terrestrial > Soil >... | reverse complement strand
CCGATCGTTTTTTACGCGTACTACAACGTGTTGCACCATCATGGCTTGAAGAAGTTTGTGCGCGACGCAGCCGTTGCGGGCGTGGACGGTGTGTTGGCGCTGGATCTGCCTCCCGAAGAGGCGGACGGGTACGAACGGTTCATGAAACAAGCGGGTCTGCACCCGATTTATTTGGTCGCGCCGACGACACCCCCCGAGCGCATCCGCAAGATTGCGCGACACGCCAGTGGGTTTATCTATTACGTCTCGCGCGAGGGTGTGACCGGCATGCAAAGATCACTTGCTCCTGCGGTGACGGCACACGTTGCCGCCATTCGCCGCCACTCGAAGCTGCCCGTCGTGATCGGCTTTGGCATTTCAACTCCCGCGCAAGCGCGAGCGGCGGCACGGGTGGGGGACGCCGTGGTGGTCGGCAGCGCGATTGTGAACCAGATCGCCAAACACAGCCGCGATCGACGGGTGGCAGAGCGCGTGGCGCGGTTTGTCGCCGCAATGGTGCGCGGTGTTAAGAGAAGGGATACGCAATGAATTGGGCAATCATCATGGCGGGCGGCTTTGGGGAGCGGTTCTGGCCAAAGAGCCGGCGCAAACAACCGAAACAGTTGCTGCCCATCGTTGGCGACAAGACGATGATCCAGCAAACGGTCGAGCGGGTGCGCCCCTTGGTGGGCGACGCGCGGATCGTGGTGGTGACAAATCACGAGCAAACGGCGTTGGTGCGCAAACAGCTTCCGCGGGTCAAGCACGTCATCGGCGAGCCGGTCGGGCGAAACACGGCGCCATGCATCGGATTGGCGGCGGCCATCATCGGCGCACGAGATCCCCAGGCGGTGATGGCGGTCCTGCCGGCCGACTCATGCATTCGTGATGCGGAAGCCTATCGGCGTGTCGTAGGCGATGCGCTAAAACTGGCGAAGACACAGGATATCCTGCTGGCCATCGGGATCGAGCCCACGTCGCCGCACACCGGCTACGGATACATCCACGTTGGCGAAAAGCTTTCAACCAAGTTGACGACGAAGTTCTGGAAAGCGCGCCGTTTTGTTGAGAAACCGGACCGCAAGACCGCGGAGGAGTTCCTCGCCAGTGGCCGGTATCGTTGGAACGCCGGGATGTTCGTCTGGTCGTTCCGCGCGGTGGCGAAGGCTTATGGCAAATATCAGCCTGCCTTGTGGGAGGCATGTTTGCGCATTCAATCAACCGCGGGCACGAAGTCCTTCTCGCGAGTACTGTCGCGTGAATACCCGAACCTGGAAAAGATCTCGGTCGATTACGCCATCATGGAAAAGGCGCACAACGTCGTGGTCGCCAACGGCAATTTCGATTGGGATGACGTAGGCGATTGGCCGGCGATTGGCCGTCATTACCACAAAGACGGCAATCGGAACGTCGTCCTCGGCGAATTCGTCGGCCTGGATGCCTCGGGCTGCATCGTCGTGACGGATAGCGGGCACCTGGTGGCGGCGGTTGGCGTGCGGGATTTGGTGATTGTGCGCACGCCGGACGCCACGCTCGTGTGCCATAAGAATGACGCACAAAAGGTCCGCGAGATTGTCAGGAAACTCACGGCGGAGAAGAAGTATCAGCGATGGTTGTGAGCCATGCGCGTTCTCGGCGTCGATTATGGATTCAAACGCATCGGATTGGCGCTCAGCGATGAGGGCGGAACAATCGCCCAGCCGCTCGATTACCTGGACGGCGGTCGGGCGGCGATTGTCAGCCGCGAGTTGCTGCGCCTATGTCAGGAACGGAAGATCGGCAAAATCGTCGTCGGTGTCCCGTTGCGGCTGGATGGAACGCCGAGCGACCAGACCCGGCACACGTTGGCGTTCATTGCCGAGTTGCGGAAGGCGGCGCCCATTCCCGTGGCAGAATGGGATGAGCGGTTGACGAGCGTTCAGGCTGAGCGGGCGCTGCTGGAAGGCAACGTGCGTCGCAGCCAGCGCCGGCAGAAGATTGACAAACTGGCCGCGCAAATCATGTTGCAAAGTTACCTCGATGCCACGAACCCGCCTCCAGCCGAAGAGTAGGCATTTCAAACTGACCATCGCCTACGACGGGTCCAGTTACGCGGGCTGGCAATTGCAGCCGAACGGTCGCACGGTCCAGGAAGTCATCGAGGGCGCGTTGGCCAAGATCGCCCGTGGCCCGGTGCGCATTCACGGCTCGGGCCGCACGGACGCCGGAGTCCACGCCAGGGCGCAGGTGGCCAACTGCTCTTTTGCTACTTCACTGACCACGGGCACGCTCCGACGCGCGTTGAACGCCAATCTCCCCGCGGACATACGCGTGCTGCGCCTGCAAGAGGTCGACGCGCGATTTCACGCGCGCTTCTCAGCGAAGAAGAAGGAATACCGCTATCAAATCGACTACGGCGCGGTTGCCGATCCGTTCGTGCGCGCTTACGCGTGGCACCATCCGCGGCCGCTGAACATCACGGCCATGCGCCGGGCCGCGCGGCTGTTGATTGGGCGCCACGATTTCGCCGCGTTGTCAGCAAATCCCATGCGGCCAGTTGAAACGACCGTGCGGACGGTGTCGAAAGCGTCGGTGGTCAAGCGCGGAAATCTGTTGACGATTACGGTGGTGGCGGACGGGTTCCTCTATAAAATGGTCCGGTCGATGGTCGGCGGTTTGGTGAAAGTTGGCGAGGGCCGGATGACGATCGAACAATTGCGGGAGCTGATAAAGGCCAAGAAGCGGACCGCGTCGGTCGAAACTGCGCCGGCCCATGGCCTGTTCCTCTGGCGGGTGTTTTATTGAGATGAACGTTGTCCTCGTCGAACCGGAGATCCCGCCCAACACGGGAAACGTGGCGCGGCTGTGCGCGGCGACGCAAGCCACGCTGCATCTGGTCGGTCCGCTCGGGTTTCGCCTCGATGACAAGACACTGAAGCGGGCCGGGATGGATTACTGGGAACACGTGACGTGGAAGTATTGGGAGTCGTTGGAGCGACTCCAGGCCGCCGCCCGGCAGGAGCCCCGTTCAGCCAGGTTCTATTACGTCACCACGAAATCGAAACGGCCGTACACGCAGCCGCATTACCAGTGGGGCGATTATCTTGTCTTCGGGCGCGAGACTGCAGGACTGCCGAAGGCCCTTCTGGATGCAAACTCCGAAACGACGATCACGATCCCGATGTTCCATCCACAGGCGCGCAGTCTGAATTTGGCCACGGCGGTTGCCATCGTGCTTTTTCACACAATCCAGCAGGTCAAATCCCGCGATGGCACCTGGCCGGGTTAAGGCAGTGCGGGGCGGTTCACGGTTCAGGGTTCAGAGTTCAGGGTTGAGAACCAGGAACTCAGTACGTATTTAGATCAAGGTGCGGCTGGACGATTCGTTGCTCCGGAAAAACAAAGCTGGAATAAGCTGATATACCCTGAAATATCCTGAAATATCCCGGAAAAGCCCTCGGATTCCATGTCCGAGAAAAGACGGACGTGAAAAACCGCGGCGACGCGCCTCTTGACCACCCCGAAAGGGCCCCGATCTCGGCCCCGATACGGAATCGGGGTAAAAATCGGGGTAAAATTCGGGGCCAGCTTCAGCACGAAGGACACGGAGGACGGCTAGCTCACCCCGGACTGTAGCCACGGCTCTATGAGCCGTGTTCGAAGCGCGCCTCACAGATGGCCGATGGTTGATATTGTACCCCGCGGCATGTCCAGACTTTTGAACCCGCTACTTGCTTTGATGCTCCAAGAACCATTCATACAGGCGCGGGTTCTCGTAGGTGCGAGTCCAGGAATCATGCTCGGCATTTCGATAAACGGTAAATCTCACGTTGCCACCACATTTCCGCAATGCCTGCACCAACTCCCGGGTGAGCCGAATCGGCACGACGCGATCTTTGGCGCCATGAAATGCCCAAATCGGCAGATGTCTAATGCGAGGAACCAGATAGGGATTGCCGCCTCCACAAATTGGCGCAATCGCCGCAAACCGGTGGGGATACTCCGTCGCCAAAGCCCAGGTCCCAAATCCGCCCATGCTCAGTCCGGTGACATACTCGCGGTTCCTGTCAACCCGGTACTTCTCTTCAATCTCATCCAGCAAGGAGCTCAACATGTCGTTCTCCCAAAACCGATCCATCGGACACTGCGGGGAAACGACAATAAAGGAGAAATCTGGTCGCTGATCCAGGAACTTAGGAATGCCATGTGTTTTGACCAAGGCGATGTTCGTCCCGCGTTCGCCGGCACCATGGAGAAAGAGGATCAACGGCCAGCGTTTGACTTTGAAGCGTGCATAGTCATCCGGCAGGAATAAAAGATATTTGCAGTGGACGACCTTCCTGATCTCTCGGACGAAAGATTTTGCCTTCTGGCTCATAGCTTACGCACCTGAATTCTCAGATATAGTCACGGCGTGGCTCGGGGGTTTCCCCGGGACAAGAGCAGACCATATTTCTTGAGCTTGTATTGCAGGGTGCGACGGCTGATGCCGAGGGCACGGGCGGCGAGTTCGCGATTGGCGGAGACGTGGAGAAGCGTCTGCCGGATGAGTTCCTTTTCCACGGTATCGATCGTCATGCCGGGGTGTACGGTGAACTCAGCTTGCGTGACCGCCACCTGACGGACTGGTTCCGGCAGATCGGTGGGGTGAACCACCTTGTGATGAACGGTGATGATCACCCGCTCGATGACGTTGCGCAGTTCGCGGACGTTGCCGGGCCAGCGGTAGCGCTGGCAGAGCTGAAGGGCGTCCGGCGACATCACTTTCGCAGCCCGTTTGTGCCTGGCGGCGAAGTGCGTGAGAAATGCGTCGATCAGCAATGGGATGTCCTCGACGCGCTCGCACAGCGGCGGCAATTGGATCGGGACAACGTGCAGGCGGTAGAACAGGTCTTCGCGGAAGCGGCCGTTTTTGACATGTTGCTCCAGGTGCTTGTTGGTAGCGGCGACGATACGGACATTGCAGCGGGTCAGGTCGCTGCTGCCAACCCGGCGGAACATTCCTTCCTCAATGACCCGCAACAGGTCGCCTTGACCTTTGGGAGGCATGTCTCCCACTTCATCCAGAAACAGCGTGCCACCCTCGGCCATCTGGAATCGCCCGGGGCGGTCGGTGTACGCGCCCGTAAACGCGCCCTTGACGTGGCCAAACAGTTCGGCTTCGAGCAATTGCTCGGGCAACGCGGCGCAGTTGACGGAGATGAACGGTTTGTCGCGGCGCAGGCTTTTCTGGTGGATGGCGCGGGCGACCAGTTCCTTGCCGGTACCGCTCTCGCCCTGGATCAGCACGGTCACATCGCTGGCGGCGACTTCGTCGACGAGCTGGCCGATGGCGCGCATGGTGTCCGTTGAGCCGAGGAGCGGGCTGGGTTCGGAACGCTTTTGCAGGCGCAGCCGCAGTTCCTTGTTCTCGGCCACCACGGCCTGATATTCCAGCGCCTTGCCGACGAGAGCGCGCAGCCGCCGCATATCGAGTGGCTTGGGCAGGTAATCGTACGCGCCTTGTTTCATCGCCTCGACGGCAGTGCTGACGGTGCCGTAGGCGGTCATCAAAATCACAATGGTGTCGGGACTTCTCGCTTTGACACGGGCCAGCAGATCTGTGCCGTTGAGGCTGGGGAGGCGGACATCGGAGATCACGAGATTGTAGAGACGTTGGTCCAATCGCTCCACGGCCTTCTGGCCGTCGCCGGCCGTGGCCACCGAATAGCCTTCACGCTGCAGCGCTTCCTGGATACCCGTGCACAAGCCCGGCTCGTCTTCCACGACGAGGATGTGAATCCTGGACTTATCCATGCGAAATCCGGGTGGGCAAAGTGAGAATGAACGCCGCTCCCTTACGCGCAGCGCTCTCGACGCGCAACGTCCCGCCATGGGCGTGGACGATTTGCTGGGTGATCCACAATCCCAGACCGCTGCCATCAGCCTTGGTGGTAAAGTACGGCTCGAAAATCCTGTCCTGATTCGCGGGGGCGATTCCGCCGCCATCGTCGATGAACTCGATGGCCACCTCGGCTTCGCGCGCCGTCGTACGCACAACCACATGACCTCCCTTGGAAGCAGCCTGCAGAGCATTGATGACGAGGTTGATGAACGCCTGGATCAATTGATCGGCATCGGCGTGAACTTCCGGCAGCATGTCGCCCAACTCCACGACCAGATCGATACCCCGTTGTTGCGCCTGTGGCCGCAACAAATCGCAGGTATGGCTGATCAACTGGTTCACCGAGAGCGGCACCAGGCTCAAAGACGGCGGGCCGGCGAGTTGCAGGAACCGCGTAACCACGTTCTCCAATCGATGCAACTCGCCATGGATGATCTCGAACCGGTCGACGGTTCGCTGCGCGAGGTCCGCGCCGCCAACTTCCACGTCTTCTTCGAGCAGCTGCACATGGATGTCGAGTGAACTGAGTGGATTACGAAGCTCGTGAGCCACGTGCGCGAGTAGTCGGGTCAACAACTCGCGCTTCTGTTCCTGGGTCGACCGCTGCAGTTCCTGCGACGGAACGGGGTGACCGGTTGCCTTGGCAAGGATTCGTTGCACAACCTCGATGGTAACACGATTTGCGGGTTGGGCAAGAACGCGCCCGGGATTGCACGACGCATCCGTGGTGGAGTGCAAGACTTGCACAGAGACGGCGGCGCGCGCGTCGCGGGCGTGGACGGGCAATCAGCAAGAGAACGCTAACCTGCTACCGCCCAATGGATTCGCAATCGAGGCCCCTGGGTGGCATTGCCGGTGCTAAAGCCAATGGCAAGCGAGGCAAGGTATATGGAATCCATGGCGAGTGTTGGCATCGAAAGGCCGTTTGCACTTCAAGAACAGCAGCGGGACGGTTTGACCATCCTGACGGCCGGAGGCCCGATCGAGATGATCGAGATTGCTGCACTCGAGAGAGCGCTCAAGCGATTGATGCGAGAGGGTCAGCGTCGCGTCATTGTGGATCTTTCGGAGGTGACAACGTTGAGCACGTTGGCAGTAGCCGGCTTCGTCATCTGCGCCGAATTGTTTCGGTCCACCGGCGGAGAAATAACGGTCACGGGGGTTTCGCGCGCGCTGCGCGATGCCTTCCACATGATCGACTCTGACGGCAGGCTCAAACAGCAAATTGACGTTGAGTCCGCCATCAAAGCCATGTCCCCGCGATCCGCTGAAATGGAAGGGTAAACAAGCGGACCGCTGTTGGTTGCTCTCAGGGTTTGGTGGCCGGATTCTGTTGCGGATGAGTAACAGGGATCTTCAATGTCTCGCCTGCCTGGAGCGAGCGCGTCCATAAATCATTGGCCTGCCGCAGTTCGACCGTGTACAATCCGAACCGGTCGGCAATGGCTTCAAGCGTCTCCCCCGGCAACACGCGGTGTTTGGTGGGACGAGTGGGTTCGTCCTCACCCCGAACTGCAGCCGAGACCTGATTACTTGGTCCCAGCATGTGTCGTCCCTGCCGGCACGGATGGGGTTTGTGCGGGCATTGTTTTCGCCGAGGTGGCAGAACGCGACGCTGACGCTGCAGCCGCTCGCGCCATGGGGATCCTGAGCTTCTGGCCGGGTTGGACCGGACCGCTCAATTTGTTCAGCTGACGCACATACTTCGCGGGCACGCCATGAATCCCGGCGATTTGCTCGACGGTTTCTCCAGCTACGACGACGTGTTCGTTTTGCATCGGAGCATTGGACTGTTGACCAGATTGAACGATTGGTTGGGCAGGTTGAAGCATAATGATCATCTCCTTTATTCGGTAGTGTAAATCACAGTTAACGTTGCTCATGGCATTAGCGATGCCATGCAAGGCATGATCCGCCTAACCTGCTTGACTGCTATTGGTTACAAAGTCACGGGCCATGTCCTCTTGAGCCTTGCAAAATCCAACCAGAGCGTTTGGGCAATTGTTGCACATGAAAGCATATCCAACGTGCAAGACGCATTCCCTGCGTTGTCACCGACAGGATGGGGCGATTTGTGTCTGCACACATTGGCCCCGATAGAGTGCAAATCTTGCGCCGCATACCACGGCAATCCGCTCGCCCGGCGCAGGCGTTCTTCTCTGTAAACACGCAGTGCATTCGACCGCAATAGGTTGCGCAACAGCGGTGTGGTTCTGGCACACGGATTGTTTAAGTGGATGTTATGACGATGACCGTGGGGGATTTTACAGAGGTGAGCCTGTTAGTTCCGCAACTGCCCGGTGCGGACCAGGCGACGGCGATTCACGCACTCAGCAACCGACTGCAAGGCGCGGGGCGAATCGAGGATTCGCTGGCATTTTTCCAAGCGGCCCTGCAACGCGATTACCTCTCGTCATCAGCGATTGAAAGCGGCGTGGCATTTCCCCATGCGCGCGGGCAGGGTATCAATCGTTTCTCTGTCGCGGTGGGCCTTTCCAAAGAAGGAGTACATTGGCGGGACGGTTCGCAGGTACACGCGGTGTTTCTGATTGCTGCCCGGTCCGTCGAAGCACAGTTGTATCTGACCGTCGTGTCGGCGTTGACCCGGCAATCACGGACCGGCGGATGGTTGACCGCGCTAACCGCGTGCAACCAACCCGATGAGTTGTTGGGCATTCTGAACAAAGTCAGCGTGAGCGGGGCCGGAAGTATGGCCCGACTGAACGGACAGGCGTCGGGTCCGGTCGCGTAACATCCCGCACAATCAAATGATTGTAGAGCAGGGGAACCCCTTTGTTTGAAAGGATAGACAAAACAAACCATGGAACTGCGTGTTCGCGAAGTGGCAAAGCTGTTCGCCGTACCGGAAAAGAGAATCTACGTGTGGATCAAGGACAAGGGGTTGCCCGCTCAGCAGATCAGCGGCCAATACCGGTTTAACCGTGCCGAGTTGCTGGAGTGGGCCACGGCGCGCCAGGTCCCTCTTTCCAGCGAGATTTTCGGCGGTCAGGAGAACGGCTCTGGATCGCCGCCCAGCCTGGCTGCCGCTCTGCAGGTCGGAGGAGTTTTCCACGGGGTAGGAGTTTTCGACCGCGAATCGGCATTGCGGGAGATCGTTACAAACCTGCCGCTTCCCGACAGCGTGGACCGTGAGCTTCTCTTCGACGTGCTGCTGGCGCGTGAAGCGTTGCAATCCACCGGGGTTGGCGACGGCATTGCGATCCCGCACGTGCGCAATCCCGTTGTCCTGCATGTTCCGAAAGCCATCGTCAGCCTTTGTCTGCTGGCGGCTCCCATCGAGTTCGGGGCAATGGACGGCAAACCGGTGCATGCATTGTTTTCATTGATCAGTCCGACGGTGCGGACGCACCTGCACCTGTTGTCACGGTTGGCGTTTGCGCTGCGCGATGCCGGGTTCAAGACGGCAGTCGCGCGACGCACATCGGCGGACGAAATCCTCCAGGAAGCCCGTCGCGTGGAAGCCGGCCTTGCCAGGCCCGTCATCGCTGCCATCAAGGAGGGGCAACGATGACGGTGTTGCTGGTGGCTGTCGCAGTTCTCGCGGGCAGTGCGTTGGCCGCGCTGTTGGCCAGCGCCTCGCCGCGAGCGGCCACCGCACTCGGTGCGGGCGGCGCGGTAGTGGCCGGCGTCATTGGGCTCATCGCTGCCGTGCCCTTTCTGTTTGGCGCACCGCCGGAGTCGCTGCGCCTGGCGTGGAACGTGCCCTACGGCGCGTTTTTCGTCCAGGCGGACGCGCTCTCGGCATTCTTTCTCCTGCCGATCTTTGGCCTGTCGGCGCTGGCGTCTGTGTACGGCACGGAATATCTCCAAGCCTGGCGCGGACGCAAATCACTCGGTGCGGCGTGGTTCTTCTACAATTTACTGGTCGCGAGCATGGTACTGGTGGTGCTGGCCCGCAATGGCGTGCTGTTTCTGGTCGCGTGGGAGACGATGGCGCTGACCTCGTACTTCCTCGTGACGTTCGATCACGAACAGGACAGTGTGCGCGAGGCGGGTTGGACCTACCTGGTGGCGTCGCATCTGGGCACGGCGTTTCTGCTGGCGATGTTCGTATTACTGGGCCGCAGCAGCGGCTCGCTCGATTTTGACCGGTACTCTTCCGCCAATGCCAGCGCGCTGTTCCTGTTGGCACTGGTGGGCTTCGGAACGAAGGCGGGGTTCATGCCGTTGCATGTGTGGCTGCCGGAAGCGCACCCGGCCGCTCCGAGTCATGTGTCGGCCCTGATGTCGGGCGTGATGATCAAGATGGGGATCTACGGACTGTTGCGCACGTTGACATTTCTCGGTCCGCCGCCGGCGTGGTGGGGCTGGGTGCTCATCGGTATCGGGCTGACATCGGGCGTGCTCGGCGTGCTGTTTGCGCTGGCCCAGCATGATCTGAAACGTCTCCTCGCCTATCACAGCGTGGAGAACATCGGAATCATCGCGTTGGGATTGGGCGTCGGACTGGTCGGCGTAAGCAAGGGGTTGCCCCTGGTCGCAGTACTTGGCTTCGGGGGCGGGCTGCTGCACGTGCTGAACCACGCCTTGTTCAAGGGGCTGCTGTTCCTTGGCGCCGGGTCAGTGCGGCACGGTGCCGGTACGCTGGAGATCGACCACCTGGGCGGACTCGCCAAGCGGATGCCGTGGACGGCGACAACGTTTCTGGTGGGCGCAGTAGCGATTTCAGGTCTGCCGCCCCTGAACGGTTTTGTCAGCGAGTTCCTGATTTACCTCGGCGCGTTTTATGGCGTCACGCAACGCGCTGACGTGGCCGTGCCGCTGCTGGCAGTGATTGCCGGCTTGGCGCTGATCGGCGGCCTGGCAGCCGCCTGTTTCACCAAAGCGTTCGGAATTGTCTTTCTCGGCGAACCCCGCACTGAGCACGCGGCGCAGGCGCACGAGGCCGGTGCGGCGATGCGCTGGCCAATGGCGCTGCTGGCCGTCGGCTGTGTGCTGATCGGGTTTTGCGCGCCCTTGGTGGTGCGACCGTTGGCGAGCGTGCTGGCGTTGGTGAGCGGGCGGGCGCCGGAGACAGTCGGTGAGAAGCTGGCGAATGCGGCTGATCCGCTGCGGTTCGTGATCGCCGGCAGTGTCGTGTTCCTGGTGTTCGTGGCCGGGCTG
>Ga0187867_10004362_pt1 | contig 10968 bp, 8 predicted proteins | sample June2016WEW_13_1_FD_132976 | JGI IMG/M metagenome (GOLD analysis project Ga0187867, IMG submission 132976) | Peatland microbial communities from SPRUCE experiment site at the Marcell Experimental Forest, Minnesota, USA - June2016WEW_13_10 | ecosystem: Environmental > Terrestrial > Soil >... | reverse complement strand
TGTTGAGAAATTCGGCGATGGAAGCGGCCGACATGCCGATTACGGCGTAGGCGAAGAAGCTCAACACAATGTACTTCAGCGAGCGCAACGGGATGTCAGCCCAGCGTGGCAACTGGAAGCTTCGACCAAAGATTGAGTGGCCTAACTTCCACAGATATTCCGAGATGGTACCCACCGGACATATCCAGCTGCAAAACGCCTTGCGGAAGACGAACGAAATAACCAGGAACGAGGTGAAGAGGAAGAAACCGGCCGCATGCACACGTGGCACTTTCCCGGTGATTAGAAAGTACTTCAACTGCATAAGGCCTTCGATGGGTAGCCAGCCTTCAACGCCAGCGGGTCTGGAGACTTCGGATGCTCGGCCCCCGCTTTCCGCCCAGCGCACCCAGAGATAGAACTGCACGCCGATCCAGACGTTTAAAGCCGCGAAGAGAATCTGCACGGTAACACGCAGCGGTTGCGAGTGGTCGCGATCATCTCGCCGGATCAGTTTCTTGCGCGCGGGCTTCTGTGTTTGGGATCTCTCTTTGTGCTCATCTGGCACGGCTGCATCCCCCAACCTCAAGCATATGAGAGCGGCCAACCGTGAACGATGACTTATGTCACGGCGCGCCACATTTGTAGAAACCTCAGAAGAGGGACGCAGCGCATGTTCGCCACGGTGCTCCGGTACAATAGCACCCGTGTCCGAATCCACGTCTACACCCGCGCAAATGCTAGCGAAGGTCCAGATCTTTTCCGGGCTGACGGAGAGCGAACTGAGTTTTCTAGCGCAACGTGCGGTGCCGCGCAGCTATTCGGCGGGGGAGAGCGTGTTCGGCGAGGGTGAGCCTTGCTCTGGACTCTATGTCGTCGAGTCCGGCCATGTGCGAATCTTTAAGAGTTCGGCCAATGGACGCGAACAAGTACTCAGCATTGATGGTCCAGGCAGTTCCATTGCCGAACTCCCCGTCTTCGATGGCGGGAGCTACCCCGCCTCCGTGACGGCTATCGACGAGGCCAAGCTGCTCTTTGTCAGTAAGCAGGATTTTCAGGCATTGTGTCTGGCCCATCCTCGGGTAGCGCTGAAAGTCTTACGCGTGGTCGGTGCGCGCCTACGCCGACTGGTTGGCATAATCGAAGAGCTCTCGTTCACCACGGTTCGTCACCGGCTGGCTTCGTTTCTGCTGCGTCTCGCGCACAAGGAGGGCAAGCGTTCCGCCGCAGGCGTGGAAATTACATTACCCGCCAGCAATCAGGAAATGGCTTCGCATATTGGCACCGTCCGAGAGCTCGTTTCCCGCAATCTCTCTCGCCTCCAGGCTGAAGGGATGCTCAAGATTGACGGTCGCACTGTAACGATTTCCAATTTGAAGGCTCTGGAAGCCGAAATGGATTCCCCTGAGTAAATCTGAACAATTCGGATACGTTCGCGCCTTCGATCGTCCAATCATGAAAACCTTTCGTGCATACTCCGCTCGTGACAAAAGTCATCGGTAAGGATCTGCCGCTCGGCTAACCTTCCAAGAGAAGACGAAACGAAATCCAGAAGTAGGAAGCAAATGACCGAGACGAGTGACGCTTTCCGCACAGCTCAGCAGACCCGTAGGCGAGCCCTGATTGTTCCTCGCGAGCATGGGGCCTGGGGTTTGCTGCTGGTCCCTTTGTTCACGGGAGTTGTTGCGGGGTTTGCTTCGGAGCATCGGATCTGGCCTTTGTTCCTATTCACGGTGGCCGCGCTGTCGTTATTTTGGCTGCGGACGCCGGTCGAAAGCCTCATTGGTGGCGGTTCTTTGACGGCCAATACGAAAGAAGAACGCCGGACGGCACTCGTTGCATCGGTTCTCTTGGCCACTGTAGCGACCGCTTGTTTGACGGATCTGATGTGGAAAGGACAGGATCGGTGGTTGCTCCTTCTGGGAGGCGCCGCTGCGTTTGCGCTTCTGGTCCAGTCATTCCTCCGAAGCCGAGGTCGTAGTTGGCGAATGGCGGCTCAGATGGTCGGTGCGATTGGCCTCACGTGCACTGCACCCGCGGCTTACTACATCGGCACTGGAAGACTAAGCGAGCGCGCTTTCATTTTATGGGTGGCCAACTGGATTTTCGCAGGCAACCAGATTCATTTCGTTCAACTGCGAATTCATTCTGCTCGCGCCTCCAATTTCGGCGAGAAATTTGCACGGGGGAAGCTCTTTTTACTGGCGCAGCCGGTATTTTTCGCTGCCTTGGTCATCGCATCGTTCTGGCGCGTGCTCCCTCCCTTGGTGATCGTCGCCTTTGTCCCGGCACTGGTTCGAGGAACGCTGTGGTTCTTTCGAAAACCGGAACCCCTGGACATCAGAAGCCTCGGCTGGTGCGAGATGAAGCATGGACTGGCATTTGGAGTTCTGCTTGCAGTTGCTTTCATTTATTCGTAAGAGTGCACTCCAAAGGAGGATAGGAATACAAGATGAGTTCAACAACGACAGGGCGTTTGGAAATCGCTGAAGCTCAGGCTTTTCCGTTGCTGGGGTTGGTCAACTATCAGGAAGGCTCAGTTGTTAGCCGAGTCATCCTAAAGCGGGAAAAAGGAAACGTCACGGTCTTCGCATTCGATGAAGGGCAGGCATTAAGCGAACACACGTCACCATTCGACGCTTTGGTTCAGGTAATAGAAGGCGAATCCGAAGTTACGGTTGCTGGAAAGCCCATTGCGTTGAGGTCAGGTGATATCGTCTTGTTGCCCGCCGGCAAACCACATGCGGTTAAGGCGACTGCACGGTTCAAGATGGTACTGACCATGGTGCGCTAGCGTTTGTTGGCAAGTCGTGTGCGGGTGACTTTGGCCGGTACTCATTACGCCAAGGTATGTCAGGTGGCTTTCCCGGCACTGTATTCCCAGACAACAGCCGTAGTGCCGGCATTCCTTCGACCTATAATATGTCGTGTTACGATATAATTGTAGATGATGAGCAAGGAAAGAATGCCTGCCTCAGCAGACAGACTTCAAATACTCGCCGAATTTCGCCACCAGCTTCGCCTGTTTCTCCACTTCAGTGAGACAGCAGCGCAGAAGCGCGGTCTTCAGCCGCAACAACATCAACTCCTCCTCCAAATCGCTGGAGCCCCCGACAAAGTGCCTGCGACGATTGGCTATGCGGCTGAGCGTCTTGGTCTGTGCCATAACACGGTTGTCGAGCTCAGCAATCGATGCGAGGCCGCGGGGCTGATAGTTCGCAAGGATGCTGGGTCCGACCGTCGCTGTGTCCTTCTGGAGCTCTCACTGGCAGGACGGAAGAAACTCGAAGCTCTCTCCATCGACCATGAAGCTGAGCTTAACGACCTCGCTCCGAAGCTCATTCGAACGCTGACCGCGCTGAGAGCGGTACCCAAAAGATCGGGGAAACGATTGACGTGGAGGGCTAGTGGAATCTGAATCTTCCGCACTCCGCGACTTCACCGTGGACAGCAGAGTCTGGTTGCTTTCCGGCGTCGCCCTAATTATTGGGATTGGCGCGACCTTCCTCGCGGTGCTGCTGCTTAGATTGATCGCACTGTCTACCAATCTCTTTTACTATCACCGGTTCAGTCTGGTGTTCGTCTCTCCGGCAGGCAGTTCGCTGGGGCACTGGATGGTCATCATTCCGGTGATTGGCGGACTTATTGTTGGATTCATGGCTCGCTTTGGTTCTGACAAAATCAGAGGACACGGTATACCTGAGGCGATCGAGGCGATTCTGTTGCACCGTGCGCGGATCGATCCAAAAATTGCCATTCTGAAGCCGATCTCGGCGGCGATTGCCATTGGTTCCGGCGGTCCCTTCGGCGCGGAGGGTCCGATCATCATGACCGGGGGAGCCTTTGGCTCTTTGATCGCGCAGTGGATTCATCTCACGGATGTGGAACGCACTACTCTGCTGGTTGCTGGCGCTGCCGCAGGGATGTCAGCTACCTTCGCGACTCCAGTCGCTGCCATCCTACTTGCGGTCGAACTCCTGCTCTTCGAGTTGAGGCCGCGAAGTCTGGTTCCAGTGGCGATTGCGAGTGCGACTGCTGCCATCCTGCGCGGATATCTCCTAGGCCCCGGCCCGCTCTTTCGAATGCCCGGAATTGGCGATGTGGATCGGATTCCATTTGCAATCGGTTCTTTGCTGCTAGGTGCGGTTGTCGGTCTTATAGCCGCAGGCATGAGCCGCATGATGTATGGATTCGAGGACTTCTTTGAGTCGTTACCTGTGCACTGGATGTGGTGGCCCGCACTCGGGGGTATTGGCGTAGGCGTTGGAGGTCTTTTCTTTCCGCGAGGGTTGGGCGTCGGATACGACAACATCGCTGAACTGCTCCGTGGAAGCGCGCCCATCGCCCTCATCCTGGGCATTCTCATTGCGAAGTCTCTGATGTGGGCGTTCTCTCTCGGGTCGGGAACCTCCGGTGGCGTTTTGGCGCCCCTACTGATGATTGGTGGGGCCGTTGGCGCGTTAGCCAGTCGCCTCGGTCACGCTCCTTCTGAAATGCAGGCGTTCTGGGCTCTGATCGGAATGGGAGCGATGCTGGCAGGCTCACTCGGCGTTCCCCTGACCGCAATCCTGTTCAGTCTGGAGGTCACGCACTGCCTGCCCGCATTGGTCCCGCTTACGCTGGGCTGCATCGCCTCTTATCTCCTGACAGGGCTTCTCATGCCGCGCTCGATCCTCACCGAGAAGTTGAGCCGTCGTGGATACCACCTCACGCGAGAGTACGGCGTCGACCCGCTTGAAATCGTTATAGTCAGAGACCTGATGACGCCAATCCCTCCAGACGTTAACTCCGTTGAAAAGACTGTGGCGCCTGAGTTCTTCATCTACGCGGATTGTACTTGCCGCAGCGCTGCCGAGTTGATGGCCAAGGAAGGTATCGCCAGTCTCCCCGTGGTGGATCGCACGACCCAACGAATCAATGGAACGATCACCCTTCAGGACCTGTTGAAAGGACGAAGCAAAGCGGTCGTGCGAGAGAGCGAACGATTGCGCCTGGTCAGCCAACTCGATAACGCGCGCGGCGAGCACAATTAACTGCCGTTTGTGAGAAAGGACCAACGCGCGGTCGGCATAATGCACATCAAGATAAGGCCGAGTGGCCATACAGGAGGATCTAAGAATTCCGTGGTAGGTCGGTGCTTATGGCTTCTTCCCCGTGACAAAAGTCATCGGCACGGCCCAGTCGCTTCGTTAGTCTCAGAACATCAAGCACGGCCGATGCCATGGAGGCTGGTCGTGAGGAGAATCCAATGAGCATGACCGCTGAGAAAACCGTTCGTGAATTGGCGCTGGGAAACCCCGCTGCCACGAGAATCTTTGAAAAACTAGGTATCGACTATTGCTGCGGTGGCAATAAATCGCTCGACGAAGTTTGTCGAAGTGCCAATCTCTCGATAGATGAAGTCATTGATTCGCTAGAGATGGCCGACCACTCCGCTCGGGCGGCGCTAACGGTCCGCGATTGGCAAACAGAACCACTCGCCGACCTGGTCTCTCACATTACGAACACCCATCACAAATACACCCGGGCGGAAATGGCTCGCCTCGTTCCTCTCCTTGATAAGGTTTGTTCCGTCCACGGCAAGAACCATGTCGAATTGCAGCGTGTCCGCGATAGCTTTCAGGGCTTGGTGCAGGAGCTGACGACACACATGATGAAAGAAGAGCGCGTTCTGTTCCCGTTCATAGTGAGGATGGAAGAGGCCGTCATCCAAAAGGAACCGGTCCTGCCGTCACCGTTTGGTAGCGTGCAAAACCCTGTGTCAATGATGGAGTATGAGCACGATTCGGCCGGCAACGCATTGCGCGCCATGCGCGAGGCCAGTTGTGGTTATATCCCTCCTGGCGATGCGTGTATCAGCTACCAGACGCTGTACAAAGCACTGGCAGATTTTGAAGCTGATCTTCATCAGCACATTCACCTAGAAAACAACATTCTGTTTCCGCGAGCGATTGCGATGGAAAAGGCACACTAACGGGAGCGTAAAGCCATGTCCGCACTACCAACGCGAATTGAGAGAGAAGCGGGCCGGGCGCTAACACCGCTACAGATCTTCGACATCACAGCGGCGCGAGAGAAGACCTTGTCGCGCCTGCTCATGCTCTATGTCAGCACGGGTCTGCTATTCATGTTGCTGCCAGGAACATTTCTAGGGGTTTGGAATCTGTTGGCGATCAGTAGTCATCACGCTGCGGACTCCGTGTCACCGTCCTGGATTCAGGCACACGGCCATGCTCAGATCTTCGGTTGGATCGGGACATTCATCTTGGGCATCGGCTTTTATTCCATTCCCAAACTGCGCCGCCTAAACTCTTTTGCTCTTTCTGCGGTCTGGTCATCATGGGCGCTGTGGACCATCGGCGTCACGCTGCGATGGCTGACTAGTGTCTACCAGTGGGAGTGGAGGGCCTTTCTGCCGCTTTCCGCCGCCCTTGAACTGGCTGCCTTTGCGATTTTCTTTCGCACTGTTTCCGGTCATCGTCCCCAAGAATCGGGCAAAACAAAATTGGAAGTATGGGTGTTCGTCGTCGTTGCAGGTTCCGTAGGCTTGCTCCTCACGCTTCTGGTCAACTTCGGGGTTACGTTGTTTCTCGCAGTACGAGGGACATCGGCGGAAATACCTCCGGACTTCGATCAACGTTTTCTGGTCCTTCAAACTTGGGGGTTCTTGGTTCCATTTGTATGGGGATTCAGTGCCAAGTGGCTTCCAGTATTTCTCGGACTGCGACCGGTGCGCGGGCGGTTTCTATTGCTGGCGGTCGCTCTGAACTCCGCCGGCGTTTTGGTCGCCTTCGCGGGTTCGATGATGGCCGCGAGTCTGTTGCTGATCCTCGGATTGATTACTGCGGTGTATTCGCTGCGATTGCTTGAGACGCCAGCGCACCCTGCAAAGGTCAAAGGAGTGCACACGAGCTTTCCGGTTTTCGTTCGGTTAGCTTACGTCTGGGCTCTGGTTGCGGCCAGCCTTGGAATTTGGGCAGCTTCGGTTCAGAATCCGCGGGGAATCTGGGGTGCGTCACGACACGCTCTGACCGTCGGTTTTCTGGCGATGATGGTCTTCGCAATCGGGCAGCGGGTGCTACCAGCCTTCTCCGGAATGCGCCTTCTTTTCAGCACTAAACTCATGCTTGTAGCTTCGATGCTGCTCGCCGTTGGGTGTCTGTTACGCGTCAGTTCAGAAATTCTCGCTTATCAAGGCTTGATGCTTTCCGCCTGGGCGTGGCTTTCAGTCTCCGCCGTCACCGAGATGACAGCCGTAACATTATTTGCGGCTAATCTCATCGCCACCTTTGCGCGGCAGCCTCCATCGACGCAAACGTAAAGTCGCATTTGGAATCTGGAAATCAGGCGGCTGGTTTCAACGACACTGACAACGCCCGGTGGCGCTGAGAGTAGAATTCTTAGAAAGTTGTCCAGGAGTGTGGTGTGGGGCATTCTCACGATTCACAAAAGCGACATCTGCTCCTAGGCACTGTCTCATTTACCGTGTGCTTTGCGGCGTGGGGTCTTATTAGCGCCTTCGCCCCCCATTTTCGACAACAGTTTCACCTTTCAGCGACACAGACCGCTTTCCTGGTCGCAGTCCCGGTTCTGCTAGGGGCACTGGCGCGCCTTCCGATCGGAATGCTGGCGGATCGCTTCGGAGGCCGCGCTGTTTTCGCAGTTCTGATGTTCTTCGTAGCAGTGCCGGTGGCTTTAGTTCCTCATGCCACCAGCTACAGAAATCTACTCGTCATCGGATTCCTTCTCGGAATGGCGGGATCTTCATTTGCTGTTGGTGTGGGTTACGTCTCCCGCTGGTTTTCCATGGAGAGCCAGGGCAGCGCGCTCGGTGTGTATGGTCTGGGAAATATCGGCCAGTCGGTGGCGGTGTTTCTGGGACCCGCGGTGGCTGCGGCCTATGGATATCGCGCAGTCTATTGGGGAATGTCGGTCATCCTGCTGGTTTGGGCAGGTTTGTTCGTCATCTTTGCTCGAAACGCTCCGCAGACGGCCAAGCCCAAGGGACTCTCGGAGATGCTTGGCGTACTGGCACGTGAACCGTTGGCTTGGGCGCTGGCGGCTTTCTATTTTCTGACCTTTGGTGGATTCGTTGCCTTCTCGATTTATCTGCCAACGCTGCTCCGCGATCAATTTGGTTTACGGCCCGCGGACGCCGGTTTCCGGACCGCCGGGTTCGTTGTGCTTGCCACGCTCTGTCGGCCGCTTGGTGGATGGCTGTCCGACCGGATTGGCGGGTCGCGAGTTCTTTCATGGATTCTTCCGGCCGTGGCCGCTTTCGGATTATTGCTGGGTGTGCAATCGATGCTGCCGTTTACCGTTGGCGCGCTTGGATGCGCGGCCTTGCTCGGTATAGGCAACGGCGCGGTGTTTCAGCTTGTACCTCGGTATTTTCCAACCCAGAGAGCGACCGTCACCGGACTGGTAGGTGCGATGGGCGGGATGGGTGGATTTTTCCCGCCTTTGCTTCTAGGCATGTTCCGTGACCGCCTCGGAGTCGCTTGGCCAGGACTCCTTCTGTTGTCCGCAGTGGCCTGTCTTCTCTGGTGGATGAATAGCCGGGTCTTTTTGCCTCGGGAAGAGGCCCTTGCAGCCAAGCTTCCTCCGGCTCTAACGCGCACGGCAGATAAAGTTCGCGCGGGAGCTTGGGCCACCATGTGGACCTTAGTTCTCATCGCCGCCATCGTTCTTGGCTCACGCAATCTTCAAAACTTCGATCCTGCGCTCGTGATCTACACGTTTGCGATCATTTTCGCGACCTGGGGCGTCATTTACCACTACTCCGTCTGGATTCGAAAACCTCCGACCTATGTGTACTGGCAGCGGGGATGGCAACTATTTAAGGAAAGAGGAGTAATTCGAAGCCTCGGGCACCTCGTTACACTGGCGAGTACACATCTTCTGGCGCAGACATTCATCGCCAAACGCTCAAGGCTGCGTTGGGCGATGCATCAGATGATCTTCTGGGGATGCGTGCTAGCGGTGATGATCACATTTCCTTTGGTGTTCGGATGGATCAATTTCACCAGCGCCCCGAACGATCAGATGATATATGTCACCCACCTGTTCGGGTTTCCAGCAGGAAGGTTTCGTCTGCACACGTTCACTGCTCTGATTCTTTTTCATGGCCTTGATATCGCAGCTTTCCTGGTTCTGGGCGGAATTGCGCTTTCCCTGTGGCGCCGCATGCGGGATGAGGGAGCGCGCGCGGTTCAAACGCTGGCCATGGATTTCTGGCCGTTGATTTTGCTTTTCGCCATATCGATTACGGGCTTGGCGTTGACGGTTTCCCAAGAGTGGCTTGGAGGCAGTTTCTACGACTTCATTGCCATCTTGCACGCGATCACGGTGATTGCGGCTTTGCTCTACCTTCCATTCGGGAAATTTTTCCACATCTTTCAGCGACCGGCACAACTAGGCGTGAAACTGTACCAACGCGCGGGTGAAGAAGGTGAGAGTGCAATCTGCGCCCGTTGTGGCGAGCGCTACGCGTCCCTCATGCATGTTGACGATTTGAAACGCGTGCTGCCGCAAGTCGGATTCAACTATTCGATGTCGGGGCCAGTGGGCAATTGGCAAGAACTCTGTCCAACCTGCAAGCGCAAATCACTTTCCCTCGCGCAGCTGAGATTAAAAGAGGAAGCGAATGGCTAAGGCTCCTGTCTCCGAAGAGATCCTCAAAGAACAATTCGGCCCACATCTGAACTACAAACCGCCCGGCGGTTGGAACGACGAATCCGTCCATCCAGCGGAGAAGCTAGTCAAAACACATTGTTGCTTTTGCGGACAGCAGTGCGGAATCCAATTAAAGGTCCGCGAAAATCGGGTGATCGGGTTCGAGCCTTGGGAGGAGTTCCCCTTTAACCACGGCATGCTTTGCCCAAAAGGGGTGAAGCGTTATCTCCAAGGCAATCATCCCGACCGTCTGCTGGCGCCATTGATGCGCAGTGAGAAGGGATTTCGTCCCACGTCTTGGGACGAGGCATTGAACTTCACGGTCAGCAGAATGCGCGAGATCCAGGAAAAGTATGGCGAAGACGCCATTGCCATCTACGGCGGCGCATCGCTCTCGACGGAGAAATCCTATCTGCTCGGTAAATTTGCCCGCGTGGCCTTAGGAACCCGTCACATCGATTACAACGGGCGATTATGCATGGTTTCTGCTGGAACGGCCTACAAACTTGCGTTCGGCGTCGACCGAAGTCCGATCCCTTGGAGCGAGATCCCCAAAGCAGAAGTGTTGTTCGTGATCGGCGCGAACATCGGCGAGTGTGCTCCAATCACGACCGACTACATCTGGCGCTGTCGCGATAAGGGCGGAAAACTTATCGTCGCCGATCCCCGAATGACACCCATTACGCGGAACGCCGATCTCTATCTTCCGCTACGTCCGGGAACCGACCTAGCGCTATTGATGGGAATGCTGCATGTAATTCTGCGCGACGGCTTGGAGGATCGCGAATTCATCTCCCAATACACCACGGGATTTGAAGCCGTCGCCGAGTCTGCCAGGCAGTGGGATCTCCGCAGAGTAAGTGAGATGACAGGCGTGCCGCCCGAGTCCATTGAGAAGGCGGCGCGGTGGATTGGAAAATCGAAGCGGGCCATCATGATGCATGCTCGCGGCCTGGAGCACCAGTCCAAAGGCGTGGAAAACTGCCTGGCTGTGCTCAACATTGCTCTTGCTACCGGCAACGTCGGGCGCGAGGGCGCGGGGCCCACGATGATTACCGGCCAGGGAAACGGACAGGGCGGGCGCGAGCATGGGCAGAAGTGCGACCAACTTCCCGGACAGCGTTCTCTCGCCGATCCCGCCGCTCGCGAGTACGTTGCCGGCGTCTGGGGCATCAAGCCCGAAGAACTTCCGCAGCCGGGCTACAGCGCGCAAGAGATCATGAACGCTATCCACAGCGGCGAAATTAAGGGACTGCTTTGCATGTGCTTCAACCCGCTGGTTTCGCTTCCAGATGCGAACTTCACCCGCGAGGC
>Ga0187867_10004360_pt1 | contig 10970 bp, 10 predicted proteins | sample June2016WEW_13_1_FD_132976 | JGI IMG/M metagenome (GOLD analysis project Ga0187867, IMG submission 132976) | Peatland microbial communities from SPRUCE experiment site at the Marcell Experimental Forest, Minnesota, USA - June2016WEW_13_10 | ecosystem: Environmental > Terrestrial > Soil >... | reverse complement strand
GCTCCTCGGTCTGGTCCGCGAGGGCGAGGGCGTCGCCGCCCAGGTGCTCGTGAGCCTCGGTGCCGATCTGCCCCGGGTGCGCCAGCAGGTCATCCAGCTGCTCTCGGGCTACCAGGGCCGCGAGGCCAGCTTCGAAGTCCGGCCCGGGCGTGTTGTGGGGCTACGTCGGCCCGGAACACCCTTGCTGGCCGTCGGCAAAGAGGTGCAGGCCGAGGTGGTCCGCGCCGGACGTCGGCCGGAGGACTACGCGATTGCCTATGCCGAGCTGGCGGCGCTCGCCAGCTCACTCGGATTCGCCCTCGAGGACATGGACCCGGACGCGGTCACCTGCACCTCGGTCGACACCTTCGATGGCCCGGGGCTCCTTGTGATCATGAAGCACCGCTTTGAGGAGCCGTCAGAGCTCTAGCGGGCGCGCTCAGGAACCTGCGGTATGTCCAACCCGTGAGCCTTGATCTCGACCGGGGCTCCGAAGGCGGCCCGGTGGCTGGCCCGGCGCAGAGCCGCCAGCACCGGGCGACCGGCGACGACGACAAGGCCGGCGTTGAGGACGGCACAAGGCAGATCGAAGCCGAGCGAGGTCGAGACGTGGAAGAGCAGGAATCGCATCAGGTTGTGCGCCACGCTGGCCCCAGGTTGGAAAGAGAGCGTCGACGAAGTGCCCGTGCCGAAGGGCCAGAACCACAGGTCCATCAACAGTCCGTAGGCGAGGCAGGCAAAGGCCGCGTAGGTGGCCAGCACCGCAAGCTCTCTGCGGCCCTTCAGATGAGGAAGGCAACCCGCGCCGTAGCCCATCCAGGCGGCGGCCATCATCTGGAACGGAAGCCAGGGTCCGACGCCACCGGTGACGAGCGCCGAGGCAAAAAGGGTGAGAGCGCCGAGCAGGAAGCCGAAGTGGCGACCGAAGACATAGCCAGCTGGGAAGAACAAGAAGAACACGGGTTCGAAGCCGGCGGCGCCGCCCGAGGGAAGTCGCAATGCCGCCCCGCAAGCCCCCAGCACGCCGAGCATGGCGACTCCTTTGGCGTCCATGCCTCCGGAGCTGAACTCGCCGAGCACCGCCAACAACAACAGCGGCAGGAGAACGGCGACGATCCAGGGCGCATCGCCGGCGTGCGCCTGGTTTATCGTGGCCCGCGCCGGGATGAACAGCGGCCAGAGAAACGAGACCGCTCCGATCAAAGATGCGATCGCGATCGCAAGACTCCCAAACCGGTCGAGAAAGACGGGCCGGTGGTCGCGGGTGGTGTTCACCGGTCCGCCTCGTCTCTCGATTGCCGCCCGACTAGGGCGACTGCTACTTCCTCGACGGTCAGCCACTCGGCTGGAGCGAGGATGCGGGCCACCTGAGAGGCGAGGCCAGCCGAATGGCAGACGACAGAGCGCGCCGGCCCGTCGGTGATCACCTCGCCGTCAGCGAGCACGACGACACGATCGGCGACCTCGGCGACGAGCTCGACGTCGTGGGTGGCGACGACGACGCAGTGGCCTTGCGTCGCCAAGTGCCGCAGTTGGCGGGACAGCCTCTCTTTGGCTCCGTAGTCGAGACCGCGGGTCGGCTCGTCCAACAACAAAAGGGGGGGCGCGGGAGCGAGCACGAGCGCCAGCGCCAGCGCCAGCCGCTCGCCCTCAGAAAGGTCCTTCGGATGCACGGTGTCCGAGATGCCGCTCACGAGCGAGTCGAGGACGGCGCGCGTCGTCCCCGACTCGAGCCCGCCGTCGCGATCACCGTCGCGGCATTCGGCTGCCACGGTCTCGGCGCAAAGCAGACTCCCCGGGTCCTGAGGGACGAGACCGACGAGGCGGACAGCCTCCCGAGCGCGGAGCGTGCCCGGTGCGTGGCCGAGGACCTCGACCGAGCCCTGCTGGGGACGGCGCAGTCCTACCAGATGATTGAGCAGTGTCGACTTGCCGGCCCCGTTTCTACCCATGAGAGCGACGACCTCGCCTTCATGGAGGTCGAGGGTTACCTCGGACAGTGCCGGGATCGGTCCGTAGCTGGCGGTGAGCCCTTTCACCTTGGCGACGCGGTCGCCTGGAGCCGCCACAAGGGCTGGGTGCGGGTGCGGCTCGAGGCGGTGACGCAGCTGCGGGGCCTGGCGACGGGCGTCTCGCACAGACAGAGGCACGGGCGACCAGCCGGCAACGCGGGCGAGGCGGACGACGGGTGGGGCAAGGTCCGCCGTGGCGAAAATATCTGCCGGCGAGCCACTTCGGACCTCGCCCCGGCCGGCGCCGAGGGCCACGACGACGTCGGCGAACTGCACGATGCGTTCGAGGCGGTGCTCGGCGACGAGGATGGTCGTGCCCTGATCGTGAACGAGGCGAGCGAGCGACGCCAGCACCTCTTCGGCTGAGACCGGATCGAGCGAGGACGTGGGCTCGTCGAGCACGAGCGAGCGGGGCGCGGCGGTGAAGGCAGCGCCGATGGCGACGCGTTGGCGCTGGCCACCCGACAGCGTGGAGATGGCCCGCTGACGCAAGGCGTGCAGATTCAAGGTGTCGAGCACATCCTCGACGCGCCGGCGCATGGTCGCAGGGTCGACCCCGAGGTTCTCCATGGCGTAGGCGAGCTCGTCCTCGACGGTGTCAGCCACGAAGCTGGCATCGGCGTCCTGTCCTACATAACCGACGATGTCGGCGAGCTCCCGGGGCCGGAACTTCTCGGTGGTTCGCCCGTCGACGGTCACGGTGCCGTTGAGGCGGCCACCGGAAAAGTGCGGCACGAGACCGTTGACGCAGCGCAGCAGCGTCGACTTCCCGGCCCCGGTGGCGCCGATGACGAGGGCGAAGTTACCCTCCTCGATCGTCAGGCTCACATTGTCGAGTGCCGGCGCCAGGGCTCCTGGATAGCTCACCGTGACACGGTCGAAACTGATCACGCCAGGGCCTCTTGCAGCTTGGCTCGTACCGGCGCGGGTGCTGGCGATATGACCGATGGCAAGGTGGCGACGAGGATGCCGGCGAGGCCACTGAGCGGGACGGCAGGTAGCCCGAGGGGATAGAGAGGCTGGCTAAGTGAGGTCGGCTCGCTCGCTCCGGCTGCGACGACGCCCGCGACGGCGGCGAGTCCTGCCGCGATCACGAGCCACTCGGCCCCACGCCACCGGTCGGGCCGGTAGCGGCTGCGCGAACCGTGCGATGCGATGGCCATCCCGCCGACGACCAGCGCGCCGCCGAAGCCGATGACGGCCAGAGCGACGCCGGATGCCGAGCCAGAGTCGAGCAGCTCGAAAAGACCTATGCCGAGCCCGACGAGTCCTCCGAGCGTCGCCCCGGCAGTGAGGCGTCGCCGCCCCGGTGAGCTTGAGCGACGCCCGAACCCCCTGGCGTCCATCGAGGCCGCCAGGGCGACCGAGCGCTCGAGGGCACCATCTAGGACCGGGACTGCGAGACCGCGCCAGCCCCTGAGCCTGCTTGTCGCTCTGCCGCGCAGGCGACGGGCGTCTCGCACCCGAGCGATGGACAGGACCACCTGAGGGGTGAACGAGATCGCCACGGTCACGGCGACCGCGACCTCGTACAGACCGGCTGGCACGCATCGCAGGAGCCGGAAGGAGCTTGCCAGAGAGTTGGCGGCGCCAAAGCACGCCAGGATCACAGCGATCTGCAGCCCTTGGCAGAGCGCTCCGAGGACCGCCTGGGCGGTCACTGGACCACCGATTGTCACCCCGGCGGCCCAGTGGGGGAGCGGGACCTGGGGAATGTTGAACCAGGTATCTCCGGGCACCCGGTCACCGAAGAGGATCTGGACGACCAAGCGGATGGCGATGACGAACCCCCCGAGTCTTAGCAGAGCGCCGAATGACCTGGCCCAAGGGCTGTTTCCCCGCCGAGTGGTCACGACCCAGGCGACCACGGCCACGATGAGGCCGAGCAAGAGAAGGTTTGTCGTCCGACTGGCGGCGACGGCGAGCGCCCCCGCCCAACACCACCACGCGATCGGGTGCAACGGCTGCAGGCGGCTGCGCAGCATCTAGGTCCCGTGTCGACTCGTGCGCCGGGAGCGAGCGGTCGCGGCGGCGCCAAGGAGAATGATCAGGGCGAGGCAAGTGATGAAGAGGCCCGTCTTCGAGCGGCTCCGGCCGCCGTCTATCTGTCCGATCGGGCCTGGCGCCCCGCCGGCCGACGACTTGTTCGCTGTCTTTGCGTTCGTCGTCGCGGTGCTTGCCGCTTGGTGCACTGAGGCGGGCGCTTCCAGCTCGGTGGCCCTCGAGGGCGCACGCGGGGGCGGGTCGGAGGGGGAAGCGCTCCCATCGGGCTCGAAGCGCCATCCCTCGACATCGCCTTTGGAGACGGTCCACTCCCCGGGACCGTCGCTCGCGTACTGCCAACGCTTACCGCCGTGCCAGTAGGCCCAGTAGGAGTAATGGCCACCCGACTCGGTGCCGCAACCAGTAGACGGGTAACCGTCGATGCCGCAGAGAAGCCCGGATCCGGACTCGTCATATCGGGGCATCGGGTAGCCGACTAGCGGCGCCTGAGCCTGGAGAATCTCGGCGCCGGTATCGCCGGGGCGGGTGGTAACACATGTAACGAGCACCTTTGCCTGAGGTTCGCCGAAGTCGACTACGACGGGGACCACTATCTGGCCACTCGCCAGATGGGCGGGGGGAGCGCATGTGTGCCAAGACTGTTGCGCGTGTTGACGCGTGCTAGCGGCAGCGCGTCCTTCCGGTCCTGCCATCGCCAGGCTAATGGTGGCCGCGAGGACCACAGCAATGGCTAGGGCGAGTGCAGCGGCCGGTCTGCGTTCAGCTCCCACCGCAGCTGAGCCTGGGCTCAGCGACTGACAGTTTGCCGGGCATCTCCGGCAGGGTGACGCCGGCTGCAGCCGGGACCGCCTGCAAGGTGGCCAGCTGACTTGGGCTCCCGAAGTAGGAGTACTCGCCTCGCTTGCTTACCGGGGATTTGCAGCCGTACTGGAAACGCTGCAGCGCCTGTTCGGGCGTGGTGCCGTTGCGCACGAACTGATGGTCATTGATGACACGCAAGGCGATCAGGGCCTGTATGACGTACGCGGTCGAATCTGGGTCGCCCTGCTGACCATCGCCCGACACGCCATAGACGCCGAAGGACCCGTTGGATTCTTGCGAGTCTTGGAAGAAGGTCACCGGACTGTGGGAGAAGTGGCCCCCGGCGGCGACGATCGCCATAACTGCCAGCGCCGTTGTGTTCGTGTCAGGGCTGTTGAAATCCCTCGGGTTCGGTGCGAGACAGGCAGTGGCCACCGTGGTCCGGCCGTACTCCCAACCTCCGTCGGTGCACTGCAAATTCTCCAGGTAAGCCTCGGCGAGGCGCGTCCCCTTCCCGAGATCCTTCGCAGCCGCCAGCGCGACGAGAGCGAGGGCCTCGGAGAAGGCGTTGAGATTGGTCTCGGTGCCGAAGGCGCCTGCTTGAGAGCCAGTCAACTGCTCGGTCGCCTCGAGCCTTGCGACGAGGTTGTACGTCTTTGTCGTTCCGCCGAAGCGAGCGGGATTCGCGCCCGCAGCTACGGCGGCCAGGGTCACGAGCGCGAGCCTGCCCGGGATGTCCACACCTTTGAAGGCGACGTAAGAGGCAAAGTTATGTGAGAGCCAGTTGGTGGCCGCCTTGACCTGGTTGGCCCCGACGCCCGCCGCGACGAGGGCCAAGATGGCATTGGCCGTGTCTCCAGGGCTCGCCAGGTGTGAGTCGGCGTCGATGAGCGCACCGTTCGCGCTCATGTCGCGGGCGATCCAGCCTGCTCCGGCTTGAGCGGCGGTCACTGTCCCAGCTGTATGAGATCCAGAGCCGGTCGCCCCTGCCGCGGCGATTGGCACGGCTGTCCCGAGGGCAAGCAACGACGCCACAAGGCAGGCAGCAGCCCCCCGACGGACGTATCCAGGCATGAAGGTCCTCTCCCGGCTACTGGATCCCGGAGAGCCCTGAGAGCCGAACCGGATCCCAGTCCCGTGTTCCTCGACGGTCAATAGGACTCACCGTTGGCAGGGTTCCCGGCTTGCGAGGACTCGCCTCGCTCACGGTTGCGGGCCAGCGCCGGAGTTCCACCGGACTTCCCCTGCGTGACAGCGAAACGGCCGGAGCCGTCAAGCCGAACGCTAGCAGAGTGCTCTATCGGCGCAGGTGTCATGCCGTTTGCACTTGGCTTTGTGGAGCCGGCCGCGAGGAATGGGCTCGAATTCTCCTCGCATGACATCCGGTGTCCCTTCCGGGCGCTAGACAGTTAGGTAGACATTAGGTTGCGGTTGACATATAGTTGCAGCGGAGGGAGCGAAGATGTCCATGGCATGGGTCTTGAAGGAGGATCCGAAAGCCCTGGCGAGCCAGTTGGTTGAGGCTAGTCGCGGCCGTCCCGGATGGCTGGAAGCATTTGCCGGTGAGCTCGAGTCACAAGCGCTCGTCGACCAGCTGCGCCGCTTCCTGGGCGTGTGGGGATTGTCCGCCTCGGAGGGGGCTCGCCTTTTCGGAGTTTCTCGCCAGGCCTTGTCGAAGTGGTTGGCTAGAGGCGTCCCGGTCGACCGGCTCGAGACGGTCGCCGACTTGGCCGCCGCCACGGATCTCCTCGTGCGGTACCTAAAACTCGACCGCATCCCGGCCACGGTACGGCGCAAGGCAGCCAGACTGGACGGCGCTTCGCTGCTCGATCTCGTCGCGGCCGGTGACAGCCGTGGAGCTTTGGAGGCCTGCCGAGCGATGTTCGACTTCTCGGCCGTCCACAGTTGAGCGTACGCGGAGGGAACCTTGGCGTTGTAAGCGAGCTATTGGCTGAGGGACATAGCTGGCTGCGCATCTGCGCGCAAGCCTGGTCAGATCCGCTCGATCCCGCTTTTGCAAGGAGGCGGGGCCAGCGTTGGAACCCACCGGGCAGTTTCTCGGCCCTCTACTTCAACGAGGACGTCGTCACGGCCAGGTTGAACCTGCGCCTGTTCATTGCGGGCTGGCCCTATGGGCCGGAAGACCTCCGCGACGACAACGGGCCTTGCCTTGTTTCGGCTCGGCTTCCTCGGGGCCAACGCGTCGCCGATGTGCACACACCTGCCGGGGTCGCCGCCGTTGGGCTGCCCGTGACCTATCCGCTTGACGGCGAGGGCCACCTGGTCGACCACCGCGTCTGCCAACCGATCGGTGTCGCTGTGCATGATCTTGGCCTGCGCGGCGTGCGCTGTCGCTCAGCGCGTGCCCCTGACGGCGCCGGTCGAGAGCTCGTCTGGTTCCCGGCTAACGCCCGGACTCGGGCGAAACTTGTCTCAAGCATGCCGTTCGAACTCTGGTACTTCTCTTGAGGCAAGCAGGATCCCTTTTGTGGGGTCTAGCTGCGCCTGTGCGGTGAGGCACAGGGAGGTGAAACGCGCCGCAGATCGCCGGACAGAATCGTGTTGCGTCCGAAGTGGTGCGCGCCCCCGGGACTCGAATCCGGAACCTGCGGTTAAGAGTCCCTTAAGCCTCAAGAGGTCCGGAGAGTCTGGAAATGTTTTCCCTGGTCAGGATGGGTAAGTGTTCGGCTCTCGTGGGGGCTGAAGAGGCTACTTGGGTGCAGTCGCGCGGAGGTGTGCTGGTACGCCGCTGTCACGCGAGCGCTTGAGAAACCCACTATCGCGGTCTAACTGCGGTCGCGATCGTCGAGGTGTCAGCTAGGAAGAGGGCTGCTCGGTCAGCGTCTTGAAGAAGGCGGAGCCACCATCGAAAACCGCTTTGCCGATACGTCGTCCAAGCTCGCTGCCTACGATTCCTCCCACCACGCCACCCACGACCGGCCCGACGAAGGGGATAGGTATCGCTCTTCCGAGGATCCCTGCCCCGGCCATCGCCCCCGCCAAGGTCCCGGCTGTAGCTGCTGTCTTTTCGGCTCTCTCCGTTTCGTTTTCGTCCATGCGAGCACTCCTCTCGATTTGTTGCAGTGTAGAGCAGTGCTTCCGAGAGGGACTCAGCAGCCTACGCAAGAGCTGCGCTGCTGAAAACCCCTGCGAGATCCTGCGGTCATGCCCATAAATTTACCGAAGCTCACGATCGAGATGGTCCCGACGAACAATGGGGCTCGAACCTCTACCAGCTCCTCAAGGGCAAGCGCCGGGACATCGTGCGCCAGGAGACCTACTGCCGCGCCAACAACCACTGCGAAGTCTGTGGCGGGGGGTGTGCGGCACGCGGTCGAGGCTCACGAGGTGTGGTTGTATGACGAGATCGCGAGGGTGCAGCGGCTCGTCCGGCTAGTCGTTCTCTGCTCGGCCTGTCACGAGGTCAAGCACCTCGGGCTCGCTGGCGTGCATGGTCGAATGGCTAAAGTCCTGACTCACCTTGCCGAGGTGAACGGATGGACTAAAGCCGAAGTAGAGGCTCACGCCGCCTCGGAGCGTGCCGCTTGGAGCCGGAGAAATGCCATCGACTGGGCGCTCGACCTGTCTGTCCTGGCCGAGTATGGAATCGAGCCGCCATCGCAGCGGGCACGATGGCGCGCCCCTTGAAACCCGCTGGCACGTCGCTGGCACGCCAGCTGCCGCCAGGTTTGGCGCTCCGCTAAGAGTGCCTCTGAGTTAAGGCTTTGCGGTGCGCCCCCCGGGACTCGAACCCGGAACCTGCGGATTAAGAGTCCATGCGGACCGGTGCTGAGGCGTCTTGAAGCGTCTCGACTCGTCTCAGATTCGCCGTCTGAACAGGCCATACATGTTTCGGGCGAGACGCTCGGGGACGCTGGCAGACGCGTTCGGAAGGCGAATGTTGGGTGAATGTTGGGTGGGTGCCCCTCACTCAGCCGGGATGATCAGACTTCCATCGACGTTCGGGGCGGCTCGCCGGGCCGCCTCGGGCACAGAAACAGAGGCCCATCGCACGGTCTCTCAGGCGGGCGGGAACAGTTACATCTCCGCGGCAACGTGCGAGCGAAGGTACTCGCGCAAGTACGGCAGCGCGAAGTCGACGTAGCCACGACGAACAGGTTCGATGAGCTCTGCGGCAATGAGACGGAGGCGGTACTGACTCGCATAGTTGACATCGACGTTGAGCCGCCGCTGAACATCTGCCATCTTCGACGGCCCGTCGTCCTTTGCCATCGCGAGCAGGAAGGACCTGTCGATCTCCGAGGCGTCGGCGATTGCCGGCTCGTGCACTAGGGAGCCGAGGCGTCTGAGGGCGTCCGAGACCCCGAGGCGGGCGTCTTCCATCGAGATCTCAGGCTCCGATGGGTGACGGCGCCATACCCTCGCCCCGACCAGCTGGATGAGGAATGGGTATCCACGAGTTCCCTCCACCATCTCGGCGAGCACGTCATCAGCGAGCCGACGCCCGTTCGCCTCGACCGGCTCCCGGATCGCGCGGGCCACGTCATCACGACCGACCGAGCCCAGGTGGTGGCGCTCGGCTCGGCGTAGAAAGGTCAGCACCTCGTCGTTCACGACGTCGCTGACCGCCGACGCAAGACCAGCACCGACAAAGGCGACCTCACGTTCTTCCCTGAAGGCATGCTGCACCGTCGTGGCGAGCTCGCGCAGCTCGCCGATCTGGTTGCGATGAATCTCGTCGAGGGTTATGAGCAGCCCGGTGCCATTCTCGGCGAGGAGATCGGTGAGCAGTGTCACCTGGTTCCGCAAGCCGACACCGACCAGATGAGCCTCGACCACATTCCAGCTCGCTCCGCCCGAGCTGAACGGTCCTGTGATGCCAGTCAGCCGACGTCGCACGGCCTTGGGATCGTGCTCCCTGAGCAGGCCAGGAAGATGCTGACGGACGATCCGGTCGACGAATCCTGGTGACGCCGTGTCACTGATGATCACCCACCCGTGCTCACGCGCACGGTCTTCCACGGCGTTCAGCATCACCGTCTTCCCGGAGCCTCTCGCCCCCGTGTAGATCGTGGCCCGCGCCGCAGAGCCAGGGCCGTCCTCGAGCGCTTCGGCGAACTCGTCTATCAAGTCGTCGCGTCCGACAAGAAGTGGCGGACTTACGCCGAAGCTCGGTTTGAAAGGGTTGGGCACAGTCGAATCATACTTGTCCTTTAGAGTCCTTTAGAGTCTTTAGAGATCGTTAGAAAAGCACACGGAGGTCGACCGTGATCCGATTTGTCGCCAACCTGATCTTGTGTGCGATCAGCGGGCGGGCGTGTCGACGGTCGGCCGCAGCCTCGGTCAGCGAGGATCGCGTCCATCGGCGATCAAGACCGACTGAGCCAGGTGCTCGCGACACCCTGCCCTAGTAGCGGCTCTTGGACCCCAGCCTTCGAGGCTTGGCGGCGCGGTCAGCACAGTACTAAGCGGCGTAGTCGGCAATCCAGGAATTCAGTCGTGGCTCATCCGCGGCCGATGCTCAGTGATGGGGAGAGCACCATTCCACTGTGGACGAACCGGCGGCGGAATCCCACTCCGCCATGGCCTCCTCGTCGGCCGTCGGGGAAGAGGGCGGTCATGGGATCCATTGAGAGTGACGCACGCGAGTACCTCAAGTGGATGGCGATCCACAACTACGCCAAGACGACGATCAACGGCCGCCTCCGCTACCTCGACTACTTCGTGGACTTCGCCGGCGCCCAGGGAGTCAAGCGGTCAGAAGATGTGTCCTTGGAGCTGCTCGTCTCGTATCAGCAGAGCCTCTTCGTCCACCGTAAGCGTGACGGCGCGGCGTTGTCCTTCGGCACCCAGGCCCAGCGCCTCGTGCCCGTGACCCAGATGTTCTCCTGGTTGCGGCGCCAGCACCGCATCGCCTCCAACCCGGCAGCCGACATGCTCATGCCCCGGCCCGACCGACGCTTGCCGGAGGCCACCTTGAGCGCGCAGGAGATGGCGGTCCTGCTCCGTGCTCCTGATGTCTCAAAGCCCCTCGGGCTGCGAGATCGGGCCGTGCTGGAGGTCTTCTACTCCTGTGGCCTTCGTCGCGCCGAGCTCATCTCACTTTGGCTGAGGGACATCGACTTCGAGCGAGGGACCGTCTTTGTGCGCCGGGGCAAGGGGGCCAAGGACCGTTACGTGCCCATCGGGGAAAGAGCGCTCTTCTGGTTGCGC
>Ga0187867_10004358_pt1 | contig 10973 bp, 10 predicted proteins | sample June2016WEW_13_1_FD_132976 | JGI IMG/M metagenome (GOLD analysis project Ga0187867, IMG submission 132976) | Peatland microbial communities from SPRUCE experiment site at the Marcell Experimental Forest, Minnesota, USA - June2016WEW_13_10 | ecosystem: Environmental > Terrestrial > Soil >... | reverse complement strand
CGTTCCCGGCGGTGCGCGATGTAGAAGTCGAGCACCCCCGCCGGGTCGGCGAGCAGGGGCCCGTGGCCAGGCAGTAGCGTGCGCAGCTGCTGCTCGTCGGCGAGCGCCCGCAGCCGGTCCAGTGTGGCCAGGTAGTCGGCCAGGCTGCCGTCGCCGGCGATCACGGTGGTGCCCTGTCCCAGCACTGTGTCCCCGGTGAGCAGGGCGCCGTCGGCCGGCAGCAGCAGGCAGACCGAGTCGGCCGTGTGCCCGGGTGAGGCCACCACACGCAGCTCGCACCCCGCCTCCGTGAGCACGCCTCCCGGCCCCAGGCCGCCGTCCCCCGCGCTGCTCTCTCCCGGGCCGCCTTCACCGGGGCCGCGCCGCAGTGCCGGATCCGCGGCCAGCACCGGCGCCCCGGTCAGCTCGGCCAGCCGGGCCGCGCCCGCCGAGTGGTCCAGGTGCCCGTGGGTGAGCAGGATGCGGCTGATCCGCTGCCCCGCCGCGGCGGCCAATTCCCGGACCCGGCTCAGGTGCGCCTCATCGTCGGGCCCGGGGTCCACGACCACCGCCACCGCAGACCCCGGCTCAGCGATCAGCCAGGTGTTGGTTCCGTTAAGGGTCATGGACCCGGGGTTCGGGGCGAGGACACAGCGGGCCCGGGCGGTGCCCCAGCCGTCGGCGGGCGAGGGGGCGCCAGCCGGGGGGGTGCGGCCCGGCGGGGGGGTGCCTGCCTCGCTCACAGTGCTTCCCGAGATGCTCGCGCCGCCCGGCCAAAAGAGCCCCACCGGCCACTCGGCCGGGCCTGACGGCCCGCCCTCCCGAGCCGGTACCGGACGGCGCTCACAGTGCTTCCCGAGATGCTCGCGCCGCCCGGCCAAAAGAACCCCACCAGCCACTCGGCCGGGCCTGACGGCCCGCCCTCCCGAGCCGGGACCGGACGGCGCTCACAGGGGGTACTCCAGGCCAGGCGGGGCGGTCAGCCACAGGGTGTCACCGGCCTCGACGACCCTCGGGCTCACCGGCCTCAGGTCACGGTCGGCCCGCAGCGCCGAGTCCACCTGCCCACAGGCGCCCAGCTCGGCCAGGCACACGGCGGTCGGCGGCATCAGCCGCAGCTCGCGGCGGCGGGCGGCCTGGATCGCCGCGTCCGGCTGCCACCACGCCACCTCGTCGGCCTCACCGCCGACGTGCCTGGTCCGCTGGGCGGGCGGGATGGCGGCGAGGAAGAACCTGGTGTCGTACCGGCGGGCCTCGACGACCGGGGTGATCCAGCGTGCCCAGGGGCGCAACAGGTCAGAACGCAGCACCAGGCCGCGGCGGCCGAGGAAGCCGGCCAGGGACAGCGAATGATCCAGCAGGGCCTGCCGGCCCGCTTCCCAGTCCGGCCCGCTGGTGTCCGCGACCACGGTGCTAGGCGTCGGGCCCGCCAGCAGCACGCCGGACTCCTCGAACGTCTCCCGGACCGCGGCGCAGACGAGGGCCCGCGCCAGTGCGGCCGGGGCGTCCAGGGCCTCGCCCCACTCCTGCGCGTCCGGTCCGGCCCAGGCCATGCCCTCCTCGGCGTCCCGCGGGTCCACGGAGCCGCCGGGGAACACGAACGCGCCGGGGGCGAAGGCCATGGACCGGGCCCGGCGGAGCATGTAGACCTCCATGCCCGGGCCGCCGGGCCCGTCCGCGGCCGACCGGAGCAGCAGCACCGAGGCCGCGTCGCGCGGGGTCACCGGGGCCTTGCGGCCGCTCAGGACCTCGCGGGCCTGAGCGGCCAGGGCTGCCGGCAGCCGCAAGATCGCCTGGTCCGGCGGGATCGGGCCGGGCCGCCCGTGGCTGGCCGGCCCGCTGCTTCCTCGCCCCCTGCCGCCCGGCCCCGTGCCGCCCGGCCCGGTGCTAGCCGGCCCGGTGCTAGCCGGCTCAGTCACGCGGCGCGTCACCGACCTGGGCGATCAGCTCGACCTCGACCGGAGCGTCGAGCGGAAGGACCGCCATTCCCACGGCGCTGCGGGCGTGCCGTCCCGCCTCGCCGAACACCTCGAGGAGCAGCTCGCTGGCGCCGTTGACGACCTGGGCCTGCTGGGTGAAGTCAGGCGCGCTAGCCACGAACCCGGTCACCTTGACCACCCGCACCACGGCTGACAGGCCACCGGACACCGAGGCCACCGCGGCGAGCGCGTTGAGCGCGCACACCCGGGCGAGCGCCGCGGCCTCCGCGACGCCCACGTCGGCGCCGACCTTGCCGGTCATCAGGAGCGCGCCGTCGACCAGCGGGAGCTGGCCCGCGGTGTAGACGTACGGGCCGGTCCGCACGGCAGGCACATAGGCCGCCAGCGGCGGGGTCACCGCCGGGAGCTCCAGACCCAGGGCGGCGAGCCGCTCCTCCGGGGAGCTCGCGGCCGCAGCCGGACCGGGCGTCATGACTCGCCCTTAGCCCGCTTCATGTAGGCCACCAGCTGCTCGGGGTTGGGGCCCGGCACCAGCGCCACGAGCTCCCAGCCGTCGTCGCCCCAGTTGTCCAGAATCTGCTTTGTCGCGTGCACCAGCAACGGCACCGTCGCGTACTCCCATTTCTGCATGGCGACACCCTAGCGGGCGGGGGGTCCTGCCCTCACTGGCGCCAGGCGGGAGTTACGGCCTCCTGCCGTTCGGGGTCTCCTGCCCGTCGGCCGGCGGCACGCCCGGGGTCCCCGGGGCGGCCGCGGTTTCGGGAGGCGCGGTGGCGTCCGGGGCGATCAGGGCCTCGGGGACCGGCGGGATGGCCCCCTCGTCCAGCTCCGGCACGGGCGCCTCGGGAATCTCCGGCAGCGGCGCGTCGGCGATCGCCTCGGGAATCTCCGGGAGCGGCGCGTCGGCGAGTTCTAGCACCTCGGGGGCGCCGCCGACCTCGGACGCGGCCTCGGCCGCCGCGAGCTCGGCATCCCCGGTGTCCGCCGGCGGCGCCGCCACGGACTGCGACTCGGCCGGCGCTGGCGCATTCCGATCGAAGAACCGGAGCAGCTCGACGGGCACCGGCATGACCAGCGTGCTGTTCTTCTCCGCAGCCACCTCGACCACGGTCTGCAGCAGCCGGAGCTGCAGCGCGGCCGGGTCGCGGGCCATCACGTTGGCCGCCGCCGCCAGCCGCTTGGAAGCCTGGTACTCGCCATCGGCGGAGATGATCCTGGCCCGCCGTTCCCGCTCAGCCTCGGCCTGCCGGGACATCGACCGCTTCATCCCCTCAGGGAGGTTCACGTCCTTGAGCTCGACCCGCTCGACCCGGATGCCCCACGGCCCCTCGGTCGGTTCATCGATGATCCGGCGCAGCTCGCGGTTCACGGTGTCCCGCTCGGCGAGGAGCTGGTCCATCTCGGACTGGCCGATGATGGACCGCAGCGAGGTCTGCGCCTGCTGGGAGACGGCGAACATGTAGTTCTGCACGTTCACGACCGCCTTGATGGGGTCGATGACCCGGAAGTACACCACCGCGTCCACCCGGACACTGACGTTGTCCCTGGTGATGCCCTCCTGGGCGGGGACCGCCATGGCGATGATCTGCATGTTGACCTTCTGCATACGGTCCCCGATCGGCCGCAGGATGGTCAGTCCCGGACCGCGGAGCCCGGGCATGACCCGCCCGAACCGGAACACGATGCCCTGCTCATACTGCTGTACTACCCGGAGCGACCGGCCGACCACAGTCAGCCCGCCTACGATGATCAGCACGAGGATGACAATCAGGGCAGCGACCATCGGACACACCTCTTCTCATCGCTGAGGTCCCCCGCCGTCAGGCCCTTTCTACCCCAGCCTAGTGACAATCCGGGCGCGCACCAGGGCGCAGCGGAGACGGGCCGGCTGCCGCTCCCGGAGGATGTGGTGGCCGGGCGAAGATAGCCTGGTTCGAGTGAGGCCGCGGGACACGGACTGGGAAGGTGTCCGGCTGCACGTCGTCACCGGCAAGGGCGGGACAGGCAAGACGACGGTAGCCGGTGCACTGGCCATCGCGCTCGCGGCGGGCGGCCGCCGGGTGCTGCTCATGGAGGTCGAGGGACGCCAGGGCATCGCCCGCCTGTTCGATTCCCCGCCCCTGCCCTATGCCGAGCGGCGGGTCGCAGTGGCCCCGGCCACGCCTACCCTGCCCGGCGGGGAGGTCTACGCGCTGGCCGCCGATCCCGAATCAGCGCTGATCGAGTACCTGGAGATGTTCTATAACGTCTGGCACGCCGGGACCGCGCTGACACGGCTGGGCGTCGTCGACTTCGCCACCACCATCGCCCCGGGCCTGCGCGATGTGCTGCTCACCGGCAAGGCCGTGGAGGCCACCCGGCGCCGGTCCAGTGGCCGGCTCTGCTACGACGCGGTAATCATGGATGCCCCGCCCACCGGCCGGATTGCCAATTTTCTCAACGTGGCCACCGAGGTGTCGGGCCTGGCCAAGGTGGGACCGATCCGCGGCCACGCGGATACCGTGCAGAGCGTCATCAAGTCACCGCAGACCGCCGTGCATTTCGTCACAGTCCTGGAGGAAATGCCGGTCCAGGAGACCCTGGACGGCCTGGCGGAACTGCGCGGGCTCGCCCAGGGCGGTCTCCAGCTCGGCGGCATCATGATCAATATGGTGCGCCCGGTGGACCTGACCGAGGAGCAGCTGCACGCGGCGGCGGACGGGACCCTGGACCAGCATGAGCTGGATACCGGACTGAAGGCGGCCGGCATCGAGGACCGCCGCGGGCTGGCTGCCAGCCTGGCTGCGGAGCTGACCGACCACGCCCGGGAGGAGCTGGCCCAGCGGGCCCAGCGGACCCGGCTAGCCGACGCCGGGCAGCCGTGCTATGACCTCCCGCTGATCACTGACCAGATGGACCTGGCCGGGCTGTACCGCCTGGCCGCGGCATTGCGCGAGCAAGGAGCAGCCTGATGCGAAAAAGCCAGCAAGGAGCGGCTTGATGCGATCAGGGCCAGCCCTCGAGGTGGACCGGCTGCTGGATGATCCGCGGACCCGGATCATCGTGTGCTGCGGGTCCGGCGGGGTGGGCAAGACCACGACCGCCGCGGCCCTGGGCCTGCGCGCCGCCGAGCGGGGCAGGCACGTGGTCGTGCTCACCGTGGACCCGGCCCGGCGCCTCGCGCAGTCCATGGGCCTGTCGTCACTGGACAACACCCCGCGGCCGGTCCCCGGTGCGACAAACAACAGCGCGGCGGCCGAGGCGGCAGGCGGCAGCCTGCACGCGATGATGCTGGACATGAAGCGGACCTTCGACGAAATCGTCGAGGCGCACTCCGACCCGGACCGGGCCGAGCAGATCCTGGCCAACCCGTTCTACCAGTCGCTGTCCTCGAGCTTCGCCGGCACGCAGGAGTACATGGCCATGGAGAAGCTGGGCCAGCTGCGCCGGGCGGACGAGTGGGACCTGATCGTGGTGGACACCCCGCCGAGCCGGTCGGCGCTCGATTTCCTGGACGCCCCGCAGCGCCTGGGCCGGTTCCTGGACGGGCGGCTGATCCGGGTGCTGAGCGCCCCGACCAAGGCGGGCGGCCGGGCCTACCTGAAGTTCGTGACGGCCGGGTTCACCATGGTGACCGGCGTGATCACCAAGATCATCGGCGCCCAGATGCTCCGCGACGTGCAGACCTTCATCGCGGCGTTCGACACGATGTTCGGCGGGTTCCGCGAGCGGGCCGACGACACCTACCGGCTGCTCCAGGCGCCCGGCACCGCGTTCCTGGTCATCGCTACCCCGGAGCCGGACGCCCTGCGCGAGGCGTCGTACTTCGTGGACCGGCTGTCCTCGGACCAGATGCCGCTGGCCGGCCTGATCGTCAACCGGGTGCACCGCTCACCCGCGGCCCACCTGTCGGCCGCCCGGAGCCTGGGGGCGGCGGAGGTGCTGCAGCGCGTGCCAGGGTCCGGCGAAGGTCCCCTTGAGCGGGGAGAAAACGGACATGGTAGCGAGAGCGGCACCGCTGGCCGCAGAGCGGGCACCCGCGACCGGCGCCGGACGCCCAATGCGGCTGCGACCACATCACGTCATCCGCTCACCGCGACCGCGCTGCGCTTGCACGCAGAGCGGATGCAGCTCGCTGAGCGGGAGCGTCGGCTGGAAGAAAGCTTCTCAGCAGCTCACCCGGTTATCCCGATGGCCGAAGTCCTCGCGCAGCCAGAGGACGTCCATGACCTCGACGGCCTGCGCTCGGTGGGGAAGGAACTCGCCCGGGGGGTGAGGCTCAGCTAGCGACGCTGCTAGCTGAGCGATTTCATCCGGCTTGTCAGCTGGCAACCAGTTCGTCGTCTGAGGTGCGCTCGTACTGATTGCGAGCGTGCTCCAGCAGCTCCCGCCACGACGTCACGTCGGGACGGCGGCGGAGCAGAGCCCGGCGCTCACGTTCGGTCATGCCGCCCCAGACACCGAACTCGATGCGGTTGTCCAGCGCATCGGCCAGGCATTCGGTGCGGACGGTGCAGCCGCGGCAGATCAGCTTGGCCCGGTTTTGCGCCGCACCCTGGACGAAGAGCTCGTCAGGGTCCGTTCCCTTGCATGCGGCGCGGGCGGTCCAGTCTGTGATCCACATGTGGCCCACTCCTCCTGATCGTCACGGCCCGTAAGGTCGTCACGCCGGATGGCGTTCACCTGCGGTCCAGGGGCAGACGTTTTCACGCCTGTTTCCGTTGTCGGTGTTGCGGAAAAGAAACTTACGGAACACTAGGGGGTCAGCGCCAGAGCCCGTTGGGCCCATTTCGCGCATAGCCCGCCTGGGCCATGCCATGGCTGCCGAGTGGTCACCTCTCACGCGGCAAACCACCCTCTCGCGAGCGGACAACTCACGCAAGCGGCAGGGCGTACCCTGAGGACCGTGTTGACACCTGGACTGATCGGACGACGGGCCGGTATCGCAGGCCGTGTGGCGCTCCTGGCCGGGGTTGCCGGGCTGCTCGCCGGTGCCCTGGCGGTGCCCGCGGTGGGCGCGGTCGGGCTGGTGACCCGGAACGCCGCGAACAAGTTCAACAACATGAAGAGCGGAGTCATCGGCCAGTTGCCGGTGCGCTCCGAGATCCTCGACAGCCAGGGCCACCTGCTGGCCTACTTCTACCCGCGCGGCGTCGACCGGGAGCCGGTCAGCTTCAACCAGATCGCGCCGGTGATGCGCAACGCCATCGTGGCGATCGAGGACTCCCGCTTCTACCAGCACGGGGCGATCGACATCCGGGGCACCGTGCGCGCCCTGGTCAACGACATCGAGCACAAGCCGGTCCAGGGCGGTTCCACTCTCACCCAGCAGTACGTGAAGAACGCCCTCATCCTCACCGCACCAAACACGCAGATGGCCGAGCAGGCCGCCTCGGACACGCTGACCCGGAAGATCAAGGAACTGCGCCTCGCCATCCAGATCGAGAACAAGATGTCCAAGGACCAGATCCTTGCCGGCTACCTCAACGCGGCGTTCTTCGGGACGTTTTACGGCAACCAGGCGGTCGGCGTCGGCGCCGCAGCCGAGCGGTACTTCGACACCACCGCGGCCGAGCTGACCCTGCCCCAGGCCGCCCTGCTCGCCGGGATGGTCGAGAACCCGGCGGCCGACAACCCTGTTACCAACCCGGCGACCGCGCTCCACCGGCGGAACGTGGTGCTGGCCCGGATGGCCCAGCTGCACATGATCAGCGAGGCGCACGCGGTCGCGGTCGGCAAGCGGCCGCTCGGTCTGCACCTGTCCCCGCTGCAGACCGGCTGCACCAGCGGCTCAGCCAGGAGCGCGGCATTCTTCTGTGACTACGTCGTCTCCCTGTTGAGCCAGAACAATGCCTTCTCCCAGGCCTGGAACATCCTGAACACCAGCGGGGGGCTGCAGATCCGCACCACCCTCAGCCCGCAGGACGAGCTCGCTGCCAAGCAGGCGGTCAACTACATGGTTCCGCAGCCACCCAACGGGGTGAACCCGGGTGGTAACGCGGCGTCTGAGGTGCTCATCCGGCCCGGCACGGGGCACATCCTGGCCATTGCCAACGACCGCTCGTACGGCACCGGGAGGAACCAGACGACCGAGGACTACGCGGTGAACTCACAGTTCCACGGCGGTGTGGGTGTGCAGACGGGGTCCTCGTCCAAGCTGTTCACGCTGCTTACCGCCCTGGAACAGAACGTACCGTTCGGGTTCCCGCAGACGGTCCCGGCAGCTACGACGCTGACCGGCTTCACGAACTGCGCAGGCGGCCCGACCGGCCCGTACCAGCTGATCAATGACTCACCCTCCGAAAAGGGCGCGTTCACCCTCTATACCGCCACGGCCCAGTCGGTGAACATCTACTACGCCATGCTCGAGCGCAAGGTCGGCCTGTGCAACGTGGTCAAGACCGCCGTGGCACTGGGGGTGACCCGCGCGGACGGCCGGTCCCTGCTGCAGTGGGACGGCCCGAGCCAGCCGCCCGCCGATGACCTCCCCGCGTTCACCCTCGGCGCGGTCAATGTCTCCCCGATGAGCATGGCCGAGGCCTACGCGACCGTTGCCGCGCGCGGGGTGAGCTGCACGCCGATCGCCGTCGCCGAGATCCTCAGCCGCACGGGAGCCCAGCTGCCGGTCGAAAAGCCCCACTGCCACCAGGCGATACCGGCGGGTATTGCCGACGCGGCCAGTTATGTCCTGCAGGGCGTCATTAGCTCCGGGACAGCGGTCGGGCTGGGCATCGGGCGTCCGGCCGCGGGCAAGACGGGCACGTCGGACAACTTCGACTACGCCGCCTTCGGCGGATACACCCCCGACCTGGCCGGCTACGTGTCCGTGTTCAACCCGGTAGACCCGGTCAGGTACCCGATGTCAGGTACCGGTTCCTGTTTCCGGGAAGGCTGCCCAGGCGAGATGTTCGGCGCGGACGCGCCCGGGTACACCTGGCAGATGACGTTCGAGCATGCGGTTCTGGCGAACCCGCCCTTGAACTTCGTCCAGGTGGACATCCCCGGCGCGCTCTGGTCGATGGGCGACGGCCAGACCAACCCGACCCCGCCGAAGAAGGGCAAGGGCGGGGGCGGGGGCGGAGGCCGGGGCGGGGGCAACGGGAACGGGCACGGGAACGGGAACAACCCCGGCGGGGGCGGCACAGGCGGCGGGCCGCCCACCAACTAGCGGCCGGCCGTCCTGGGGATCTGCTGACCCCTCCCGGGACGGGTGCGGGCTCGCGGTGACTAGCCCTGCTGGCTGAGCTGGCGGCGGACCTCGGCGGCCACCCGGCCTCCGTCCGCGCGGCCGGCGGTCTGCGGCGTGACCACTTTCATGACCTGGCCCATAGCCCCCATGCCAGTAGCCCCGGTCTGCTCGATCCCGGCGGTCACGAGCGCGGCGATCTCGTCGTCGCCCAGCTGGGCCGGGAGGTAGGCGTTCAGGACCTCCCCCTCGGCGCACTCGGCGGAGGCCTGCTCGGTCCGCCCGGCCGCGGCGAAGGCCTCCGCGGCTTCCCGGCGGCGCTTGGCCTCCTTGGTCAGCACCGTGACCACCTCGTCGTCGCTGAGCTCGCGGGAGGTGCGCCCGGCGACCTCCGCGGTGGACACGGCGGTCAGGGCGCTGCGGATGGTGCGGGTCCGGACGTCGTCCCGGGCCTTCATCGCGGCGGTGAGGTCGGCCCGCAGCTGATCCTTGAGTGCTGCCATAGGTCCATCCTGCCCTGCCGGCCCGGCCGCCGCGCGCCCGCTCCAGACCCTCCGGACCAGATAACGAACCGCCCGCGGGGGCCGGGCGGGCGGGCGGGCGCGCTCACTCGCGAGCCGGGCACGCCAGAGACATGGCACCATAGTGGGATGCGATCACGAGCCCTCCAGGCCCTCGGGACCGCGGCCGCGCTGGGCGGGGCAGCCTTCGCGTACGGCTCGGTCGTCGAGCGGAACTGGTTCGCCCTGCGCCGGTACGACGTCCCCGTCCTCCCGGCCGGGAGTGTGCCGCTTCGGGTGCTGCACATCTCCGACGCGCACCTGACCCCCGGCCGCCACCGGCTGATGTCGTGGATCAGGTCGCTGGACGCCCTGGCACCTGACCTGGTGGTTAACACTGGCGACTCCATCGCCCACGCGCAGGCCGCCCAGCCTTTCCTGGACGCCCTCGGCCCGCTGCTGGACCGGCCCGGCGTGTTCGTATACGGATCCAACGACCTGTACTCCCCGGAGCCGAAGAACCCGCTGCGGTATCTGTGGCGCGACAGCGGCCACGAGCATCTCCGGAACATCCCGAACCTGCCCTGGGCCGAACTCGGGGCGGGGATGTCCGCAGCCGGGTGGCTCGACATGAACAACCGCCGCGGCCAGGTCAAGGCCGGCCACCTCGATATCCAGGTGGGCGGCGTCCACGACTCGCACACCAAGCGCGACCGCTACCAGGAGATCGCCGGCCCGGCGGATCCCGACGCCGACCTGCGGCTTGGCGTGATGCACTCTCCCGAGCCCCGGGTGCTCGATCAGTTCGCTGCGGACGGCTACGATCTGCTGCTGGCGGGCCACACGCACGGGGGCCAGCTTCGCATCCCGCTGTACGGCGCCCTGGTCACCAACTGCGGCATCGACCGGGAGAGGGTCAGCGGGCTGCACCGGCACCCGGCCGTTCAGCCCCCACCAGGGGAGCCCGACACCCGGCCCTGGCTGCACGTGTCGGCCGGGCTCGGCACCTCACCGTGGGCCCCGGTCCGGCTCGCGTGCCGCCCGGAAGCCACGCTGCTCACGCTGGTGCCGCGGATCGGCTAGACTGCCGGAGGTTCCGGGGAAATCGGCCGCCCCGGGGGCCTAGGCCCCGAACAGGCCGGCGGGGTGTGGCGCAGCTTGGCAGCGCGCTTCGTTCGGGACGAAGAGGCCGCCGGTTCAAATCCGGCCACCCCGACCAGGAAGTTTTAGCAGGTCATTAGGTATTTCGGAGCACCGCTCTGGGGTCCCTATTTGATCTTAGATAGGTCTTCGGGAGCCACTGCCTCACGCGGACCTGGCTTGGTTCTGCTGATCGAAGATGGTGTTCATGGTCTCAGCACCCTTGGTGATCATCGGCTTGAGCTGGTG
>Ga0187867_10004357_pt1 | contig 10973 bp, 7 predicted proteins | sample June2016WEW_13_1_FD_132976 | JGI IMG/M metagenome (GOLD analysis project Ga0187867, IMG submission 132976) | Peatland microbial communities from SPRUCE experiment site at the Marcell Experimental Forest, Minnesota, USA - June2016WEW_13_10 | ecosystem: Environmental > Terrestrial > Soil >... | reverse complement strand
AATTTTAGATTAGTTGCCAATTCTTTTGGCAGGTATCTCCATTTCACTGGCGATCCGCTTCCTCAACTGGCGTAACATCCCCATTTCACTCATCGACCAGCGGTCAAAACGTGTAATCGCCTGTTATCAGAAGTTGACATTCATACGGTTTGTCGCGGCATCCCCTTCCCGTTGTTGGCGTAGCACTGTTGCACTCAAATCTTGACGCGCCGATGAGGTATGCCCGACTTCTGCAGACGTTTACGATTTCGCCCCAACAGAAGTCCTGCGGTTACGCAGTTGGACTATCGAAGCTCGCCGCGGCCCTTGCAGGTAGGACACGTGATTTTCTTCGTCCCACTACAAACAGGGCAGGGTTGGTGCAAGACAATGAGCGTTGTGTCTTGCCCGGTCCCGTTGCAGGCGGTACACGGAACTGTCCCACTAACACGAGATTTTGATTTTCCTATACTTCAAGATCGGCGACAAAGTCATCGCGGGCTATCAGCCGGAACTTTACGCGAAGCGCTGAAATCGTAAGGAGTGTTGCATGGACACCGAAGCAAGGAAAAAGGCGCTTCAGTATTTCTTCGACAAAGTCGTCGGTCCGATGGGCTTCAAGTTCACGCCCGACGTGGAATTGAAAGATTTTCTGCTCGAACAGGAGGTCATGCTGGAGGCCAAGCACGGCATCCCATTCTGCCCGTGCCAGCCGATGCGCCACGACCGCGGGCGCGACATGCAGATCGTCTGCCCATGTATTCCGTTCCACCGGGAACATTTCGATGCCATCAAACGCTGCTGGTGCGGCCTCTTCGTCCACAAGGATGTCACGGACCCGAATAGCCTTCCCCAACTCTCGCCAAAGGACGTGGGCCTTGAGTGACAAGTTCATCCGCGCAATAAGCACCGATGAGATCGCGCCCGGTGGTATGAAAACCGTCGAACTGAACGGACACGAGATCGTCATCTGCAATTGTGGCGGAACTTACTATGCCCTCGCGCGACGCTGCGGACACATGAATGCGCCGCTAGAATTGGGCACGCTCGACGGGAAGTTCGTTACCTGCGCCATGCACTGCGCCCAGTTCGACGTCACCACCGGCCGAGCCTTGTCCGGCCCGGTTCCAGCGGACATGGGCAACGAGAGCCCTCCGCCGATACTGGCCGCATTCCTGCGGCACGTCGACATGCTGATGAAGCACGTCCGCACCGAATCCATCCGCACCTATGAGACCAAGGTCGAAGCCGGCTGGGTCCATGTGGCGCCATGATTCGCAATCCACTCCGCCGTGATCGGTTGCGTTTTTTCTCCCGACCGGACGCACAAATTTCGACTTCTCGCGACACGCCGACCCACGAAGTCGTTGGGTAGAACCTAAACCGGCGCAAGTGCGAAGGAGCATTTGTCCGGTCGACTGACTGCCAACTAGTCGAAACCCACGGTTTTGCCGAGAATATGGCCGGTCCGGTATGCTAGTTGTGCGCCGGATGGGACTCGGGTTCTCCCCAGTGCTGCAACCTCGGCTCGGCAGCAATCAGAAAATAAGCTTCAGGGCCAATTGCATGTTGAATGGCTCACCCGGACCGATACCCGGCGCGCCATTGTAGTCGCCGATGGTGTCGGTGCTCTGACCAAATCCGCCGAAGAGGTAGCCGCTCGGCGGCGCTAGGTTCAGGCGGTTGAAGATATTGAACATTTCCAGGCGGAACTGAGCATTCAGGCGCTCGGTCACCGGAATGTTCTTGAATACCGAGAGGTCCACAGAAGCAAAGCCCGGGCCGGTGAGCTGATTGCGGCCCATCGTCCCGAAGCTTCCCTGCGGCGGATCTTGAAACGCCGCCGGGTTCACCCACTGCACGTAGGAGTGGTTAACGAGAGAGCGAGAAACGCCCGCGTATGCATTGCCGATTTGGTCACCGCGGTCAGTGTTCTCTCCCGTGCCGCTGGTATCAGTGGTGGCATGAACGGTGAAGGGAAAACCTGTACGGAACGACATCACGGTATTGAGCTGCCAGCCGTGGGTGATCCATTGAGGGCCGTGCGAGGAGCCGGGGATGTTGTAAACGGCGTTGGCGGTGAAGTGGTGGCGCACGTCGTAGTCGGAATTGCCGTAATCTCCCTTCAGATTTGTGCTGTCCTGAGGAAGAGTGCAGCAGGCTTGCGTCATATCGTCCAGATTGTGTCCCCAGGCGTACGAGAACTGCGCCGTCAGGCCGTGCCATTGACTCGATCGGAGAGTTGTTTGAAGCGAGCTGTAGTTTGAAGTCCCCTCGGATTGCACCTCGTTGATCACACCGAAGTTCGGATACTTGCTGAAAAACGGCCGCGTGGACTGCTGGTATGAAAAAGAGCCTCCGTTGGGTCCGATGACAGTAGTCGAATTGAAACCGCTGCCCAGTGCGGCTTGATTAATGTCTCCTAGAATAAGCAGTCCCCGTCCTTCCGAACCGACGTAACCGACTTGCACGATCCAATGGTGTCCCAAGCTCTGCTGGACGTTCAGGGAGTACATCTCGTAGTAGGGCGTACGGAGCGTTTGGCTGACGGAAAAAAGGTTAAGCACATTGCTTCCCGAGATCGGCACCGGCCCAGTTGGGAAGATGGCCTGGTTCTTCACGATCGTGTAGTCATTAGCCTGGACGCTGAAAACCGGATTGTTTCCGGCGGGATTATCGGGCGTGCCGAGCGGCCCATTGTTCAGGAGAAAGACGTTATCGAGGAAAGGAATTATCGGCGGAGTGTCGAAAAAGATCCCATAGGAGCCACGAGCCACGAGATTGCCGCTGTCCCGTGGCTGATAGGCAAAACCAATCCGAGGGCTGAAGTTCAGAAAATCCTGGGGGTAAATTGCGGGAATGCCATGCCCTGCAACCACGAGACCGCGCGATGGAATAAATACGGAAAGATCCTCGTTGTTGTCATGCAGCGAACCTTCGTACTCGTAGCGAAGTCCAAAATTGAGGTTCAGCTTGCGCGTGACTTGATAGGCGTCTTGTCCGAAGAGATTGAAACTGTTGACGTGAACCAGGCGCTCGGAATTGCCGATTGTGTTCGTGGACTGATAGACGTAGCCCGCCATGAAGTCGGCCAGGCTCAGCTCGTTCGTATCCTGGTTTGGGTTGTTGGCCAAGCTGGCCCAAGGTCCTTGCCCGCCGGTAAAATCGAAGACCCCGCGAGCACCGAAGTTGTAGTACACATCGACCTGAGTCCTGCGGAATTCGCCACCAAAACGAAGCTGGTGCTTTCCCGTGACATAGGAGAGTGTGTCGGTTAAGTGTCCGGTAACATCTGTTCTTCCGGAAAACGGGTTGACCCCAACTTGATCGAAGCCGAATATGACGATGTTGGGAGCACCGGTCAGGATGGGAGACGTAACGCCGGTGTTGAGTCCCAAAGCGATGGGATTGAATTTGGTATCAGCATCCACGAAGGTTTGGAGGAAATAGTTGACGCCGGCGACGAGTTGATTCGTGAACCGGGAGGAGATGACGCGGTCGTAGATCGCATCGTAGTTTTGCATGTGCGAGGGCACGACCTCCCAGTAAGGACTCAGATGTGTGCTGTTCGGAGCCGTCTGTGTTCCCTGTCCGAGAAATACTCGAAACGAGACGCGGTTGTCTTCATTGAAGCTGTGGTCGAGTTTGAGCAAGCCATTGTGGCTGTATCCACTTAAAGGATTCGGATTGAAATAATTAGCCGCCGCGGCAGGACCAGTCAGCGCGGACGCAGGCCACAGCCCGTTGAGCAGGTTTACAGAAACCGGATTCACGGGAACGTTGTATTGCTGCAATAAGGCTTCCGCTTCCGCCTGATATGCCTCCGACGGTTCCGTGGAACGTGCCTGGTTGCCGATCAAGTACTTCTGCTCCTCCAGATTGAGAAAGAAGAAGGTCTTGTCTTTCCGGATGGGGCCGCCGAGCGAAAAGCCATAGTGCTGATTCCTCAGGGCGTTTTTGTGCAAGCTCGGGGGGGCGAAGGGACTTTGGGCGGCGAAGAATTCGTTTCGGTTGTAGTAGTATGCAGTGCCATGAAATTGATTCGTTCCAGACTTGATCGCCAGATTCAGCGTCGCACCCGGGTTGCGTCCCGTCTCCGCGGCTCCCTGACTCTGCAGTGAAAACTCCTCAACCGAGTCAAGAGGCAACACGACGCCCGCGATTCCCCCGACGCCGACTTGATTTACGGACACCATATTGCCCCAGGAATCGTTGTTGTCGGCGCCTTCAATCTGCCAGTTGATGCCCGTTGATCGTGTTCCATTCACCGAGCCCACAGCCATGTAACCTGAAAAGGCGGCGGACTGATCCACCAATTGAGTGAAGTCGCGGCCGTTGATGGGAATATCTTGAACGGTTTGCGTCGATAACACCGTGTTGTCGGATACGGTTGTCGTATCGAGCGACACGGCCGCTGCTGAGACTTCCACCGTGCTCGGTTGCGTGGCGACGCGCAGTTTCCCATCCAAAGTGTGAATCTTGCCCGCCAAGACTACGACGCTCTTAAATTGGGTCTTCTGGAATCCGCTCGCTGTAATTTCGATCAGATAGCTCCCCGGCGGCAAGTCCTGGAACGAAAATACGCCCGCGCCAGACGAGGTGGTCTTGTACGCCAAGGCGGTAGCTTCATTTCTCGCTGTAACGACAGCCTGGGGTAACACAGCCCCTGTAGAATCCGCCACGCTGCCGTTGATCCCGCCACGGAACGTCTGCGCGCTCATCTCGACGGTGATGAACTGTAATCCGAACAGGGCGAGGGCCAGGGCGCAGACGAGTATCTTCCGGTGGACCATAAATCACCATCTGGCCAGGAGATTTAAGATGTCGAGAAAGTATGTCGCTAGAAATGCGTGCGACTTTACTCCAGGCTCCCGCGTTTTGTCAATTTGCGCAGTCAACATTTGCGTAGTCAACATTTGCGCAGTCAACGGCCCGCTTCGTTCAGCATGACCACAATTGGCGCTAAGATGTGAGATCATTCCCGCAACCATCAGCTGGAGATCTTGAGCTGCCGAAATTGAAAGATGATGGCTACCTCCCATGCCCATCTCACACGAACAAACGGCTCAAGGGTTCGACGTGGAACCGCGCCAAGTACGGGCGGTAACTCTCGCTTCGAAGACAGCGAAGCTAGGCACTCCGAGACTGCTTCTGTTCTGCTTTGTCTTGCTTTGCTTCACCCCAAGTCCAGTCCACGCGCTCGATACCAGTAGGGAGATCTCTCAGTACGGGCACACTGCATGGCGGATCGAGGATGGAGTTTTTGCCGGGGCGCCCAACGTGATGGCCCAAACCACTGACGGATATCTTTGGATTGGAACGCAAGCCGGATTGATGCGATTTGATGGCGTCCGATTCGTTTCATGGAGACCGCCGGAGCGGAGTGAATTGCCGTCATCCCGCATCAATTCTCTGCTCGGAGCGCGGGATGGAAGCCTGTGGATTGGAACCAGCGCGGGCCTGGCGCGTTGGCGGAATGGAAGTCTGACCAACTATCCGGATGCGACTGGAAGTATCATGGCGATCCTTGAAGACCGCACAGGCACAATCTGGATCGCGCGGGCGAATCTTTCTGATACGAACGGTCCTCTTTGTAAAGTCACAGACACAGGAGTGCGATGCTATGGAAGAGACGACGGACTTGCGCTTCCTTATTCAGTGACGCTGGCGAACGATAGCCTCGGCAATGTCTGGCTGGCCGGTGGCGCCATGGTTTCCCGTTGGCCAACAAGTTCCGCCGACACGTACGTCCCAGCCGCGCTAAACCCAGCGGAGAATTTCAACGGAGTGGTAGCCCTTGCCGGGGGACCAGATGGGTCTGTTTGGGTCGGGCTGGTGCACGCCGGAAAGGGCGGCGGGCTACAGCAACTCGCGCATGGAACGTGGAGACCATTCATCACTCCGGAGTTCGATGCCAGTACGCTCAAGGTCACAGCGTTGCTGGTAGACCGAGATAGCTCTCTCTGGATCGGAACGTTAAACCAGGGTATCTACCGCATTCAAGGAAACAAGGTGGATCACTTTCGCGGCTCGGATGGCTTATCGGGCGACGCCGTGAGCGGCCTCTTCCAGGACCGCGAGGGGAATATCTGGATTGTGACATCCGGGGGGATCGATAACTTCCATGACCTTCGAGTGGCTAGCTTCTCCACGCGGCAGGGGCTGAGCGCGGATCAGGTCAATTCCGTTCTCGCTTCGCGGGATGGCACTGTGTGGATTGGAAATTACAGTTTGGATGTTCTCCGGTCGGGCAAGGTCACTTCCATTCAGCCATGGAACGGTTTACCAGGGCGAGAGATGACATCCTTGCTGGAGGACCGAGCCGGTCGGCTCTGGGTCGGCACCGACGAAGAATTGTCGGTTTATGAGCAGGGAAAGTTTACAAAGATTCATACGCGTGATGGCAGTCCCTTAGGTACCGTTCGCGCAATGACCGAAGATGTCGATGGCAGCATCTGGGTTGCGACCCGCTCCACCGAAAAGCGGGATCGGCTCCTTCGCATTCAGGGTCTCGGAATCCGTGAAGAGATCTCTTCCCCTCAATTGCCATTCCCAAATGCGCTTGCTGCTGATCCGCACGGCGGTGTCTGGCTGGGCTTGGCGAGCGGTGGCTTGGCCCGATACCGAAATGGCCAAATGGAATTCTTCTCTTTAAATCAGAGCCCTCATGATGGCCCAGTCCACGGCCTCCTTGTGAATTCCGACGCTTCGGTGTTGGCAGCGACGGCGTCGGGGCTTGTCGGATGGCAAAACGGGAGAGTGCAGAGTCTGACGGTGCGGAATGGCCTTCCTTGCGACGTCATTTACGCCCTCATCTCTGACAGGAAAGCTACCCTTTGGCTTTACGCGGCGTGCGGCCTGATTGCGATCCCAAATGCGGAGATGCAGCGATGGTGGAAATCGCCCGACGCGACGGTGGAGTCCAGACTCCTTGACGTGTTTGACGGCGCCCAACCTATGTCTACTCCTTTCCGGCCAAACGCATCCCAGTCTCCGGACGGAAGATTGTGGTTCGCAAATCAAAACGTCGTCCAGATGATCGACCCAGATCACCTGGACCGCAATCCGATACTGCCGCCCGTGCACGTTGAAGAGATTATTGCCGACCACAAAAGCTATGCGCCGCGGGACGCTCTTCGTCTTCCAGCCCTGACTCGTAATCTCGAAGTTGACTATACGGCGCTGAGCTTCGTGGCTCCTCAGAAGGTGCGGTTTCGCTACAAACTGGAAGGTCACGACTCGGAATGGCAAGATCCTGGAACACGGCGTCAGGCGTTCTACACCAATCTGCGCCCAGGCAATTATCGCTTTCGCGTGATCGCGAGTAACAACGACGGCCTCTGGAACGAGGAAGGCGCAACGCTGGCCTTCAGCGTGGCGGCCGCCTGGTTCCAGACCTGGTGGTTTCGTGCCGGCTCTCTGGCCGCTCTTGTGGCATTGCTCTGGTGCATCTACCGGCTGCGCGTCCGCAGCATCCATCAGCGTTCTCAGCAACTCGCTTTCATTAACACGAAATTGGAGGCACAAATCGCCGAGAACGCCAACCTCTATACTGAGCTGCAACGCAGCGAAGAATTCCTGGCTCAAGGGCAGAGCATAAGCCACACAGGCAGCTTCGGTTGGAACGTTTCGACTGGAGAAATCTACTGGTCGGAGGAAACCTACGCGATCTTTGAGTATGATCCGGTGGTTAAGCCCAGATTGGAGCTCATACTCCAGCGAACTCATCCCGACGACAGGGATCTCGCGCAGCGGATTATCAATGGCGCAACCAACGAAAGGGTAGAGCTCGATTTTGAGCACCGTCTGTTGATGCCGGACGGTTCGGTTAAATACATCCACGTCATAGCTCGCGCGTTGGAGCCATCCTCGGGCAGCTTCGAATATGTGGGTGCCGTGACGGACGTCACCGCAGCAAAGCGGGCGGGTGAAGCGTTGCGGAGGAGCGAGAGTTATCTGGCAGAAGCGCAGAGGCTCACGCATACGGGGAGTGGGGCCTGGAGCGTGCCAGGATGGGACGCCCTATATCTCTCCGAGGAGTGGTATCGCATTTATGGCTTTGACCCAAAACAGGACCTGTCAGCTTGGAAAGACCGACTGGAGCGCATGCATCCCGAGGATCAAGCCAAGGTGCGAGAGGCAAAGGATCGAGCAACCAGTGAAAAATCAGATTACGAAGTGGATCACCGAATCGTTCTTCCGGATGGCACTGTTAAATACACCCACACAGTCGGCCATCCTGTTTTGAATGCATCCGGGGATGTGGAGCAATTCGTGTGTACCATGATGGATGTCACCGAGCGTAAGCACGCCGAGCAGAGATTCCGCGGGCTTCTGGAATCCGCTCCGGACGCAATGATCGTGATGAACGGCCAGGGCAGGATCGTGTTGGTGAATGCTCAAGTGGAGAAGCTGTTTGGGTATCAGCGGGACGAACTCTTGGGGCAAGAGGTTGGGATTCTCGTGCCAGAACAGTTTCGCGACCGGCACCCCCAACACCGCAAGGAGTTCTTCGCACAGCCCCGGGTGCGGCCGATGGGTCAAGGCCTGCAGCTCTACGGACGGCGGAAGGACGGAACGGAGTTTCCTGTAGAGATCAGTCTCAGCCCACTAGAAACGGAGGAAGGCACGCTTGTCTCCGGTGCCGTTCGCGACCTCACTGAACGCACGCGAGCTGAAGAGGCGTTGCGCCAGGCGAAGGCCGATCTCGCCCACGTCAGCCGCGTCACGACCATGGGAGAGCTGACGGCGTCACTGGCGCACGAAATCAAGCAGCCGATCGCAGCGGCGGTCACCGACGCCAAGACTTGCTTGCGATGGCTTGGCCGCGAGCAGCCCGATCTGGCAGAGGCGCGCGACGCGGCCTCGAGAATCATCAAAGATGCGACGCGCGCAGCCGATATCATCAGCCGGGTGCGCCTGCTCTTCGAGAAGGGTACTGCGCAAAAAGAATTGGTCGATATAAACGAAGTCATTCGGGAGATGATCGTTCTGCTGGGCAGCGAGGCGAACCGCCACTCAATCTCAATCCGTGTTGACCTTGCTGAGGATCTCCCCAAGGTCATGGCAGACCGTGTCCAACTGCAGCAGGTTTTCATGAACCTCATGCTCAACGGCATCGATGCTATGAAGGGAATCACGGGCGGAGGTGAGCTCACCATCAAGTCGCAGCGAGGGGAGAATGAGCAACTTGTGGTGTCGGTCAGCGATACGGGCGTCGGGCTGCCTGCAAAGCAGGTGGATCAAATCTTCAATGCCTTCTTTACCACCAAACCCCATGGCACTGGCATGGGACTTCGCATCAGCCGATCCATTGTGGAATCGCATGGCGGCCTCCTGTGGGCTGCCGATAACTCTCCCCGCGGCGCAAGATTTTATTTCACCCTACCCAGCGCGGGTCCGGCACAGCAGGTTGCGTAGCGCTGATACTGGGCTACGATGCGACCAGGTGGCAACTAACGAGGGCATTCGACCCCTGGCTGGCAAAACCTAGCTAAACGCTGGGCATTACCAATGCTTAAGCCAGGAGTCGGAGGCAATAAGGTTTTGCAGATGCACCGGACTTTCAACAAGGACAACCTCGCACGTGGGACAGATACGAGCCTCCAATAAATGTCCGCCGTGCGCTGTTCCGTCTTTCTTGCCGATGAATTGGCCCAGGAAAAGTCGCGGGCACACAGTCATTTGTTACTGATGTGAAACATCTCAATCATCAGCTTCGGCATATCGACGGCGGTGGTTGTGTGGCCCACGATGCGCGGGTATCTGAACACGGGCTGAGGAACCACATGCCCACCGTCCTCGATCTTATAAAGGGCAACGACCGGAGAAGGAGCGCCAGGCCACAGGAATCCATCCGCTGAGGTGGGGTCTCCGCTCTTCTGCGGGTTGAGGTGAATCTGTTGAGGAGCAGAAGTCACACCGAGTCGCTCCGCAAACGTCTGCGCAGTATCGAACGCGGAGAGCGCTCTGCCTCGGTAGCCGAACCCAAAGAGTGTGACTCTGCCCCCATCAATCGGATTGAAGGGATCTTTCTCTCCGTCGACGACTAGCAAGGGCACGGATCCCTGCTCCGGGCATGAGGAGTCTTCTGGAACCGGTAAGCTGGCGCCAGCCATGGCGATTCCGGCGACTTGCTCAGGGGTTTGCAACGCCAATCGAAGCGCCATTTCACCGCCATTGGAATAGCCGAGGACGTAGACATGTCTTTCATCAATCTGACGCTGCGCGACTTCGCGGGCGATCAGACCTTTGACGAATCCCATATCGTCGATGTTTTCGGTGTGGGCTGGGAAGGTGGCTTTCGAATGGCAGTCATTCCAGTTGTGCTTATAGCCATCTGGGTAGACGACCACAAAGCCATGCTGATCCGCCAGTTGATCGAATTCGTAGCCAGTCCACTCACGCATGGACTTAGCATCCATCAGCGAGCCATGAAACACAATGACCAGCGGAGAATGCGGAGAGATGTCGTGAGGTACATACCTATTACAACCTGCTGATGGCGGCGATTTCGACTGTTCCGGTTCTCGCTACTGGGCTACTCGCGTGGCAGTTCCAACTCGAGGGACAGAAACTGAAGGGCATCCTATTACTGCACCTCGTTCTAGCGTGCGTTTCGACGTTGATGATCTGGCTGGTGTGGTGGGTGCACTTCCGCGCTCGACGACGGACAGTATATTTGCCGAGTTATCGGCTGGCGGTTGAGCTTCTGGCAGTCGCCGTTGTCGCGGTGACCGGGCATTTGGGGGGCTTTCTCAGCGGCGTAAACCTACCAGGTTAAATGCCCCGAGGGGTCCCAGCCTCCGGTTTGTAAACTGACGGCAAACCGGGGCTGAAAAATGTTTCCTTTATCGCTTCCCGCTTTTTTTGGGAATAAAAGTACACCGCTTCAGTTATCAACTCAGAACGCTACAAATCAGAGAGGACAAATGCCCGACAAGAAGCAAGATCTTATCGATCAGACGTTGCAAGACCTCAACAATGACGGAGTT
>Ga0187867_10004356_pt1 | contig 10975 bp, 14 predicted proteins | sample June2016WEW_13_1_FD_132976 | JGI IMG/M metagenome (GOLD analysis project Ga0187867, IMG submission 132976) | Peatland microbial communities from SPRUCE experiment site at the Marcell Experimental Forest, Minnesota, USA - June2016WEW_13_10 | ecosystem: Environmental > Terrestrial > Soil >... | reverse complement strand
TTCGCCGAGGAAGATCACGGGGAAGACCGCGGCGAGGGCTGGCGCCAGCATGTCGATTACCACTCGGGGGCTGCTCCCCGCCAGGGCCAGCGATAGTGCGGCAGGGGCCGATGACTGAGCCGAAGCCAGCGAACGGCGAAGACGAGGACGCCGCGCCGAAACTGGGGCCGCTGATCGGCCGGCGGGTGCGCCGTGACTTCGAGCGGGGGCTCTCCCTGACCCAGCTGACCGTGGTGCTGCCGGTCGTCGTGCTGCTGCTGTCCGGGGTCGGCGCCTACGTTTACGGGACCGTCTACGCCGTGCACTCGGTGATAGATATCGCGGACAACCCCTTCGTCCCCCGCAACCTGCAACTGTTCCTGATCGAGATCGACCTGTTCCTGATCGGCGCGACGCTCATCATCGCCGCCATCGGCCTCTACGAGCTGTTCGTCGCCCGGATCGACCCGGCGCACACGCGCCGCCCGCTGCCGGCCTGGCTGGAGATGAACGACCTCAATGACCTCAAGGCGCGGGTCATCTCCATGATCATCCTGGTGACCGCGGTGAGCTTCGCGGACGTCCTGCTGGAGTTCGCCAGCGACACACTGGATGTGCTCTACCTGGCTGCGGGTGTCGCGGTCTTCATCGTCGCGCTCACCATCTACCTGCGGTTCGGCTCCTCAGACAACGGTGGTGATCACGAATGACCGACGTGAACAGCCAAGCCAGCCCCCTGCGGGCCGTTGCCCAGGTGCACGTGGCTGCTGACCCGCACGACGTCTGGGACCTCGTGACCGACTGGTCCCGCCAGCACGAGTGGATCTGGGCCACCAAGGTGCGCGGCGGCCAGGGCCTGGGCGCCACGGTGGTCGGCTGGACCGGAGTCGGCCCGGTCGGCTTCACCGACACCATGGTCATCAGCGAATGGGACCCGCCGCTGCGGTGCGTGGTCCGGCACACCGGCCGGGTTGTGCGCGGATCCGGGATATTCGAGGTGATCCCGGTCGGGACGGAGTGCGAGTTCCGCTGGACCGAGGATCTGGAACTGCCCCTGCCGCCCGCCCTGGGCAGGCTGGCCTGGCTGGTCGTCCGGCCCATCGCCGAGTGGAGCCTGGCCTCGTCGCTGCGCCGGTTCGCCAGGCTGGTGTAGCCCGAACCCCCCTGGACATCCCGTCCCCTGGACATCCCGTCCCCTGGACACGCCGGGGGCGTCGGCCTATCCTTGACTGTATGGTCAGTCAGGACTTTGCCTCGCACGCTTCGCCCGCCGCGTCCCCGGTCCGCCCGCCCGCCCCGCTCGATGAGGCCGCCGTCCAGGAATCGCTGCGGCCGTTCGGCAGCAGCCGGATGCTGCCCCGCGCCGCCTACGTGGACCCGGACGTGTTCGCCTGGGAGCGAAAGCACTTCTTCGGCGGCGGGTGGATGTGCGTCGGGCGCAGTTCCCAGACGCCGGCCGCCGGGGACATGCGCGCCGAGCCGGTCGGCGAGGGCAGCGTGCTGCTTGTCCGCGGCGACGATGGCGCACTGCGCGCGTTCGCCAACTCCTGCCGCCACCGCGGCCACGAGCTTCTGCCCTGCGGCGCCTCCGCCCAGGCTGGAGTCATCATCTGCCCGTACCACTCGTGGACCTACGGGCTGACCGGGAACCTCCGCGCCGCCGCAGGCTTTAAGAACCGGCCCGGCTTCGACGCCGAAGCCTGGGGACTCGTGGAGCTCCCGGTGGAGGAGTGGCACGGGCTGGTCTTCGTTGATGGATCTGGAACTTCCGCGCCGCTCGCCGAATCCCTCGGGACGCTCGATGAGCTGCTGGCCCCGTATGAGATGGGCCGGCTCGCGGTCCGCGGCCAGCACGACTACGAGGTCGCGTCCAACTGGAAGATCCTGACCGAGAACTATCACGAGTGCTATCACTGCCCGCAGATCCACCCGGAGCTGTGCAAGGTCAGCCCGCCGAAGAGCGGCGAGAACTACTCGGCTCCGGGGGCCTGGGTGGGCGGCTGGATGGACCTGCGCGACGGCATGACCACGATGTCACTGGACGGCACCAGCCGCGGGGTGGCGCTGCGGAACCTGGACGCCACCGGGCTGCGCACGGTCATCTACGTCAACGTGTTCCCCAACGTCCTGATCAGCCTGCACCCGGACTACGTGATGACGCACCGGCTCACCCCGCTGGCCGCGGACCGGACCCGGATCGAGTGCACCTGGGCGTTCGCGCCCGAGGCCGTGGACGCGCCCGGCTTCGACCCGGGGTACGCGGTGGACTTCTGGGACATCACCAACCAGCAGGACTGGCACGCCTGCGAGTCGGTGCAGCGCGGGCTCAGCTCAACGCACGCCGTCCCGGGCCCGCTGTCCGCCGAGGAGGACGCGGTCTACCAGTTCGTCACCATGATCGCCCGCGGCTACCTGGGCCAGCCGGTCTGGAACACCGGCAGCGCCGCCGCGGCCACGGTCTGACCAGGGGCGCCTGACCGAGGGCGCCTGACCAGGGACGGCTGACCCTAGCCCTCGTGACCCGGGATCCGGGATCCGGCGCGGCAGGGCCACCACCAGGATCAGGGCCGCCGCCACGAATCCCACGTTGGCCAGCAGCGCCAGCTCCGCACTGTGGCTGAACGCGACGGCCACGGCGTCCGGGCCGGGCTTCACGGCCAGCGTGCCGAACAGCACGGTGCCGATGATCGCGATGCCCAGCGCGGTGCCGACGCGCTGCGCGGTGCCCAGGATGCCGCTGGCCGTGCCCGCCTCCCGGCGCGGCACGCTGGCCAGCACGAAGTCCTGGTTCGGTGCGATCGTCATGCCGTTGCCCAGGCCCGCCACGAACAGCGGCGCCACCAGGTACCAGCCGCTGACCTCAGGCGCGGTGAGATGCACCACGAGGACCGCGAACCCGAGCCCCGCGATGACCAGCACACAGCCGGTGACCAGGACCATCCGGCCGAGCCGGGCGGACAGCCTGTCACTGCGCGCGGCGGCGATCAGGCTGCCCAGCGAGAACGGCGCGATGACCAGCCCGGTGATCAGCGCGCTGTGCCCAAGGCCTTCCTGCCACAGGATCGACAGGGTGAAGAACACGCTGGCGAAGCCGGCGAAGTAGACCACGGCGAAGATCGCGCCCGCGGAGAACGACATCTGCCTGAGCAGCGCGGGCTTGAGCAGCGGGTCGCCGCCGCGCCGCCCCGCGCTCACCTCCCAGGCGGCGAGCGCCGCGATGGCCACGGCGCACCCGCCGAAGCAGGCCCAGCACCAGGCCGGCCAGCCCACCTGCTGCCCTTCGACTAGCGGGATCAGCAGCAGCAGGAGCGCGGCGGTGAGCAGGGCCAGGCCGGCCGGGTCGAACCCGCGCCGCGCGTGCGCCGCCGAGCGGGGCAGCTGCCAGGCCGCCAGCGGCACCGTGACCGCGCCGATGAACAGGTTCACCAGGAACACCCAGCGCCAGCCGTCGGTGACCCCGGCGCCCGCGATGATCAGGCCGCCCAGCAGCGGGCCGAGCGCGGTCGACACGCCGATGGTCGCGCCCAGCACGCCGAACGCCTTGGAGCGCTGCGGCCCGGTGAAGGACAGCTGGATGGTGGCTGAGATGGCCGGGTAGAACACCCCGGCCCCGAACCCCGCTGCGACGCGGGCGGTGACGATCTCGGCCGGGCTCTGCGAGAGGCCGCACGCCACGCTGGCCAGGGTGAAGATGGTCAGGCCGACCAGGAACAAGGGCTTGTGGCCGAACCTGTCGCCGGCCCGCCCGGCGGGCACCAGGGCCAGGCCGTAAGCCAGGGCGTAGCCCGCGACGATCCATTCCAGGCTGGACGACGAGGCATGCAGCCCGGTGCGGATGCTGGGCAGCGCCACGTTCACGATCGTGGTGTCGAGCAGCGCCATGAAGGCGCCGACCAGCACGATCGAGACGGCCCGCCAGCCGTGCCCGGCGGGGGCGGCCGCCGCGGTCGCCCGGTCCGGGCCGGCGTTGGTGGTCATTCAGTCCTCCCCGGGCGGTGATTGCTGGGGGGCGCCGATCCCGGCCTCGAAGTCGGCGGCGATCTTCGGCATCCGGCGGAGAAGTTCCTCGTGCCAGCGCACCTCCGCGGCCGTGCGCTCGGCGAGGTGGCGTATGATCATCCGCTCCGCCTCGTTCAGGTAGGGATCCGCGGTCTCGGCCCGGTGCCGCACCGAGGACTCCCGGACCCGGAACCCGGCCAGCCGGTGAGCCACGATCTGGGTGAGCGTCTCCTCCGGCAGGTCCCGGGACTGGGCCAGCGCCAGGTCGAACGGATCGTTGGGGTGCGTGAGCTCGTGCAGCGCCTCGTCCCGGACGGCAGCCAGGGCCCGCTGGCCTTCCCGGGTGATCTCGTAGACGGTGCGCTCGGGCCGGTTGCCGACCCGCTCGGTGCGCACCTCGCGCACCAGGCCCTCGTTGGCCAGCCGTTTCAGGGCCCCGTACACCGACCCGACGTGGACGTCGGCCCACTGCTCGGTGCGGTCCGACTGGGCCTGATGGCGGATCTGGTGCCCGTGCAGCGGCCCGCTCGCCGCCAGCGTGCCCAGGATGAACAAGCGAATAGAAGACACGCGATTACTCTCGCACAAGTAATCGTGTGAAAGCAAGCGCGGGCCGGGGCGGTCCGGGTCAATATTCTCCGCAACGAAATCCGTGCCAGCGCCGGTCTTCCCGTCCCGGCGAGGGTCCTGGCGCGGACTGAGCGGGCGCCAGAGGTGTCCTCTTTACCCAGGTAGTGACATGCTTACGGCGGGGACATCGTCATCAACGGGGGGAATCAGACATGCCTGAAGCATTGATCCTGGAGTTCGCAGGCCTGAACGAGGCCGACTACGCGGCGGTCAACGCGAACCTCGGCATCGACCCGCAGACCGGCAAGGGGGACTGGCCCGCGGGCTTGCTCTCGCACGCGGCCGGCCCCGGTGCCGGTGGCAGCTTCGTGGTGGTCGAGGTGTGGACGTCCCAGGCGGACCAGGCCGCGTTCCTGGAGGGGCGGCTGGGCGCGGGGCTCGGCGCGGCCGGCGTGACCGCGGTGCCCACGATGCGCTGGGTGCCGCTCGTGGCGTATCACGTGCCCCAGAGCTAGATCCTCCGGCGGCCTCACCGCGGGACCGGGGTGATCACCCGCCGGGCCTCGCCGGTGCCGCCGGCTGCCGCGGCACCGGGCCGTGGCGGGAACGCCAGCTTTCCGTATCGCCATGGCCGGGCGCGCCGTCTCAGGTCGTGCCAGGCCACCCGCGGGGACTTACAGTGAGAATCCCCTCAGGGAGGAGGCGCCATGAATCCCGTCCTGGTCATCGCTGTGGTCTTCGTCGTCTTGCTCGCCTGCGGGGTCGTGTTCGATATGAGGCGGCGCCGGCTGGATGCTGCCCGCCGCGACCTCGGCCTGGAGGCGCGGAACGTCCGCGGCGCCAGCGAGTCCCGTGGCGGGGTGGGCGGGTCGGACGTCCAGGGCCGTTACGGCGGACCCGGGCTCTAGGCCCGCTCGCCGGTCACGCCAGGGTGGCGGGGCCGCGCTTGGCCATCTGCGCGGCGATGATGGCCCGCTGGACCTCGCTGGTGCCCTCCCAGATGCGCTCGACCCGCAGTTCCCGGAAGAAGCGCTCGGCCACGTTCTCGCGCATGTAGCCCCGGCCGCCGAAGACCTGGACCGCGCGGTCAGCGACCCGGCCGGCCATCTCCGAGGCGTACAGCTTGGCCATCGAGCACTGCGCGTGGGCGATCTTCACGTCGATGCCGCGGTCGATGCCGCGGGCCGTCTCGTAGACCAGCGACCGGGCCGCGAACAGTTCGGTCAGGCTGTCCGCGAGCATGGCCGCGACGGTGCCGAACTCAGCGATCGGCCGGCCCTGGACCAGCCGTTCGTTGGCGAACGTGGTCATCTCCGCGGTCAGCCGCTGCGCGGCGCCGACGCAGCGGGCCGCGACCATCAGCCGCTCGAACCGGAACCACTCGTAGGCGAACGACATCCCGTCCCCCTCCGCGCCGATCAGGTGCGCGGCGGGGACGCGGACGTCGGTGAACTCCACGATCGGGTGATGGTGGCTGATCGTGTGCGAGTACGCGGGGGTCCGGACCACCGTCACCCCGGGGCTGGGCAGGTCGACCAGGAACATCGCGTGCTCGCCGGCGTGCGGCCCGGCGGCCAGGACGGCCTGGAAGAACGCGAAGTCAGCCGTGTTGAACGACGTGACGTGCCACTTGACCCCGTTGAGCAGGTAGCCGTCGCCGTCCCGGCGGGCGGTGGCCTCCAGGGCGGCCACGTCGGACCCGGCGCCCTCCTCGGTGATCGCGTAGCACTCCTCGCGCTCCCCGGCGATGGCCGGGCGGACGAAGTGCTCGATCTGGTACGGGGTGGCCACGGGTGGCAGCCACGACGGGGGAGTGGCCGCCACCCAGCCCAGGGCGTTGGTCACCCGGCCCATCTGCTCCTGGACGAGGACCTGCTGCAGCGTGGTGCAGCCGCCGCCGCCGAGTTCGCGAGGCATGTTGGTGGACGCCAGCCCCAGCTCCCTGGCCCGCTTCGCATGCCCGGCGACCACGTCGGGCGGCAGTTCCCCGCCCGCCATCTCGGCCTCGGCCTCGAACGGGATGAGCTCGTCCGCGAACGTCGCGGCCCGCGCCTGGATGGCTAGATCCCCGTCTGACAATCCGTACACGCTGAGCTCCTCGCCGAGTTCGCCCTGGCCCGTCCGCCGGGGCCGGTGTCACGTCCGGCACGATCCCCGTACCTTGACTGACTGTTCAGTTTATGTCAGCATCAAGTTCGTGCCAATGCCCTTCAGCGGCCATGCGGACACCGCCGACGTCGTCGTCGTGGGCGGCGGGACCGTGGGCGCGTGGTGCGCCTACTTCCTGCGCCAGGACGGCCTGCGGGTCGTCCTGCTGGAGAAGGGGATGCTCGGCCAGGGCGCGAGCAGCCGGGCCGCGGGCGTGGTCCGGGCCCAGGGCGGCACCCCCGAGGCGGTGCGCCTGGGGCAGTGGTCCCAGAACTTCTACCGGCGCCAGCGCAACGAACTCGGCATCGACTCCGGCTTCGTGGCCCAGGGATACCTGCTGCCGTGCTTCACCGAGGCTGAGGTCACCGCGGCCCGGCAGCGCATGACCATGCAGCTGGATCTGGGCCTGGACGTGGTGTGGCTCAGCCCGTACGAGGTGGACGAGCGCAACCCCACCCTGGCCCCGGGGCAGACCCTGGGCGGGACCTTCTGCGCGGACGACGGCTACATCACCCCGACCCGCAACGTGACCGCCTACGCGGTGGCCCTGGCCCAGTCCGGCGTCGTGGTGCGCGAGCAGGTCCGCTTCCTCGGGCTGCGGCGCGATGGCGACCGGGTCACCGGGGTGGACACCAGCGCGGGGCCGATCGCGGCCGGCTCGGTCGTCCTGACCGGGGGGCCGAAGCTGGCCGAGGTGGGCCGGCTGGCGGGCCTGCGGATCCCGGTGGGCGGGGCCCGGCACCAGATCGCGGTCACCCAGCCGCACCCCGGCCTGGATCCTTCCCGGGTACCCATGGTCTTCGACCTGGCGTCTGGCCTGTACTGGCGGCCGGAGGAAGGTGGCCTGCTGTTCGGGATGAGCAACCCCGAGGAGGCGCCCGGCTGGGCCACCGAGGTGGACGAGCCCTACCTGGCCCTGATGCGCGCCCGGCTGGACCGGCTCGTCCCGGTGACCGCGGGCCTCGGGCTGCGGCGGCTGTGGGCGGCCACCATCGACTACACCCCGGATCACCTGCCGATCATCGGTCCCGCACTCGGCCCGGACGGCCCCATGCCCGGGGTGACGGTGGCCGCGGCGGGTGGCGCGGGCATGATGTGGGGCCCCGGCGTGGCCCGGGCCGCAGCCGACCTGTCCCAGGCCGGCTTCTCCGCGGTGGTGGACACCACGGGCCTTGGCCTGGACCGCTTCGATGAGCAGGGGCGCAGCAAGGTCCCCACGGACCCGATCGCTCTCCCGTTCCCGCAGTCAGCCTGAACGCACGAAAGCCCGGAATCCCCGAGCACCCCGAACCACTGACTTACCGCTAACCCTGAGAGGACCGAGCCACACCATGACCGACACCACCATCCCGGTGACCCCCTTCCTGTCCGCCGCCGCGCTGCACGGCGAACTCGAGGACTGGGGGCCCCTGGCCGAGGCCACCGGCGACCCCATGCACACGTCGGGTACCACCACCTGGGCCGACGGTGACCTGGAGGTGGGCGTCTGGGAGTGCACCGCCGGCCCCTCCTACTGGAAGCTGGAGACCAACGAGGCCATCCACATCGTCAGCGGCCGGATGACGGTCACCCCGGACGGCGGCGAGCCCCAGGACATCGGCCCCGGCGACAGCGCCGTGTTCCCGGTCGGCTGGGCCGGCACCTGGGAGATCCACGAGAACATCCGCAAGCTCTACGTTCTCTTCTAACCCGCGCGCGGGCGGCCTGAAGCGCCGCCCTCAGCGCAGGGGTGATTACTTAGGGTGCTTACCGGGCCGACCGGACCGGACCGGGCGCGCCCTCCGGCCGGCGACACCCGGGACGAGCGCGACCGTGAATGGGCGGCCGAGGTTCCCGCGATCCTGCACGATCCGGACATCCGCTTCGCGCTGCTCCGGTCGGCCCGCGCGCTCCGCTTCGCGGCTGGCACCATCACCAGCGCTCGCCGTACTCCGGGGGCGATCAGACATAAGCCTGCCGCCGCCGCATCTGCAGGCGTCCGCCTGTTCATCAGCGTGGGTATCTGGGTCGTCGGGGCCGGCATCCTGACCGCGTTCCCGCCGCACGGTTTCTGGATCGCGGTAACGGTCGCAGCAGGCGCCCTCAACAGCGGCTTCGTGGTGATCCAGGAAGTAAAACTCGTCGTGTGGTTCTGTCGGCGCGGCATTCCGGACTGAACACGGTCATCGGGGCGCGGAGTGATTACGGTGTGATTATCGCTGTGGGTGTGCGCCTGGTTTCCGCGGAACGGCCGCTTACCCTCGGCTGTGTGAGTCTCGTTTCCTCGCTGTACGCCAGGTTCCGGCTGCTCGCCAGCGAGCTGGGCAAGTTCGGTGTCGTCGGCTTACTCGCCTTCGTGGTCACCGACGCCGGCACGAACCTGCTGCACTTCCGGGCCGGGCAGGGCCCGCTGACCGCCAATGTGATCGCCACGGTCGTGGCCATGGCCGTCTCGTACGCAGGCAACCGGTACTGGACGTTCCGGGACCGCCAGCGCAGCGGCGTACGGCGCGAGGGCATCCTGTTCTTCCTGCTCAACGCCGTGGGGCTGGCCATCCAGCTGGCCTGCCTTGGGTTTGCCACGTACCTGCTGGGCCTGCACGGCAAGCTGTCCTACAACGTTGCCCTGGTGGCCGGCATCCTGCTGGCCACGCTCTTCCGCTACTGGTCGTACCGGACGTGGGTGTGGCGGGCCCAGCCCCCGACCGTCCCCGTCGCGGGGCGGCCCAGGGAGACGGCCCTCCTCTGAGCCGCGGCACTGCGGCCGTCCATGATCCTGGGCAGTTACTCCGAAATAGCAGCACCAATTGCCCAGGATCATGGAGACTCGCTCGCCCGACGGGGCCAAAGGGGCCGGGGGCCCCGGCATGAGGGCCCCCGTCTCACCAGGGGTTGCGGGGGAAGCGGCGGTCCCAGGTGCGCTCGCGGATGACCAGGCCGTCCGACCGGAGCTCGCGGCGGAAGCGGTAGTGCAGTGAGGTCTCGTCGCCGTCCAGGTCCAGGGTGGACGACGTGACCATCAGCCGGCCGTCCAGGTGGACCTCGGTCCGGGCCTCGCCATGCGCGGACGCCTGCCCGGGCCGGTCGTCGTGCACCTCGTAGCGCAGGTACTCCTCGTCCACGACCCGTCCCCAGGGGAAGTCCGTACCCGAGCTGCCACGCCAGGACACGGAGACCGTGCCCGACTCGTCGCGGTGCACGGCCCAGCGCACCGGCAGGATCTCGCCCCAGTGCCGGACCCCGTCCGGGGGCTCCTCCGGGCCGGGCTCTGGAAAGCCCGGCTCCGGGAACCGGGGTTCCGGCCGCGCCGGCTCCGCCGCCGGGATCACGGGCAGCACCAGCCGCGTCCCGGCCGGCCCGAGCCGGAGCTCCGAGGTGGCCAGGGACGGCGTCGGCCAGATCATCGGTGACCGGCGGCTCGGTCATGATCCCGTTCTCGGCGCCTTTGAGCCAGTGGTCCCACCAGCGGACCGCGTCCGCGCGCCACTCGATGGCCGGGCCGGGCACCGCGTTGTGCGGGTAGGTGTGGTTCCAGGGGCCGATCAGCACCTTGACCGGGGCGGGCACATGCGCCAGCATCCGCGGCACCGAGTCCCGGTACCCGTCGTACCAGCCGCCGATCAGGTAGGCGGGCACGGTGAGCCGCCCGTACTCCGGCCGCAGTGAGGCCCGCGCCCAGAACGGCCCGTCCTGGGCCTGGGCCAGGAAACTGATCAGCCACGGCTCGGTGTCCATCCGGGCCAGCGCCGCCTCGTCGAGCGGGAAGTCCGGCGCGGGCGGCAGCATGTTCAGGTGGTCGATCATCAGCGCGTACTCGTCCAGGTGCGGCAGCCCGTCAATGTAGTGCACGTCGTCGTGGAACAGATCGTCCGAAGCGTCCACCGCGAGGATCGCCTTCAGCGCCGGCGGCCGCCGCAGCGCGACCTGGATTGCGTTGAAGCCGCCCCACGAGATGCCCTGCATGCCGACCGCGCCGGTGCACCACGGCTGGGCGGCGATCCAGGCGATCACCTCGCAGGCATCCGACTGCTCCTGCGGAAGGTACTCGTCGTGCAGGATCCCGTCGGAGTTTCCCGTTCCCCGGATGTCGACCCGGATCGATGCATACCCGTGCGCGGCGAAGTACGGATGGTGGGTGGCATCGCTGTACGCCGTTCCGTCGGTGAGGCGGTAGGGCAGGTACTCGAGCACCGCCGGCACCGGCTCGCGCTCGGCGTTCTCGGGCGCGACGATGCGGGCGAACAGGCGACAGCGGTCGGAGAGCTCGATCCACTCGTCCCGTGTTCCGATCGGTAAGTTT
>Ga0187867_10004355_pt1 | contig 10975 bp, 7 predicted proteins | sample June2016WEW_13_1_FD_132976 | JGI IMG/M metagenome (GOLD analysis project Ga0187867, IMG submission 132976) | Peatland microbial communities from SPRUCE experiment site at the Marcell Experimental Forest, Minnesota, USA - June2016WEW_13_10 | ecosystem: Environmental > Terrestrial > Soil >... | reverse complement strand
TCCTCGAAGGCGAAGGCCGTCTCGAATTCCTGAAAATACTGGTCAGGGGGCGTGAAAGAATATCCTTCCCCAACCTGGCGAATGGCGTACAGCTCCAGCAGCTCCTCTGCCATTTTCTCGGCCGACTCTCTTGCCTTCTTCTTGGCGGTTTCCCAATATTTCCCGCCAAGCTTGTCAACTTTGGGCTCCTGTCCCTCCAGACCCGTGTATTTCTGGACTTTCTGGAGCTTGTCGACCGGTACGTAGAGCTTGTCGCCGTCCTGGTATGCAATGAGCAGAAAATCGTTTTCTACGCCTCCCACGTTCAGATGCGCCAGCTCTTTATAGATGCCGATCCCGTGATCCACATGGACAACAAAATCGCCTTTGTGCAGATCCTGGAAAGAATTGAGGAAAATACCTGCGACAGGCTTCTGCCCCCGCCGGCGTGACCGCCTCTCGAATAGTTCCTCTTCGGCTACAACGGCCAGCCGCTCAGCCGGCCAGAAAAACCCGTTGCGCAACGGCCCCTGGATAATCTTCACCAGACTGGACTCGAATGACTCCTCGCCGAAAGCCCGACCGCTTACCACAGATTTTATCCCGTAGTTTTCCAGGAGCTCGGCGATTCTTGCGGCGCGTTCCTTTTGGGAACAGACCAGGAAGACCGAAACCCCATCGCCGCTCCACCTTCGGAACTGAGCGGCAAGGGGGTCGAGCAGCCGCTCCCTGCTTTCGTGAGATCTTACCGCGGCGGCAAGCTCGGTATGAAGCGCCGTTCCGATGTCGAATACTTTTGCTGCACCCTGTTCGGAAAGTGAATTGGTAACGAGCTGCTGAAAGCCGCTAACGGCCGCAAACGATCTTTCCGGGTCATCATAGAGTTCGTCCGGGTTCCTCCTCCATTTACTTTCCGAACGTTGCTCTTCCCACGCGCCTAAAATCTTCGCGTACTGCTCCCTCATCTCTTGGCGGACCTGGGGCGCGTCAGCCCATACCAGGATGGCGTTCCGGTCGAGGTATTCCCAGATTGAGGCCGTCTTTTCAAAAAAGACGGAAAAAACGGACTCAAAAGCGCCCAACTGGTATCCTTCCGCAATCCTGTCGAGCCAGATGTTTCCGGCAGCGGGCGAGAGCAGCTCTTTTCTTACGTCCTCGTAAACGGCGTCCTGCGCACGCCGTTTCGCTTCAGCATCCAGAATGATTTCGTTTGCAGGCAGGATCACCGCGTCTTCCAGCACGCCCATCGAACGCTGAGTCGCCGGGTGAAAGAGGCGGATCGACTCCAGTTGCTCCCCGAAAAACTCGAGCCGCAAAGGCCAATTGTAGAGCGGGGCATATACATCGAGCAGGCCCCCTCGGCGGCTCAAATCGCCGTAGTCCTCGACCAGGGAGACCCTGAAAAAACCGCGCTCGATCAGGCTGCGCATAAAACTCTCCAGGTCGGCGCTTTCCCCGGCGAGCCTGTATTCGATATTGGAAAGGAGGATTTCCGGCGGGATAACACGTTCGATCAGAGCGAGCGCGGATGTCACTACTACGAGGGGAGAGGGTGCGGCGCGCAGGGCATAGAAGGCTTCGACCCTCCTTGCCGTTGTTTCCGCCTTCCCGAGCGCCTGGGCCTTGTGGCCTGTGCGTGAGGGCAAAAACCAGACCCGCCTTTCCAGTGGTGCTCCCCCATTTGCAGGCTGACCCTTTCCAAGGAAAAGGCTAATCATCTCGGTGAATCTTTCGGCTTCCCTGTCTGTCGGAGCGACCAGGAGGAAAGGCTTTCGAATCTGCCGCATGGCCATCGAGACCAGATAAGCCAGGGCTGAAGACTGGACGCCTCTCAGTACTGCCGACTCTCCGGTTTTCTTTAGAAATGAGACGACATCTTCAGATGTGGATTTAAAATCTGCAGGTCCGGGAATTCTCTCTTCAGATAATTCCAAATGCTCTTCACCAGGTTCTGTAAATTTCATTATTTTGCCGAAAATCCTCGAAAATTCTGGTACAAATGAAAAGGGCCAACCCTGTCATCGCGCGGAGGGCGGGTCAGCGCCCCCAATACAAATACCCGGAAGGGACTTGTCCGCTCAATTTGGAGTTCAAACAGGCTTTGAGCCGCATCTTTGAGTCCAAGTCCCGAACCGGGTAAAAATGACCGATTTCGTTTAAATTATAGCATACCCGAAACTGGCCGTGAAAGGAATCGTCGCTGTTCGAGCTGAAAATTCCCGGCAAAGGGGTGTCTGGCTAAAAGGCGAGAGATAATGGGCGAAAATCTGACAAAAGACTTATTGAGACAAATACCGGGCGTTGATGCCACGCTTCAAATGGATGCTGTCCAGAACGCGCTTTCCCTGCATCCACGAAAGCTGGTTCTCGATGCGGTACGCGAGGTGCTCGATGAGACGAGAAAGCTGATATTGCAGAGCCCGGGGTCTTTCTCCGCAATAGATCCGGAGGAACTCGCCCGCTCGATAGCACAGCGCGCGGACCGGCTGGCTGCTTTCACTCTTCGCCCGGTCGTAAACGCAACCGGGATTGTCATTCACACAAACCTCGGCCGCTCTATTCTCCCCGAAGATGCCATCGCCAGACTTCTGACGGTTTGCGGCGGTTACAACAACCTCGAATACGACCTCGAATTGGGCGAACGGGGCTCCAGACATGATCACGCCGAGGCGATCCTTCGCGAATTAACCGGCGCCGAAGCCGCCCTGGTCGTAAACAACAATGCGGGAGCGGTGTTCCTGGTCCTCAACACCCTTGCCAGGGGCCGTGAGGTTGTGGTCTCCAGAGGGCAGTTGGTCGAAATCGGAGGGTCTTTCCGGATTCCGGACGTAATGAGCTCAAGCGGCGCAATCCTTAGAGAAGTAGGGACGACTAACCGCACTCATCTAAAAGATTATGTTTCTGCCATTAACGACCAGACTGCCCTGTTGATGAAAGTCCATACCAGCAATTTCAGGATTATAGGGTTTACCAAGGAGGTTCGGCTGAACGAACTGGTGAATCTCGGCCGCGACCGTGGGCTGCCCGTCGTGGAAGACCTGGGGAGCGGATGTTTCGTCAATCTCGAGCGCTTTGGACTGCAGGGCGAGGCAACTGTGCAGGAGACCGTCCGCGCAGGCGCTGACCTTGTCACTTTCAGCGGTGACAAGCTGCTTGGAGGCCCCCAGGCGGGCATAATAGTCGGCCGCACGGATTTGATCCAGCGGTGCAGGCAAAATCCGATCACCCGCGCGCTGAGGGTTGACAAAATGACACTGGCAGCCCTGGAGACGACTCTTAGACTCTACAGAGACGAACGGCAGGCCTTCGAGAAAATCCCAACGCTCAAAATGCTGGCGATTTCTCTAGATGAACTGAAAAGCCGTGCCGAAGAGCTTGCCTCAAGCATTCAACGGGCCGGCCAAAATGGCGGGTTCCGGATCGAGGTGCGTCGGAGCTTTTCTCAGGTAGGAGGAGGTTCGCTTCCCGCTCAAGACTTGCCTACTTTTGTTGTGACCGTAGGATCCGATGCTTTGAGCCCTGATAAAATCGAGGAATTCCTTCGCCGAAACGATCCTCCCATAATAGGCAGAATCGAATCCGATCATTTCATAATGGACGTGCGTACGCTCATGCCCCAACAGATAGAGATAATTGCGCCGGCATTCGGGCGTATGATGGAACTACTCAAATAGCCGGCAAAACCCTTCCGTTAAAAAAACAAAACCCGTCTTCGATTCAGGATCGAAGGCGGGTTTTGCAAGCCCTGATTTTCGACGATCTCTCAAAGAGGCAGAATACTGCTCCCCAAAACTATTGCATTTCTTCAGCCGGTGCTTTAGGTGCTGCTTTCTTTTTCTTGCTGGTTTTCTTCTTTGTAGTTTTCTTTGCAGCAGGTTTTTTGGCCGTTTTCTTCCCGGTAGTTTTCTTCTTGGCCGTTTTCTTTTTAGCCGGTGCCTTCTCCTCCGTGCCTGCAGTCCCGGTCGTGTCAGTCCCAGCCGCAAATACTATGGGAGCTGCCACCATTGTCGCCCCAAAAAGAAACGCGGTGATGATCGAGAGAACCTTACCCTTCATATGCTAAATCTCCTTTCCTCCTTGGTAATCATGTCGCCTCCCTGAGAGAAGGGGTCAACCATACCGCACATATTAAGTACAAAACTCGAAATATACAAATCAAGAATTTGTTCAAACTCGCATTTCAATTATTTTTTTTCTTACTAGCGATTTTATTGGATTTTGCGGTTGTCCCCTTCTTACCGGCGTTTTTCTTAGCAGCCCCGTTTTTTTTCTTGCTGCCAGTTTTGGTGGATTTTGCGGTTGTCCCCTTTTTACCGGTGTTTTTCTTAGCAGCTCCGTTTTTTTTCTTGCTGCCGATTTTGGCGGATTTTGCGGTTGTCCGCTTTTTACCGGCGACCTTTGGACCGGTTCCCTTCTTCTTTTTTTCAGACACCCGAGATTTGCTCACCTTTTTTGCCGTCTTCCCCGAAGACTTTGCCCCTTTCGCGGAGGATCGGGCGCCTTTTCGTGCTGATGCCCTGGAGGATTTTGATCTCTTTGCGGCCGAGGCTTTAGCCAAAGTTGACCTTTTCACGGGATGTTTTTTTGAAGTGTTCCGGGCGAGTTTGCCCGACCGGCCTTTGGCGAGCTTGCCTGACCGGCCTTTGGCGAACTTTTTGCTCGAACGCGTCTTTTTGGATGCTCTGCGGGCTCCGGACCTTTTCTTCGCGTATTTTCCGCGTTTTGATTTTCTGCCTTTTGCGCTTTTCGAACTCTTCAGCCAGCCCGGCGAGCTGAAAGAAGGCTTGCCGTTCGTTTTCGGTTCTATGGTTGAAGGATTGTATTCGTCCTTTAACAGGCGGCGATACTGTTCCTGGAGTTCACGGACTTTGTCATTTACCTGACCTTCTTCTTGTTGGGCTACGCTCCCGAATGCAAAAATGGCCGAAAGAGAGACCACAACGGGCAGCATGAGTATTTTTCGCAATCTCATGTGAACTCCTATGCTCGAAAGCCATTGCAGCCCATTGCAGAAAATAGGCTGCCTTCGATCATTCCGATTCAGTTTCTGGTTTCTGTTTTAGAGCGGTAGGTAAATATAGCACAACCGAGGATATTTACAACGATTGCTAAGATGATGCCCGGCAAACAGGTGAAACGGGCAGTGGGACCCGCCTTGCGGGTGGTTGGGCATACTGTCGAGATCGGCTCTCAAACGTTCGGCAGGCACCTGAAGTCCGCCTTTATAAAAACGGGAAATCCCCGATTCAGCATCCGAATTTCAATATCGTGTTTCTCAGGGTAGCCAAGTCCTTCCCTGACTTTGGCCGGGCGCCTCAAAAATTTAGGCCGGCACGGGTTTTCCAGCCCGCTTCCTGAGTTTGCTCCAACCTGTCGGTCCACCATGGCATGAATTAACCGCAGAGGAGGCTGAGAAAATACAGGATTTGCAGGACTGACGGAAAAGGGTTATTTCTAAGTCCGGAGAATCCTGCGAACCTGTGGACCAGCCTCGTTTTTGGAGGAGACGGATGAGTGCAGCGTATGTTGAAGCATATCGGAGCGGGCGGCTTAAGGAAGCGCTGAGGCGCGCCTCCAGATGGATGAAGAAGTGTACCATGTGCCCGCGCATGTGCAGGGTGGACAGAATGGCGGGCGAGAGCGGTTTTTGCAAAACGGGCCGGCTTGCCGTGCTGGCCAGTTACGGACCGCATTACGGCGAGGAGCGGCCCCTTGTGGGCAGAGGTGGCTCGGGGACGATCTTTTTCTCCCACTGCAACCTGTTGTGTGTTTTCTGTCAAAACTACGACATAAGCCAGGGCGGGGCGGGGACGCCGGTTGGTCCGGAAGCTCTCGCCGAAATAATGGTCGATCTACAAAAAAGGGGCTGCCACAACATTAATTTTGTCACCCCGTCGCATGTGGTTCAGCCGATACTCGAGGCCCTTCCCATCGCAGTCGAGAAGGGGCTGGATGTTCCGCTTGTCTATAATTGCGGCGGATATGAGCGCGTTTCGGCGTTAAAGCTTTTGGACGGAATTGTCGATATTTATATGCCGGATTTCAAATTCTGGGACTCGGGAGCGGCGATACAGCTTTGCAGCGCGCCTGACTACCCCGCGCGTGCCCGACAGGGCCTTCGGGAGATGCACAGGCAAGTGGGAGACTTGGTCCTGGATGCGCGCGGAGTGGCTCAAAGGGGCGTTTTGGTGCGGCATCTGGTCATGCCCAACAACCTTGCCGGAACGGCTGAAATTGTCGATTTCATAGCCAAAGAGATATCGATGCAGACTTACGTCAATATCATGGACCAGTATCACCCGTGCGGCCAGGCTTCAACGAACGGAAAGATTGACCGCAGAGTCACCGGCGCAGAATACAGGCAGGCGCTTGATGCTGCCGCAAAGGCAGGCCTCACCCGCCTGGACGACCGTCACAGACACTGGATAGAGCTGGAATTGTAGCCGGAGGCCAATGGGCAAAGCAGACCTCCATGCCCCGCCGGTACGCGAGAGACTCCGGCGCACCCGTTCCAGGCACGATTGTTGCTTACTGAAGAGGTCTGGAGTGGAATGACCTGCGTAAAAGGTCTTTTCCGCCCCCGGCTCAGGTCCGGGGGACGAAAAATGCATTTTTCTACTATGAAATTTTCGACGTCAAAGAACTCGAATCGGAAACTGCCGGTGTCTCATCCGCAGTTTTCCGGATGGACGCTGGATAAACCGGAGATCTGGAACCGCAAGGCTTAATTCCGGCGAAAGCCGCAACCAGATACACTTCTCCAGGGAGAGTCAATGGCCAAAATAGATGCCTTTTTCAAACTGATGAATGAACAAAAGGCCTCCGACGTCCATCTTGTTTCGGGGCAGCAACCGGTTTTAAGGGTTCGAGGCGATCTGGAGCGTGTAAAATACAAGGTCCTGGACGACAACGAGCTCCGCGCCATGCTCTACGAGATTACCCCGGAAGACAAGATCAAAACATTCGAGGAAACCGGAGACCTGGATTTCGCATACGAAATTCCGGGGCTTGCCCGCTACAGGGTGAATTACTTCATGCAAAAAAACGGCATCGGGGCCGTGTTCCGTGAGATTCCGAGCGAAATTCTCTCCGTCGAGCAACTCGGCCTTCCTCCAGTAATAAGCAGGCTGGCCCTTCTGCCGAGAGGCATCGTCATTGTGACGGGTCCAACTGGAAGCGGCAAGTCCACAACGCTCGCGGCGATAATCGACGAGGTGAACCGAAAGAGAAAAGATCACGTAATCACCATCGAAGATCCCATAGAGTTCGTTCATACGAGCAAGAGTTGCGTGATAAACCACCGGGAGGTCGGCACTCATACTCGGAGTTTTTCGAGCGCGCTGAGGGCCGCTCTTCGCGAAGACCCCGACATAATCCTGGTCGGCGAAATGCGTGACATTGAAACAATTCGCTTGGCGGTCGAGGCCGCAGCGACCGGCCATCTGGTTTTCTCTACGCTCCACACGACAAGTGCTGCCAAAACGGTCGACCGCATAATCGAGGTATTCCCGACAGGGGAGCAGGCGCAGATTCGCTCCACCCTTGCCGACGGCATCCGGGCTGTAGTTTCCCAGGCACTTTTCAAACGGATCGACATAAAAGGGCGCATAGCAGTCCTTGAGATACTGATAGCAACCCACGCGGTTCGGGCGATGATTCGCGAGGCCAAAACCCACCAGATTCCATCGGCGCTTCAGACCGGTAAGAAATACGGAATGCAGACCCTGGATGACGCAATAGCCACTCATCTCAGGGCAGGGCGAATCAGCGCGACTGAAGCGTATATGAAGTGTGTGGACAAAGAGAAATTCCGCGCTTTCTTGACCGAGCCTCCGGCGGATTTTACCGAAGTGTAGGTTTTTTCGGATTTGAAAGGACACCTTATGAGAAGGGCAGAACTGGACGCATTTCTTCTGCATATTCTGGATGAAAACCCCAACGCCTCCGATATCAATTTCACAGTGGGCAAACCTCCCCAGGTTGAGCTTGACGGCCTGCTTAAGCCCACCTGCATCGATTATGATATCCGGATATTGACGCCCTTTCACACTGAAACCATAGCCCTCAACCTTATCGGGAACGACCGCCGGGGAATTCAGAACCTCCTTACAACGGGGGCCTGTGACATTTCCTACCATCTTCCGGGTCGTGCGCGGTTTCGTGTCAACGTATTCTCTCAGCGCGGGACTTACTCAATCGCCATGCGGCAGCTCCCAACCAAGATCCCTACGATTGATGAACTGGAACTACCCCAGGTTCTCAAGCAGATAGCCGATGAAAAGTTCGGAATGGCTTTCGTGACCGGCGCGACCGGCAGCGGAAAATCGACGACCCTTGCATCGATTTTAAACGAGATCAATAGTCGCCACCCCTATCACGTGGTAACGCTGGAGGACCCGGTCGAGTTCGTCCACCCGCAGCTAAATGCTACCTTCAATCAGCGCGAGCTTGGCCTCGATTTCGACTCCTTTGCAAACGGGCTTCGCGCCTCACTTCGGCAGGCGCCCAAAGTGATACTCGTTGGTGAAATGCGCGACCGTGAGACGGTGGAAATCGGACTGAGCGCCGCCGAGACCGGCCACCTTGTTCTGAGTACGCTTCACACGATGGATGCGGGCCAGAGCATAAACCGCATAATCGGCATGTTCGATCTCGAAGAGGAGCGCCTCATTAGAATTCGTCTGGCCGATTCGATGAAATGGATAATTTCGCAGCGGCTGTTACCGCAGGTGGGAGGTGGACGCGTCGCCGCCCTCGAAGTATTGGGCAACAGCCTGAGAGTTCAAGAAGCCATCATTCACGGCGAATCCGACGGAAAGACCTTCTATGAGATGATGGAGCAGTCCGAACCGTTTGGGTGGATCACATTCGACTCCAGCATAACGCGCCTATATGAGCAGGGAAAGATCACCGAGCAAACTGCAGTGGCTTACGCATCCAGGCGCGCCTTGGTTAAGAGGCGCATGGATCAAATCAAGGCCGGTCGAGGCGAAAAGACAACCGACATAAGGGGACTGAAAATGGACCGCGAATACCGCTTGGAACCCGGTTTTTAAATCATGCCCAAAGTGTGGTGAACGGTTCCTGAATTTGAGTCCCCCGCATCCTGGAATCCCGGCACAAAAGAGCTTCCATTATTTGAACGCTGAAAGATCAGCACTACCCTTTTTTCTAACCCCCGCAGCTTATCCCTCATTTCTGTCTGGCAACCCTCGCAGGAGCAGGCACGAAAGAAAATTCTCAAAGTAAGTTTTTCAAAATGAGTTATTTAAATTAGTGTATGGCGTTCAAGAGCAAAATCCAATATCATGAATACTTTTATGGCTGAACTTGAAAAGGGCATTGCGAAATGAGAATCGCGCTTTTGAAAATCGTTTTGGTATTTGCGCTGACATTTAGCGTTCAACACTGCGCAGCCCTGGCTTCTGAACCGACTCCCATGCCGGTCGCCGTCAGTATTCTTCCTCAGCGATATTTTCTGGAGAAGATTGGAGGAAATTTGGTCGAAGTCGAGGTAATGGTTCCTCCGGGAGCAACGCCCGAACAGTACGAACCCAAGCCAAGGCAGATGTCGGCCCTGAGCCGGTCCAGGATTTATTTCGCCTGCGGAGTTCCATTCGAAACAATTTGGCTTTCTAAAATGGTCTCCGCGAATCCAAAAATCCAGGTGATACACACCGAAAAAGATATTGAGAAAAGGGCGATGGAAGCCCATGAACATGGGCATCAAGGAGCCAAACCAGGCGGTGACGATCACCATGAAGGAATAGACGACCCTCACATCTGGCTCTCGCCTCCTCTTGTGATGATCCAGGCGCGCGCGATCTTTGATGCCCTTGCCGCAAACGACCCGCAGAATCGAGCCTCTTACGAGGCAAATTACAAGAGTTTCATAGTCGAACTGGTTGACCTCGACCTTTCCCTTTCCCGCCTTTTTGCGGCAGAGGCGAAACCGGGTTCGTTCATGGTTTTTCATCCCGCTTGGGGCTACTTTGCCGACGCATACGGACTCCATCAGGTACCGGTAGAAGTCGAAGGGAAGGAGCCAAAGGCTAGAGAGTTGGATGAATTCATAAAACGCGCGCGGGAGCTTGGAGTAAAAGCCGTATTCGTTCAGCCGCAGTATTCGCCCAGGACGGCGCAGACCATAGCTGACGCAGTTGGGGCCAGGCTGGTCGAGGCTGACGACCTGGCGCCCGACTGGGAAAAGAACCTCCGGAAGGTAGCCGAGCAGATTGCAGCCGCTGTTGGGAGGCTATAGGAAGAGATCGAATATGCCCGTTTCGGCCATAGAATTGGACAATGTCTCGTTTTTCTATAACAGCCATCCCATCTTGAGCGACGTTAGCCTGAAGGTGGAAGAGCGGGATTTCCTTGCGATAATCGGACCCAACGGTAGTGGTAAAACCACTTTGCTCAAGATCGTCCTGGGCGTATTGAGCCCAAGGCAGGGTAGCGTAAAGGTCTTGGGCAAAACTCCTTCTGGAGCTGCCGGTCTGCTTGGATACGTCCCGCAGGACACGGCGCTCAACAAGGGTTTTCCGATTTCCGTCCAGGACGTTACGCTTATGGGCAGGCTCGGCCGCTCGGGGCGGGAGCGCCGATACACTTCCGAGGATAGGGCCCTTGCCAGGCAGGTGCTGGAAAAAGTTGGGATGTGGGAGTACCGGGACCGGCCGATCGGGAAACTCTCCGGTGGTCAGAGGCAACGGGTGCTTATTGCCCGCGCGCTTTGCGCCGAACCGAAAATCCTGCTCATGGACGAGCCTACCGCCAGCGTAGACACCCAGTTTCAGACCCATCTCTATGATTTGCTAAAAGAACTCAATGCCACGATCACAATCGTCGTCGTGAGCCACGATATGAATGTTCTGTCCGGCTACATCAACTCGGTTGCCTGCCTCAACCAGACTCTTTTCTATCACGATGAAGGTGAAATCACCGACGAGATGCTCCATTCAGCCTACCACTGCCCAGTCGATCTGATAGCCCACGG